>Ga0247727_10013634_pt1 | contig 13658 bp, 15 predicted proteins | sample WisWelCaveWW1625_FD_202498 | JGI IMG/M metagenome (GOLD analysis project Ga0247727, IMG submission 202498) | Biofilm microbial communities from Wishing Well Cave, Virginia, United States - WW16-25 | ecosystem: Environmental > Aquatic > Deep subsurface > Groundwater > Cave microbial mat | place... | reverse complement strand
TCCGTCTGTCTCGCTGTAATGGTAGCCTTCAGGCAAGTATTCTGCCGTGTTTGGCGTGCTCAAAAAGCCGCCGGTTGTCCTGTCAACCAAGTACGGGAAGTCCTCATAACGGTTCACGCCGCCATAGGTTTTTTCATACGGCGCCGAAACCTTTGCGGTTGCTCCGGTAAAGAGCAACACAAGTCCGACGACCGCGATAACCGCGACAACACCAAGAATTGCGAGTGCAACTCCTTTTCCTTCTTCTGCCATAGGATATTCACCTCTTTGAATTCTTCTCTTTCAGGAGTACTTGTATATAAATTTATCCTTCGTACTCGCCAGTCGCGATTCTGCCTGCCTGTCCGCTCAACGGGCAGCACCACATGTAATCAGCGACCGTGCTTGCGACGCAGTCACTCCTGCCGCCCTTGTAGGAATCATCAAACACCTGCGGATATGCCGGGTCTGGGCAGGCATTGCGCTGCAAGCCAGTCCATTCATCACGGTGTGCGTACTGCGGCTTGACGTACTGGAATGGCGGGCTGCCAACATATCGCGCAGGCTCCTCGCCGATTTCGCGCGTCGGGTTTTCACCCTGCCGCATCTGACCGCCATACACGCCCTGTCCGCTGGCTCCGCTGAACAGCATCACCAGACCGACAACAGCGATAACGGCAACAATGCCCAGAATTGCGAGCGCAACACCTTTTCCTTCATCTGCCATAGGATATTCACCTCATTTGACTGTGATGTTTTGCTGTTCTCGCAGATGGAGTATAAATATGTTACGAATGCGCCACGACAAACAATCCTGCATTTTCCGAGTTCAGGTCCCTGCGGGACAGAGACCCTCGCGCTCCTTCGGAGCGCTCAAAAGAATAGTTATTCCTTCCGAAAGGCATGCCACGCGAGAAGAACAACGCCAATACTCAACGCGCTGTCAGCGACATTGAACGCAGGCCAGAAATGAAAATTAATGAAGTCAGTCACTGTGCCGATAAAAACCCTGTCCAATGCATTGCCCACTGCGCCTCCTGCGATGAGCCCCCAGGCAAGATAATGCTCGTTCAGCTTGTGTTCCTTGCAGCTCCACACAATCGCAACAGCGACACCAAGCGCGACAGCAACAAGCGCCCAGCGAAGAATGTCAAACTGCAGCATTCCGAAAGCAATGCCGGTGTTCTGGATGTGCGTCAGCGAAAGAAACGGCAGGACAGCGACAGACTCGCCCACATTCAATGCCGAGCGGACTGCAAACTTCGAGGCAATGTCTGCAAGAAGAACAACCAGCGCAGTCACGTACAACAGGCGAGCTCCTTTCATCGCCATCGTCTTTGCAGTGGAATCACTTCCACTTCTTCCTTTTGCTGTGTTCGTTCCAGGCGGTCAAGCTTTGCGGTAATGTTGTCCAGCAATGCCTTCAGCGTGTCCAACTTTGCGTTCACGACCTGCATATCGCCAGCGCCGCCCTGAGAAATCTGCATCACCGGCGAAGCAGGCGGAGCAAGAGGCGAAACAGACATTTGTCCGCGCCCAATGCCCATCATCGGCGGCGGCGGAGCAGGGCCGAGGTCTTCCGCAGGACCAAAAGGCTCATTGCGCATTTCAGGAGGTGCCCTGCCAAAACGCTCTTCCGGCATTCCAGGAGCTGCGCGCCCAAACTGCTCTTCAGGCATGCCCTGCACTCCCTGCATCATTCCCTCAACAGGCTGGCCTGCTTCAAGCCCGGGATACTTGCCGAGCTCAAAACCTTCCTCGTGCTTCCAAAACTTGAGTTTGTCAAGGAGTCCCATTTTTACTCAGGCGCTGGCGCCAGCAGCTTGTTGAAACTGTCAGGAAGGATTTTCAGTATCTTAAATGTTATTGTTTCCGGATAAATCCTGACAGTTCCTTCTTTCATTCCCTTGAACATCAGGTCAGGATTGCTCAACGGCTTTTCCGCGAGCAGCGCGAACACTGTTCCTGCGAACAGGTCTTCATTCGGGTAGAGCGTGTCTGCCTGCAGTTTCAGCTGGTCGCGCGCCTTGAGGCCGAGCGCCGCAGTGCCCTTGTCAATGAACAAGTGCTTCGGGTGCTCTGAAAGCAATGCCTGCTTCAGCTCATTAGCGTTTGCCGAGAATCCTGCGAGCTGAATGTCTTTTGCCACGACCGGCCACGTGATAATGATGATTTTGTAGTACTCGTCCTCAAAACCCCATTCATCAGGCTCTCCGTCAATCCCCCTCACGCCTGTCAGCGGCACAGGAACGCCGGTTGCGCCAAGACGGAAACCGCCGGCAATCTTCTCGTCAATCTCCAGCAGGAACATCTTGTCATCCTGATAAAAATGCTTTCTCAAATCATTCATGTCATTGAAAATCCACAACGCGCCTCCGACAAGCACGGCGATGACGAAGATGGTTGCGACAATCTTGACTGCGCCCTTGAGCATGCGCAACAAGAAGCCGACAACCAGCACGAGAACAACGAGCAGGATGAGGACGAGCAGCCAGGACATTTCAAAAGAAAGAACTCGCAGTTTGTGTATTTAAGAGTTGTGGTGGGTTAAAGCAGCGCGCATTCTAACGTATGTTTCTTCCTAAAGAATTGTAAATCTTTGCAGCAGGCTGTTTATCCATTTCTTCTCTTCGGTGAATGTATTTAATGAGTTCATGTATTATTTCCATTTCGAGCAGTAGGATCTCTAACAAAATAGTTGTTTCGAGCGAGCCTTTCTTTGCGGTGAGAGTCATCTCCTTAATTTCCCCCTTTTCTACGTGTCTCAAAAGTTTTCTAGCGAGGAGGTTCGTGTTATAACTGTTCCAATTTATTTCAATTCGGAGATTGTTCTTCATTTTCTCCCCAGTTCTTCGAGCACGGCACCTATCAATGCGCCGATTATGGCACCTTGTGCTCCACCTGCGATTGCGCCAACGATTGCACCAGCCATCGCACCTTTACTTGGTTTATTCGCGTTCATTTTTTTGTTTTGACTTTTCTTAATCTAATCTCTATCCACAACAACCATAGCCCTATTGAGGCAAGAATGACTGAAATTGTCGTGAAAAACCGATTGTGATATGTGTATTCAACAATGCCTGCTACAATCCCGATGGGCGCGACTGTGTTCGCGATTTTTTTGCCTAAGTCCCATAATTGCATTTCGTGGCGTATTTATCGGCAGGTTTTAAGCCTTTTGGAATGACGGTGTCCAGTCATTGTGACCTAACGGGTGTTGCCTGAGTTCTTCTTTAACCTGTCTCCATTGCGGCATAAATGTAGTCATTAGTTTATTGAATTGTTCGGTGTGGTTTTTCTCTAGAATATGTATTAATTCATGAACCAAAACGTATTCTAAACAACAAGTGGGTTTTTTTGCTAGTTCCAGATTAATCCAAATTGTTCCTCGTTTTTGATTGCAAGTGCCCCATCGCGTCTTCATTTTTTTAACATGTACATTGCGAACAGGGATTTTTGTTATTTTCTTCCACTTGGCAACGAGAATATTAATTTGTTTTTTAAGTTCCGCGCGATAGAATCTATCCATTAGTTCTTCACGCATTATTACATCTGCTTCCGAACTCACGTAGAAGTCAATAAATGCCTTTTTTTTAAGCTCAATCTTCTGTGTTGATGTTGCAGGTATTATGTTTAATCTATACCTATTTCCCCATAAGTAATGGCTTTCTCCAGAAACAAACGCTCGTTTGCTTTGTCGCTCTTGTTCGTTGAATTTTGCTTGTTGTCGTTCTATCCAGCGGATTTTAGATATTGTGAACAGCTTGACTGCTTCATCAGTCATCTTCAAAGGGGCGGAAACTCTGACACGTCCGTTCGGGGGATACACGCCTACATGAACATGTTTGATTGGTTTTCGTACAACCTCGACTTGGATGCCTTTAATGTCCATTTTGCTTTTGCTAGTATTCTGTTTGATGTTTTACGAGATCAAGGACTCTCTCTGCATCAGAATCTGCAGTTATGTTAAATTTATTCAGCGCATTTTTAATTGCAATTTTTACTTGCTTTTCTTTGACTTTATTTCCACGCCAATCATCTTGTTTGCATTCTTTAACCACATCATCTATTAGTATTGCTAATTTTGCATTGCTGTTCAGGTTGTCATAAAGTGCTCTTTGGGCACGTGTTTTGATATTTTCAGGATATTTTATCGCGCCTGTGGCATTCGTTATTTTCTTGGCCAGGTCTGCAATCTCTTTGAGATATTTAGCATAGCTTTTGGCGTGTGCCTTTCGTTCTTTAATCAATGCATCCAATAATGTGGACATTCTTTCATAATATTTAGGGTTGGTCGGTGTCTCATCAGTGATGTATTTCCTAATGTTATTTTCAATAATTTCCGCAACAGCTTCTTTATTCTTTCTTATGCCTGCAGGGAGTTTCTTAATAGCATCAATGTGTGGGTTCAAAAAAAGGTCTATTATTGTTAGGTTCTCGAATTGTGATATTTTTTGGCTTTCTTTTGCGTCAATGTATGTGTCGATAAGGTGGCGCATTGCAGGTTCATATGCCTTCAAATCAATGTAATCTCCACTTGCTAATTTTATTTCGCTGCGTACGTTTTCATAATGTTCTGCTTGCCTTTTGATCTGTTCGGCTTCCTTTTGACTGTATCCTATTTCCTTCATCTCACCAGCAGCGCGTGCATATGCTCTGAGGAGTTTGGAAGCTAGTTTGTACAATGCGAGCCGCTTTTGTTCATTGTTTTTAAGGTCGTCAACATTTTCTGATTTTCCGCAGAAGTATTCAATATATTCGATTGTTCCTTTGGGTGGTTCGACTGGTTCGCACAGTAAATTAATGCTGTCTAGCGCAGAATCTAGGTCTTCTTTTGCAGTTTTCAGTCGGTCTTTAAGCAGGCCTTCAACATCTGCCTTATCGAACCCGTCAAAGGCATCAGTTGTATACTCTTTGAATGCTTTATCAAGACTGTTAAATAAATCTTTGTAGTCTATGATGAATCCGTATTCTTTATCCTCATCATCGAGGCGGTTAACTCTGCAAATTGCTTGGAAGAGCCCATGATCGCGCATGCTTTTATCGATGTAAAGATATGTCGCCGGCGGAGCGTCAAAACCAGTGAGTAGCTTGTCAACTACAATAAGCAACTTCATTTGACCCGGTTCTTCAATAAACTTCTTTTTGACTTCCTTCTCGAATTTTTCAGGGTCTTTTCCCGCAAGCATTTTTTGATACGTTTCGTACTTGAATGCGTTATCAGTTTCTTCTTCGTCACCTATGGTTTCCCCTTTAATTGCTGTAATATTTGGCGAATATGAGGTCACGATTGCACACTTCTTAAATCCATTTCTTTGGAATAAGTCCCAATACTTGCATGCTTCGTAAATACTTCCGGCTATAAGCAAGGCGTTGCCGTATCCGCTCTTGAGGCGGTCCTTTGTTTCCATATCTAGAAGAATGTCTGCGACAATACGGTTTAATCGTGCTTGCGAACTGAGAACTTTTTGCATCGTGCCCCATTTCTTTTTAAGTTCGGTTTTAGCAATGTTAGTTAGCCCTCGTGTTTTTGCTTCAAACCATTGATCAATCTTGCTTTGCGTTGTTAGTGTTTGGTCTATCTTTCTTGCTTCATATTGTAAATCAAGAATAACATCATCGTTAACTGCTTCGTCATACTTGTACGTGTGAATGTATCTTCCAAAAACCGCAATACTTCTTTTCTTGTCTTTTTTGAGAAGTGGTGTCCCGGTAAAGCCAATAAATATCGATTTCGGAAGTATTCCTTTCATAGCTTGGTGCAGTTTTCCAGACTGGGTGCGATGGCATTCGTCCACAAAAACGTAGATATTGCCTTTTGCTTTGAAATTGTCAGGCAGATTTATTTTGATTTCTTTGATAAAGTCTTCATAGCCTTGTTCCGTGTTGCGTCCGAATTTGTGTATGAGCGAACAGATGAGCCATGGTGCGGTGTTGTTCAATCTCTTGATGAGGTCTTTTCCGCTTTTTGTTCTGTAAATGTCTTCATTGACTCCCTTGAAGAATTTTTCGATTTGTTCGTCGAGTTCGTCGCGGTCGGTGATGATGAGGACTCTTGAGTCGTCGATGTTTTCTCTGATCCATTTGGCAAGCCAAATCATCGTAAGGCTTTTACCACTTCCCTGTGTGTGCCAGATGATTCCACCTTCTCCTTTTTTGAGATGCTGCTGAGCAGCTTTTGTGCCAAAATATTGGTTGTGCCGACAAATCTTTTTTATTCCACTGTCAAATACGATGAAGTCATGCATGATTTCTAAGAGTCGTTCTTTTCTACACAATAAGAGAATATGCTTGTCGAGCTTATTCTTGATGTCTGCATCTTCTTTCCAAGTAAGGTAATATTTTTCTGGTGTTTCAATCACTCCGTATCGCAAACCTTCAGTATCATTGCCCGCCATTACGAGCTGAATGGTCGCAAAGAATTGTTTGATGAAGATCTCCTTTTGATTATCAAGATTTTGTCGTATACCTTCTGAGACTGCGATGGTGCTACGTTTTAGTTCCAGAACGGCTACTGAAATTCCGTTGACATAAAGAACAACGTCAGGACGCTTACTATGCTGTCCTTGAATCGTCACTTCTTCAGCGACGTAAAAGTCGTTCTTTTCTGGCTCCTTCCAATTAATGAATTCAACAGTTTGTTTGTTTTCGCCCACGGTTTCTTTGACTTGCGCACCGTATCTCAACAAAGAGTAAACTTCTTTGTTTACGTCATACAACCCTTTACTTTGATTCGTGGCGGCCTGATTGAGTTCATAGAGTGCCTTTTTGATGAGCGTATCGCTATACTTCTGTTTCTTGAGAAACTTGATTAAAAGCTCTTCCTCAATATTACTATTATTCTGTCTTTCTTCCCAATTACCAAGATACGTGTAATCAAGCTGATCCTTGAAAAGTTTGACGACTCTATCTTGCGTTTTCCGTTCCCTCTGCCCAATCGTTAGTTCAGTCATTTCAATCGGATCTTCCCAGTCAACAACTGCTGCATCATTCCAGTTTTAAGCTCTTTGTATTTATCTCTCTTTTGCTCAAGCTCTGTTATCTCGGCATCCATATCCGATAAAACTTGAACGATTCTGGATTGCTCTTTCTCGGTTGGTGGAACCAGTAATTCAAATTCTTGGAATGTTGGTAATCTTAAAGAATCAACAGTCGCCTTTACAGAATTTTTCATTGCTTGTCTATTAAAGTTAATAAGCATTGAATAATAAACGAACTTGCCATTAACGTTTTCTGCAAAATTGCTTATTTTATAGACTCTTTGATGATAATCAAATCTGCCATTTATGTAATGGAATATACTTCCTATCCCCCCTTCGCCGGGAACTAAGATCGCTTCCCCCTCAAAAGAATACGAATTAATTCTCTCAACAGTTTGTGAACGTACAAAAAAAGGATAAATTCCGCCATCAACTTTATCCTCGTTATTCTTTTTTCCAGTCTTGATTTCAGAGATATCTCCCAACTTAGTCACGCCCCATTTTCCACTAAATCCTGGGAGTCGTCTTTTTCCTGTTAGGAGTTCTTGCATTGCTCCTTGTTTGAGGTTTTTCTTTTTTGTGAGAAGTTTGTCAAGTAATTCAATGATCGTGTCAGTGTCGGAAAGGACGCGCGCGATGGCGGATTGTTCTTCTTCGGAACGAGGCAGAGCTATTCTGATTTCAGAAATATCTCCCAGATTGATCTTTTTTGGAATCGCCCACTGTAACGACCGTATCTCTATCTCTCTTTTGAATGAAGCGCCTTTTGAATACTGACATATAAATGCGGGTGAAATGCCCTTTGTAATCTTCAAAAGAGCCAAACTAACATAAAAGCTCGCTTCAACTTCCCAATCAATCAGTTTACAATCCCCAATAGAGCCTATTCTCGTCATTAGAATATTGCCTTTTTCTATTCTGCAAGTTCTTGTGAGTAATTTATGGTCTTTTTCTGAGATAAATTTGGTATTTTTGAAATCGTTATTCGTGACCGTCTCTACACTGTAGAAAGGAATGCCATACTCCACATACGTTGGTGTTTGATGTGTGCCATCATATACATCTGCCATTTCTCCAAGCCTTTTTACTTCCCAATCGTCTGGAATCATTCCTACTTCTGTTTGTTTATATCCTGATTTGGCGATTTGGACTTGTGTTACCATTTGAAACCCATTTGTTCTAAGTGCTTGTCAACTTTCTTCGCTACATTCTCAACTTCGCGCGTGAGCACGGGAAGCGGCGTTTCATAACGTTCTGCGAGTTCTTTGATTCGTCCCGCGAGCTTTTGAGAAATATTATCCATTTCTGACTTGATCGCAGCATGGAGTGCATTCATCCATTTATCATCCACAACAAGTTCCTTAATCTCTACCTCGGCCAAGTTCTTGTATTTGACAAGCAGTTTCTTATCAAGCGTTTCTTCAGCCTCGCTGATTTTCGCTTTCAGTTCTGATTCTTTCTCGATAAGGTCGAGGTATTCTTGCAGTGCTTTCGTTTCTTCTGCAAATTCTGAATTGCCGCGCGTTTCCTTGATTCTCTTTGACAGCGCGCCTTTGCTTATTTTTCCGGTTTCGCTTCTTGCTTCTGCGAAAAGGTCTTCTTCACCAGAATTTTCTTCTTCTAATGTCTGCATTTGTTGGTCAACAGCTTCTAATTCCGATTGCAGTTTTTCAATGGCTTCTTGGTCTTTTGCGAAATATTTGTGAATAGCGATATTTTTGGGTATGAGATCGCAGTCCCATCCTGTTTCTCTGTCTTTCTTGTTTTTGACCACGTTGATTTCAACTTTCCACCCGTTCACGGCAATAAGATATACATCGTCTTGCATAGTGCTTGTCCAGTAAGTCATTAAGTGCTGATATACGTCATATTTGTCGATAAGTTCTATCTTAGAATATGCCGCTAACAAGTCTTCAGAGATGTCAACAATGAGCGCTTTTGGACTTGTGCCTATTTTGATTGATTTCAGGATTGATGCGTTCTTGTTTTTCCATTCTTTGAATATTTTTTCTGTCTTTTGCGATGCGCTTATGAATTCGGGATGCGAAAAGATGGTTGATTTTATTTGTGCTAGTTCGATTTTCAAAGAAGAGTATCCTTTTCTTTTACTAGATACAAATAGTACGCTTTTCAGCGATGGATACGCTTGCCAATAGTGGTCTAAATTATCGATGTCTTTATTCGGGATGTCTCCGGATAAGTGGGCATCGATGTCTTGAAGATCTTCTTCCTCCTGACTGTCTATATAGCGAGGGATGTTGAGGTTGAACTCGTTCTTTTCAATCTCTTCGTATGCGACCTTTCGTGAATATTTTGGAAGTTCCAGCTGTTTGGTGAATACGTCGACTATTTTGTGGATATCTCTGGCTCTGAGTCTATTTTTGTTTCCATCTTTGGCGAATCCTTTGCTTGCGTCTATTAGGAATATGCTTTTGCGGTTCTCGGCATTTTCTTTGTCAAGAACGATGATGCATGCAGGGATTCCTGTTCCGTAGAACAGGTTTGCGGGGAGCCCGATGATTCCTTTGATGTAGCCCCTTTTGATGATGTTCTTGCGAATTTCTGCTTCTGCGTGACCTCTGAAAAGAACACCATGTGGGAGGATGACTGCGGCTTTGCCTGTGCTTTTGAGAGATTTAATCATGTGCAGGAGGAAAGCGTAGTCGCCATTCTTTGCGGGCGGAATTTCGAATCCGTCAAATCGTTTGAATTCGTCGTGTAGAGGATCGATTCCGTTGCTCCATGATTTGGTTGAGAATGGGGGGTTCGCTACGATGAAGTCAAATTGTTTTAAGGTTCCGTCTTGATTTTTGAAGTGTGGTTTTGAAATCGTGTTGCCTTGCCAAATAATTGCTTGAGGTTTGTTGTGCAGAATCATGTTCATTTTTGCCAGGCCTCTGGTTGCTACGTCGTTTTCTTGGCCGTAAATGGTGATGCCGTGTTCTGTTTCATCGGCGGCTTTCAATAACAAGGAGCCCGAGCCACAGGTAGGGTCGTAAACAGTCTGGTCTTGCCTTTTTGCATGACTGATTCCGATTACTTTCGCCATGATGCGCGAGACTTCCGCAGGAGTGTAGAATTGGCCTTTGCTTTTTCCTGATTCTGTCGCGAAATGACGCATCAGGTATTCGTATGCGTCTCCGAGAATATCATCTCCTTCTGCCTTGTTTTTGCTGAAGTCAAGTTCAGGATTTTCGAAAATGGCAATGAGGTTTGAAAGGCGGTCTTGCATATCTTTGCCTTTGCCGAGTTTATCAGAATCATTGAAGTCAGCAACATCGATAACTCCTTTTAGTTCGTTTGCTTCAGCAAGTTTAGCGATGATTTTATTGATGCCGTCTCCAATCTCAGGTTTTCCTTTGAGGGCGAGCATATCTTTGAAACTACCGCCCGTGGGAACTTCAATCAGTGCGTTTTTTCCAGCGTATTTGTCAGAGACATATTTTACGAAAAGTAGCGCGAGGACGTAGTCTTTGTACTGAGAGGCGTCCATTCCTCCGCGAAGTTCATCGCAGCTTTTCCACAGCGAACTGTATAATTCGCTTTTCTTGATGGCCATATTTCCCCCTTACTGGTGTACGCTTAAAGAGTATTTTTTTGGTTGATATTTAAACGTTTCTGAGGGTATTGGTTCTTCTCGTATTTAATAACTGGTTTGCGTTTTTGGTGATGTTAGTTTAACTTAGAATGAACGATGGTGTTAAGTTCATGCACCTTTTCTGGAGAAACCCAGACAAACTTGTTTCCTAATTTGGCCTTGATTGCGGCTAATACTTTGTTTTCGGCTCTACTGCTCGCACTAACTAATATGAATACATTTGCGATACGCTTTATGTCTGGGAGTTTCGCCAAGATGTCACTACAATCTTCACGATCTTTACACTCAATAAGTCCGATCTTGCCATCTTTCTCGAGAAGAATATCCGCTTCCAGCACTTCTTGGTTGCCTTTCTTTACGATGACATTTGGCTGGCAGTTGATGCCATTTTTGATCAATTTCCAGCAGTACCATTCGAACCAGCGTCCGAGCTTATTCTCAATAAGATTGTCGACTGATGCGTCCGGAACGATGTATTCTGTCGTGACAAATTTTAACTTTTTACATTTTGAACATGTAAAGCTCGCTTCGTTAAACTTGGTGACATAAGTTGCTTTGCTACATTTGAAGCAAGCAGTGTGGTAGTTCACTTGGAACGCACCCATTCTGAATCCGAAATGCAATAGCTTCATCAAATCATTTTGTGTGATGCCAAAATCCTGTGCGTAGTTATCAGGTGAGAGCTCGTTTCTCTGACTGCACTTGTTACAATTCATGTGTTTACTGGTCGGCTCAAAATCTTCATCAGCAAGATTGAGTCGTTCTAACTGGGTGTGACACCGTTGCGCCTGGCAAATCGCTTTGCGAACGAAGGAGGTTCCAATGTTCTTTAGAGACTCGTTTACGTTCTTGAGTACTTTATCATTATTAAAGAAGTTTGTCTTTAACAGTGCGCTAAATGCAACTCGACAAGTGACGTCCTTTCTCAGGAACGTAAAGAGTTTCTGCGCATAATCAGTAACATCAAACTTTTCTATTTTTTGGTTATTCTTTCGAATGATGCCACTAAATCCTTTGCTTTGAAGCGTTGATAGAATCGTTGATTTCATTTATTGGCACCTACGTCGTTCGATAACCACATCGCCAACAGAGGTATACTTGGAGTAATCTCCTGCGTCCATATGGTCCGTAGGGGCGGATCATGCCTGAATGGTGCAGAGGGGATCCGCATTCTGGACACTTGTATGCCATGTTTGTTGATAAGATCACTATTGGTATAAAATCTTTTGGAGTATGCTAGTTTAATTTTAAATTACGATTTTTGTACGTACCTGTTTGCGCAGTCATCTTCTTGTCACGCTGAAGGATGTCGGAAGCGTGTATTTCCTGTGGTCGCACTGGTTTCCGAGCTACAGCCTGACAGAAGAAGAGCGCGCTGATGTCGTGCAGAAGTTCAAAGACTATTCGCCGAGGACATTTGAGCGCGTCAAAACACACCATATCGTGCAAGTGCTTGGGCTGGTGTGTCAACATTCCTTTAATCCCTAAGTTCCAATTCCAATTGGTTCATTTGCGCAGTCTTACGCATCTTTTCCTCTTTAAGCGCCGTGATTGTTTTATCGTCAATTTTCTTAAGCTTCAATAAAAGCGGGAAGCGACTTTCAAGTTCTTCGATCTGCCTGATTCGTTCTCGTGTGTTTTTAAGTTCGCGTTTCTTAAACGACTTGCTTTTCATTTCTTGTTCTTTCAGATATTCCGTTATGAGCGAAATAAGTTGCTTTGGTGTCAACTTGGTTGGGTCAATATTTTTCTTGGTCAAATGATCTTGCCATCCTTGAAGAAACTTGCCTCTCTTGATGTCAATACTCATCCAGCTACGGCCCATCCAATCGACTAAGGTATCCACACTTTCATTTTGTAACAAGAACCCGTATTCTTCAGGAGACCAATGCTGCATGAACAGTTTTTCACCCAAGCGTTCTGTGCGAATTTCTTTCACTGATTCAACCTCTACTACTTTAAACATCTTCTTAAGCCCTGCAATAAACCGTTCACGTTGGGGTGCGGTCATCTCAACCGCGCTTGAAAAGTCGACATGATACCCATCGCCGCGAAGTATTGCTGTTTTAACCATTATTTTTCTCCAAATATTCTTGTACTGCCTGTTTGTCGGGTGTCCGGCCATGTGCCTGTGCCCATTTGTTAAATGAAGGAACAAATTCTCCGCGCTTCATTTGCACCGCCATTTCACTCCTTCCCAGTTTTTGGGCAGCGACGCCATTATCGGAAATCTCCAACAGTACTAGGTAGTCTTCTGCGGACCATTTCTTGGTTTTTTTGTACTCGCGCACTTGTTTAAATCGGTCTGGCTCAGAAATTTTCTTTATCTCGATATTTCCTGGGAAAATAGTATTCATGAGGTCTATGAACTCTTCAAAGCGCTTGTCTTTCATATAAACCGGAACTGCAAAATCAACAAACTTATCCGCGTACACAAGGATTTTCATAGTGTCGCGCTATTTCCTTCCTTTCCCAGCCAGGCCCTTGTAAAACGCGGCTCCTGCGACGATTGCGCCGCCGACTGCTATCGCGAATTGCCCGAGTAGGGCAAGGTTCTTCGCGTTGAGGTTTTTCATGCGATTTCCTTAGTGAAGCCGCTTTTTAAGCCTTGTGAATCTGAGAACGACCACATTCGCCACTGTTTTTGGGGTGATATTCCGCGTCCTGCAATAAGGCGACTTGAACCAGGCGGATAATTTTTTGGTGCCCTTACTGGCATTGCAAGAAGTACAGCAGAGTGCTATGTTTTGCCGCGAAATGTTTGTTTCGTCGTTATCAATATGCTCCCACGTCGCTTTATCAGAAGGCGTTCCTTTTGTGTGTGGATACGCGCGAAGCTTAATGCGGCAATAAACGCAGCGTGTGTCTCTTTTCCTAACTTCCTGCTCAAGCCAGTCGGGAATATTCCAGTTATTTGACATGTGTTGCTTTAACACGTACGCCATAACGTCCATTTAAATTGTGCTGTTCCCCCGGGCTCTGGTGAAATTCTCGAAAGATTAATATGACCCGTCTGCCGCGTGAGCGGCAGGACGGGGGTGGGGAGTGCACCCCACCATGAAAGAAAAGAGAGGACTAGTACAAAAAGTTAGGCGTTTGTT
>Ga0247727_10013633_pt1 | contig 13659 bp, 18 predicted proteins | sample WisWelCaveWW1625_FD_202498 | JGI IMG/M metagenome (GOLD analysis project Ga0247727, IMG submission 202498) | Biofilm microbial communities from Wishing Well Cave, Virginia, United States - WW16-25 | ecosystem: Environmental > Aquatic > Deep subsurface > Groundwater > Cave microbial mat | place... | reverse complement strand
TTGACGCCTTTGCGGTCGTACCAGTCGAGCGAGAAAGCCGCCGTGTCCGTGCCGGTCTGATAAGCCAGTTTGCCTTCCCCCGAAACGGAAAAAACGGCTGCGGCGGCTCCCGCGGTCAGGGTCATCACGTTTTCGGCCAGCGGTACGGGGTCGCTCAGGAATGCCAGGTTGCGCGGATCGAACCTCTGGGCCATCAGGGTCTTCTCCCGCAGGAAGAGCAATTGCCCGGCGGCGTATTCCGCAAAGGTACTCGCCTTCATCAGCACCTTTTCCTCGCCGCCATCCAGCGAACCCACAACAACGGGATGGTCCGTGGCCTCCGCGCGGGCCAGGTACAGGAAATGCCGCCCGTCCGGCAAAAACCGCGGGTGACGATGGGAATTATCTTTGCGCTCCTGGCTCAGTTTGGTGAGGGGCGTGGAGGCTCCCCCGGCAGCAGAAACGCGATGCAGCGGAGTATCATGAGCAGGCGCGAAGATGATTACCGCGTCACGGATCCACGAGCCTCCCTTGCCATTCGACGCATCGCACAGTGTCACGGGAGGCGCCCCGGTGACTTCGATTTTTTTGAGCTTCCCGCCGCCAAAAAACCCGATCCAGCGGCTGTCAGGAGACCAGAAGGGATAGGCCGCGCCGTCTGTGCCGTTCAGCGGCTGCGACTGCACAGCATCCAGACGTCGCAGATAGAGCTGCACCTTCTGCTTTTCCACGCCGGCAAAGACAATCATGCGGCCATCAGGGGAAATGGCGGCAGGGCCCGGTGCGGTGCTCAGCAGTGAAAATGCGATGCCATCGGGCGGGGGCAGCGCAAGCTGTAGCACTGGCGCTTCCGCCAGCCATGCGCGCAGCAGGAAAGCTCCCAGTACCAGTGCGGAAATTCCCATCGCGCCCGCCACGATCCACGGGAGTCGCGTCCTTTGGGGCACAGCCGCTGCCGGCGCGCTGGCTGGCACCGTTTCTGCGGCGCTCGGATTGGCCAGATATTCCTCGATAAGAATTCTGGCCTCGCCGATGTTCCGCAGCCTCTGCCTCGGGTCTTTGGTCAGGCAGCGCCGCAGGAGCTCCCGGATGCGCGGCGGCGTCCCTGCGGGCAGCAGGCTGAGCTGGATATCTTTCATCATCACCGCGGCCATGGTCTCCGAAGCCGTCTCGCCGCTGAACAACTGCTGGCCGCACAGCATCTCCCACACCACCACACCGAACGCCCAGATGTCCGCCCGGCGGTCCACGGCTTTCCCCTTGGCTTGCTCCGGGGACATATAAGCCGCAGTGCCCAGGATGAAGCCAGCCCTGGTTGCCGCTACGCTCAGCGTCGGAGAAGTGGCCAGATCCATCGGCGCCGCGCTCTCGTCGGTCATCAGTTTCGCCAGGCCGAAGTCGAGCACCTTCACGTGGCCCTCTGAGGTCAGCTTGATGTTGCTGGGCTTGAGGTCGCGGTGGATGATGCCGTGGTCGTGGGCATACTCGAGCGCTTCGGCAATCTGTCGCGCGATGCTGATGGCTTCCCCCACCGGCAGCGGGCCGCCACTGATGCGGCCGGCCAGCGTCGGGCCCTCCACCAGTTCCATCACCAGCGCCCGGCGGAGGCCGGCTTCTTCCAGCCCGTGGATGGTGGCGATGTTGGGATGGTTCAGAGAGGCCAGCAATTGCGCCTCGCGGGCGAATCGCGCCATGCGCTGGGAGTCTGTAGCAAACGCCTCGGGGAGCACCTTCAGCGCCACGTCGCGTCCCAGGCGAGTGTCCGTGGCACGGTAAACCTCGCCCATCCCTCCGGCGCCGAGCTGTTCCCCAATACGGTAATGCGCGAAGGTCTCGCGGGCTGTGTTCATGTTCTGGGCGACGCCAATTTGCTGCGCGAATGTTAGGGGCCGGGGCCACTAATGTCAATTCAGGTTTCTTGCGGCGCGGCGATGAAATCAACACGCAGTGCGGCACGTAACATGGGGTGTGATACACTCCGCGCAAAGTCGCCTGGGCAGGTGACCCAAATGTTCGTGCGCTTCGGCCTGGTCCTGATGGTCAATCACGCCTGCAATCTGAGGTGTTCGTATTGCTACACGGGCGCGAAATTCTCACGCGCAATGACTCCAGCGATAGGCTGCAAAAGCATAGACCGCGCACTGGCATTGCTGCGGCCGGGGGGCGCCCTCGAACTCGGATTTTTCGGTGGCGAACCGCTGCTCGAGGCGGAGCTGATTCGCGAGTTCCTTACATATGCCCGCGCCGCGACTTCCGCCGCCGGCGCCGGTCTGCATCTGAGCCTCACGACCAACGGCACGCAGCTTTCCGCCGCCGCCTGGGAAATTCTCACCATGCCGGAGCTGGACCTGGCTATCAGTCACGACGGCCTGCCCGGCGTCCATGACCGGCACCGTCGCACGGCCGACGGTCACGGCACCTCTGGCCTTGTCCTCGACACGATGCGGCGGCTCCTTGCGGCCGGCAAGGAATTCCGCGTGGTGATGGTCGTCCGGCCGGACACACTCGACTCGCTGCCTGACGGGATGGAATTTTTGCGCGCGCAGGGCGTGCGCCGGGTCGAGCCGTCGCTGGACCTCTGGACCCGCTGGCGCCGCGACGACGGCCCGCGGCTCGCGGCGGCCATCGAGCGCTGCGCGCAAATCTGGCGTGCTGCGTTTCCGGATTTCAGCGTGAGCTGGTTCGACGAGAAGGCCGGAATGCTTTCCCGCGCCCCGGTATCCGAAACTGCGCGCTGCGGCTTCGGTGAGGGACAAATCGCGGTGGCGCCTTCGGGAAATCTCTATCCCTGCGAGCGGCTCATCGGCGAAGACTCGCCGTCGAATCCCATGCGCCTGCCGGGACACGCCCTCGAAGGCTCCGACTTCGTGTTCAAGCGAAAATCCGAGGCCCGCAGCGCAGAGGCCTGCGACGTCTGCGCCGTGGCGGAGATGTGCAGCACCACCTGCCGCTGCTCGAATTACGTGCGCACCGGAAGTGTGTCTCAGCCAGACGGCCTGCTCTGCCTGCTCAACCAGGTGTGCCTGCGCGAGACCGCCCGCGCCCTCAAGGAATCCTTCGTTCCTGTGCAATTGCTACGCCAACAGGAGGAAACCTATGCTCGAGCATCCTCTCCCTGACGTCACCGGACCGCCGCGCGCCGCCGAGCGCGGCTCCGTGCTCTCTGACCTCATCAATATCTTGGCGGGGCTGGGCATCGCCGTGGTTATCCTCGGAGTATTTATGACCCCCACGATGGGCGCCACACGCTCCGCGCGCCTGCGTCTGGACGAACGCAAACGCCAGATGGACGAAGCGGAAAAGGCCGCCGCCGCTGCTGCCGGCCCGCAGGAGGCGCGGCGCACCCTTCCGCCGGGTGAATGCCATGAATAACGATGCGGCTGCGGGGCCGCGCGGCGTGCGCTGGCTCCTTCAACAGGTTTATCGCGCCCTGGCCGTAGTCGGCCTCATTGGCTTTGTCTATCACGCCGGTTTTCATCTCTCGGTGATCGCCTCAGGTTCGATGGGGCCTACGCTGCGGGGCGAGAGCATCAAGGATGGCGACATCGTGCTCAGCGAACGATTCACCTACAAATTCCGCAACCCGCGCCGCTGGGAAGTAATCCTCTACCGCGAGCCGGAACATCAGTTGCAAGTGATGAAGCGCGTGCTGGGTACGCCGGGTGAGACGCTCTCTTTCGACGACAAGACGCAGACTTTCTTCGTGAACGACGCGCCGGTTTCGCGCCCGGCCAGCCTGGGCCACATCAAGTACCTGGCCTATGGCGGGCTGGAGAAAGGCAAGAAGGCCTCCTGCGGCGACGGCTTTTACGTGCTCGGCGACGACTCTAAAGATTCGTCTGACAGCCGCTGGCTTGGCCCGGTCAAGCCGTCGCAGATCCGCGCGCGGCCGTGGATTGTGCTGTGGCCTCCGTCGCACATTCGCTTCGTGAATCCGTAGTGGAGCCTGCTCCTATTTCGCTTGTGCACTACCCGCGTTTTTCTTTTTCCATACCTGAATGAATAGGACCAGGAAGATCAGCCCGATTCCCAGGGGAATCATTGCCGGAGCCGGCGCGCGAGCAATCAGGAGCAGTTCTAATCCGCGCAAGGTACCCAGCACACCGAGCACGCCAAATATCAGCAGCTTAATGGCTCGCATTGTAAACCTCCGTCTCAGGGACGACACCACAAGTCAGTCTGGAATTCAAGGTGCTGCCTGAAATCAAGAATGGCGCGCCCTGGGAGACAATTTCAAAACTCTCGTAAATCCTGGCGACAGTCCGCTATCCGCGCATTTCCATCTGGGTTTATAGTGAAGCTGAGGAGAGGCGAGGGCCACCATGACCATCGAAGAAATGGTGCTTGCGAAGCTTCGCGGGTTGCCCCCCGAGAAGCAGCAGCAGGTCCTGGAGTTTGTGGATTCCCTTCAATCGGACGGAAGGACAATGCTACCCCTGCACAGCTTGGAAGGGCTCCTCGAAGACTTCAACATTGACATTACGGAAGAGGACATCGCCGAAGCCCGCCGCGAAATGTGGGGAAATTTCCCGCGGGATATCTCTTGATGTCAGCGGTGCTCGATACACATGCGGCGATTTGGTACGTTTTCATCCGCAAGAGACTGTCCCAGAATGCTTTGCGGTTCATCCGGCGCGCTGTTGACAGCGGCAGGCCCGCCTATGTTTCGGCGATCTCAATCGTAGAGACAATCTACCTGATCGAGAGAGGTCGCGTTCCGCTGGAGGCCATGCGGCGTTTGGAAAACGGATTGAAAGACCCGGCTTCCGGCCTACTTGTTGCTCCCGTGAATTCGGACGTGGCTGAGGCCGTACATAGAGTGCCCCGCGACATCGTTACCGACATGCCCGACCGGATTATCGCGGCGACGGCCCTGCACTTGGGTTTGCCCCTGGTCACCCGTGACCAGCGAATTCGCTCCGTGGGAATCGAAACCATCTGGTAGAGTACGCCAAACTACAAGGCGCGCGACTCCATCTGCCCCTGGCAGGGGTTCATCGACAGATGGGTCGGCTACTAACCGCTTTTTCGCCGCTGCGGTTTCGAACGCTTCTGGCTCTCCTGCGCGAAATACCACTGATGTCCCTCTGGATCTTCAGCACCGTAGCGGCGATGACCGTAAAACGTGTCTTTGGGTGCTTCGAGGATCTTCGCTCCCGCCTTCTTGGCCCGCTCGAAGTGTGCATCCACGTCGTTCACATTGACGTAGAGGCACTGGGTCGCCTGGCCAAGTTTTTTTGGATTCCTGTACTTCGGGCCGGGACAGCCCATCATCACGAGGTGGGCACGAAGTTTCATCGCGGCGTGGTTGATCTTGCCGTCCGGCCCTTTCATCTGCGCGCCGTACTTCCGAAAACCAAACGCTTGTGCCAGTAATTTCAGCGCCGCGGCGACATCTTCATATAGGAGATATGGCGTGATGGACATGAGAAGGACTCCTGTGGTTTCACTCCATCGCGAGGCCGCGCAGCGGCGCCACAGATTCCCTGGTGCTTTCTGATTCGCTGTACCTGCTCCGCATGACGGGCCAGGCATTCCGAGGATTGGCAGGATCAGCGTCCGATGAACTTCTCCAGTTTTCCGAGCGCGGCCTCGGCCAGGTCCGCATAGCGTTTGCCCCGCGCGGCATCGCCCTTGTCGAATGCTTGTCGCGCCTTGCTCAGGTTGAGCTTCATGCTTTCCTGCTGGGCAGCCATGTCCGCGCGCAAATCATAACCGGCAGCACGCTGCCGCTGGCGGAGGGTTTCCAGCGTGGCATCCACGGCCAGGGCGCGCGCGGTCAACTGATCGATCTGCGTCTCCAGCTCGTCGAGTTGAGCGGAGCTTACCGGCTCCGGCGCGGCCTTGGCCGCCGGCTTTTCCTGCAGCTCAACGGGAGTAGCGGCGACAGCGGCCGGCGGAGTCTGTCGTTCAGGCGCGGGCGCCGCGACACGAGGACCAGCGTCTGGCGCCGGTTTGGATGCTGACTCGCCCCCCGGCGCGGGCGCTGGCGCAGTATCTGCAACCGCCTTCGCCGCGGGCAGCGACGAAGCCGAGGGAGTAACCACTGGTTGTTCCGCTGTGGATCTTGCCGCGCCAGACTTGTAATAGGTGCCTGCGGCCACCAGCAGGGCCAGTGCAAGAACCGCCCCCAGCGTCATGTACAGGCCGCGATGACTTGCCGCAGGCGCAGACGGAACCCTGGGTACAGCAGGCCCAGGCGCCGCAGCCCGCGGCGGCGCATCCGCAATCGTTGATCGCATATGCTGCGTGGCCGCGGGACGCCAGGCAGACGGGATCGGCGTCGCCGGCGTCAAGACCACGGTTGCCGCTCCGGCCCCGGCGCGGCCTGCGGAATCCAGCTCCAGCAATGCATTGCGAAATTCTTCGGCGGACTGGAAGCGGTCCGCTTTTTCTTTGGCGATGGCCTGGAGGATTACGGCGTTCAGGCTCCCGGGCAGTCCGGGCTGCAATTCAATCGGGGGCCGCGGGGTTTCTTTGACGTGCGCCGCCATCATCGCGTAGTCGCTATCGGCCTTGAACGGCCGCTCTCCTGTGACCATCTCATACAGAGAGATGCCCAGCGAATACAAATCCGAGCGCAGATCGGCGGCCTCGCCCTTGACCTGCTCGGGCGACATATAGGCGAGCGAGCCCAGCGTAGTGCCGGTGGACGTGAGTTTGTGCTCGCTGCCGGAAAAGGCGATGCCAAAATCCATCACTTTGACGACCCCGTCGGGCGTCACCATCAGGTTCGCGGGCTTGATGTCGCGGTGGACCACGCCTTGCTTGTGCGCGTGGCCCAGCCCCTGCAAAGCCTGGTCGGCGTATTTCACTGCTTCGGCTACGGGCAGCGCGCCCTTCTCGATGCGCTGGTCTATGCTGGTGCCTTCGACGTACTCCATAATCATCACCAACTGCCCCTCGAGCGTGAGCGCAGACCGCAGCGCTCCGATGTTGGGATGATTGAGGCTGGCCACCAGTTTGATTTCGCGCAGGAAGCGCGCCACCAGCTCCTGCCGCCCTGCGAGGTCAGGGAGCAGGATTTTCAAGGCCTCGATGCGGTCGTAAAGGACGTTGCGGACCTTATAGACGCTGCCCATCCCGCCCCGGCCCAGTTCGCCGAGAATTTCGTAGTCCCCAATGCGGTCCCCGGGTTTCATTCTTTAGACTCCCCCTCTGGAGGCGGGCACATTCGCCGCGCTGCGCACCGCACGCTTGCAACAATCGTTGCGGCGCGGGCATTTTCCTCTTTGCGTTCGCAGCGGTCAAGTTACGCAGCGCGGGGAATTCCGGCGTGACCCAGCAAATGAGCGATTAGAAAAGTCGCCGCTGTCGAGAATTCGACACAGCGGGGAACCTGTACGGTGCCAGGCATCCGTGCCAGTTAGGGTTGTCATGCCCAAGATATGGCGCGCCGGAGAGGATTTACCTGTCCGCCGCAGTCCCCCCTGGGGACGAAGGCGGAAACCTCCAGGCCGAAACTTCAGGAAACAAACGCGCGACCGAGGCTCATGGAAAAGTGGCGCGCCCCGCACCAACAACCGGGACGCAAATGGCGCGCCCTGGGGGACGATTTCAGAACTCTTGTTGCTGCCGAACTACAGACGGCGGGACCTTCTTTCTGGGTCGCTAGGGTTTGAGAACCAAAACTGCCTTGCGAAGGAGCGCCAAATCGCTGGACCATCCAGACCAAAGGAGTGCCGTTCCGGCGATGGAAACCGGCTTTTCGCAGGTAACAGCATTGGCCTGTCGTGGGTCCGGCAGAGCATCAACGAAAGTCTGCACCGCCTTTCGCGCATCGCCGATATCACTGTCGGTTTTGGCGGACCCCGTGATGAAAGCTTCCCAGAGAAATAGCTTGAATCGGCCGGTCTGGAATTTGCCCCAATCGACCGTTGCGCGTTTGTCACCGTCTAAGCCACGCCTCAACCGACGTAGCAGCCAGCAAAGTTGTTGCACCCCCATTATCGCGGCATTCGCGCCGGCTCCAGCCGACCATGGCTTTCCCTTCTCGCCATTTCGTTGCTTGCCAAGCCCCATCTCTGCCCCGGACAGGGAATCGACAGCGGACATTCAAAACCCAGGGAGATGCGGGAGCCGTCTCGTCCCATTCGAACCATTACTTTTGCAAGTTCTCCTATCGAGTTGCCCGCCTGATCTCCCCGCGAACAGGCCCAGCCGAACTTCTTCCTGGAACCAACGTCCGCTGCAAACACAGCGATTCTCTCGACACTCGCACTAAGGTGCATGAGATCCTCACGATTCGCTCTAAGCTAGGGCGACTTCTCGGTCGAAATTCGGCTTCTTTTCGGCGTGCAGCTTGAGCGTGACGCCGCAGGCGGCGGCAATCCGTTCGAGCATAGAAAGCGACTGGCCCCTGTACTCGGCATCTTCGAGGCGCGCAATGACGGATTGCGTGGTGCCGATGCGCCTGGCAAGCTGCACCTGGGTCAGCCCAGCACCCTCGCGCATCTCTCGAACCAGCAGAGCCAGGTCAATTTGGTGCAGCGTGCGGGCAAATGTCTTCCGGTAGGTTGCGCTCCGGCGCGACCGTTCCTTGACAAGTTGATCATGACGGTCCGTCTTCATTCTTGTGCCTCCTTCTGAATCGCATCCCGCTCCTTCTCCGAAGTGGGATAGCGATTCCTGTACTTCAACCACAGCTTCCTTAGCCTCTCCGCGCGTGCGAGCTCGCTGGGTGGAGTTTCCTGGGCCTTCTTCTGAAAGCCGGAAGTAATCACGATCAGCATTCCGGGCTGGTAGAAGAACAAGATGCGAAAAATCCGGTCGAATTGCTTCACACGGAGCTCGAAGATGTCTCCTGTCAGCTTGTTCACAAACTTCCCTTCCATCCGGTTGCCATAGATGCGCAGCCGCTCGATGAACGCATCCACGCGGGCAGCCGCTTTATCGTCCAGCGCATCAATGAATTCTCGGGCCGGTATCCGGCCATTGGGCAGCGAAACATACTCGATCGTGAACCCATTCACTCGATGCTTCTCGCCTGTCCGGAAATATAGCATTTCTGCTATGGGCGGTCAAGGCCGGCCGGCTGCGTGACTCCAGTTGAATGGTTTGCAAACCCGACGGCGTGCAAGCAAGAAAAGTGGCGAGCCCTGGGGGACGATTTCCGAACTTTTCTGCGAGATCCTACCTTCGCTTCCGACCAACTGAGTTCGGCAGCGGTTCCAGCCTTCAAAAACGAGTGACGTATAACGTATTGCGTGGTATCCTTGGCGTGTGATTCAGAGCTTTGGCTCGAAGGAGACGGAGGAGCTTTTCCACTATCATCACAGCAAGCGTTTCCGCGCCATCGAACGCGTCGCCCTGCGGAAATTGCTCGAACTCCACGCCGCGACAGAATTGCGGGTCTTGGCTTCGCCTCCGGGGAATCAATTGGAGGTGCTGCGAGGAGATCGGAAAGGACAACACTCGATCCGAATCAATGATCAATGGCGCATCTGCTTTGTCTGGCGCGATAGCCATTGCTACGACGTGGAAATCGTCGACTATCACTAGCAAGGAGTAGAGATGAACAAGACCGAAACACTTATGCCTCCTGTGCATCCCGGGGAAATCCTCCGTGAAGATTTCATGAAGCCGCTTGGCCTGACAGTCAACAAGCTCGCGCTCGAGCTGCACGTACCTGCGACGCGCATAGGGGAAATCATGCATGAGCGCCGCCGGATCACTGCGGAGACTGCCCTGCGCCTAGCGCGATACTTCCATACGAACGCTGAGTTTTGGCTCAATTTGCAGAACTTCTACGATCTAGAAGTGTCCAGGCGTTCGGGAAAGGTCTCCGAGATCGAGCGCCAAGTACATCCTGCAGCATCGCTGGCTTCCTGACTGTGGCGTAAGCAGGACAGTGAAGTGAAACCTGAAAACTGGTCAAGAGTTCAAAACTTCCGAAGGCTACTGCCACAAGCGTTTGAATGTAAAAGAGAAAAGAAGTGGCGCGCCCTAGGGGACGATTTTAGAACTCTTAACCCTGCCCACCATCTCATTCTAGGCCCCGCGACCCTTTGAGCTGGTGCCAGGCCTCTTTGTACTTCGCGATCCAGCCGGGGCCATACTTGGAGTGACCCGCACCGAATACGCCCGTGTAATCTGGAAGGAAGCGGCGCAAACCCGTGTCTCGGTGTGCTTGCCCCTTCTTGCCCGGTGTCGTTAACCAAGTTCGGTGCGATTCGGCTAGGACATCAGCAACAATTTTGCTGGGAACAACATACGTCATCGTCCTGTCGTCCAGCCCAGAACCGAAGTCAACAAAGCAATAAAACAAGAAGTCCGACGCAATCTCCTCGTGTTTGGATTTCATGTGCCAGCCCTAATCGGTCCCGATGTCTCTACGTGTCTTCAATTGGATTGCGTAGAGCCGTTGCCCCTCAAGGTCCGTTACCAGAATATGCGCGTTTGGCACACCTTGCGGCGCAATGGCTGCGATGTAGCCGCGACGCAGGAGTTGACTCAGAACGTAGTGTTCACCGGCAGCGCCTAGAAGGGTGGCTTGGGAAGGCATAGTCCTCAGGCACCCGAACGAGATTTAGAGCGACGACTGAGGTTTTATAACTCAAGAAAGTCTTCATTTGGGAGCGGTGGGCGCTTATCAACATGCGGCAGGTAGCGCGATGAATCCGGCCCCCAGTCGAAATACAAGCCACAATCCGGCTCTGCAAGCTGGGCCGCGATTTCGCGCGAGATTTCGAGGGTCTGCGAGAAAAGCAACGTCCGTTTTGAATCCCCGAGCAACTGGGCAAATACCTCCATTCGATAGCGTCCCTCAGTGAAGCGGAAGGCGCTCCCGTCCCTAGGCGCCAGAAAATGATGATTGGCCGCAATCCCTGTTTCGCCGACAAACAATCCGCTTCCACGGACCAGCCTTTCATCCCCGTACACCCAGATGTTGAAATTCTGTTGTGTCTCGTTTCTTGAGAGCGCAACGTGCATGCTTTCCACGACGCGGCCGCGCTTGGATGTCGCGAAGAGTAGGGTTCGCAGAAAAACTTTGGGTAGAGGTTGTTCTTCCCGCGACCGAGGATTGTCTGGTCCAAAAAATATCACCGTTGGTTGCGTCATCTTGACAGTACCGCGGCGGAAAAGTGTCAACCAAGCAGTCACTGCGGAAATGCACAGGGCCAACACCGAGATTGTAATTGGAAGGGCATCTACCATGGGATCTTAACCCAGCCTGCCAGACCGACAATCATCGTGCACAATGATCTCCGAGCCTTTAGTGACCCTGCTCAGCGAAGAAATCCCCCATCAACCTCCGGTTCTTTCGCGAATTGCAGGTCAAACATGCAGTCACCAGGTTATCAAGGCTGTTGTCTCCCCCTTCAGCCACGGGACGCACGTGATCCAACGTAGCGGTGAATCGCGTTAATTGCTTTCCGCAGTAGCGGCAGTTGTATTCATCGCGTTCAAAGATCTTGATGCGATTCTCGCGAACGTTGTAGTAGTCAACGGCCTCCTCCGAAATCTCAGGCTTCTTCTCCTTTGCCAACCGTTCAGTTCTGAATTTTCGGCACGCCTCAATTTCATCGGGCACTAAAACCCTGTAAGGCGTTCCCTCACGGTCTGGCTCACCTTCATTTCTGATTGCACCGATGCTTTCCAATTCGCTCAGAGTCTCCCTCACCTTGGCCCACGAAATAGTGCTCTTGTCCAAGCTCGAATAGGACGACTTCACGACCGCGACTTGGAGTTCTCTGGTGCTCACACGAACTAATGCCATTCCGCTCTCTGCGATCGAATGGCGGAACATATTCCGATAGAACGTTGCCGCGTACGGCGTGAGTAGAGGTTGCAGATCGTCAACCAGTTCTTGAATGACGAGCGGCAATTCCATTGCTGAAAAATCCCATGGACGCTCCGCCCCGGATTCTGCAGAGGACTGACGCTCCAGGTCGCTCAAAACTCGGCGTATTTCGGCGATATGATCTTTCATTCCTTGGCCGGGTGTCATTCTGCACGCCGCACAATGCGATTTCAAGTTCTTCCGGCACGTCACGAGGTTCGCTTGTCTCGCCAGCAGTTTCGGTGGGGAAACCGCTCTGAAATCGGTTTTCCTTGCGGTTTTCCTTTCGGTTTTCCGCGTGCGGATGCCGGAAGCCACCAAGGGAGAACAATGGCGGACCCGCAATTCGCCAGAGAACCGCTCGTAAGTCGGTTCTCTGCACGGTTCACTGGACGGTTCTCTATTCCGCTCGAACCCAACTCCCAAACAGGCCAATGAAATGCGAGAAGAAAATACCCCAAAAGTGGACGCGGGCAAAACACTCAAAAGGGCGGGAGCGACCCCCCTTTTTGGGCCGCGCTGCGGCCCCGGCCCTCTGGTTCGGCTCCGCTCACCACAAGCGGGCTTCGGCTCGCCCTGAACGCTCGCCGTGAACGGGGGGTCGCTCCCGCCCTCCGCGTACTACAAAACGTAGTACGCGCCGTGTTGCCCGCGTCCATCGGAACCCACGCGGTTCGCACTTTAGAACTCGCGAATAAGGCGCATTCTCTGTATCTTGCGCAGGCGCCCGCCGAAAAAGCCAAATTGCTCCGAATCGCGCTTTCGAACTGCGCGATTGACGCCGCAAGTGTCTATCCCACCTACAGAAAACCCTTCGACGTGATCTTCCAGCGGGCGAGAAATTGAGAAGTGGCGCGTCCCGCACCAATAACCGGGACGCAAATGGCGCGCCCTAGGGGACGATTTTAGAACTCTACCTGCGAGCCAGATTGTGGCTAATCTTCCACAAAGGCGCGGCGTTCTATCGGCCCAAGCCGTTTCTGCAGATGCATGCGCCTAGCATAATGCTTTGACTTATTTCCGGGGCTTACCTAAGATTCCAGCCAGGTGAGTTTCTTCATCATCTCTAGGATTGGCCAGCCGCTCAGCCCTTGGCGCATCCTCGATCAGTAAGGAGAGAGTCTATATGCGCGTGCATCTGGTCAATCCTAGTCACGTATCGTTCGGGGTAGGTGTTATTACCCCGCGATGGCTTTACGTACTTGCCGCTGCCACTCCGCGTTCCTTCGGAGACCCCGCGCTTGTAGACGAAACGCTTGTGCCAATCGCCAGTACGGAGATTCAACCGGGTGATGTGGTCGGCATCGGGATCCATAGTGGCAATGCGCTGCGTGGCTACGAAGTAGGGCGCGTAGCCCGCGAGCGTGGGGCACACGTGATCTTCGGGGGGATTCACACCAGCCTCTACCCCCAGGAAGCGTTCCAGTTGGGGGGAGCCCATGCGGTGGTGAAGGGCGATGGAGAGATCATATGGGCGAGGGTTTTAACCGATTGCACAAGCGGATGCCTCCAACAGGTCTATGAAGGTGGGCGCATCGAGCCTGACCAGTTCTTATCCGCACGCTGGGAATTGATGCCGCCCGATAGCTACATGTGGGCTTCGGTTCAGACGGTGCGGGGATGCCCCAAGCACTGTTCGTTTTGCTCCGTGTGGCGCACGGACGGCCAGCGCCCTCGTCAACGTTCTTCCGATGTGCTCCTGCGCGAAATTGTCGAACTGCGCCGCATGGGTTTCCGCTTCATCGCACTCGCCGACGACAACTTTTATCCCGTCACGTTGGAAGACTTGGAGCTGGCCAAGCGTCAGAATGGGCAACCCCGGCTTGAACCATTGCGAGCCTTGCGCCAGGAACGATTTGAACTGATGGCACGCCTGGCCGAGCTGCCGCCGGACACCG
>Ga0247727_10013632_pt1 | contig 13660 bp, 14 predicted proteins | sample WisWelCaveWW1625_FD_202498 | JGI IMG/M metagenome (GOLD analysis project Ga0247727, IMG submission 202498) | Biofilm microbial communities from Wishing Well Cave, Virginia, United States - WW16-25 | ecosystem: Environmental > Aquatic > Deep subsurface > Groundwater > Cave microbial mat | place... | reverse complement strand
CCGCCGTACCGATGCGATACAGATCATCCGGGCCGGGGGTTTCAATTTCAGGGTTGGGGCTGGTGACGAGGCCGATGATGCGTTGGCCGAGCGAGGCATCGTCTACCAGTTTGACCGAGCGTGGCTGGCCGACGGTGAGCGGCACCGCCGTGAGGGGATAGACGACGACGCCGCGCAAAGGCAGGATCGCCAACACCTCAGGGATGGCCGCCTCCTCCCCCGCGCCGTCCGCCGGCCCTGAGGCCGCCGAGGCCCCGCTCACTTTGGTGAGGATGGGCATGAACTGAGACATGGCCCAATCCAGCCAATCGGCATCTACAGCTTCGGGTTGCAATTCAAATTCGTACAAGCGGGTTGCGGTCATTCAATTACCTTGCGCAGGCATTCTGAGCGGAGCGGCGCACCCTTCGACTGCGTGCATGGAACAGCGCCATGCCCTCTGCTCAGGGTGCCGCGCGGCGTAGTCGAAGAATGAGAGTGAGTCATTCAATTTCTCTAACGACGACACGGATCGCTGGTGTTTTCTGCATCGAGATTCGCAAATAGCCGTCGTCGTAATCGGCCTTGACGGACGAGGGGTCAATCGCCACTGGCAATTCAACCTCGGTCTGAAATTCACCACTGGATACTTCCATTTGATAATACGCGCGGCGTTCGCGGACTCCGGCGCTCCGCGTTCCGCTGATCGTCAACCGCCGCTCTTCGAGTGCTACATGGAAGTCGCCATCGCGCATTCCGGCGATCTCCACCTTCACCACCAGATCGCTATCGGTCTCGTAGACATCGGTGGGCGGCTCCCACAGGCGGGCCTGACGCAGAGGGCCGGTGCGGCCCGGGTAGACGAGTTTTCGGGTTGTCGTTTGCATGTCACTCTCCCACAAGCAGACCTGTGAGGTCTAAGAGTGCGTCTGAAAATTCGCTCCAAGCCCGCGTCCTCGCGGGCGTGCGGCGGAGGCGCGAAGCTACGCTTCGCCCGCCGCCCCCAACCGCGAGGACGCGGTTGGAGAGCAATATTCAGACGGTCTCTAAGCGGCGTACGGCGGCGGAGTTCGCCGCATTGCCGCCGAGACCGCACAGGTCTAACTTAGTAGCGCCACAATGATACTCGGTGTGACGAAAACTTCCAACACCGCCGCGACGACGAGCATCGGCGTGACCAGGCCCAGGAAAATTTTGAGCCAGTCGGCCAGCGCCGCCAGCCAGCCGTCCCCCAGCGTTTTGCCGGGCGGCGGGGAGATGAGGCTGGCCCCAAGATTAATCGTAGCGGCGCCCACCAGGATGGCGGCGGGAATCTCCAGAATCCCGTGTGGGGCGATGAAGGCAAGTAAAAATAGAACCGGGTTGTATCCGGCTAGGGCCACCTGCCCGGCAAAGTATCCGGCCAATGTCGTCGGCAGCATCAGGATCACCATTGCCAGCACGCCAAAGGTGAACATGCCAAAGGCGGCGGCAAGCAACACGGCGCGAACATTTTGAAAGACGACCAACCCCACACCGCGAGTCGAAAAGAGGCCAAACTGTTCGAGCCGGTCGCGCAGGCCCTGTGAGATTTCACTGAGGTTGAAAAGTTCTTTGGGGAAAGTATAAACGCTGGCGTAGTAATACCCAATGCCATAACCAACGATACAAGCCAGGGTCATCATCGCCATCGGCCAGCGCAAACGGCGGAGCGCCCCAACGACTTCGACCTGATACCAGCGGAACAGCGAACCGTTTGCCGCGCCCACAAATTCGCGCCAGCAGGCTTTGGTCCCGGCGATGAGGTTAATGTCGTCGAATTCGCGGCCCAGCAGTTCTTCGCGGTTGAAGAGACGCACGCCCATGCGAATGAGGACGAGGTTGACCATGATCAGTCCGAAGATGATGACCCACAGCACGTCGTAACGCGCCCAGAACATGATCAGGCTTTCGCCCTGCACCAGCAGAGCCATGGGGATGATGATGAAGGAGGCCAGCAGGTTGGCGGCGCGGACACTAGTGGTTTGAGTCGAAATGACGACGGCCCCACTCACCATCACCGTGGCCTGCACGGTGGTCAGGATGACGATTTGGGTCAGCAAAACGAGCGGCGGCGCCCAGCCCAGGGTGAGGTAGAGGCCAACCAGGTAGACGACGATGCCGAGGTAGGCTGCCAACAGGGGCGGCGCGGTGGCGGCGGCCATTTTTCCAACGTACAGTTCGATATCGGAGAGCGGCGAGGCGAGCAGCGGTTCGAGGGAGAAGCGTTCCTTCTCGCCGACGAAGCTTTCGAGGGCGATGACGAGCGAGACCGAGATCGGGAAGAAGCCGACGATCATCAGGAGAAATGGAATCAGACGTTCGCCGATGACGGGCGCACCGTAGTCGGTCACAAACTGCACGGCTTGACTCGCAGTGAAGTTCATCAGCGCCGGGAAGAACAGGGTGAGGACGAGGATGGGCGCGATGATGCGCCAGTCGCGTAGGCCATCGCGCATCTCGCGCCGGGCGATGATCCAGGCGCGGGAGAGGCGGGAGGGGGAAAGGGTTGCAGTTGTCATTATCTCTCATCCTCCTCCACTGCCTTCAAATACACTGCCTCCAGACTGCGCGGCACTTCGGAGAGGGTGAGCAGGGGGGCATTGAGTTGGGCGAGGCGGTTAAGCAGGCGCGGGGCAAGAGCGGCGGGGTCGGGGGCGTGATAATGCAGCCATGTGTCACCCTGTTCGGCGATGGTGATCAGGTCGGAAAGGGAGTCGGCGACCCCATTGAGGGGAGCGGAAAATCGCAATTCCATCAGCGCCGGGCCGAGCAGTTGATCCTTCAAGGCCCCGGTGTCACCGCTGGCGATGATGCGGCCTTTGCGGATGATGGCGATGCTGTCCGCCAGCGACTCGGCTTCGGCCAAATTATGGGTGCAGAGGATGAGGGCGCGGTTGTCCATCCGCAGGTCGGCAATGGCGTCGCGCACCAGCTTGGCGCTCTGCGGGTCCATGGCCGAGGTCGGCTCGTCGAGCAGGAGTACGGGCGGGTCGTGGAGCATGGCGCGGATGAGGGCCAGCTTTTGCCTCATGCCTTTGGAGTATTCACCGATGCGGCGCGGGGCGGCCTCAGCCATGCCGAAGCGTTCGAGTAATTCGCGCACGCGGCGCTGGCGGCGGTCGGCGGGAATACCGTATAACTCGGCGAAGAAGTCGAGATACTCGTGGCCGGAACTGCGAAGATAGAGGCCATGATGCTCGGTGAGGATGCCGACATTGGCCCGCACTTCGTCGGGGTGGCGGACGACGTCGTGGCCGGCGATGGTCGCGCTCCCGGAGGTAGGTCTGAGGATACTGGTCAGCATCCGCACGGTGGTGGTTTTGCCGGCCCCGTTCGGGCCAAGCAGAGCCAGCACTTCCCCGGCGGCGACACTGAGGGAGACGGACTCGACAGCGCAGAAGGTGTCGAAGTATTTGCTGAGGTTTCGGGCTTCGATCATGAAAACGGCGACGGGTGCCGAGTGACGTGGAACGAACGTGACCTCGTCACCCGGCACCCGTCGCTCGACATACATTACCCAATGCTCGTCGTGGCCTTCACTCGACGCTGGCGGCGGTGGCGGATGATTAGAGCAATGGAGCAAACGACAGCGGAGATCAACGACAAGGTTTGATTGGTGTTGAGGTTGCCGACGGTACTGCTGTCGAGGCGGAGAAATTCCATGAAGAAGCGGACGGCGGGATAGAGGACCAAATAGCACAAAAACACGTCGCCGGGCTTGAGGCGGTCGGCAAAGCGGCGGGCGAGCCACAACAGGGTCAGGCACACCCCAAGATTCAAAATCGATTCGTAGAGGAAGGTCGGGTGGAAACGCTCAAACTCGGTATAGCCGGGGAGGCGATATTGGGGTTCGATGAAGATGCCCCAGGGCAGGTCAGTCGGCTGGCCGTAAAGTTCACGATTGACGAAGTTGCCCCAGCGGCCAATGGCTTGGGCCAGGGCCAGGCCCGGCGCGCCGATGTCGAGCCAGGTCGTAAATTGCAGTTTGTGGCGGATGGTGTAGAGCCACAGGCCTAGCACGCCGCCGGCAATCGCGCCGGGCATACCAAGGCCGCCGTTCCACACTTGAAAAATTTTGATCGGGTCGGCGAAGTAGGCGGCAGTATCGAATCCGGCGGCCACCATGCTGGGCGGTGGGGTGAAGACGTGATAGAGCCGCGCCCCGACGATGCCGCCGATCAGACCCCAAATCAATCCATCCCAAACGGAGTCGGGATTGAGGCTTTTGCGCCGCGCTTCAAGCGAGGCCAGGTACGCACCGATCATCGCGCCGGTGACGAGGATGATGCCGTAAAACCGCAGGTAAAGCGGGCCAATGTGAATACCGAGAGAGTCAACAGACATATCAGTTCCTTCAATCAATGCACAATTCACAATAGCATGTGTTCAATTGTGAATTGTGCCTTGAGTATTGTTATTTGTTTTTGTCGTACCACTGCCGCCGGACATGGACGATGCGCTGGAGGGCGGTGATGTTTGCCAGCACCGCAATCAGCCACAGGGCCGCCAGCGGGATGTTGAAGATGAGACACGGGGCGAGGATGAGGTAGCGCTCGACACGGGTTAGCCAGCCGACGTTTGAATCAAACCCTAAGGCTTCAGCGCGGGCCTTAGCGTACGACACCATCACCGAGCCGACGAAGGCCAGGAAGATCAGGACCAACGGTGTGAAATGATTCGGTTGGCGGAGATAGAAAATCAACAGGCCAAGATAGATCACAGCTTCCGAGTAACGATCGGTCACCGAGTCGGCGAACGCGCCAAATGGAGATTTTTCGCCGCTGGCGCGGGCCGTCGCCCCGTCCAACGCATCCACCGGCCCCATCAGCAAAATGATGATGCCGCCGAGAGGGATGTTGCCCCAGGCCAGCGCCACCGCCCCCAACACGTTGCCGGCCAGCCCGGCGAGAGTGAGGTAGTTGGGATGAATGCCCAGCTTGCCGATGAAGGCCCCGACCGGTTCGAGGAGCCATTTGAAGTTTTGGCGAAGCCAGTCGGTGAGCGAGCGGGCTTTGGTTTTGGTCGAGTCCATTTTTTTATCCACGAAGGCGCACTAAGAAACACTAAGGTTTTTCTTCGTGAAACTTTGTGTGCCTTCGCGGATCATTTTACTTGCCGGCAATAAAGTCTTCGGTCTTCTGGCGGGCCACGTCGTCGGTGTATTGCTGGGGCGGCGTCTTCATAAAATACGACGATGGCTCGTACAGCGCTCCGCCAATGCCGCGATCCAACGCCAATTTGGCGCAGCGCACGGCGTCAATCACCACCCCCGCCGAGTTGGGCGAGTCCCACACTTCAAGTTTCAATTCCAGATTAAGCGGCACATCACCAAACGTTGTGCCTTCCATGCGGATGTAACACCACTTGCGGTCAGTGAGCCAGGGCACGTAGTCCGAGGGGCCGACGTGCACGGCGTCCTCATCCATCTTATAGGGCAACTGTGAGGTGACGGCGTTGGTCTTTGAAATTTTCTTGGACTCCAATCGTTCGCGTTCAAGCATGTTGTAAAAGTCCATATTGCCGCCGAAGTTGAGTTGATAGGTGCGATCCAGCCGCACGCCGCGCTCGACAAATAACTTGGTCAGCACCCGGTGGGTGATCGTCGCGCCGACTTGACTCTTAATATCGTCGCCGATGATGGGCAGCTTCTTATCCTCGAACCGCTTGCGCCAATATTCCTGCGAGGCGATGAAGACCGGAATGCAGTTGACGAAGGCGCACCCGGCCTCCAACACTTGCTCCACGTACCATTTGGTCGCCATCTCCGAACCGACGGGCAGATAAGAGATCACAACATCCGTTTTGGTGTCGCGCAGAATTTTTACAATGTCCGCTGTCGGGCCGGGCGCCTTCTGCACCATCTCGGAGAGATAGCGGCCAATGCCATCGTGGGTCATACCACGTTCAACTTTGACTCCCAGCTTGGCGACGTCGGTGAATTTGTAAGTGTTGTTGGGTTGGGCAAAGATAGCGTCGGAGACGTCGAAACCGACTTTGGTGTCCACCACGTCAAAGGCGGCGGAAATTTCAACATCGCTAATATGATAGCCGCCGAGGGTGATGTGCATCAGTCCGGGGACGGCGTCGCCGTCTTTCGCGTTGCGATAGTATTGCAAGCCCTGCACAAATGACGAAGCGCAATTGCCGACGCCGATGATGGCGACGCGGATCTTTTTGTTTTTCTTTGTTGCCACAGTAGAGGGATTCCTTCCGGAAAGTTAGAGATTGGAGACTGGAGATCGGTGATTGAATGTTATCGGGTGGATGCAGGGATGTCAAGGCGATGAAATCGCACCCGCTCATCCTCCCCCCAGCACTGCGTGTAGCGCCTCGCACGCCGGGCAACCGCCGTCCTGGCGAACAATGGCATAACCGGCATGAGGGTCGGCGCCGTAGCCGTAAAAATCCACATTCCACACGATGATCATTTCGACAAGCGAATTGCCTAGCCCGGTCTTGGCCGCCAGGGCGTGCCACTCACTCTGATCCTGAAGCGTGGTATCCTTCGCCCAGGCAAAATCGGGGGCGACTGTTTCCAGTGGGTCGAGACCTTCGTCGGTGAGGTAGCCGAGTTCGGTGATGCATACCGGGCGTGTGCCTTTGGTCAACTCAGAGTAATACTTCAGAATGCGTGGCAGAAACCAGAACGCCGCGTCGCCCTTGGGTGCGACGTCGGTGTTGGTCGGGGCGCTAATGCCGACGTTGTAATGCACGCCCACACAATCGGCATATAACAATCCGCCCTCCCGCACAAACTCGGTGGTGAAATCCACCTCCGTCCAAAAGTTCGCCGTGCGTAAACTTTTGCTGACGAGGGTGGCGGCTTGTGCGGCGCTGATCACCAATGTGTTCGGGTTGGCGGCCTTGATGGCCTCGTAGCTCGGCTTCAAAATTCTGATGTAGGTGCCGGGGCTGATCTTTCCAGCGAGCCAGTCGCGGGCGATGTTGGGTTCATTCCACACTTCAATCGCATCCGCGCCGCCGCTGGCCAGACTCGCGACATAGGCCGCATACTGCGCGTGATAAGCCCTATCCTCCACCAGAACCGGATTGCCGATCACGGTGAGCAAGACTTTAAAACCCTGCTCATGTCCCCCCCGAATCTTGTCCAGACCATCCACATCACCTTCATTGATCTGCCACTTCACCCATTTCATCCCTGCCCATTTCATCTTGTCAACGTAGTTGAGATCCAACACCTGCCCACCGAATTGAAAACTGGATCGGGCGCGGGCGGCGGGATATATGACAGGCGGCGGCGTGATCACCACCACCGTCGGCTCGAGGTTGAGATCGCCGCCGGGCGTGGGAGTGACGATCAGCCGCCAGATGTTTTCAACGGTGGGAGTGATTTCGGGCGACGGCGTGGGCGTGACCAATACAATAGAGGACTCGGTAGGCTTGATCGCCGGGGTTGCCGTCGCGGTAAAAAACAACCACCCCAACACTACCGCCGCCGCTCCACCGGCCAGCCACAACAGGACATCACCAAAACTAGGCAAACGAGATGAAGACATTCTCTAAAGGTCTATAGTAAAATTTGGATCACTCTTTTCGGGAGGCAATCTCACGCCATGACTCTGCTCAACGACAAACGCGCCGCCGAGGCCGCCCGCGCCCTGGCCAAACTCGAAGCCAACCCCCGCGTGCGCGATATCCGCATCATCGTGCAGGCTGAGGCCTGTCCGGCCTGCCAGGCCGTCGAAGGCGCCTATCAAAAAGGCGAAGTCCCTGCCCTGCCCGTCGAGGGGTGTTCATGCCAGAACGGCTGCAACTGTTACTATCAGCCCATGCTGAGTGAAATCTATCCATAGAAATTATGAAGGAGGAATCGTGAAAGAAGAAGTTTCCTAATTCATCCTTCATCCTTCATCCTTTTCCCTAGAGCCAGCGCCTCTTCACGTGTCGTCACTTCCCCCGCCGCTTGTGCTTCGCGCACGGCTTCCAAAACCTCGCCCACCCGCGGCCCCTGCGGAACGCCCAACTCATTCATCACCTCATCGCCGGTGATCAGCGGCGCGGGTCGCACAATGGTTTCGGGTTGAGCGAAAAATGCGTCGAGCAGGGCGACGACGGTATCCACCCGCGCCGCCCACTCCGCCTGCCCCAGCTCAATGCCGCGCGTGCCGAGCAGATCAGCCAAGGTGAGCAGACAGACATCCACGCCGGCCAGGCCCGTCGCTTTGAAGAAACGATAAATGGCCCGACGGGTGACGGCCTCCCCCTGAGACAACCACACCGGCCTCATGTGGCCGGCCACGGTGGCGGCAACTCTCTCCACTTCATCTCCCGATAACCGCAGGACTGTCGCTCGCTGTTGCGCGATCTTCGCCCCCTGCTCTTCGTGATTAAAAAACCGGATGCGGTCCGTGTCAGCCTCAACCGTGCGGGTGAAGGGTTTGGCAATGTCGTGCAGTAGCGCAGACAGAAAAAGCAAACTGCGAGTCGAGCGGCCCAGGCTCAACTCCTGCTCAAGGTGATCAGCCAGCGGGTGACGATAGCGACCCACGCGGGCGGCGGCGTAACCGAGGGCAAATTCAGAGGCGGCATCCACGTCGTGAGTCCGGCCCAGGACCGAGAGCAGGCCCTCCAGTTTATCAACCACCCTCAGGGTGTGTTCCCAGACATCGTAAATGTGCGGAGGTGATTGGGTTACCCCTTTGAGGGCGGCAACTTCCGGCACGACGGCGACCAGCGCGCCGAGGGCGTCGAGCGCGCGCAGAGCGGCAACGGGGCGGCGTCCACCCAGGATGCGCATCAATTCGTCGCGCACGCGTTCAGCAGAGACGTTGGATAACAGTGAGGCGGCGCGAGCGGCTTCGCGCGTGCCGCGCTCGAGTCGAAAGTCCAATTGCGCCGCCAGCCTCACCACGCGAAGCGTTCGTACGGCATCGTCGGCGAAACTGGTCGGCAGGCACATGCGAAGGACTTTGGCTTTGAGATCGGCCTGTCCACCCATAGGGTCAATCAACTCCTCCGGCGGAGTCAGGCTGACAGCCATGGCGTTCACCGTCAAGTCACGCGCGGCGAGATCAGCGGTGAGGTCTTTGCCGCGAAGTCTGGCGAAGTCGAAATAAAACCTTTCTTCATCTTCGATGAGGACGACTCGTCCGGTGCGGCGTTCTTCGTCGAGGGGATAGAAGGCGCCCCCCACGCGGCTGGCGACTTCCCGCGCGATCTCCAATCCATCGCCATCCACCACGAAATCGAGATCGTGGATCGGGCGAGTCAGCAGCGCATCGCGCACCGAACCGCCCACCAGCCAGATGCGGGCCGGGTCGGGCAGGGCCGCGCGCACACGATCAAAAATCGGCGGCAGAGCCAGCGGCGGCGACTGATCGGTGGGGAGGTAAATCACTTGCGCCGACTCCTTGAGGCGGGAAAGTTTAGCCGCGGCCTGGGCATCGTCTGCCGTCAGCCCGCGCCCCGCCACTCCGGCGGGCGTGACGGCCACCCACCCGTGATCACGCGCCGGGGAGTGGTTGTTGCGCGGCAGTTTGGGTGAGCGAGGCATGTCTAAGTTTTGGCAACCCCAATGAATGGCAGGTTGCGCCAGAATTCGTCAATGTCGAGGCCATAGCCGAAGACGAATTTGTTAGGGATTTCAAAGCCGCGATAGTGAATGGGCACGACGACTTCGCGGCGTTCGGCCTTATCAAGCAAGGTGCAGACTCGGAGCGTTTTGGGGTCGCGAGTCTGGAGCAGTTCCAGCACCGCGGCAATGGTGTGGCCGGTGTCCACAATGTCTTCGACGAGGACGACGTTGCGATCGGCCAGCGAAATTTTCAAGTCCATCTCAATCCGCACCTGCCCCGACGACTGGCGCACGCCGGCGCCATACGACGAGACGGCCATAAAATCCATCGCCATCGGGATGGTGATGTGGCGCATCAGGTCGGCGAGGAAGATCATGCCGCCTTTGAGAATGCAAACCAGCAAAACATCTTCGCCCGCGTAGTCACGGCTGATCTCGGCGCCCAGTTCGGCGATGCGCTTTTGCAACAGGTCTTCAGGGATGAGGACTTCGGCGAGGAGGTCTTGGTATGAAGACGTCGTCATCGCGGCACTTGATGATGTTCGCGGCAGCGGGCCTCATAGGCTTCACTGCCGCCCACTTGCACCACCGGGTCGTGGTAGTTGGCAGGTTTGTTGTTGATGAGGCGTTGGGTGCGCGAGGCGGGCGACCCGCAGACCACACAGATCGCTTGTAACTTATCCACTTCCTCGGCCTGGGCCATCAACAATGGCATGGGGCCGAACGGCTCGCCCCGAAAATCCATATCCAGCCCGGCGACGATGACGCGCACGCCGCGTGCCGCCAACTGCTGGCAGATGTCGCTCACCCGCATGTCAAAGAACTGCGCTTCGTCTATCGCCACCACGGTCGTATCCGAGTCGATCAGCGGCGGAATATCCTGCGCGGCCGGCACGGGCGTAGCCTCGAACTCGTTGCCGGCGTGTGAGGTCACTTTCTCCAGCGCATAACGCGTATCAATGATGGGTTTGAAGGCCTGAATCTTTTGTTTGGCGATCCGCGCCCGGCGCAACCGCCGGATCAATTCGTCGGTCTTGCCGCTAAACATGGAGCCGGTGATCACTTCAATGGAACCTGTAAGATGCCGCATGATGATTGATTATAAATGACAAAGGGCAGATGCGACCGGGTTGCACCTGCCCTTTGAGTCCTATCCGAACTTGTAGCGACAAATGGGAATTGGGCCGCAAATCCTGAAACAATTTTCAGGCTTCAGGCGACTCGGTCGGCGTCTCGACCGGAGCCTCTTCCTCAGTGGCGAGCAATTCAAAGCCGCGAGCGCGTAAACGCTTCTTGGCGTCAGCCAGACTCTTTCGGCCAAAGCCCTCCACCGCCAAAATCGCCTCGTCGCCCTGCTGGATTTTTTCTATCAGTTGACCCACTGTGGTGATCTCAGCCCGAGCCAGTGCGGCCTCGGCCCGCGGGCCGAGGTTGAGATCGGTGATGGACACTTCCGGCGAAATGCGAGTGGCTTTACGTTGCTCTTCCTGCTGTTTGAATTGCGCGCGTGCATCCAGCTTCTTGATAAAGCGATCCACCTGCCCTTCCGTGTCCACAATGCGTTGTTCGCCGGTGAAAAACGGATGGCAGTGAAAACAGACATCGGTGTGCAATGTTTCTTGCGTTGACCCCGTCGTCCACGTCTGGCCGCAGGAGCAGATCACCGTCGCCGCGGGGAAATACTTGGGATGAATAGCCTGCTTCATTTTTCTAAACCTTTCGAGAAACCAGGTTTCGGGCCTTCGGCTTCGAGAAACCTGGTTTCTTAATCCGCATCTCAGGCGGTCGCCGCCTCTGTTTCGGTGACAGGTTCCACGTTCACCCGTTTCTGTCCGTTGGGCAGAGTCTCAAACTTCACCCGGCCATCCACGACGGCAAAGATGGTGTAATCGCGTCCGACCATCACCCCCAGGCCGGGCCGGATGCGGGTGCCGTGCTGGCGGACGATGATGTTGCCCGAGCGCACAAACTCACCGCCGAAGCGTTTGACTCCCAGCCGTTGCGAATTCGAGTCGCGGCCATTTCGAGTAGAGCCACTTCCTTTTTTATGAGCCATGTTTGATACTCCTTAGCCTAGAATCTGCTCAACCTTGAGGCGCGTGTAATGCTGGCGATGACCGCCGCGCTTGCGTTGACGCTCTTTCGGTTTGTATTTGAACACCAGGATCTTTTCGCCGCGGAAGTGCTCGACCACCGTAGCTTGCACTTTGGCCCCGGCGACGGTGGGGGTGCCGACTTGCACGGCTTCGCCGTCGGCCAGCAACAGCACCTCAAGTTCGACACTGTCACCGGCATTTTTGGACAGGTGATCGACTTCGATCATCCGGCCCTCTTCGGCCCGAATCTGTTTCGAGCCGCTTTGCACGATAGCGTACTTCATTTATAGCTCCCTTCAACTTCGCCGCTGTGCATGCCGCGCCCGACTGCTCCAGACAAAGGAATTGCCCTAGACGACCCACCGGGTCGTCTCTACATTCCTGCGCGCTTGCTGGCACTGGCTACACACCGGGGAAGGATAAACAAGACTGCGCCCCGGCTTCTCACGCCCGGGGCAACGGAACGAGATTATATCGGGGTCAGGCGCTGTTGTCAAACACGGTATCACTCTTATAAAGAACTTTATCGTAGCGTGGCGGTTTTCACGAGTACGATGATTTTCACGCGCGTGATGGTTTTCACGCCACCGTCAGGTGATCAGTGGAATACGGTCAAGATAGTTTAAATTCCAGTGCTACAATGCAACATGGTTCAGACACAGAACCCAAGTGACGCCGCAAATGTGGGCGGCAACCGTCACGGCAGCGTCTCACAGAGGCGCAGCATGTCAACCTCCTAAACAACGTCCCCCAACGCATCACCCAAATAGACACGACACAGCCCTGCCAGTTCCACCCCTGGCGCGGGTTGTTGTTTCGCGTCGTTGTTTGGGTGCTGCACCGTAAGGGCGCTCCGGCAGAGCGTCCATAGGCCCACGAAGGCTGACATACGAAACCCCGGTGTCGAGCATGTCTTGACGCACGCCTGCGCCCCGGCGCGGCGACTCAGAAAGCAGAGGTCAAAATGGAAAGTTTATTTTTACTCATTGGTATTCTGTTGGTGTTCATCGCCATCCTGATGCCCTGGCTCGGCCCGGCCTTTGGGTTGAGCCTCATCTGGAGTTGGGTGTGGGCTGTCGGGTTGGGCCTCGTCGGTCTGGTGTTGGTTGTTGCCACCGTCGGCCTGGTCATCATCGGCGAGCGACAAGTGGGGATTGTAGTTAAAAAGTTCTCGACCAAATCGCTCCCGGCAGGGCGCCTCGTCGCCCTCCACGGAGAGGCCGGCTACCAGGCGGACACGTTGGCTCCGGGGTGGCACTTCGGCTACTGGTTCTGGCAATACACCATCACCAAAGTGCCGGTGATCAGTATCCCGCAGGGCGAGATCGCGTTGGTGGTCGCCAACGACGGCGCCCCCACCCCACCCGAACGGATTCTGGGCCGGGTTGTGGAGTGCGACAACTTTCAGAGCGCGCGCAAGTTTCTCATGGCCGGAGGGGAGAAGGGTCGTCAACTCGGCATTCTCACGGCCGGCACTTACCGGCTCAATACTGCTCTGTTCACCATCATCACGGCGGCCAATGCCGAGAAGCACGGCATGACGCCGCGCCAACTGCTCGTGTACGCCGTCATACCCGATAAAGTCGGCGTTGTGACCACGCTCGACGGCGCGCCGATTGCCGAGGGCGAGATCGCCGGCCCGATGGTGCCCGGCCACGAAAACTTCCAAAACGGACAACGATTCACCAATGGGGGCGGCCGCCGTGGTTTACAGGAACAGGTTCTACTCTCCGGCTCGTGGAATCTGAATCCGTGGTTTGTTGTCGTTGAGCAGGTTCCCATGACCGAAATTCCAATCGGGTATGTGGGTGTGGTGATCTCGTACGTCGGCAAGGCGCACGAGGACGTGAGCGGTGTGGAGTTCAAACACGGCGACCTCGTGAATCAGGGTCACAAAGGCGTGTGGGTGTCGCCTCTGCACCCCGGCAAGCACCCGGTCAATACCCGGGTGATGAAAGTGGAATTGGTACCGACGACGCACATCGTCCTCAATTGGGCCAGTCGCACCGAGTCGCACAATTACGATGCG
>Ga0247727_10013631_pt1 | contig 13660 bp, 10 predicted proteins | sample WisWelCaveWW1625_FD_202498 | JGI IMG/M metagenome (GOLD analysis project Ga0247727, IMG submission 202498) | Biofilm microbial communities from Wishing Well Cave, Virginia, United States - WW16-25 | ecosystem: Environmental > Aquatic > Deep subsurface > Groundwater > Cave microbial mat | place... | reverse complement strand
GGAGACGATTCTCGAGGAGATCGCCGCCGGTTCCTGACATCCCGACCCCGGTTGTCTGACGTCGCGTTCCCGATGGCGGCGGCGCCGCGGAAGGGGCGGGCGCGGGTATCATCTGGTACCGCCGTCCGACTCGGGGCTCGTAGCGTGACCGTCGAGGACATCGACCAGCGCGTCCGCCTTGCCACCTTCGCGTGGCTTCAAGAGAAGACCGCTCTGCACGGCGAGGTGCTGGCGCGCGAGACGCTGGCGCGCGGCTTCCTCTTCGACGGCCGGCGCGTGCCGCTCATCGGCCCGCAGGGGATATTCAAGCCCGCGGTCCTGCCCGAGATGCCACTCAGCATCACGACCGTGCCCATCGTCGAGGGTCGGCCGCGTCCCTACGACGACGAGATTGGCGGCGAGGGGGTCCTGCGCTACCGCTATCGTCGCACCGACCCGGCGCACCGGGACAACGCCGGGCTGCGGCTGGCGATGCAGCGGCGCGCGCCGCTCGTCTACCAACACGGCATCGAGCCGGGGCGCTACATGCCACATTGGCCCGTCTTCATCGTCGGGGATGACCCGGGGCGCCTCGTGTTCACCGTGCAGGTCGACGATGCCCGGATGGCCGCGCTGGATCGGATGGCTTCCGCGGAGTCGTTCGCCGTCTCCGACCCGGGGGAGGAGGGGCGCCGCTCCTATGTCACGCGTCTCACGCGCCAGCGCATCCATCAGCAGGCGTTCCGCGAGCGGGTCCTGCGCGCCTACCGCGAGCGCTGCGCCATCTGCCGCCTCCGGCACGAGGAGCTGCTCGACGCCGCGCACATCCTGCCGGACGGTCATCCGAGAGGGAAACCGGTCGTCCCGAACGGACTCGCCCTGTGCAAGCTGCATCACGCCGCGTTCGACCGGAACTTCCTGGGCATCCGCCCCGACCTGGTGGTGATGGTGCGGCCCGATCTGCTGAAGGAACCCGACGGCCCCATGCTCCGCCACGGCCTGCAGGAGTTCCACGAGGCGACGATCCTCGTCCCTGGGCGGCCGGCGCTCCGGCCGAACCCCGCGTACCTGGAGGAGCGCTACGCGATGTTCAAGGGGATCGCCTGAAGCGGTGGGCGAGGCTGAAGCGCCCCTCCGGGGGGACCGGCCGCGATCAGGGCCTGGTCTCGACGTACGCCTTCAGGCGCCCGATGGCCGCGTCCCACTGCGCGGAGATCTGGTCGAGACAGCGCCGGGCTCGTTCGAGACGCCGCGGCTCGAGCTCCCAGACCCGCTCGCGTCCGTGGCGCGTGTCGCGCACCAGGCCCGCATCGGCCAGCGCTTCCAGGTGCTTGGTGATCGCCTGACGGGTCACCCCGGTCCCCGCGCTCAGGCGCGCGATGGACAACGGGCCGGCATCGCAGAGCCGGGCCACGAGGCCGAGGCGACGCGCGTCACCGAGCGCGGCGAAGAGGGGCGCCGCGTCGGCCAGTCGCGCCGCCGCGACACTCCGGTTACGCGACATGACGCGCGATGTTCTCCGCCTGGATGGCCCACCCCTGGTCGTTCATGCGGAACGCCTCGGCGCGGCGGGCGGCGGGGAGACGGTCGAATCCCGACTCGACGATGGTGAGCAGCGTGTCGCCGCCGGCCTCTTCGAGACGGAACTCGACCAGCGTCGACGGCTCGGCCGAGTAGTCGGCCTCGGGGTCGATCGCGCCCGGATGCCAGCGGTACGCGAAATAGCGCTCGGGCTCGATCCGATCGACCAGCACGTCCATGCGCAGGTGTTCGTAGCCCGGATAGGTGATCCGGCCGCGGACGGTCGCCCCTTCGACGAATGGCCCCTCGAGATTGACGCGGAACCATTCCCCGAACTCGCGGGCATCGGTGAGGGCGCGCCAGACGCGCGCGCGGGGCGCGCGCAGCCGGACCTTCTTTTCGATTCGATCGGTCTGAGCCATATGCAACCTCCTGGTTACCTATGTACCACGGGCGCGCGCTAAAGGCAACCCCGTGGTTGCGTGTCGCGGGACCGGGCTCGACGTGGCCTCGCGGCGTCCCGTGGGTCGGCGCGCCCCGCTGGCGCATGGGCGGGGCGGCGGGAAATAATAGGCCATGTCCCGACCCAAGCCGCCGGCGCGCCGATCGTGAACCCCACCCCGGATCCGACCCCGGTTACGCCACCGACCCCGGCCCGGACCCCGGAGCCCGGGGACGCCGGGCCGCCCCACCCCTCCGCGCCCGGGGGCGGCGGGTTCGCCGTCATCGGCTCGCTCCTCCCGTACCTGCGCCCCTTCGTCGGCCGGATCGTCCTGGCCCTCGGGTTGATTCTCGCGTCGAAGGTGGCCACGCTGCTGGTGCCTCTGGCGCTCAAGGAGATCGTCGACCGGCTCAACGTCCAGCCATCACTCCTGCTGCTGCCGGTCGGCATGCTGCTCGCCTACGGCGTCTCGCGCATCGGCGTGACGATGTTCGGCGAGGTGCGCCAGGTGGTATTCGCCCGGGTGATGGCGCGGGCGTCGCGGCGGATCGCCGTGAAGGTGTTCGGGCACCTGCACGACCTCAGTCTGAGGTTCCACCTCGACCGGCGCACGGGTGGCGTGGCGCGCGACCTCGAGCGCGGCAGCACCGCGATCGCCGACCTGCTCGACTGGTCGCTGTACACCATCGTGCCGACCGCCGTCGAGGTCCTGCTGGTCACGGGTCTCCTGCTGTGGAGGTACGACTGGACGTTCGCGACCCTCATCCTCGTCACGCTCGCGGCCTACGCCACGTGGTCGTTCGTCGTCACCGACTGGCGGACGCGCTATTACCGCGCCGCGGTCGAGGCCGACACGCGCGCCAACGAGCGCGCGGTCGATTCGCTGCTCAACTACGAGACGGTCAAGTATTTCAATAATGAGCGACACGAGACAGCGCGCTACGACGAGAGCCTGTGCCGGCTCGAGGACGCCACGGTCCTGTCGCAGAAATCGATGGCCGTGCTCAACCTCGGCCAGACACTCATCGTGGCGATCGGCGTCACCGCGATGATGTGGCGCGCCGCCGCCGGGGTGGTGTCGGGTGCGATGACGGTCGGGGATCTCGTGCTGGTCAACGCCTACCTGCTGCAGCTGTCGTCACCCCTGCACTTCCTCGGGATGATGTACCGCGAGGTCAAGCAGGCGCTCACGAACATGGAGCGCCTGTTCGCGCTCCTGGCGGAGAACGCGGACGTGCGTGACCGTCCGGGCGCAGCGCCGCTCGCCGTGCGGCGCCCGCGTCTCGCGTTCGAGGCGGTGCGCTTCGGATACGACCCGCGGCGCGGGATCCTGCACGGCGTCGACTTCGTGATCCCCCCGGGCGGCACCGTCGCCGTGGTCGGCCCCTCCGGCTCCGGCAAGTCGACGCTGGCGCGCCTGCTGTACCGCTTTTACGACGTCGACGCCGGGAGCATCCGCATCGACGGCACCGACCTGCGCGACGTGACCCAGGCGTCGCTGCGCGCCGCCATCGGCATCGTCCCCCAGGATACCGTCCTGTTCAACGACACCATCCTGTACAACATCCACTACGGCCGCCCCGGCGCCACCCGCGACGAGGTCGAGGCGGCGGCGCGCGCCGCCCACATCCACGACTTCATCACCGGTCTGCCCGACGGCTACGAAACCACCGTCGGCGAGCGCGGGCTGAAACTCTCGGGCGGCGAGAAGCAGCGCGTGGCCATCGCCCGGGCGCTCCTCAAGAACCCGGCGATCCTGATCTTCGACGAGGCGACGTCGGCGCTCGATTCGCGCTCGGAGAAGGCCATCCAGGCGGAGCTCGACCGCATCCAGGTCGGCCGCACCACGCTGGTCATCGCGCACCGGCTGTCGACCGTGATGGACGCCGACCAGATCCTGGTGATGGAGGAGGGGCGGATCGTCGAGCGCGGGAGGCACGACGAGCTGCTGGCGGCCGGCCGGCACTACGCGCGGATGTGGCGCCTGCAGCAGGAGGAACGTGGCGGCGCGGAGCTCGTGGGATGAAGGGCGCCCCGCGTCCCGCGCGCGTCCCGCGCACTTGTCGGAACGGAGGCCGGGCGCTACCATCCGCGCCATCGAGGTGCCCATGACCGATTTCGACCGCCGCGACTTTCTCAAGATCACCGGCGCGGCCACCGCGGGTTTCGTCACCAGAGGCGTCCTCGCCGGCCCCGCGCCGGTCAGGCCGTCGTCTCCGGCCCCTGCCTCGGCCCCGGCCACCGCGGCAGCCCCCGCCGCCCCGACCGTGCCCGCGCCGGCGGCCATGCCCACGCGCAACCTGGGCAGGACCGGGTACCGGGTGGCGCTGTTCAGCCTCGGCGGACAGGCCAGCCTCGAGCAGCCCGACAACGAAAAGGAGGCGGTGGAGATCGTCGAGCGCGCCCTCGACCTGGGGGTGAACTACATCGACACCGCCGCGGCGTACGGCGGGCCCGAGCGCTGGAGCCAACGCTACATCGGCCAGGTGATGAAGCGGCGCCGCAACGAGACCTTCCTCGCCACCAAGACCAACGACCGCACCCGCGACGGCTCGCTCAGGCTGCTGGAGGAATCGCTCCGCCTCCTGCAGACCGACCACCTCGACCTATGGCAGGTCCACAACCTCTCACGCCCGGACCAGGTGGAGCAGATCCTCGGCCCGGGCGGCGCCATGGAGGCGCTCGTGCAGGCGCGCGAGCAGAAGATCGTGCGCTTTCTCGGTGTGACCGGCCATGCCGACCCCGACGTGCTCATCGAGGCCATCCGCCGCTGCACGTTCGACACCATCCTCATGGCGGTGAACGCCGCCGATCCGCACCACCTCAGCTTCACGGCGAGGCTGCTGCCGCTGGCGGTGGAGAGGGAGATGGGGATCATCGGCATGAAGGTCCCGGCGCGCGGCCGCATCCTGAACACCTGGACGCCCGGCAAGGCCGACAAGGAAGGCTGGGCGGGAGGGTCGCAGCCCGGAACGGTGACCATGAAGGAGGCGCTGTACTACGTGCTCTCGCTGCCGGTCAGCACGGTCATCATCGGCTGCGACGACGTGCCGCAACTCGAGCAGAACATCCGGCTCGCCCGCGAGTTCAATCCGTTGAACGAAAACCAGATGACGGCCCTGGCGGCGCGGACCGGGCCGATCGCCCGGCAGGCGCTGTTCTTCCGGCGCTGGAGCTGAGGGGCCGCGATGGCCGGCGCCCGATGTCCGGCGCGCCGGTCGCCTCAGGACCTGATCGCCGCCGCCTTCTTCCGGATCTGCGCCAGGAACGACGTCGGCCGCTGCGACTCGGGCAGGGTGTCGGCGTAGCGCAGCGCCTCCTCGAGGGTGCGCTTCGCCGCCGCGGGGTCGCCCATCTTCGCGAAGGTGTCGGCGCGCGTGTCGAAGATGCGCAGCTTGCGCGCGCCATAGGCCAGGTCGAGCGCACGTTGGCTTTCGGCGAGAGCGTCGTCGTAGCGGCCCATTTCGCGGTAGAGGATCGCCAGGCGGGCCGGCGGGTTGTAGTCGTCGGGGAGGTCGCGCTCGGACGCGAGCAGCGCCGGGACGGCGCGGGCCGGGTCGCCGAGCGCCAGCGCGGCGGCGACGCGGTGCCCATCGAGGGACGCGTGCGCCTCGACGCTCGGGGCCGCGGCGGCCTGGGCCTCGAGGAAGCGCATCCAGCGCTCCGCCATCGCCTTCGCGTCCGGCTCGTCGCCGCGCGCGTCGCGCAGCTCGACGAGTGTCCCGTAGGCGCTCGAGCGGTCGTCGGCGAGCACATTCTCGAGGCCGAGGCTCTCCTCGACGAGCGCTTCGAGGTCGGCGATGGCGGAGGCGCGCCAGGCCGCGTCGTCGGGGGCTTCGGTGGCGCACCCGAGCCCGGCCGCGGTCGCGGCGGCGAATGAAGGGCCGCGCTCGAGGCCGGGCGCTTCGCGCCGCGCGACGGCGGCGCAGTGCTCGAGGTCGCCGGACTTATCGAGCGCTCCGAGGAGCGACACGAGCGCGCGGCCGCGGCCGGTCCACCCTGGGGAAGCGAGGTCAAGTGCCTCGGCGTAGGCGGCGGCCGCCTCGGCCGGCTTGCCGTCGGCCGCCAGGCGGTCGGCGCGCGCGAGCGCCGCCTCGGCCGGCGTGCTGCCGGTCGCGGCGACGGCGCGTTCGCCGTCGTCGAGCAGGCGCTCGAACTCGGCGGTGGTCAGGCTGCCGTACCAGCGCAGGGCGATCTGCCCGCTCGCGCCGTCGAGGACGAGGAAGCTGGGATAACCGTCGAGCGCCAGGCGTTCGACGAACGCGGCGTTACGCGAATCCTCCCCGTCGATCGAGAGCCAGGCGAACCGCCCGGCGTGCTTCGCGAGCGCGGGGTCGTTGAGCACCGTCGCGCGCACGAAGCGGCAGGTGTGTCACCAGGGCGCCCAGGCCTCGACGAAGACCGGCACGCCACGCCGCTTCGCCTCGGCCAGGGCCAGGGGCGCGTCGTTCTCGATGAACCGCAGGGTGCCGGCGACGACCGCGGCGCCTGGCGTGGAGGGGGAGCCGGCGGCGGGCGGCGCGCCGGTGACGGCAGGGGCGTTCGGCGCCGGCCGCTCCGCGCAGGCCGGCGCGACCAGGGCCAGCAGCAGGCTGGCGAGGCACGCTCGCGGTTTCAACATGAGGGGAGGCTACGCGTCCGGGGCCGGCGGGGTCAAGGGGCTGGAGTGAGGCACACCGACCTTCCCCTCAATCGGCGGCGCCGATCGTCGCGCCATCGGCGCCGGCGCCGATGTTCGGGCTCCCCGGCCCGAGCCGGAAATCGCGCCCCGCCGTCGAGACGTAGAGCGGGTCGGCGACGATCGAGTGCAGGTCGCGGCCGGAGAAATCGCGCCACTCCCGCAAGGTCAGGAAGCGGTGCAGCTCGCCGGGTTCCTCGGTGTAGGAGACGATCGCCTTGGATGGGGTCAGGAGATGCCGGTCGGCGTGGCGCGGCGTGATGCGATCGACGGCGACGCCGGGCGGCTGGTCCCGGAGCGTCATGCCGTAGTTGTTGTAATCGCAGTCGAAGGTGGCGAGCAGGTCCTTCCCCGCCGCCGTTTCGACGACGACGATGGCGTCGTTCCCCTGGAAGGCGAAGCTGTTGTTCCGGCAGACGGAGCCCTCGATCGAATATATGAAGGCCGCGCCGCCGTAGAGGTTGGCCACCGCCGTGTTGCGCGTGATCGTCGCGTGCGGGCTCCGCAGCATGTAGAAGCCGCGCTCCTGCGAGAACAGGACGTTGCGGTCCCCGAGGAAGCGGCGTGAGTTCTCGACGTGGACGGCCGTGCCGTTCGGCCAGGTGCCGCCCCAGTGGGCGTTCCAGATGCGGCAGCCGGAGACCGTCACGTCGTCCGCGTCGCGCACCAGGACGCCGATGCTCCGGTACCAGCGAATCTCGAGGTCGCGGATCGCGACGAAGGGAGCCGCCTCGATGGCGATCATCGTGTCGGCCCGCCGGTCGCCGTCGAGGATCGCCGTCCACTTCTTCAGCGCGCGGATGGTGATCGGCCGGCCTTCGCCGCCGCCGCGGCCGATGCGGACCGGATCGGGATAGATCCCCGGATGCAGGAGGATCGTGTCCCCGGGGACGGACCTGTCGACGGCGGCCTGGATGGACCGGAGCGGTGCCTCGCCCGTCCCCTCCGCGCCGTCGCTGCCTGACGGGCTGACGTGCCGCTCGCGGGGCGGCTGCGGGGGCGACGCCTCCGGGATCGCGACCGGCAGGGCGCCGATGCGCCCGTCGCCGTCCGCCGCCTTCAGGCAGGGGCTCTCCGGGTCGAGACGATAGTCCGCGGCCGCGGGATCGACGAAGCCGGGGTCGCCGACGATCGATCCCGGCTCGACGGGGCCGCGCCCCCGGCCGCCCGCCGGCCGGTAACAGTTGCGTCCGATCTCCCTCGGCTCCGATCCCGGCGGTGTCTGGATCGGCGTCGCGTAGTCGGCGACGATGTTGTGCCGGAAGATCTCCCCGGGGTGCCAGACGGTCGCGATGAAGCCGTGCTTCAATCCCCGGCCCACGAGCGTGTTCCGCTCGACCACCCACGGCGCGGGTGACGCCTTGATCAGGATGCCGATGCCGAACCCGACGCTCAGGTTGCCGCGGATGACTCCGCCGCGGGCCGGGTGGTAGAACTGGATCCCGCTGTCGTCCTGGGCGTAGGTCGGCACCATGAAGGCGTCGCGTTCCTTGAAGAAACGGCATCCCTCGACGCGGTTGTCCTCCCCGCCGACGTAGACGCCGCCGCCGACGTCGCGGGCCGTGCAGTCCACCAGGGCGTCCCGGCTGCCGGCCGCGAAGAACCCGAACGAGGCGTTGCTGACGGCGCAGCGCTCGACCGTCCCGCGATCGCCGTAGGTCTGGACGGCCGCGCTCCACTTGCCGCGCGCCACGAAGTTGCGGAACTCCAGGTCGCGCACCGTCACGTCGGGCCTGTGGATCGACACGCCGTAGTCGAGCGCGCTCATCAGAATGGCGCGGTCTCCCGGCGGCAGGCCGTCGGAGGTGTGGAAGTAGATGCGCCCCTCGTGCAGGATGTAGGTGCCGGCGAAGCGCTCGACCGCGTCGAGGTCGGCGGCGAGCGTGTAACGGACGCGGCCGCCCGGCTCCCAGATCTTCGGCGGCTCCCGGCCCTCCTCGGCGTGCGCGAACGAAAAGACCCCGGGGCGCCCCCGGACCGGACGCGGATTCGGGATGCCGATCGCGCCGTCGAAGATCACCCGCGCGCCCTCGGCCGGCCTCACGATGAGGGGCGCCGCGGCGCGCGCGGCGACGCCGGTGGCGCCGCTGCCGTCGGGGCCCGTGAACGGAGGGATGCGGAGGGACCGGGTGTAGATCCCTCCGGCCAGAACCACCTCCGTGACCTCCGTGTCGGACGCCAGTCGCCGGCTCACCTCCGCGAGTGAATCGCCGGGCGAGACGTGCACGACCTCGCCCGCGAGGGCGGCCGCCGCGAACAGCGCGAACGGGATGACGGTGATGGCGGTCCGTCTCATCGTGGCGGGAATCGTACTCCAGGCGCAGTGTCGCGGCGCCCGGCGGGCGTGGCCATCGCCCGCAAGGTTCCACGTCCTACGGACAGGGCGCGGGGTTAGGCCTGGAGTTGCCGCTGCTGTCGGACCCCTTGGTGCCCTCCTCGCCGAGACGGTTCTTCGCGGTCACGAGGTAGAACCAGCCGCTGCCGATCGCCGGCGTGCCGGCGTCGGCCGCGGGGGCGCTCGCGAGCGCCGACTGGAAGCAGGCGCCGTACCCGCCGGGTAGCCCGCTGAGGAGGCCGCGGTACACCTCGTACACCCCTGCCGACCTCTCGCGATCCCAGATCATGGTGGTGGCGTCGCTGAAGAGCTGGTTCCGGACCTCGCCGGGGGGCGCGTAGACGTCCACGAACCCGGCGTCCAGGCGGTACGAGACGCTGGTCTGGCCGACGCCGAGAACCGCATCACCGAGCGCGTCGAGGCTGACCCTCCAGGAGACGGAACCCGCCGACGATCCATTGAGCGGGTCGCCGCCGGCGTTGATCGTCCACTCGGTGAGCCTGAAATTGACGCTCTGCTGCGCCGCCGCCGGCTGGATCGACGCCGCGGCGGCCAGCGCCAGCGCGACGACGAGGGGTCCCGCTGCCGGGAGGGTGGTTCGCGCGTGTCGTCTCATCGTGTCCTCCTTCACCGCGACAGCACCAGAACGCGGATGGTTCCCGATCCTTCGGACAGTGATTCAAGCGCCTTGGCGACGATCGTGCCGCTCTCGCCGTCGGTGGCGCGACGGGCGCGGCCCGGCACCACCGACGGCGCCAGGAGGTCGCCGACCCGGATCGCCCCGGTGACGGTTTCGGCCTCGCAGAAGACGATCGATCCTCCAAGCGCCAGGCTCGGCTCCAGGACAAACGCTGCGGGATCGCCGGCGACCGCCGTCTCGACGCCGACGATGCCGGCGACGATCTCCCCGGGGGCGCCGGTCGCCGGGACGAGCGTCCCGAGCGCCGCGTCGAAAACCGCAACCGTGCCGGGCGGTAGGAGCGCGGGGCCCGCGGGCGGCGCGGCGGCCGCGGGCGGCGCGGGGACCGCGGGTGGCGCGGGGACCGCGGGTGGCGCGGGTGTCGGGGGCGTCGAGGCGCGCCGCACCGCCCCCTTGAGCGCCTCGGCGTGCGCCAGATCGGGCGCGCCGGCGATCCCGGCCGCGCTGCGCATCGCGGCGAAGCGCGCGAGCGGCGACGACGGATCGGGCGGCGCGGCCGGGTCGGGCGGGATCGGCGCGTCGCCGCTTTTCGCCTGCACCGCCGGGCGGCTCTCGAAGCCCAGGCGCAGGCCGTAGACCGCGAAGTCGAAGGTCGTGCCCTCGGCCTCGGGGCCGGCCGCGCGCACGACGATGGCGTCCGACGTCAGCGCCGCCACCGCCAGGGGGATGGCGGCGCCGCGCGGCGTGAGCAGGGCCGTCAGGCCGATGTCCGGATTGGTCGCGGCGGTGAAGGCGGGCTCGAGGGACAGGCGCGCCTCCCCCTTCCGGATCCGTCCGGCGCCGCGCGTGTAGGTCCCGGCCTCGTCCCCTTCGAGGGCGACGAAGACCACCTGGCGCCCGGCGTCGGTCGGGTCGTTCTGCGCGAATGCCTTGAGGCCGTTGCCGGCGATCGTGTAGCGGTCGTTGATGGCCGAGAACGCCACGGAGGCGTCCAGCGGCGTCGAGCCGTTGTTGGGATCGCGCCAGTAGAAGTGCCCGCTGACGTGCGGCGCATCGGTCCGGCCCCGCACTCCCTCGCCGGCGAGGGCGGCCCAGCCGCCGTCGTTGATGAGTCCGTTCGCGTTGAAGAACCGGCCGCCGGCCGTCCCGCCGCGGGCAAAGACGCCAAACGTTCCTCTCCCCATGGTCGTCCAGCCGCCGTGCACCTGGTCGGCGAAGTATCCGCCGGCGCCCTGGCCGGAGATGCTGGAGTACCGTCCGTCGCCGACCACGCCGAAATCTCCCGAGGCGAGCCAGGCGTGGCCGTTCTTGACATCGTTGACGAATTCGCCGCCGGCGGCGCTGCCGGCGGAGTACAGTCCGGTGTTGCCGATCCCGATCCAGCACCGGCCGTTGTACGGAGGATTCGTGAAGTATCCCGCCGCGCCACAGAAGCCGGGGCAGTACACCCCGGAGGCGTCGAGGCCGTAGGCGCCGGCCAGCGTGGCGTAGGCGCCGCCGGTCGCGGTATTGATCATGTAGCCTCCGGCGATGTCGCCGCGCGCGTCGATGCCGTTCTCGCCCGAGCCGAGGTTCGCGATCCCGGTCGCCCCCTGCGCGAACAGGGTCGCCCCGATGGCGCCGCTCGACTGCACGCCGGTGTCGCCATAGCCGAGGTACACCGAGCCGAGGCTGTCGGCGTCGCGCAGGAACCCGCCGGCGTCGGCGCCGTCGGCGCGCAGGCCGTAGTAGCCGCTCCCCGAGTGTCCGATGAGCGCGATGGAGGTCAGGTCCTGGTTCGCGAACGCCCCGCCGGAGCCCCAGCCGACGCCGTACACGCCGAAGGCGCCGCTGTTCCCGGTCAGGCCGGATTGCGCCGTGAGCGATCCGGCCTTGGTCTGCGGCGAGGCCGAGGTGTTGATGAAGTTCCCCGCCGGCAGCCCGCCCACCTTGGCGGCGTCGAGGGCGTAGGCCGACGACACCAGGCGGATGCGTGGCGAGAGGGTGTCGGGGAAACCGTTCGCCGGCCCCACCTGGATCTCCATCCAGACCGCGTCGTGATCGTTGAACAGCGCCTCGAGGGTGGTGTAGATCCCGGGCCCCGCGCCGTCGGTCACCGCGCCGCCGCCGAGCACGACGTCGAACAGGCCGCGCGTGACGGTCACCGTGCCGGAGCCCGACCCTGCGTGGGTATCGATCAGGATCGGGTTGCCGGCGGTGGCGGCGTCGTGGAAGGTGAAGATCATGTCGTACGCCCCGTCGAGCGGCGTGCCGGCGGGGTCGCGCAGGATCCCCTGGTAGTTGAGGAGGTCGGGCGGCGCCGCCGCGCGCGCGGCGGGCGCGGCGGCGAGCGCCGCGACGAGCAGGCAATGGATGGCGAGAGCGTATCCGCGGGGATGCATGGGCCGCCTCCTCACTGGGGCCGGGACAGGACGCGGATCGACCCGGTCCCGCCCGCGAGCCCCTCGAGCGCCCGGCCGAGCACCGTTCCGGGCAGGGGACTGTCGGCGCGCCGCGCGCGCCCCGGGGTTTCCGAGGCGACGAGAAGATCGCCCGGGCGGATGGCGCCGCGGCTCGCGTCGACGCGGCAGGTGACGATGCTGCCCGACAGGGCGACCGGCGCGGTCTCGAGGTACGAGGTGCCCGGTTCCCCGGCGGCGATCCCGACCACCGTCTCGGTGGCGCTGCCGCGGGCGCGGACGAGGCGGTCGCGGGAGACCGTGGGGTCGATCGCCAGGACATCGCCGGCCTCGACTTCCTCGGCGACGGCGACCGGCGCGGTCCCCGGCGGGAACGCCGGGGCCGCGGCGGCCGCGTCGCCCGGGGGCGAAATGGCGGGCGCGGCAGGCGCGTCCGGCCGGTCGGGCGGCCGGAGGATCGGCGCATCCGTCGTGCGCCCCCGGGACGCCGGCGCGGGCGCCGGCGCGGGCGCCGAAGATGGCGCCATCCGCTGTGGCCGCGGTTCGACATCCGGGACGCGCGTCGTGCCCCGGCCGGCGGCCGCCTTGAGCGCCTCGCTGCGCGACAGGTCGAGCGGGGTGGTGTCGCCGTTCGCCAGGCGCATGGCGGCGAAGCGCGCGATCGGCACGGTCGCCGGGTCGATGGCGGCGACCTCCTCCGGGGTGGGCGCCGGCGGCAGCGGCGAGTCCACGATCCTTGTCTGGATCGGCGGGTGATGCTCGAACCCGAGCCGCAGCCCGAACACGATGTAGTCGAAGGCGACGTCCTGGCCGGCCGGGCCGGTGACCACCAGCTCGCTCGTCGACACCCCGGCGACGGTGAGCGGCACCGCGGCGCCGCGCGGCGTGACGTGCGCCGTCAGGCCGATGTCGGGGTTGGTGACCAGGGCGAAGGACGGGCCGAGCGTGACACGCGCGCTCCCGTCCGCGAGCCGCGCCGTGCCGCGCGTGTAGGTTCCCGCCTCGTCCCCCTCGAGGGCGGCGAACACCACGACCTTGTCCGCGTCGAACGGGTCGTTCTGCACGAACGATTTGATGCCGTTGCCGAGGATCGTGTAGTAGTTCCCGCCGCTGTAGTAGGCGAGATTGGCGTAGACGTACTGCGGGAAGTGCTCGAAATGCCCGCCCATGTCGGTGCCGAGGCCGACCACCCCCGTCGCCCCCGAACCGAGATCGGCGTAGCTCGTCCCGTTGGCGTTCTCGAAATGGCCGCCGGACCCGGTGCCGATCCCGTAGATGCCGTAGCCGTACTGTCCGGCGTACGCCTCGCTGCCGGTGAGCGTGTCCCTGAAGTGCCCGCCGCCGCCATTCAGGCCGGAGGGGGGAGTGCCGTAGCCGATCACCCCGAAGTCGCCGAATCCCGCGTAGGCGTGGCCGCTCTTGCCGTCGCAGACGAACTCGCCGCCCTGGTAGTTGCCGTCGGCGTAGATCCCGGTGTCGCCGATGGCGGCGAAGGCGGCGCCCGAGTAGGGGTTGTTGGTGAAATGGCCGCCGGCGCCGCAGAACGGGGCGCAGTACTGGCCCGACGCATCGACGCCGTAGTTGCCGACCGCGACGCCCGCGTGGGCGTTGGTCGCGTTGTTGTTGAACACGCCGCCCGCCGCGTCGCCCCAGCCATACAGGCCGA
>Ga0247727_10013630_pt1 | contig 13660 bp, 9 predicted proteins | sample WisWelCaveWW1625_FD_202498 | JGI IMG/M metagenome (GOLD analysis project Ga0247727, IMG submission 202498) | Biofilm microbial communities from Wishing Well Cave, Virginia, United States - WW16-25 | ecosystem: Environmental > Aquatic > Deep subsurface > Groundwater > Cave microbial mat | place... | reverse complement strand
TCTTCTACGTTCATTCCAGAATTTTTTAACATGTCTATAATGTTGTATATGGTGTTTTCATCTTCTTGTTTTAATCCCATCAATTTGCACTGTTCTATTAGCAAATCAATACAGTCATCACCTTGTTCGTTTAGCATGTCTCCTGCAAGCTCTATAATTGACATCATTTTCCCAACACTTAGGTTACCACTAAAGAGAGGTTTCATAACAGAGTCCATTGGATTGTTAGAATCAGATGAGTGGGATTCGCTTCCAGACTTGTCATCACTTTTTGTTAGGGATAGTTGGCTAGGATCTGCTTGAACGCTTTGACCACTTTGAAATCCTGTTGGAATTAATATCGTTTCTCTCTCTCTGGTTGGAACTGAATCATCTCGTAACTGTTGACGTAAAGGTAAAGATGGATCTTGTAAAATTTTAAGATCAAGTGATTCAAAATACTTTCTCATAAAATTAAGTGGGTTAGAAATTTCTGCTTGGAATGCTTTCATATCAGTTAATGTACCCTCAAATGATTCAGTTAGAGTATCTACACTGTCTTTTGTCACCTTCATGTCTTCTTTTATTTTGTTAAGATCCTTTTTGAATGAGGCTAGATCTTTTTCGACAGGCTCAAATTTCTGATCAACTAAATCTCTTATTCCCTCTGTTCCTAAACCATTATGACTGCCTTCAGCCAGACTTGTTGGATCCATGCCTACAGTATTTGGGTCAAATCTTTCCTTTTGTACAGCGCCTGAAATTATATCATCAAGTTCTTTATTGCCAATTTCTGGTAAACCACCAGATTCTCCTCCAACCAAATAACTGGAGCCTGGTTGTAAGAGTTGTTGAGATGAGCCTTCGGTTACTAATTCATTTAAAATGTCATCTGTTTGGTCAGTTTCAGATAGATAAGTAGACTTTGTCATTGGTTTTTTGAAAATTTTTTCCATGATTATTGGCATATATCTTGGTAGACCTATTCCAATTCCTGCTAGAGCTGCTGTTGGTATAATAAAATATGAAACTGCGTTATTGATATCAAAAATAAGCTCTGGAAATAATTCATACAATAATAAACCATATACGCTAATTACACTAGTTATAACAAATATTCTAAAACTCTCTGGAATTTGTATTAGTTGACTTAAAAAAGAAAAAGAAATGCGTGGAGGGTTCAAAGTTACCCCACCGTTTATCCTAGGTCCACAACCTCAGTTGTAATATTAGGTATTTGTCGTTCTACAGTCAATGATGCACCTGAAGGAGGAATTATTTCTACTCGAATTGTATCTAATTCCTGTGGTCTATCACTAGCAGCAAAAACAATTGCTAGATTTGCATGTTCGCCAGCCTCTAGAATATCGTTTGTATTAGCTTGTACTGTCCAATAGAGGAATGCAGTTGTTGAAACAGGCCAGGTACCATCTGCATATGGATTACTAGTTATGAATCCGGCATTTTCAGCTGCTTGTACAGCTGTTTCTAATTGAGCATAGGTAGGTGGAACTTGGGTGTTTAGTGTACCTGCATAAATATCGTCATATGTTATTGTGTTGCTTAGATATTTTATTGCAGTAAGAGTTGGAGTCAAATTAACCGAGTCTCCACTTCCTGCAATTTTAATTGGAAATGAAGTTACGTTAAGTGAAGATGATACTCCTCCACCTGGTTGATAGGATGAGCCAATTACTTTACCTTCAATCTCTAGGCTACTACCTGCTTCTGCTAGGGTAGAAACTATTGTAGTCTTTGCTTTTTGTGTTGTAGTAAAACCCATGTTGAGAACTACAAAGGCCAAAGCTGCAGCTACAATTACAAATGCAATTAGTACGATAGCAGACTCGATACCGATGATTCCCCGATGGGTATGTCTATGTCCTTTTTGAATAAGGTTCATTAGTTTTGTAATAAAGTAATATGGGTATATCCTATAGTATGTTTGATATGATCGAACATTGGTTTTTCGAATAATTGAATAATAGATTTTGTCAAAAATATAGAAAATTTCTAGTTGAATTTATGTGAATTTACAGATCTTTTATTGTTTTTAAAATACTATGGCCATAATGAGGGAGTTCTGTTTCAGGATAACAATTTAGCATATAGCCATTTGTGATTTCATAAAATTGCCAATCTATACATGACCAGTCATTAAAATATTCAGTATTATCAAATTCCCAATCAAAACCATTTATAATATTATCATCTGGAAAACCAGGACCTCGAATAAGGGAAATAGTATTTTCAGAATAGTCAGTTACCACCTCGGAACTTAATGCATGTGGATAAAGGTAGATCACTTTTGGATGGTTGGTAATTGCCTCAAATTCTGCTCTCGTCACAAATTCGTTATGCAATAAAATGACTCTGTCAAATTTCTCTAGGATGGCTGGATTTTTGTCTATATCTATATCATCAATTATCTCATAACCTAAGAACTCTAAAATTCTGTATCCATTTCCACTTGCAGCAAATGTCTTTTGATAATAATCCTGAATTGTTGTTTTTAGACAAGAATCACAGTATCCAGCGTAAAAATCATGAAATCCCCCCCATTCGTAGGCACTTTGGGTAAAAATTGGATAAACTACTGCGGCTTTGGTTGTAGAACGTAAGGCTTCATAATCATCATAATAGTCAAGCTCAGGCATTTTACTTTCATGATATTTAGAAAAGGAATCACTTTGTTCAACTTGCTCATTAGATACCAAATTAACTCCTGAAACTGAATATGTTAACACAAGCAACATAGTTATCGTCATGCTTATCATAATTGCATTAAAATGAGAGTTCAATGCTTGAATAATCTTATGATGAAGTAAAAAACGCCATTCTGTTCATAATGGAAAAATTATATTAGAATAATTATACCTGAATTAAAAGAAAGATGTGTAGGTAACCCTTAGAATTACCTTTATCCAAGATCTACTATAGCATTAGTAATGTTTGGAACGTATCTATCTACAGTCATAGGAGCACCCTTTGGAGTTGAAACTTCAACTGCAAAGTAATCAAGTGCATGTGGTCTCTCATCGTGTGCAAATGCAATTGAAACTTGAATATGTTCACCTATATCTAAGATAGCGTTGTTGTTTTGATTAGTATTCCAATAAATTATTCCCATAGTACGTGGCACAGGTTGTGTTCCATTATATGGATTACAGGAATTAGCCTCGTTACCGGGCCCAAATGGTCCAAGTCCACATAACCATCCATTCCGCATTACTGCCTCCCATGCATTAGTAGCATTATCGTATCTACCAACAAACAATGGTCCAAATGTGTACACATTGTCATACTCTATATTACTTGTAATAACCTTAATTGATGTAAAGTTTCCATCCATATTAGAACTTGAACCTCCTGATACAATTTTTACAGGGATTGAAGTGGCGTTCAGTACGTTATTGTTAACATCTCCAACAGCTGTTATCTTACCAGCGACTTCTAAGCTGGAACCAGCCTCTTCAACTGCAGCAATAATGGCAGTCTTTGCTTTTTGAGTTGTTGAAAAACCCATGTTGAGAACTACAAAGGCCAAAGCTGCAGCTACAATTACAAATGCAATTAGTACGATAGCAGACTCGATACCGATGATTCCACGATGGGTATGTCTATGTCCTTTTTGAATAAGGTTCATTAGTTTTGTAATAAAGTAATATGAGTATATCCTAGAGTATGATCTATATGATCAAACATTATTGAAAAATTCTACGTTCGATTTGAATGAATTAATAAAGAAAAATGTTGAGGTAACCCTTAGAATTACCTTTATCCAAGATCTACTATCGCATTAGTAATGTTTGGAACGTATCTGTCTACAGTCATAGGAGAGCCCTTTGGAGTTGAAACTTCAACTGCTAAGTAATCAAGTGCACGTGGTCTATCAGCTTGTGCAAATGCAACTGAGAGTTGTATATGTTCACCTATATCTAAGATAGCGTTGTTGTTTTGGTTAACATTCCAATAAACAATTCCAATAGTTTCTACAACATTGTTAGTTCCGTTATATGGATTACAACCGGCACAGATCCATCCTCTTTGTTCTGCTGCTGCCCATGCTGATGATGCATTGGAATATGTACCAACAAACAATGGTCCAAATGTGTACACATTGTCATACTCTACATTACTTGTAATAACCTTAATTGATGTAAAGTTTCCATCCATATTAGAATTTGCACCACCAGATACAATTTTTAGTGGAATTGTAGTTGCGTTCAATACATTGTTAGCAACATTTCCAACAGCTGTTATCTTACCAGCGACTTCTAAGCTGGAACCAGCCTCTTCAACTGCAGCAATAATGGCAGTCTTTGCTTTTTGAGTTGTTGAAAAACCCATGTTGAGAACTACAAAGGCCAAAGCTGCAGCTACAATTACAAATGCAATTAGTACGATAGCAGACTCTATACCGATGATTCCACGATGGGTATGTCTATGTCCTTTTTGAATAAGGTTCATTAGTTTTGTAATAAAATACAGTTAGTATATTTTATAGTATGTTTAATGTGATCAAACATTATTCAAATTAAAGAAAATTGAGTATTTTTTGAGCAAAATGCCAAGTCATATAATGTACAAATAATAATTGAAAGATGTAAAAAATGAACTTTGTTAAAATGAATAAAAAAGATGGTATGTGTGATTATTCACATAATCACTATTTATCCCAGATCTGTTATAGTGGAAGTTAGATTTGGTATGTTTCTCTCTACAGTCAGTGTTGCTCCTGAAGATAGTAACAACTCCATCCTAATTTTATCTAGTCCAATGGGTTTGTCCTGTGTTTTATATCCTATACCAATAACTGCATGTTCACCTTGCTCAAGAATTGCATTAGGTGGATTCTGAGATGAAACGGTCCAGTAGATAATTGCAAATGTAATTCCGTTAGCAGTAGTATCATTCACAGGGTTAAAGTTAAGTCCTGATATGCCAGGATCATTTACTGCTGCTTCGAAAGCCTCAGTTAGATTTACGTAGGTACCAGAGGTCAAAGTTGCAGCTAAGATGTTATCATATTCTACAGTATTACTAAGATACTTGACTGTTACAGTTGAGTTATCTAGGTTAATAGAGTCACCTCCAGAAGTTACCTTTAATGGAATTGAAGTTGCATTAACAGTAGATGTTGCCACATTAGCAATTGCAGTGACTTTACCAGAAACTGCTATGCCACTACTTGCTTCTTTCAGACTGGAAATGATTGTCGTCTTTGCTTTTTGAGTTGTTGCAAAACCCATGTTAAGAACTACAAAGGCCAAAGCTGCAGCTACAATTACAAATGCAATTAGTACGATAGCAGACTCTATACCGATGATTCCACGATGGGTATGTCTATGTCCTTTTTGAATAAGGTTCATTAGTTTTGTAATAAAGTAATATGAGTATATCCTAGAGTATGATCGATATGATCAAACATTGATTTGTTGAAAAATTCTATCTATTTAAATAAATACAGAATAATGTTATGAATAATGTAAAAAATTGGGTTGTTAAAATTTAGATTGAAATTTGATGATCGTTTGATTCAAACAAACAATTACCTAAATCATCTTTCTATACCTTAACGAATATGTGTAATTTGCATTTACAAGACTCTGTAAATTTAATGATTTTAGGTGGAAGAAAAATTTGAGTCCACAAAAGGAGTTAATAGAATCACTCTCATATTTTGGTCTTGAAAAATCCGATGCAATAGTGTATCTAGGTCTTCTTCAAATGGGATCAGTTACGGTAGGAACAATGTCTACAAAACTAGAAATTGATAGGGGTAAAGCCTACAGGTCTCTTAATAAATTACGAAATTTAGGTCTAGTTTCTACTACCTTTTCTAACCCAACAATTTGCCAGGCTGTAGAACCTGAGGAAGCATTAACAATTATCATTCAAAGAAAAGAAGATGAAACTGTTACAATGCAAAAGCTTTCAAGAAAAATTGTCCTAGATCTTAAGCAAATTGCTCATGAACCAAATGTTTCAGAGGTTTCCTCATTTTCAATTATACAAGGGCGCTCAAACATTTATGCAAGAATCGGAAAATTTATTCAAGATGCAACAAAAACTGTATACCTTGTAACTACTGTAGAAGACATTTTGAGAATGTATCATACCTCTATTCCAGAAAAAATAAAAATTTGCCAGCAAAACGGTTCTAAAGTCCTATTACTTTCAGAAACAAAAAGTGAAAATCTTTTACCACTTATTGAAAGACTAGGTGCAGACGAGACACGAATTGGTAAGCTTCCCTCAAAGAGTAGGATGATTGTAGAGGATCAAAGTCAGCTAATTATGTCTGGGTCAATCAAAGAGTCAATGAATCTCAACGATGAAAATGACTCTATTTTGTACACAAATTCTTCTGAGATGATTAACAATATGTTTAGTCTATGTAGTCATTTGTGGAAAAAATCAAAACCAATTGAGATTATAAAGACAAAATAAAATTTTTGATTAAGATTTTAGTTAAATTGTGGAATTGAGATTTGAATAAATTCACTCTCAATGTTGTTTCCATATCTATCTGTAAACATTAATTTAGCTTTTCCATATTCAGTAAAGCCTGGTTTGATATCGGAGGTTTTGATTTCCCAAGCAAATACGTTCTTACCATCTTCACTCTCACCAAATGCTTCAAAAGATTTTTCATAGTTAGATTTTCTTATAGAAAAGGCATCAAGATATAGAATTCGATTTTTGTCATCCATTATTACAATCGATATAGTTCCATCTGGGTTTACAGGGCTTTTGTTTATGTCAATAAGTTTGAATTGTAGATGATACAAATCTGTATTTTTGTGCCCTTGTACTTTAAAGTCTTCAATCCTATCAATTTTTGGCCAAACTATAAGATCTTCAGGTAGAGGTTTTAGTTTAGCTAGAGGCTTAAATTGTATTTCAGATTCTAAGGTTAGCACATTGTTTTCAACTAAATATTGTAATGCAGTTATGAAATCTTGATCACTTATTTTATCTTGACCCCACCACAAAGTAGTTACCTTAATCCAAGACACAACAATTTTTTGTTGTTCGTCAATAGTGTCGATAAATATTCCAGTAGTATCTAATTCATCATGTATTACACATTCATCTGTTGTTTCATCCAAAACTAAACCTGGACCACATGAGGGTTCAGGAATTTTAGGTTCTGGAATTACTAGCAGTTTATTTTCTACTAGATATTGTAATGCATTTATAAAATCTTGATCACTTATTTTATCTTCACCCCACCATACTGCTGTAGTTTTTAACCACGATGGAAGAATTTCTTCTTGTGCTGAGACATTTTCCATTAAACTAGAGAATAAACTTATAGAAAAAAAAGTTAAAACTAGTAATTTATAACGATTTTTTATCATAGAATTATTTCTCTGTGCCAGAATCATCATTTTACAATATTATTTTAAAAATTCCATCTCATATCCAATATGATGTTCAGAATGAACATATAATTTTTTTATTCTTATATTGGTACTTGCTTTGTTACAGTAGGATTTTTTATTTTAATTGTACCTTTCTTTATGAGTATATACCCCATTAGAACAAGGACTGCTGGGACAATAATTATCACAGGATCAATACCGCCAATTTCAGGTTTTATGAATTTTGGTTCTTCCTCTGCAAATGCCAAAAATTCAGAAGTTGAATTAACTCTTACAGTTTTGGCAACTGTATTAGGTGAATAATACGAACTCGATACACTTGCTTTAATGTTTACTGCATTACCAGATGTGGAGATAATTGATGCAATAGCTTCCCCAGTACTTCCAGTTTGGGTATCTGATAATTGAAGTATACCACCATCTACATCCCATTGAACTCCCAATCCTGTGAGAGGAAGGTCATCTTGTGTAGCAGCAACCTTTACGGTGAACACTTCACCGTTTTCAACAATTTCAGGTGCATTTAGAAGAAGACTAGGTGTAAGACTAGAGATTTTGATATTTGTTGTGCTAAGTGGTAATCCTTCTGATAATGCAGATATTTCTGTGACACCACTTGTTTTTGGTCCTGCATCAAATAGAGTATAGTATTCACCTTTTTTAATTGTCAAAGTATGTGGAACTTGGATCATTGATTCATCATTTACAACAAAAGTTATTTCCATGTCTTCAGTTGCAAAAACTGGTAGGTTTTGAGAATTTACAAGCTGAACTGAAAAAACGTCATTAGTTCCTGTGAAAATTGTTTCAGAATGATCAATAATTATGTTTGCTGGTTTTAAAGATAAACTTTCAATTGTCAGTGTAGCATCTGGAAAATCGTTTACAGTAAATTGCAAAGTGTCTGATCCTGAATCTATGGCTTTAGTATTTAACATAATTAGATCATCTCCACTAAAAATTGGTTTTGTTTCTACATCAAAGATTTCACTTGGTGAAACAAATAGATTTGAATTTTTAGGAAATTTTGTAATTTGTGAACTTTCTGTAAAATATAGAACGATTGGAAATTCGGTGTCTTTGAGAACTTTAGGAATTAGAGGTTCTACAGTTAATTGAAGTGATGTTTCATCTGATCCAAAAACTTCGACTACAGTTGGAGATGAGGATTCACTTTCTACTTCTACTACTGGATTTATTTCAAATGCACTGGTATCGCCGTTGGGAATACTATGCCCCACCTTACCAAAAACTAAAGCTGAGCCTTCTCCAACTTGAAGGAAAACATCATCAATTGAAAGAAAATCGTTATCAGATGAATCTAGTTTTATTTCTAGATTCTTATCAGATCTGATTGGAAAATCGCTTTTATCTTCAAGAAATATAATTCCTAATAATTCCTTATTTCCAGTGGTAAATATTGGTAATCCCTTAAATTTTACAAATCTATCACCATCATTTGATGGTGCATTAGCAACATTCTGATCATAAAAGTCCGCTTTAATTGTATCTGATTCTAAGGTTAGTGGTTCTCCTGAAGTTATAGTAACAAGATACTCACCTTTTTTTCCACCCAATAAGGAAAATGCATCATAGCCCCAATAGGATCCTTTTTTTATCGTAATAGTACCTACCTTTTCCCCAAGATTGGAATTAGGGCTAGTATTTTGATTTACAAAAATATCGTTAGTTACTTTGTAATTTATTGTAATATCTTTACTTGCAATAACAGGTTCTACACTACCTTCTAATTGAAGTTGAACAATTATGTATGCTTTAGATGATCCAAAAGCATTGATTTTTTCTTGAACGAGATAAAGTTTAACTTGTAGATCATCTTGTTCGTCTACTGTTATGACATCACTTTTAGTTTCCATACCTAGCGCTGTGGCAAAAATGTTAGTTTTACCAGTATTACCTGAATCTTTTACAATAAAATGTGTCCCAGTAAAATATTCGCCCTTCTTTATTACTAGATTCTCCTGAGATATGTCAAGTATGTTATTATTGGCAACACTTAGTGAGACACTAACATCTTCTGCTGCTTTTACTGGAAATCCATCAGCATCAGCTAACTCAACAGAAACTAATCCTCTGAATGGTCCAGCAGATGAAAAGGTATCCGGAACAACCTTAACAAGAAGCTGTTCTTGATTGAAAACATTTCCATAAACTGTTACAGGTAATTCCTGTGATGAAAATCCTGGAGCTGCAAGAAATAGTTTTGTTGTACCAGCCTTAATACCTTTAACAGTTACTTCTGATACAAATCCTGATTCACTATCTTTAACGGTGAGAACTCGAAGTATTTTAGAATCTAAACTTGTAACAGTTAATCCAGATATCTTCTCGGGAACAAGGCTTGTTCCTTTTTTTGTAAAAATTTGTATCATTCCATCCTTGTCTTCAACTAATTTTGTGGGAATGAATCTTGTACCAAATTCAAAATTACTGTCTGCACCATATGTTAAACTAGGTGTTAAAATACTCATTATTACCAATACTAGTATAATTCCTACCTTCAAGCAGATTCAGAAACAGAAAATTATCATATAAAGCGGTGTCTGGCTTATTTGATCAGATATCACGATATTAGAAATTCCTAATTCAACTATGTATAGGAATGGCCCCAGCATATAACGTAGAGCAAAATAAGCTCAGCATCTTAGATGCTCTTCTTTTGCGCCTATTCAATGAACAAAAAATTAAACTAAAAGTTAAATCAAAAGATAGATTAGAAATTCCTAGTAATTTAAAATCAAAGATAGAGGGAACTCTAAATGTTCGTACGAATTTATTATCAAAAACATTAGAACAAAAAAATAATATTTCCACAGACAAACAGATAGAAACTTTAATTGGAAATTTTTATTATTACACTAATCAATTCGATAAAGCAGCAATTTTTTATGATAAAGCTAATAAAATGGATCCAAAGTTTATTGAACCAATCTTTAACAAAGGAGATTTACTTGCAAAAATTGGAAAACATGAGGAAGCTATTTTATGTTATGATATTGCACTGAGTATTGATCCTAATTATTTTGATGCATTATGTTCTAAAGGAGATTCTCTTGTTACAATTTCTAAACATAATGAAGCAATTGCTTGTTATGATAAAATTTTAGAAATAGATCCTAATTATTTTGATGCTTTATACAATAAAGGTCTTGCATTAACAAAGACAGGAAGACATGAAGAAGCAATAACATTCTATGATCAAACTTGTAACTTAAAACCAAATCATATTCCATCTTTATACAACAAGGGATATTCACTTGCAAAATTAGGGAAACACAATGAAGCACTTATCCTTTGTGACAAAGCATTAGAAATTGATCCAGATTATTTTGATGCATTAATTGCAAAAGGAATGGTTTTGACTATAAATGGTAGTTATGAAGAGGCATTGTATTATTTTAACAAGACTTTAGAGTTAGATCCTAAACATCCAGATGTTCTATACAATAAGGGTCTATGTTTAGCTAAGCTGGGAAAATATGAATCAGCATTATCATACTACAACAAGGCATTAGAAGTTGACCATAATCCAGAGATTTTGCTTTACAAAGGTAATGCGTATGTACAACTTGGAAAGTATACTGACGCTCTTATTTCCTACGACAGTGCATTAACAATTAAACCAGATTATTTTGATGCACTATTCAGGAAGGGGTTACTCCTAACACATATTGGAAAACCTGGTGACGCTATAGTATTCTATGATGATGCTCTAAAGATAAAACCGGATTATTTTGATGCTTTATTTCATAAGGGACTCTTACTTGAGCAGCAAGGAAAACAAGATGAAGCCTTAGATTGCTTTGAGCGAGCAAGTATAATTGAACCAAATCATTCTGAAGTCAAATATCATAAAGGTCGTTGCCTAGTACATCTTGGGAAATATGATGATGCTAAAGCATGTTATGACGAGGCTCTAAAGATTAATCCCCAGTTTTCTGAGGCATTATTTCACAAGGGTTTGTTATATGCATTTCTTGGAACTCATGATGATGCCTTAACATATTATGATAAGGCTCTAAAAATTAATCCACAGCATTCAGATATACTTTTACACAAAGGCAGAACTCTTGCGCATCTTGGTAAACCTCAAGAAGCCTTGAGCTATTACAATAAAGCTCTAAAGATTAATCCTCAGCATTCAGAAGTTCTATTTCATAAAGGAATGTTACTTGAACATATTGGAAAACATGGTGATGCAATTGCAGATTATGATAAAGCGCTTAAGATTATTCCAAATTATGTTGAAGTTTTATACCATAAAGGTTTGCTACTTGAACAGCTTGGAAATCACGGTGATGCTATATTATGTTATGATAGAGCTTTAAAGACAGTACCTGATAATTTTGATGTGCTTTTTCGCAAAGGAATATTACTTGCACGTTTTGGAAAACATGGTGACGCTATAGTTTGCTATGATGATGCTCTAAAAATAGCCCCGGATAATTTTGATGCTATGTTTCAAAAGGGATTAGTACTTGAACATCTTGGAAACTACAAAGATGCAATAAAATGCTTTGATAAAGCAATTGATAAAAATCCTAAACATTCTGAGGTATTATTACACAAAGGTTTGGCTTTATTTTCAATTAATGAATACGAAACTGCAATTAAATTATTCGATCACGTTTTAACGAATATTCCAAATCATATACTAGCTCTATTCAACAAGGGATTGATTTTCGGAAAACTTGGTCTAAATGATGATGCAATACGTTGCTTTGATAAGGTCTTATCCGTAGATGAAAACCATATACTTTCATTATTACACAAAGGTCTTACATTCACTCGTCTTAAAAAATTCAATGAAGCAATCTTATGTTTCAATAAGGTTCTTGAGATTGAACCAGATAACATTTCGGCTCTAGTTAAGAAGGCAGATTCTCTTGTAAGTTTGGGAATTACAAATGATGCTATCTCATTTTATGATAAGGCATTAAAGATCAGTCCAGAAAATGTTGAGGCATTATACAACAAAGCAATATCTCTTTCAAGCATTTCAAAACACCAAAATGCGATTTACTGCTTTGATAAAGTGCTTGAAATTAACCCACATCATAGTAATGCAGTGTATAACAAGGGTCGTTCACTAGTCCAGCAATCAATTTATCCCTTGGCACTTACTTGTTTTGATAAGGCCTTTGAGTTAGAGCCTGATAATCTTGAGCCGTTAATTCAAAAAGGTTTAGTGCTTTCCAAATTGAGAAACCACAAAGAGGCACTTGCTTGCTTTAATTATGTACTTGATAAAGAACCAGGCAATTTTATGGCCTTATACAACAAAGGACTCTCATTATTGGCCATAGGTCAATATGAAAAGGCACTTTTACAATTTGATAGTGCGCTAAAACAAGAACCATCTAATGTTGATGTATTGTTAAACAAGGGACGTGCATTTTCAACTCTAGGTCAATACGAAAAATCGTTATCAAGTTTTGATGGAGTACTCGATATTGACCCAGAAAATTCAGATGCACTGTTCAGTAAAGCACTCTCATTAGTTACTCTTGGGAAATATGAACAATCAATTCCATTCTTTGATAAAGCCCTAAATATTGTTCCTGCCAATATAGAAATCCTGCACAACAAAGGAATAGCATTTCAGGCTATTTGTAAATATGAAGATGCGATTTCTTGTTTTGATAAGATATTATCAATAGATAAAGAAAATTCTGAGGTTTTGTATAAAAAGGCAAAAACAGTGTTAATGCAAGGAAACATATTTGATTCATTAAGTATTCTTCGAAAGGTTATCGAGCTTGAACCAATCTATAAAGAAATAATTAAGAAAGAAATTCTATTTAGCAGATTAAGAGATAATCTACTTTTCAAAGAAATAATCAGAGGAAAAACTGAATTTGATAAACTTGATGACGAAAAACCATTTTATGGTATTGAAAATAAAACAAAGTTTATTGAAAATAATTTCTAAAAAATTACGACCAAAAACTAACTATGTTTTTGTAAAATTACAACAACACATAATCTTGATAGTTTTTTACAGATAAAAGAATCAAAAAATCGTATGTTCACTACGAACATCATATTGGATATGAGAGGGATTTTCAATTGAAATTATATTCAATAGGTATGAAAATGATTAACAATCAAAAAATTACAAGTGCATGGAAAAAGAATCTAAATAAGATCTTAAACAAAAGTTCTGATACAAAAGATAATCAATTATTATTCCAATCAATCAATACTGGAAAAAGCCTTGAATTACAAGAATGTCTTTTTGATGATTTATTACCAATTTCTCTCTCCTC
>Ga0247727_10013629_pt1 | contig 13661 bp, 12 predicted proteins | sample WisWelCaveWW1625_FD_202498 | JGI IMG/M metagenome (GOLD analysis project Ga0247727, IMG submission 202498) | Biofilm microbial communities from Wishing Well Cave, Virginia, United States - WW16-25 | ecosystem: Environmental > Aquatic > Deep subsurface > Groundwater > Cave microbial mat | place... | reverse complement strand
ATTAGAATTCAGGCGGCGTTTGATCTATTCATCCAGGGCCGCCAGTGTGGTTGGACGGGACCCGACTCTCTGGAACTCTTCCATGGTGATTGATAAGGGAGCGCGGGACGGTATCGAGGTGGGGATGCCTGTTGTCAATGATATAGGGGTGGTGGGTAAGATTGCCGAGGTGGGACAACACAAGGCCAAGGTGATTTTGGTCACGGATCCGCAGTTTAGTGTGGCGGCCTTGGTGAAGCGGCCGCGGGAAAGCGGATTGGTGACCGGAAGTTTAAATGGGTTGTGCCGCATGCGTTATTTGAATCAGGAAACAGAGGTCCGTGTCACCGATCAAGTGATGACCTCCAAGCTTAGTTCCAGTTTCCCTGAAGGGTTATTGATAGGAGAGGTTGTTAAAGTTGAGGCAGACCCAAGGTCTCCATCGACTATCTGCGTGATCAAACCGGCCGTCGCTTTGTCTCAGTTGGAGGAGGTGCTGGTGATATTAACGGGGGAAAATAAACGTAGTGATACGTGGTAGGGGTACGAAGAGTTTGGGTTGCCTGGGCTCCTGATTTATCCCAAATTTTGCGCGAATACACAGAATGCGCGGCAAATGTTCAAGAATTTAAGAAACGCGGTAACTACGTCACTGACCACGCACAACGGAGAAAAATGCGCCGCAGTCTTGTGATTATTTTTTTAGTATTTACTTTCTTTTTAATGGAATTTTTCATTTCCAATTTCATCGGAGAATGGGTTAAACCGCATTTGCTGCTTATCCTGGTCGTCTTTTTTACTCTTTATTCAGGCATCCGTTTCGGGCTTTTGACAGCTGTTTTGGCTGGGATTATTAAGGACAGTTTCGGTTTGAATGTATTCGGCCTCAATATTGTTTCTTATGTCGTTTGCGCGTATATGACTGTTATTTTCAGGCGGTATGTCTATTTCAAAGGATCACAGATGTCCAGGATGGCTCTTATTTTCATCGTTTGTGTTATTGATTTCGGATGTCGGTTGAGCATGAATTTAATGCTGGGGCAAATGGTCGATGGGGGTGTCCTGGCCATTATTTTTGTTGGCGGGGTTTTGACGACCGGTATGGCGGCAACTCACACTTTTCAAAGGTTAAAATTATGCGTCTTAAAATTATCCGTATAATCATCATTGTTCTATTTCTGATGATTGTTGCCGAACTTTTTTATGTCCAGATTATCCGCGGCAGGTTTTATTATAATCTGAGCGTGAATAACAGGATCCGCGTTGTTCCTCTGGAGGGATGGCGGGGGCGGATTATGGGCCGCAGGGGCGAAATTCTGGCGGATAATAAGATTTCCTATAATGTGATGGTTACGCCGCAGGAAATCAAAGATATGGAGGGATTGTTTTCTTTCTTGAGCGCCGTCTTAGGGATGGACCAGGCCCGGTTAACAGCTATTTACCGCGAGAGAAAATTCACGCCTTTTACACCAGTCACCCTGGCCGAGAATATCCCGCGTGATAAAGCCATTGTGATCGAAGAAAATAAATTCCGCTTCCCGAGTTTGTTTATCCAGGAGAGTTTTAAACGGTATTATCCGTTGCGTTACAATAGTACTCATATCCTTGGATATGTGGGCAAAATTAATAGATCAAGAATAGAGCAGGTTAAAGAATACGGCTATTCCCCGCCGAGCCTTATAGGATATTCCGGTGTTGAGGAGTTCTATGATCCTCAATTAAGGGGAGGGGACGGCGGGCTTCAGATTGAGGTGAACAGCCGCGGACAGCAGGTCCGGCTGCTGAGTTTGAGGGAGCCCACCAAAGGTCAGGATATTACTCTGACCATTGACACGGCTATCCAGCAAATAGCCATGGAACTTTTGGCGGACAAGACGGGAACAATCGTTGTGATGGACACGCAAAATGGGGAGGTCCTGGGTTTGGTCAGCTCTCCGGCGTACGATCCGAATTATTTTATTGAAAAGGAATATAATTCTCAACTGAAACGGATCCTCAGTCATCCAAAATCTCCGTTATTAAACCGGGCGATCAATGGGCAATTTCCACCAGGGTCCGTTTTTAAAATTCCTGTGGCGTTGGCGGCGTTGGACAGTAAGAAAATAACGCAGCACACGACCTTTTCTTGCCCGGGATATTTTGAATATGGAGGCGTTGTTTTCGGTGACACGTGTCAATACGCAAGTCAGAATCTCATAGAATCCATCGCGCATTCTTGCAATGTTTATTTTTATCATCTCGGGTTAATGCTTGGGGCGGAGGGGATTTATAAGTATGCCCGGGCGTTAGGGCTAGGAGAATTAACCAACGTTGATTTGCCTTATGAGAAACCAGGGTTTCTTCCCAATCGGCGCAACTATCTTGACCGTAGAAAACCGTGGTACGCGGGAAACACAATTAATATGTCGATCGGCCAAGGGGATGTCTTGACAACTCCTCTGCAGCTGGTGAAGATGATGTCAACAGTATCCCGTGAAGGAATAGAGGTCCAACCGCACCTGATCAAGAAGATCGGAGAGCGCGAAGTGAATCAATATAACGCCCAGAGCCAACTCAAAATCAGCAAAGCGGTTTTTGAAATCATCAAACAAGGCATGAGGGCCACGGTGACCGATCCCGCGGGCACGGCGCATGATTTGAATATGCCCCAGGTCTATGTCGCCGGGAAAACGGGAACGGCCCAGAGTTCTTCTAACAAAGAACATCATGCCTGGTTTGTGGGGTATGCCCAGGGAGATGTGAGAAATATCGCTTTTTGCGTTCTTTTGGAGCATGGAGGGTCCAGTCATAACGCGACCTTTATTGCCAGGGATTTGCTATTGATGATGCGCCAAGAACAATTACTTTAAAATCACGCGGTAAGTGATACGTATCACTTACCGCGTATCTCGTGCCAAATGTGAAACGTAATCTCGATAAAAAAATTTGGATTTATACCATTTCTATTATCGCCATGGGGTTAATCGCCCTTTACAGCGCCGCCCATGAGAACGTCCGTGTTTCGCATAAAGTTTTTTATGATCAGTTTACTTTTGCTCTATTGGGAATTGGCCTTATGTATGTCATAGGAAAGATCGATTACAGGCGTTTTTATGATGGGGCGTACGTCTTTTATTTGATTAATGTCGTATTGCTGGCTTATGTCCTGCTGGGGGGCCGGCATGCCCTGGGGGCCAGAAGATGGCTTGAGTTAGGCCCTATTAGTTTCCAGCCTTCGGAGGTCACCAAGCTTGCGTTGATATTGGCGCTGGGACGTTATTTAAGTAACCGCAGGCCGAGTCTTTCCTTCAATTTTTTTACGAAGGCCCAAACGTTTTGGAGGGAATTTTTTGTTCCTTTTGGGATAACTTCAGTTTATATGATTTTGATTTTTAAACAGCCGGATCTGGGAACGGCGTTGATGTTATTTGGAATTTTTATCGTCATGCTTTTCGCCGGCGGCATCGAGTACCGGATTATTTTAGGTTTTCTCATTTTTTGTCTGTGTTTATCCCCGTTGGGGTGGAGTTTCTTGAAACAGTATCAAAAGGACCGGCTTCTGGTGTTTCTAAACCCTAATATCGATCCTTTGGGGGCCGGATATACAATCATTCAGTCCAAAATCGCCATGGGATCCGGTCAGATTTTTGGCAAGGGCTGGCTGGCGGGGACGCAAAGTCAACTTAATTTTCTGCCGGAGAGGCATACGGATTTTATTTTTTCTGTCATTGGTGAAGAGTGGGGATTTGTTGGGGCGCTGCTTCTGGTTTATTTTTATTTTCGATTGATCTCCAATAGCCTTTATATTGCCGAACAGGTTAAGGATCCATTTGGAGTCTTGGTGACTGTCGGGATTATTGCTATTTTGACATTACAGGTCATTATCAATATAGGCATGGTGATGGGATTGTTTCCGGTGGTCGGGTTGACATTGCCGTTTATCAGTTATGGCAGGTCATCATTGTTGATTTTTATGATGATGATGGGCTTCTTGTTAAACTTAAGTCGAAGAAGGACGATTTTTTAAGTATTAGAATTATCAATTGTTTGGGAAACATAAGTATAGTAAAATCATTCAATTTTATGAAGGGAAGGCGATTGTTCTATCACTCCAATGAAGCATTTTAATAAAACAACCAACAAACAGCTGGGGGAGTTGTTGATTGAAAGAGGTTTTATCAATCACGAGCAACTTATTATTGCCCTTGAGGAACAAAAGAAACAGGGAGGCCTGATCGGAGAGGTCTTGGTTAAATTAAAATTTGCCACCGAAAGAGATATCGCCCAGGCGTTAACTTCTCAATATGGATTCCCTTATTTGCCCTTGTCGAATTATGAGATTGATCCAGAGGTTCTCGGCACCCTTGAGGAAGATATCTGTCGAAAGTTTGGCCTGATTCCTATTGATAAGATAGGTAAGAGTCTGACCCTCGCCATGGCTAATCCTTTAAATATCCAAGCCATAGAAGATGTGGAATCGATCACTGGATGCACGGTTCAGGTGTTTGTCAGCACGACTACTGAGGTTAATCAAAGCATAGATAAATATTATAATTCCCGATAGATAATGCTTTCGTTCAAGGATCGTTTACAAGAGATTTTGATCCGTGATAAGCTCATCGATCCGGAGGATCTGAAAAAGGCCCTGGACGAACAAAGAAAATCCGGTGGTGAGTTAAGTAAGATCCTTGTCAGGCTTAAGCTCATCGCGGAAGACGCGCTTACACAGGTTCTCAGTGAAAGCCTTGGACTTCCACAAATCAATATTTCCCGTTTCGGGATAGATCCAGCCATCCTTCAGATTATCTCTAAAGATGTCTCCCAAAAGTATAAGGTCCTCCCTATTTCATTAATGGGGGATAATTTGACCCTCGCCATGGCGGATCCGTTGAATATTTTTGTGATGGATAACATCAAGACATTAACGGGTTATAAGATCAATCCGATTATCGCGCGTTCTCATGACATTGAGTCGGCGATCCAGAAATATTATTTTGAGGCGTCGCAGGAAAGCGAAGAGGCCTCTTCTCAGCTTGATGAAATTATTAAAGATATCAAAGATGAAGAAGACATGGAGCTTATCAATGATATCCACAGCAGTGTTGACTCCAGGGCCGTGGAACATCTCACGGAAGAGGCCCCGATTATCCGGTTATGCGATACGATTATCCAACAAGCGGTTATTGCCAAAGCCAGCGATGTATTTATCGAGCCTCTGGAGAAAGCGGTCAGGGTCCGGTACAGAATTGATGGTGTTATACGAGAAATCGATCGGATGGCTAAAGTGATCCATCTTCCGCTTATCTCCAGGATCAAGGTTATTTCTTCGCTTGATATCTCGGAACATCGGTTGCCCCAGGATGGACGTTTTAAGACGATTATTTCCGGGAATAAGGAAGTGGATTTTCGTGTGAACGTCTTGCCGACGGCCATGGGTGAGAAGATTGTCTTAAGGATTCTGGATCAGAGTTCTTCGGTCCTGGATATCGATCAACTGGGGTTTGAACCGCAATCGTTATATCGATTGAAGGAATGTTCGACCAAACCGCATGGCATGATTTTAGCTTGCGGACCCACAGGGTCCGGTAAAACAACGACCCTTTATTCAATCCTTAAATCTGTCGACTCATCAGAAAGGAATATTGTGACAGTCGAGGATCCTGTGGAATATCAGATGAAAGGGTTAAACCAGGTGAATATCAAACCATCGATCGGACTGACATTTGCCGCGAGCCTGCGTTCGATTCTGCGGCAGGACCCCGACATTATTATGATCGGAGAGATCCGGGATTCAGAGACTTTGGACATTGCCGTTAAAGCGGCCTTGACCGGGCACCTCGTTTTAAGTTCGCTGCATACAACGACCGCGGCCGGATCAGTGATCCGTATGGAAAATATGGGCGTTGCCCCGTTTCTTATTTGTTCGTCTCTTTTAGGCATCGTGGCCCAACGTTTGATTAGAAAGGTATGCCCTCATTGCGCGCAACCGCAAGATGTTCTTTTATCCGTGGCGCAAAGGGTCGGTTTAAGCAGGCTCTATCCCGAGGAAAAAGACTTTGTTTTTTTAAAGGGGGTCGGGTGTAAAAAATGTTTTAAGACGGGGTATATGGGGCGTGTAGGAATCACGGAGATTTTGACGCTTTCTCCCCGGATCCGTGAAATAATTTTGGCCAGGGGCGGAGAGTTGAAAATTAAAGAAGCCGCGCGCAAAGAAGGGATGAAAACCATGCGGGAAGACGGGTTAAGCAAGGCAAAAGCCAGGTTGACAACGTTAGAAGAAGTCTTAAGAGTCACGGCCCCTGATGAGCCGCTTAAAGAAAAAAGTCAGAAATAAGTTTGACGATATACTGCCTTACCCCAGGATCGCGAAAAGGAGAAGGCAGTATAATACCCAAACGCTCTAGTACATCGACAACATTGAAAATATCGGTGACTCTGTACAATTACCTGAACAATTTTAAAAGACTACCTGTAATTCTAAAGTTGTCAGGGTACTAGGTTATATTATTGTGATTTCGTAAACCTGTCGCGTTTGGGTATAAAAGAACAGGAAAATATTTTGGTATGGCTGAAACTTTAAAAGACAGAATTTTAAAAACTCTCATGGAGACGCATGGCCTCAGGAAGGAGGATGTGGAGGACGCGGTGAAACTGCAAAAACAAAAAGGAATTGGTTTTGACAGAATCCTTATAGAAAAAGGATTGGTCAAAGAGAAAGATTTTCTGATCCTTTTAGTCCGCGAATTAAATATCCCGTTTATTAATTTAAGTAAGTATCACATCGACCCCGCCTTAAAAGACATTATTGACCAGAACACGGCGCGCCAGTACAACGTTATTCCTCTTTCGAGTTTGTCGGATACGCTCACCATTGCGATGAGTGATCCATTGAATATCTTTATGGTGGATGATCTTAAGAACATAACGGGCAAGCAGATTGACGCTGTCATCAGCACCCATGCCGAGATCGAAAAAGCCATCAATAACTATTACGGTGTCCCTGAGGTGAGTAGCGTGGCGGACGTCAGTAAAGACATTGATGTTGGAAGTTTCGAGATCGTGACTCAACAGGAAGATAATGAAGGTTCTGACACAGTGGTTAATGAGAGCGAGAAAGCTCCCATTATCCGGATGGTCAATCTGATTATCCAGGAGGCGTTAAAAAAGAAGTCCTCTGATATTCATATGGAACCACAGGTGGATGGCATGAGAGTCCGGTTTCGCATAGATGGGGTATTACGTGACATCTTGACCATTCCAAAAGGCAATCAGAATGCTGTGACTGTGAGGGTCAAGATTATGTCGCAACTGGATATTACAGTGAATCAGACGCCTCAGGATGGTCGATTTAAGCTTAAGTTTTCCAATAAGGAGGTTGATTTTCGGGTTTCCATCTTGCCAACCACTTATGGCCAGAAGATTGTTATGAGAATACTGGATAAGATGAATCTAGCTGTCGGTCTGGAGGGGTTGGGATTGAGTGAACGGGCCATCGGGATTCTAAAGGAAGGTATCAAGAGACCGTTTGGCATGATTACGATAACAGGGCCAACGGGGAGCGGAAAGTCTACGACGCTATATTCCATTTTGAGCGAATTGAATACAGTGGATCGAAATATTATTACCATTGAGGATCCGGTGGAATATCTTGTGGAAGGGCTAACGCAGATTCAGGCCAAACCTGAGATCGGACTGACTTTTGCTGAAGGGTTGCGGGCTGTCTTACGGCAAAGTCCTGATGTGGTCATGGTTGGTGAAATCCGGGATAATGAAACCGCTGATATTGCCATCAAGGCCTCTTTAACCGGCCAATTGGTATTGGCAACATTGCATACCAATGATGCCACCGGGGCCTTAACGCGCCTTATTGATATGGAGGTCGAACCTTTCTTGGTCGCCTCTAGTCTTGTATTGGTGACAGCCCAAAGATTGTGCCGTAAGATTTGTTTAAAATGCAAACAGAAAGAAGTCGTCCCCCAACACGTTTTGGATTCTTTTGGCTATAGGTTGACACAGGGGGTTGATTTTTTTCACGGTATAGGATGCAATTTATGTAATCAGACAGGTTACGCAGGGCGTATAGCTGTGACGGAAATATTAAATGTCGATGATACCGTCAGAGAGATGTTGGTTGAAGGCAAATCATCAGATGATATTAAAAATTATGCTCGTAAAGATCAACAGATGACTATTCTTTGGGAGGATGCGATGCATAAATGTGTTCAGGGAATAACGAGCCTGGAAGAGGTTCTACGAGTGACGATGGATGAATAAACAATTATTTTCGTTATTTGCATAATTTGTTTTAATGATATACTGCGAAGGGAATTATTGAAGATTCATAGAGGGCTACATTTTTAACAGCATAGGAAAATAAGGATGAATATGACTTCAAATCCGGAAAATACATCGGTGGAAAAGAAATTGTTAGGAGAGATTTTAGTCAAGCGTGGGGTGGTGACTGTCCAACAGTTAAATGAAGCCCTTGAGGTTCAAAAAAAAGATGAGATATATTTAGGGGAAATTCTTATCCGGCTGGGATATGCCCAGGAACGAGATGTTGTTGTTGCGTTGGTGGTTCAATGCAATCTTCCCTATATAGCGGTGGATAATTATGATATTGACAAAAGCATTATCCAGCTTCTGCCGGCTGAAATCGCAAGAAAGCATCTGGTTGTTCCTCTGGATCGTGTGGGAGATATTTTAAGTGTTGTGATGGTGGATCCTTTAAACCAGAGGGTCAGGGCGGAATTGCAGCGGATCACCAAATGCAAGATAGCGTCTTTCATCGCCACAAAGGAAGAGATCGAAAACGCGATCAGACGCTGGTATCCAGGAGAAGGTTAGGATGGCGACATTCAAATATACGGCGAAGAACGCAGATTCACGCACTGTCGCCGGGAAAATAGCGGCTGAAAACAAGCAGTCCGTTATAGAGGAACTGCGTAAACGCAAACTCACCATCATTACTGTTGAAGAGATCAAGGAACAAGTCGCTCAAAAAAACGCTTTTCAGAGTAAAAAAGTCAAGATGGATGAGATTGTTATTTTTGCCCGGCAATTGGCCACCATGGTTGATGCGGGGATCCCGATCTTACAAGGCGTGAATGCGTTGAAAGACCAAGTGGCGCACCCTTTGTTTAAAAAAGTTCTTGAGGCGGTTGAAAGTGACATCCAGCATGGGAACAGTCTTTCCATGGCATTTGCCAAACATCCGCATGTTTTTAACACGCTTTTTGTCAATATGGTTAGAGTTGGTGAATCAGGGGGTGTCTTAGCCCAGGTATTAGACAGAATCGCCACTTACATGGAAAAAACATTAAAGCTGCAACGCAAAGTCAAATCCGCTCTTATCTACCCAGCGGTGGTTGTTTCGATGGCCATTATTATAACTATTTTTCTTTTGGTAAAAGTCGTCCCGACTTTCGCGGGGATCTATAAATCTTTTGGTGCGGATCTGCCAGTTATGACGACTCTCTTAATTACTATAAGTAATGGTTTACAAAAGAATATTTTGTGGATTATCGGAGTCCTTATTGTTGTTATTTTTGTATTAAGGCGTTGGTATAAAACTGACAAAGGGGCGGTGACGATTGATCGGTCGTTATTACGTATGCCGATATTCGGAGAATTGTTACGTAAGGTGGCCATTAGTCGATTTTCACGCACTTTGGCCACGCTGATTCAAAGCGGTGTGCCCATTCTTGAGTCGTTGGATATTGTGGAGAAGACGATAGGCAATCGAGTCTTGGAACTTGTTATTCAGGAAGTGAAAACCGTTGTTCGGGAAGGGGAGAGTATCGCTTCCCCGTTAGAGAAGAGTGGTGTTTTCCCCCCCATGGTCACCCGCATGATTTCCATCGGAGAAAAGTCTGGCCAAATGGAGAAAATGCTTCTTAAGATTTCAGAATTTTATGATGACCAGGTCGATGCCGCGGTTGAAGGCCTGACAAGTATTATCGAACCGCTTATCATTGGATTTTTAGGGATAGTGATCGGGTTTATTGTTGTTGCGTTATTCTTGCCCATTATCAGCATAACAAGATTGATATGAAAAAATTTTTATCAGTTTGTGTGTGGTCTTTAATTGTCCTTTTATCGACAACGGGCGCGGCTGTCTATGCCCAGGGTTTATGGGAGCAGAATCATTCTTCTGTAAGGGCTTTTGAATACAGTTTGAAGAATTTAAAGGACAGTGCCGGGGAAGTGGCGGAAAAAAATCAATGGCTTATATCCGAAAACCAGAAATTCAAAAATAATATCAGGCTTTTGCAGGAGGAAATTCGTTCACTTGACCAAATCCACAAGAAAATCACATCCGGATCCATGCTTGATGAAGATGAAATTGTTGAAGAGCTTTCAATGAAAAATCACGGGATGAACAGGTTGTATAAAGAATTCCTTGATTTGGACGAGGAACAAAAAACCCTGGAGCAGAAATTGGCCGTTAAAAGGAGATACAAAAGAGAAGTCATGGATTCGCTTAACAGGCTTCGGGAGGAAATTGCCCAGTTAGAGAATCAGATCAAAACACTTGAAGAGGAGTCACAGAAGAGAGAAATCAACCGCGTGCACGCCCGGTTGTTGGAGTCGTTTAAGGAAAGTGAAGAAAAATTAAAAGTCGCCAGTAAAAAATATGATCAGTTAAGCAAGAAGTTAGGGAAACCGTTGAAAGTATTTTTATTTTTAAAGAAGGAAAATACCGAGTTAAGACAGAAGGTCGTCTTGTTAGAGGATGAATTGAAAATCTTTCAGGAGGAAGGAAAGAACATAGGTAGTGAGATTGAACGGATCAAAAAATTGAATTCCAACAAGACCAGTTTGATCAATCAAAAAATCCAGTTTCTTAAATATCGTAAAGAAGAGCTTGAGAAAGTCCTCTCCATGGTCAATCAAAAATTTGATGCTGATTTTATGGTTTCCGACAATGGGATTCAACTGGAATCCGTGACAGATAATTTGAGTTTTATAAAAGGGGAAAATACTGCTTTGAGCAACCAGATTAAGTCGTTGGAAAAGTTGATCCGTGAAAAGAAATAATCAATACTCACGATGGTGTTAGCATAATAATTGATGAAAAATATACGCGCGTGACAGGTGCCCAGTTGACTTTTTGAGAAAGAGGATGTTATACTTCCACTAAGAGAATCAGATTAGTGTGAAAAATGGTAAACCATTCGTAAGGATGGGGCACAAAGCTAGAGGGCCCGAACGGTTAACCGAGGGTAGCCAGTTGCCACATAGGTGATCAAAAATGCGACCTATTCCTTAATGAGTGGAATAGGTTTTCTTATTGAAAGGAGATGCATGACAGGATAAATTGTTGGATAAAGGAGGTGAATGTCAAAGAGGAAGTGTAGTTAAATATGAAACACCCATGAATTATTGAAGAACGGCCGTAAAGTTAAGAAAAAATGTCATAATTGATTCTTTTTATCTATTCCTCTTAACTAATAAGGCCGGAAATCTTAAGCGAATTTAATTTAGTCAGGAGGAAAAAATGAAAAGATTAAACCATGAAGGTTTTACGTTAGTTGAAATTATGATCGTTGTAGCGATCATCGCGTTATTGGCGGCTATTGCCATACCTAACTTGCTTCGCGCAAAAATATCGGCCAATGACGCTCTATCTCAGAGTACTTTGCGAACATTGTCAACCGCTTCCGAAACGTTCGCTACATCTAACTCTGGAACTTATCCTGGAAACGCCACTTCATTAACAGGAGCCACTCCGCCGTACTTAAATGAAAACTACTGTGGACAGACAATATCTGGATTCACATACACATGTACGTTTGCGAGCGGGTCATATTCTTTCCAGGCCGTTCCAGTGAGTGTGGGTACATCGGGAACCACGACTTATACGATGACCACCGGTGGTATTATGACACCATAAGTTAGATTCATTTAATATACTTGCCTTACCTTAGGATTGCGAAAAGGAGAAGGCAGTATAATACTCAAACGCTCTGGATTATGTGGTTAAAGTTTCGCAAACCTGTCGCGTTTGGGTATATAAGGTTTTCTGGAGGGAGGGACTTAAAGGGTTCATCCTTCCAGTTTATGGTGGATGTAAAATGAATGGTGGGATAAAAAAGATTTTATACCCAGACGCAACAGGCTCGCGAGATCAAAATAATATAATCGTTCGGGTATTAAACTATCAAGAAAAACATAAAAGATGTAAAGGATTTACGTTGCCGGAATTATTGATCGCTACGGTTATTCTTATGTTGGTATTTGTGGGGATGTTGTTGGGGTACATTAGGGGTATGGAGCTTAGTGAAATGTCCAGGAATTCTTCTCGAGCGATCTTATTGGCGAAAAGTCGGGTGGAACAGATTCGCAATACGCCATTTAATCAATTGGTGGCCACCTATGATAATACGGCATTTTCAACAGTTGGTTTAAACGGAATAGGTGTCAGTTACGTAGATGATGCCGATCCGGAGCTTTTTCAGATTACAGTCACAGTATGCTGGCGAGAAAAGAATGGGCGTATTATAGGTGAAGATTCGGATTTGGACGGCATCCTTGATCCGGGAGAAGATATGAATGGGAATGGTATGTTGGATTCTTATGCCCAAATTGTCACGCAATTATACGGTGGATAAAAGTGATGCTAGGGTCGAATAATATAAGAGGTTTCAGTTTAGTGGAGATGATGGTTGTCATGGCGATCTTTTCCGTTATGGGGGCGGTGATTTTAGGAGTGTTAATGACGGGACGCGATAGTTGGCATACGACTGACACCCAGATTAGTCTTCGTGAGAATGTGAGAATAATCATGTCCAGGGTTTCAAGAGAATTACAGGAAAGCGGCTCTTCAGGAGGTAGTATGCAGGTCACAATAGATAATGGCGGCGGGGTTAACGGTAGCGACATCTTACGTTTTTCTATGCCGGTCATATGTCAGCAAGGAGGGGTTGTTATTGATGCCAATGGGGATGTGGCTTATTGGGGGGCGCCATTAACGTGGGGATGTTCGATTTTTTCCTGTATGGATGGTGATGATGATTGCTCGACAGTTGATTATAAATTTGTGGAATACAAGATGGATGGAAACAATCAATTGTTAAGAAGGGTGCTTAATCCGGCGTTGACAGCCGTTCGTGAGGACGTTTTTGCGGAAAATGTGACGGATTTTCAAGTGGTATTAGGCGCCGATAGTAATCTGGCAACATTGACAGTGACCGTCTCCAGAGATACTGAGTCTAATCGTACCATCACTTCAACGGAAAGTATAAATGTGTTCTTTAGAAACAGGGGGTAAACACAATGAAAATACACAATGAACGTGGAGTTGCTCTGGCGGTAGCTTTGTTCGTCCTTGTTATTTTTGTTGTTTTTAGCGCTATTTTTCTTTTGCGGACTATTCATGAGTGGCGGTCAACTCAGAGGGATGTTGAGCATATTAAAGCATTTTATATCGCTGAGGGAGGAGCGCAGGCAGGATTAGACGGCTTGGATAATCTTGTTAATAATTTTATGCTCAATACCGTCAACGGGATGAACCCTTCATCGGTGATCAGTTTAGCGCAAAATAGTTTGTCAGATGGGTTGAATTTTCTTGTGAATACAGTTAAAGAGAATGGTGTGGTTAAAATGACTTTAAACGGTAATCAGGCCGAATATAATGCGGGGACAACATCTTTAGGGGCTGGGCAATATGGTTATGTGGTGATTGTGACAGAAAAGTCTGA
>Ga0247727_10013628_pt1 | contig 13661 bp, 14 predicted proteins | sample WisWelCaveWW1625_FD_202498 | JGI IMG/M metagenome (GOLD analysis project Ga0247727, IMG submission 202498) | Biofilm microbial communities from Wishing Well Cave, Virginia, United States - WW16-25 | ecosystem: Environmental > Aquatic > Deep subsurface > Groundwater > Cave microbial mat | place... | reverse complement strand
CCGCATGATCCTCCGGGCGCTGCGCAGCGCGGGGCAGGCACTTGACGACGGAGAGATCGTCTGCATCTTCCCTGAAGGACAGATCACCCGCACCGGTACGCTGCTGCCGTTCCGTCGCGGCTTCGAACGGATTGTGAAGGGACGCCCGGTGCCGGTCATCCCCGTGCACTTGGATCGCCTGTGGGGCAGCATCTTCAGCTTTGAGCGCGGCCGTTTCTTCACGAAATGGCCTGAGCGCATTCCCTACCCGGTCTCAGTGTCCTTCGGCACATCTCTGTCATCGGACACGCCGTCGCACAAGCTCCGCGACGCGATTCGCACACTGGGAGAGGAGGCCTGGCGCCTGCGCAAATCCTATCGCCGCCCGCTGCATCGTGAATTCATCCATGCCATGAGGAGACATCCCTTCCGCTTCGCAATGGCGGACCAGACCCGCCCACATGTGTCGTCGCTCCAAGCCCTGATCGGGTCCATCGTACTCGCCAGAGTGCTTCGGCAACATTGGGAAGACCAGCGCCATGTCGGCATCCTGCTCCCGCCGACCGTGGCCGGCGCATTGGTCAACGTGGCTGCACCACTCTGCGGAAAAACCAGCGTGAATATGAACTACACGGTCGGCAAATCCGGCCTCGAAGCAGCCGTGCGACTCGCCGGCCTGCGCACGATCGTCACCAGCCGTGTCTTTGTCGAGAAGGCCAAGTTGGAGTTGCCGGACGGGCCGTCGATCCTCTGGCTGGAGGACGTCGCCCGCACCATCGGCACAGGGCAGAAACTCGTCGCGACCCTCCTCGCCCTCTGTGCCCCGGCGAGACTAATCGAACGGGCCTGCGGACAGAACCGCCCACTGACAATGGACGACCTGGCCACCATCATCTTCAGCAGCGGTAGCACGGGGGAACCAAAAGGCGTGATGCTGTCTCACTTCAGCGTCGACGCCAACGCGCAGGGAGCCAGCCAGGTCCTCCATCTCTACCAGGACGAGCGAGTGCTTGGCATTCTTCCGTTCTTCCATTCGTTCGGCTATCTCGTCTTTTGGTTCGTCATGTTCAACAACGCGGGCATGGTCTTTCATCCCTCCCCGCTCGACGTCGTCGCCATCGGAGAACTCGTGCGCCGCTACCGCATCACGTTCCTCGTGACCACGCCGACCTTTCTCCAGTTGTATCAGCGCCGTTGTACCCCGGAGCAATTCAGCTCGCTGCGCGTGGTCCTGACCGGCGCCGAGAAGCTTCCGTCCCGGCTGGCACAGGCATTTGAAGATCGGTTCGGCGTTGGACCGATCGAAGGCTACGGCGTCACCGAATGTGCTCCTGTCGTCGCCGTCAATTGTCCGGACTTCCGAGCCGCCGGATACTTCCAACCAGCCTCACGGCGAGGAACTGTCGGCCAACCGTTGCCCGGCGTATCTGTGCAAATCGTCGATCCCGACAGCTTCGCCCTATTGCCACCCGATACTCCCGGCATGTTGCTGGTCAGAGGTCCCAACGTCATGCAGGGGTACCTGGGGCGTGAAGATCTGACGGCCGACGCCATGCACGATGGCTGGTACATTACGGGCGACATCGCGACGTTGGATGAAGACGGGTTCGTCACGATCACCGATCGGCTCTCGCGCTTCTCGAAGATCGGCGGCGAGATGGTCCCGCACGGCCGCGTGGAAGAAGCGTTGCAGCAGGCCGCCGGCGCCGACATGCAAGTCTTCGCCGTCACCGGCATTCCCGACGAACGCAAGGGCGAGCAACTCGCGGTCCTTCACACCGTGGATGAATCACAGATTTCCGGCATCGTCAGCAAACTCACGGAAAACGGCCTGCCGAACCTCTATATTCCACCACGCACGAATTTCATCAAAGTCGATGCCCTGCCGGTGCTGGGGACTGGTAAGATGGACTTGCGTAGTCTCAAGCGTATCGCGATGGAGCGACTCAGGGGACGTGAAAGGTAAGGCGTGAGGAGTAAGGGGTGCCTCAGTCAATGCGAAATTCTGAATGTTCAATGATGAATTATCGGAACCCGAGACTGAAGGCTGATGGCTGATCGCCCGAATCACGCTTCACGAGATACAACCGGCAAAACCCTGATCGACTGTCACGTCCACCTCGCGGCGCTGCCCGACGGCGACAACGGCTGTTACATCTCGCCGAAGATGCTGCGAAGCCCACTGTTTCGTTTCTTGCTCTGGAAGCATCAGCTCTACCCTGATAAGCCGCGCGAGGCAAATCAGAAGTACCTCGACGATCTGCTCACCGAATTGCGCGCGTCACATCACGTCCAAAAAGCCGTGATTCTTGGCATGGATGGGGTCTACGACCAGAACGGCCGGTTCAATCAGGCAGACACAGATTTCCTGATCAGCAACTATTACGTGATTAAGACCGCGAGGGCCTACCCGAATGAATTCCTCGCCGGCGTTTCGATCAATCCACAGCGACGGGACGCAGTCGAAGAAGTCCATCGTTGCGCCGAAGCCGGAGCCAGGCTGGTCAAAGTGCTGCCCAATGCGCAGCAATTCAATCCGGCTGACCCTCGTTACAAAGCCTTCTACCGGGCGTTGGCGGAGCGGAAACTGCCGTTCCTGAGTCACGTTGGCTACGAGTTCAGCCTGATCGGCAAGGATCAATCACTCGGCGACCCCAATCGACTCCGCCTCGCCCTGGACGAAGGCGCCACTGTCATTGCAGCCCATGCCTGCAGCTATGGGTTGATCCTGTACGAGAAATTCCTGCCGACCTTACAGACATTCGCCAAGGATTACCAGAATTTCTATGCCGACATCTCCGCACTGACGCAGCCCAATCGGTTCCGGATGCTCCTGCATCTTCGCCAAAACCCCGAGGTGCATGAGCGCCTCCTCTTCGGCACCGACTATCCCCTGTCTGTGTTCCACGTCGCCGCCTGGGGCCGCGTAGGCTTCGGCGCGCTACGCAAGATGATTCGGACCAAGAACCGCTTCGATCGGCAATTCGAGGTCTGTAATGGACTGAAACTCGGCTTCCGCTCGCTTGGAGATGTGCTCCATCATTCAACGGCAAAGACGACGCCCTAGCAGGATGCTGAAAAAGTCCGCCAGCAGCGTTCTCGCATCGCTCAGAGGCTCGGAAGTACTGGAGGGTATTTTCCGTTCGCCAAGATCCATGCTACGGGCGAACGGCCACACAAAGTGCGGTTGGTACCTCCTCGCCTCTTCGCTCACTGCGGCCTTGCTGGACGGCCTTTTTGAGCATCCTGCGCGGTGTACTCCTGTTATCCCAGACGTGCAGCCCAGTGAAATTCCGACATGCCACAGAACTTTTCCGCAGCCTGCTAGAGCGAACCATCGATGAGTCAAGACGAGATACTGGCCACCCTTCGTGAAAGGATTCTGGCCTTCGCGACATTACGAGTATCGAGGGCACAGGCCGAGGATCTGACCCAAGAGGTGCTGGTGGTCCTCCATGAGAAATACCCCAACGTTGTGGATCTGACCGAACTGGTTCCCCTGGCCTTTCAAGTCCTCCGGTTCAAGATGCTGGACGCCCATCGCAAGTCGCTCAGACGAGGCGAGTATAATCAGGAATCGGTTGATGACCTACCGCTCGCCGATCCCGGCGACGACCCGGCGACGCAACTCGACCAGAAACAACGGGTAGACCGGCTGCTGGCCGCCATGGCTCAGCTCGGCGAACGCTGCCGTGAACTGTTCAAGTGGAAGTTGGAAGGAAAAAGCTTTCCGGAAATCCAGAAGCTCATGGGGCAAACCTCGATTAATACGATCTACACCTGGGACCTACGATGCCGCAAGCAACTGCTGGTTTTAATGGGAGGGACTTGGGAGTGACCATCCGAGCTCTCAATTTTGAATTTTTAATTTTGAATTTTGAATTGCCTTTAGGCCATGTCTGAACAGGATCTTGAAAAACTGCTGGGTGGATTTGCAGCCGATACGCTGACGCCGGAGGAGAAGCAGACGCTCTATACCGCCGCGCTGCAAGACCAACAGCTGTTCAATTCGCTGGCCGATGAGCAGGCGCTGAAAGAATTGTTGGCTGATCCAGCGGTGCGGCGCAGACTCCTCGCTTCATTGGAGCAGAAGAGCGCCTCAGACGCCGGCGGTTCTCTACCATGGCTGGATTGGTTCCGCCGTCCAGCGGGTCTCGCCTTCGCCGGCGGCCTTGCGGCAGCTGCCCTCGCAGTGGTGCTGGGCGTCGGGATTTATCAGGACAGTCTGAGACAGGTGGAACAATCGGTCGCAACCGAAGAGGCAAAGCCAGCATCTCAACCGGCAACGCCTCAAGCCATTGAGCCGCAGACGAAAGCTAACAAAAACGTAGTTCCAGCGATCGACCTCCTGAAGAAAGACACGTTGATCGACAAGCTGGCCAAGCCAGAACTATCCGCGCCACCTCCATCGAAGAATGAACGAGCCCCCGATGTTGCACAAGACAGTCTGAAACAGCGACGTGAACAAGACGAAATCCGTAGGCAAGCCGGAGCACCAGTCGCTGCGCTCAGCAAGTCCTCGGAGAAAGTGGCCTCGTCGGCCGATCAGAAACTTGCAGCGAGCTCTGCACCACCAGCCACCGCGCCAGAACCGAAACAGATACAACCGCCGGCCGGTGAACGAATCGCTGCCACTGCCACACCGGCACTCAGCGCTCGTGCCCTGTTCTATGGAGGAGAGCAAGAGCAGGCCAAGAAGTCCCTGGCCGAATCGCCACCGCAAGCGAACGGGCCTGAACGACCACTGGAAGGGCTTTCACAGCCGGGCAAAGCAGCGGGCACGGTCGCCCAACTCAGACCACTGGGACTCCGCTACAGCTTTGGTGTTCGTGGAACAGATGGGCAGGAGCGAGAAGTCGATGCGGCGACGGCGGCGAAGAGTACACAGCCCGTATTTCTCACCGTGGAAGCCAATCAAGACGCCTATCTACAAGTCTGGAAAACGGTTGGTTCCTCAACGCCGCAACTGCTATGGCCCGAGAAAGAAACCGGTCAGATCTCCCTAAAGATTCCCACTGGTCAACGGCAACACATTCCTCTGCTCATGGAAAGCGGACCCGTCACCCTGACGGCTCGTCTCTACCGAGTTTCGTCCGGACCAATCACGAAGCACGAAACCGCCATGTTCGACCGGCTCTCTCCCAACCAACTCCAAGAATCCGTCAACCTAGGCGGATCAACTGGCTCACAAGAACGCGCCACCTACGTCGTCAACCAAGACCCGTCCGCAACCGCTCAGATCGCCGTCGATATGACCCTCGGCCGGTAGCTGCAATTGCACGGTCTTTACAACCAGAATGAGCTAGCCACGATTCAACACGTGCGGGTAAATTATGTTACTCCCCACAGGCTTTTACCTTCCGCTCCTCTAACGCCAAAAGAGTTTCCTTTTTAATGGCAATTTTTTCCGCTTTCTCGCCCTCAGGGGTGGCACTGTCATCCGCTATTGCTTCTGCATATAGACGGGCGGCCTCAACACACGCCTTACTAGGGGCCGTTTTTGACTCGCATGCCGCAATAGAGATTGTGCAAGCTAGAGCAGCGGTAATAGGTATGACAAAACGTGTGATCATTATGTACATCCTCCAATATTAGACGCCCAACCACTGCCTATACCGACCGCCATAGTACGCAAAACCGGCCCACAAATTCCACTGCGATTGTCGTGTCGGCTCATAGACTTCCCAAGCAATGGGGTCAGCCCCCTCCATCCAGCCTCTGCTCAACAAATTTGGGACATTCTGAGTTCTCTTCGACAGCCAGAGCCCTCACGACTGTTATTCGCACAGCGTCATCGATCTTGGAGACGTCCAACTTTGCTTTCGATCGCCCTTTGTAGTTTGTCTGCGGCTTCGGCCACTGCGATCTCGATGGTCGCTGCCTGATGGCTCACCGCGATAGGCTTGAGACCGGCCAGCCTGGCTTCGAGCAAACACCGCTTATCGTCCCCCTTCGATTTGTGACTGTTCGTGTCACTGAGATGAGCCTCCACGCGAGTAATCCGGTCGCCAAACCGGCCCACGGTCCCCTCGACAGTGGAATGGACAAGGCGCACGACATCTTCACGTCCAGTGATGTTGTTGTCTGTATTGACCTGAATCTGCATGAATCCGCCCTCCTCGCAACGACCATTCACTCGAAAATTTAAAAGTTAACTAGAAGACCGAGAAATGTCAATCGGATGAATGTACGGGTAGTGGGTCAGTTTGAAATAGCCCGATCTTGCCTCTGCTTAAGCGGTCATGTATAGTGACCGCATGGCGAAAAAGACCAAATCCAGCGATGTGAACGTCACTGCTTTTGAGATCCTCAATTCCATTGTCAGAGAACCTCCCATTCTTCCCATAAAGAAGAAAGCCCAGCCAGCAAAGAACCCTGCCGCTGTTGCCCTAGGTCGTCTAGGAGGGCTCAAGGGAGGGAAGGCTAGGGCTGAGAAACTCTCCTCCAAAGAGAAGTCAGCCATTGCCAAGAAGGCCGCAAGAGTCCGCTGGTCAAAGTAACACCCACGCAGTACAACGACTCCACTACCGCATATCGTACACGCTCACATGAACGAGCTTACCCAGTAGCACTTCTCCGTTGCACGCACACACAAATGATGCACGTTGCGTGGTATTGACAACTACGTACAACGGGCGTAGTATTCCGACATCATTAACCACGGACGAGGTGTTGCATGGGCAAGGCTGCCGCGATTGAATTTCTTAAAGCACAATTGATCGCTTCAGAAAATGATCGCAGGAAGGCCCAGGTTACCATTCAGGAAGCTCAAGCTAGGCTTGTGCAACTAGACGCTGAAATTCAGGCGACGAAACTTTTACTTGCCAAGCATAGTGGGGATAAGGAGCAGTTGCCTCTTCCGACTCAACAGACCAAATACCTAGTTCCAGTGGGTGGCGTATCCAGCGTTTCAAAATTGGTGGTTCAGGCATTAACCGAATCAGGAAAACCTCTAAGGACAGACCAGCTAATATCGTTTCTCGCGAGGCATGGGAAACAGACATCAAGGGCGACACTCAGGAGTGTGATCCATCACAGTGCGAAAAAGGGGATGATGTTACGGTCATTTTCTCCTGGGCTATATGGATTAAGCGACTGGCAGCAGTTGAGGTGATGTCTAAGCAGGTGGACGCAAATACATGAGTAAATTTACAGCTAGGGAGATCCAACTGCATGTTCGTGAGGAAACGAAGCGAAAGACCCCACTCGACGAAAGCAAGATCAGAGAAGTACAGGAGCTAAACCGTACTCATGCGGAATGGCTGATGAATGCTACCTGGGAGCAAGTGGAGGAGAAGATTAGCGAGATCGGGCTGCAACCCGGAACACCTGGACATGCTCAGATGCTAGTACTTTGGAACGACTTCCACCGCGAGCTACAGGAGAAGAGGAAGAAGTTTTAGTGGTATTCTTCGAGAGATAAGTTTTTAGCTTCCGCGACCTATCCGCTGGCGGCAATTGATCCAGTGCGTTCTGGACGATTGCCGTCATCTTTTGTGCTGTTTCTTCCAAAAGATTCCGCTTTGTATCCCGTGGTGCCATCGTTTTGCTAGTTTACTAGCAAACGATGCTTGACCGCAATAGCTAAGTTGAAAATGGCATGTCCATTCATAGTTGATTGAAATATATATTGACAATGCTTAAGCGCTCAAGCATAATGGAGATGTACAGAATGATGGAGGCTTCCATGAACAAACTGTCGCAAGCCAAACGAGTACAGATCATCTCCGCATTGGTTGAGGGCAACAGCATCCGTGCTACCTGTCGCATGACTGATGTGGCGAAGGGCACCGTGCTCAAGCTACTCGTCGATCTCGGTACGGCTTGCCGTAACTATCAGGACCGCACTCTTCGCAATCTGACCTGTAAGAACATCCAGTGTGATGAGATTTGGTCGTTCTGTTATGCGAAGGAAAAGAATCTGCCGGATGAGCTGAAAGGCAAACTAGGTTTTGGTGATGTGTGGACCTGGACAGCCATCGATGCGGATACGAAGCTGATCGCGTCGTATCTGGTCGGTGGACGGAGTGCGAACTACGCGAGGAAATTTATCGAGGATCTCGCCAGTCGCCTTACTCATCGGATTCAACTCACGACCGACGGATACAAAGCCTATCTCACAGCGGTTGACAATGCCTTCGGTGCAGATGTGGATTATGCGATGCTCGACAAAATCTATTCCGCTCCCCCACGCGAAGGACAAACACGCTATAGTCCCGCTGAATGCTGCGGAACGAGGAAAATTAAGGTGAGGGGCAACCCAGATATACGGCAGGTCTCAACGAGCTTTGTAGAGCGACAGAATCTCACGATGCGGATGAGCATGCGGCGTATGACGAGACTGACCAATGCCTTTAGCAAGAAGATCGAGAATCAGGCCCATGCCGTGGCCCTGCATTTCATGTACTATAACTTCGCCAGGATTCATCAAACGCTCCGGGTCACCCCAGCGATGGAGGCGGGCATTGCCGATCATGTCTGGACGCTGGAGGAAATTGCGGGATTACTCGGGTCCAATTAAAGGAGGCTTCCATGCCATCTAAAAAAGTCGATCTTGATACTTTGGGCGATGATGAGGATATGTATGGAAACAATGCAGCCTTTCGATGCCCCAGGGCTACCTGTGGAAAAGTATTTATCGCAAATACGACGCGCATGAATGCTGGGGCTAAAGTATGTCCGAAATGCGGAAAGTCTAAAGTGACCCTTACGGCAGCAGGGGGATTAGGAACTAAGGTACTCGGGGCATTAATTGAATGGGATTAGGGCAAACTGACCCACTACCAATGTACGAAGTCCAGACCCCGATATTTCCTTCCATGGCCATGGCTTTCGCAACCATGATTCAGCTTGCACGAGCTACCCGCTGTCATCGGTCAATAGTGAAGTGGTGCTTTGAAACCCACTGCTACGGCTCGCGAGGATGTCCCCGCTACAAAGCCGGCCTCCCTTACCGAGTATCAGGCCGCAGTCCTGGAATGGTGTATATCGATAATGATGTGGATCGTGAGACGCGAGGAGAATGAGACTGACTCGCCAAATGTGCGATTGCAAGACCCGACCCTTCCGAGCTCTCCCGTCAGGTGATAGAGAGCCTAAATTCCTTCAACCTCACAATCCGACTGGCTCTGTAGGCCTTCCGATAATACAGCTCATCGGCGGTCACAAGTACCGCTCCTGGTTCAGTCAATGCCACTGCGTGATACAAGGTATCGAACACATGCTGTTTCAGTGAAGCCGAAAGATCACAGGCCTTGTGATAGACCTCTACGGCTGTCACGACAGGAAATTCAAGCGCGTGCAGAAGCGAGACGGCTTGGCGAGCCCGACCTGGATCCAGGCGCACGATCACCGCAGCTGTCTCAGCCAGCCAATGCGGTGGCTGAACAACTGTTACGCGAGACTCTTTGACGAACTGAAGAATCTGGAGGGCCTGGAGGGAGTGTGCCTCTTTGGCCCGATTAGCAAAGATCCACTTAACGATAACGCTGGCATCGAGGACGACCGTCGTCACGGTCTTCCTCGTCTCCTGGCCGCTCGAACGGATTTGTCAGTAATTCGTCGTGCCCGTTTTCGCAACGTCAACAACTCCTCAACGACCCTCGCTCTCCGACGACGACGTTGCCGCTCTTCCACAGCCTGCCGCATCAACTCAGTCAACACCGCACTCTTGTTCTGGCGGCGAAATGCCTTGTCGAACGCTTCCTTCACATCGGACGGCACACTGAAGTTCACCGTAGCCATAGAGAGACTCCTATTGTTGAACATTTCAACAACAGGATGCCAGTCAAAGGGCCCACTGTCAAGATTGAAGAAGACCTAACAGTCTGAGGAAACACTCTGTGGGAACGCCGGAATTTCATTGGTCAGTACGTTAGGAATAAGAGGAGCACATCACGCAGGATGCTCCCGTTGTCCTAGACGTGCGAGCCATTGAATTTCCACCGTGCCACAATAGTTTTCCGCAGCCCGTTTGCCCGTTTGTGCTATAGTGGAGGCGAGCAACGATGAAGGGAGCCGTTCCCTTCCACACCTAGGAGGTACACGAATGAAACGGATCACTGTGTGGACCATGTTTCTGGTGGTCATGCTGTTCGCGGCAGGCTGCACACTCAAGGGCACGGTTAAACAGATTACAGATACCACCTCCAACGTCACAGGGACGACCTCAGGCCACGCCTGGTGGAATGAAGACGGACTGTTGCTCCCGGAGCATAAGGCCATTGCCTTTGCCACATATAATGAAGCGAACTTGGAGCAGGACGTTGCCAGAGGACAGGGCGAGTATCTGACCTCTATGGGCACCCTGTTAGGCGTAGCGTCGGATGCGCAGCCAAAATTTCAAACTGCCGCACAGGAACGCTTCAGCCAATGGGGACTGGCAGACCGACAGGCACGCCTGGCCCAGTTGCGCGCAATCTCGCGATAGCCGTAAGCGTATCCACGGGTCCGCCGGCTCAGTGAGTCCGGCGGGCCCAGGCGATTTCCGCTTCCGATGGGTCAACGACACCCCGGCCCATGATGGTTCGAACGACGACACCATCTTTGTAGGTGAGAAAGTTCGACGGCACCGAGGGCACACGCGGACCCGGCAAGATGACTCCTGCAAGATTCAACGGATCGCTGGCAGACAGTTTGATGTCGTGAGAGGCAGCATCAGACTCGTTCCTATATCTCACCGCCCGTAACGATTCGACCGCTTCCGGCAATGCGAATTGCTCCCCTGTAAACCCGCTCACAAACCTCCCCCCGCGAATCTCGCCTTGCAGTTCCATCCGGCGGTACTGCACCAGCAGATCGCGCCAGGACTGAACCAGAGACTCACGTGCCAGCAGATCACGGAAGACGACGCCGTAGCGACGAAGGAGTTGGCGTGCGACAGACTCAATTGTGGGTGAAGGGTGCGGGGTAAGGGGTGAGGACTGAGTTGGGCCAGGCAATGTTGAATGTTGAATGCTCAATGTTGAATTGCGGTCGATTGACGAATGACGATTGACCATTGACGGACTTGTCGGTCTCAGGAGTGACCACCGCCCGGCTGAGTGTCGAGGCCGGCGAGACCGCTCCCGTCCTTCCGCACGGCGGCGACGCGGGTCCATGAGCGCACGGAGATTGTCGAAGCCGTCGGCCGTGACCAAGCCGGCTGCCAGGAGCTCCCAGAGTCCTTCCTCCACTTCCGTCGGGAGATGGTTGGTCATCCGAACAAGGTCGGCAAAGAAGCTCGCACCTCGCTCGTGCAAGGTACGACGCAGGTCCTGCGCCACGGAACTCAACTGGGCAAACGGGTCAGACCCATGTGATGCGGCGTCATCGTGAAAGACGTCCCTTAGCCACTCGCTCTCCTCACGTGGGAAGATACTAATTGGCGCCACACTCGTGGGGATGATCCGGCGTCGTTCAAGATCGCCGGCTTGCGCAAGTCGGGGATGAGGAGACAGCCTGCCCCAGCTGACTTCCCCGCTTAGACAGAGTCGGTCCAGCCACTCCGACTCATACTTCGCCAGCCTCGTCCGGAGCAGATGCGGCTCCCAGGCCGAGGCTGCCGCTTCGAATCCAGCCAACTGTGTGATGATGTCCAACAGACCGGCCTCGCCATGGAGACGCGACCCAGGGGAGACATGTTGCCATTGAAGTAAGAATCGCATGAATTCGGCCGCGGTCACCGGCTCAACGTCTTTACGCAGTCTGCCGATGGTCAAACGATGAATGCGCGCGAGGAGACGGCGGTGGCACCACTCCGGCGCGGCGCTGGCCGCGCCGGAATTTTCAATTTTGAATTTTGAATTTTGAATTAGGCCCGCGGACCGAAACTGTCCGCGGAGGACTTGGCCGGATGCTTCGAGGCGAACCAATGATTGATCAATCGCCTGAGTCGGACAATGCAATCGCGTCGCGAGTTCGATCGCCGTCGTTGGGCCAATGGATTCCATCCACCCTTGGATAATGGCATCGAGTGTCGACTCGCCGCCATTCGCCAACATCGTCTCAACTCGGGCCTGATTTTCCTTGGCTACCCATCCCCTTGCCTCTCGCCCCTCGCCTCTTACCCCTAACCCCTCACCCCTCACGTTGAGTTCAGCAACTCGCCCCTCGTCGATCAAGCGCGGCAAATAAATCGCCCAGTCCCGTGCCTCCTCGGCCGGAAGCCAAAGCAGCGTCAGCAAGGCGTCGTGCAATTCGTCCGGATCGCGCACGACAGGCCAGGACTCGCGCTGTACCTCCTCGATCGTTGCCGGGTCCAAGGCCCCGACCTCGCCGGCCAGCTCAGCCGGAAGCGTACGACGCATCTCCACCGCCCGCGCCCGCCGCTCTTCCAACGGCGCATCGTCGAGAAACGCATAGGGGTTGGCATTCAAGATCTCGTGCGAGAACGCAGAGGGCATCGGCGTATCGACCGCCACACAGCTGATAGCCCCGGCTTCAATCTGCTTGAGGAGCGCAGTCAACCCGTCGAGGTCCATCGCCTCAGTGAAACAATCCCGCAAGGTCTCGTTCACGAGCGGATGATCCGGGATCCGGCGAGTTCGTTCGCCGAGCACGTTGTCCTGGCAGGCCATCGCATCAGGGAAAACGGCGCCGAGAAGATCCTCCGCCTTCATCCGTTGGATCTGCGGGGGAACCTTCTTGCCATGAGAGAAACGCAGCAAGACCAACGCACGGCTGACATTCCAACGCCAGCGCGTCATAAACATCGGCGCTTGGAGCACGCCGGGAAGCAGGACCTCGCGAAGCGTCTGGCTGTGCAGGAACCCGAACACCGACTCGAGCGGGAAGCTGTGTTTCTCTCCAAGCGAGATGACGATCCCGTTGTCGGTCGCCGCAGCTTGCAATTCGAAATCGAAGGTCACGCAGAACCGCTTCCGTAAGGCGAGGCCCCAGGCCCAATTGATCCGGCCCCCAAATGGCGTATGCAATACCAACTGCATCCCGCCGCTTTCATCGAAGAACCGCTCCGCGACGATCGTCTGTTGCGTCGGGACGGTTCCCAGCACGGCCTTGCCAGCCAACACGTACTCGATCGCCTGTTGCGCGCCTCGCTGATCCAGGGCGCATTCCTGTTTGAGCCACGTGATGAGTGATGAGTGATGGGTGATGGGTACGGACTCAGAGCCGACAGCGGGACCAGAGAGAGCGAGCTTGTTCGCAATCGCTTGCCGCAATGTTGCGACTTCGGCAGACAGTTCCGCCGTCCTCGACGGGGCTTCACCGCGCCAGAAGGGAATGTTAGGCGGTGCTCCCTTGGCATCTTCCACCCGCACCTTGCCCATCTCCACGCCCTTGATTCGCCAGGACGTGTTGCCCAGCAACATGATGTCGCCGGCCAGACTCTCCACCGCAAAGTCTTCATCGACTGATCCCACGACCGTGCCCTCTGGCTCCGCGACCACGGCATAGTTCGCCGTGTCCGGGATGGGCCCGCCGGACGTGATCGCCGCCAGTCGCGCCCCTCGTCGCCCTTTGATACGGCGATTGATTCGATCGTAATGCAGATAGGCCAGACCACGCCCGCGATTGGTCGCAATCCCATCCGACAACATCCGCAGCACCTGATCGAACTCCGAACGCGCCAACGCCCGATAGGGATCGGCCCGTCGGCAGAGATCGAACAACTCGTCTTCCTGCCAGGTCTGCGTCGCCGCTGCTGCCACCAATTGCTGCGCCAAAATATCGAGCGGAGCCGG
>Ga0247727_10013627_pt1 | contig 13661 bp, 11 predicted proteins | sample WisWelCaveWW1625_FD_202498 | JGI IMG/M metagenome (GOLD analysis project Ga0247727, IMG submission 202498) | Biofilm microbial communities from Wishing Well Cave, Virginia, United States - WW16-25 | ecosystem: Environmental > Aquatic > Deep subsurface > Groundwater > Cave microbial mat | place... | reverse complement strand
CACAGATAAAAGAGTGCCGTCCCCTCCGAGGCAAATCACAAGAGAAGCGTCCTGGAGAACTTCTTCCATTGGGTGCGCCGTGGTATCCCGCACTTCGGCATCCCGTTTGGCAAGCCACGCACCGAGCCTGGCTAAAAGTTCGGCAGCGCCCTGTTTTTTCTGATTAACCACAACTCCGATTTTCATGCCCATCACTTTGCAGAAGATACGATCAGTGAAGATTTTGTCCCCAATTCGGATAAAACCCGGGCGGCAATTTTTTGGGGGGAAAGCCCGAATTGATCGAGAATCAATTCCCGTGAGCCGTGTTCAATAAACTGATCCGGAAGCGCAAGCCGCCTGATGACAGTCTCGGGATTTAAATCCTGGCACTCAACCCATTCCAGAACCTTGGACCCAAAGCCGCCGGTGAGAACATGCTCTTCAAGAGTCAAAACAAGGCGGCTTTTCTGAAAAACTTCAAGAAGAAGGCGGTCATCCAGGGGCTTGGCAAACCGCATATTCACCACACTCGCTTCAACGCCTTCCTTCTTTAAAAGATCATGCGCTTTTAGGGCCATTTCCACCGTACTTCCCAGAGCTAAAAGGCTCACTTCCTGCCCCTCTCGAAGCACTTCCGCTTCTCCGATCTCAAAGGGCTTTCGCGCAAACGAGTCATAAATTTTGGGGACATTGCCCCGCGGATAGCGGACCGCAAAAAGATGCGGGTAGGAAAAAGCCAGCTCAAACATCCGGTCCATCTCGTATTCATCTTTGGGCGCCGCAATGACGCTATTCGGAATGTGCCCAAGATAACTGATATCAAAAACACCGTTGTGCGTGGCCCCATCCGCACCCACAAGCCCCGCGCGGTCAAGCGCCAGCACGAGGGGCTGCCGCTGAAGCGCGACATCATGAATCAGGGAATCCTGGGAACGCTGCAGAAACGTGGAGTAAATCGCGCAAACCGGTTTAAGCCCGCCTTTAGCTAAAGCTCCGGCAAAGGTCACCGCATGCTGTTCGGCAATCCCCACGTCAAAAAATCTTTCGGGAAATTCCTTTTGAAAATCCGTAAGCCCTGTTCCCGAAGGCATGGCCGCGGTGATGGCCACAATCTTCGGATCTTTCTTTGCGCATTTTATCAGGGCGTTTACAAATGCTTTGGTGTAGGAAATGCCTTCGGATTTTGCTTTTTCAACTTCAATCGGGCTTTTTATTTTTTCGCCGGTTTTAAGGTTAAAAGGAGTGACCCCGTGAAACCTTTCTGAATCCTTTTCAGCAAAAGCGCAGCCTTTTCCTTTTTCTGTCACGATGTGAAGGAGGCAGCATTCGCGAAGCGAGAGCACTTTTTCGAGCGTCTCGACCAGCCCTACCACATCATGCCCGTCCACCGGCCCAAAATAACGGAATCCAAGCTCTTCAAAAAGGATGCCCGGGACAAGAAGGTGTTTCATCCCTTCAAGGCCGGAAGTGGCAAAACGCCGGAGGCGCGGAAATTTTTCAAGCTTTTTTTCAACTTCTGCACGGATGCGGTTGTAAAGAGGGTTCGTGATCACTTTATTGAGGTATTTGCTGATGGCACCGACATTTTTTGAAATGGACATCTCATTGTCATTTAAAACAATAAGCATATCTTTTTTAAGGTGCCCCGCATTATTCAAAGCTTCGTACGCGAGCCCTGCCGTCATGGCACCATCTCCCACAACCGCCACAACCCTTTCACGTCCCTTTTTAAGGTCGCGCGCAACCGCAAGACCCAGGGCCTGTGAAATCGCAGTTCCGGCATGCCCTACAATAAAAGGATCATGAGGACTTTCAAAAGGAGACGGGAACCCGCTTATCCCGTGCCCCTGACGCAGGCTAAGCATCCTTTCACGCCGCCCTGTAATCATTTTATGGACATAGGCCTGGTGGCCTACATCCCAGCAGATTTTATCTTCCGGGGAATTCAATACATAATGAAGGGCAATATTCAGTTCGAGGGCGCCAAGGCTTGCCCCGAGATGGCCGCCTGTTTGAGCTACACACTCTATCAAATAACGGCGGTACTCCGCCGCCACTTCAGGAAGGTCGGAAAGAGGAAGGCGCTTTAAATCTGAAGGCGAATTGATTTTATCGATCCACTGCCACACGACGATCCCTCCGGGGCATTCTTTCAAGCAAAAAGTCCGCTAGCGCTTGAAGCTTGTCTGCTTTTTTACCGAGCGGCCTGATTGCTCTTTTGGCTTTGGCAATTAAATCACGGATTTTCTGCCGGACTTCCTTGGGTTTCACAATCTTTAAATACCCGTCGCCATCGAGTAAATCATCAAGCGACTGAAAGGCCAATCCAACGCATTCGCCGTATTTAAGCGTGCGTTCCAGATTCTCTTCAGAGGCATCAGCCGCCAAAGCCCCCATCACCGCACTCGCTTTAATAAGCTTCCCCGTCTTGTGGACACTGATGTAATCCACCATAGGAAGATCCAAATTGGAGGGGTTGACGGTAAGATCAGCCACTTGGCCGCCAATCATACCATAAGTTCCGGAAGCCGTCGATAGTTCGGCAATGAGTCTTAACGCCTTTTGAGCCGGTTTCACACGGGAGAGAATCTCAAAGGCAAAAGTTAAAAGACTGTCGCCGGCCAGGATGGCAACCGCTTCGCCAAACTGTTTGTGGCAGGCGGGCTTGCCGCGGCGAATGTCATCGTTATCAAGCGCCGGCAAATCATCATGCACCAGAGAATAGGTATGGATACATTCAATCGCACAAGCCGCCAGAAGCGCTTCACGCCAATCCCCGCCGCAGGCTTCCGTTGCCGCGAGCGCAAGCACAGGACGAAACCGTTTACCTCCGGTGAAAACGGCGTAATGAATGGCCTCATGAAGCGTTTGGGGATAGCGGCTTTCGGGAGGAAGCACCTTAAGAAGGGTCTTTTCAATGGCCTCAAGAAAGGGTTTGAACTGAATTTCGTACTTCAAAAAAGCAAATCCTCATTGTTTCCGGACGCTTCCGGCTTTGTTTCCTCCGGAATATTTTTAACGGTTTTTCTTTTTCTTGGCTGAGGTTCGCTTGAGTCTTTTCCCTCTTCTTCAAAGACAAACGGTTCTTTTTTTAAGGAACCGTTTAAGGTCTTAGCAAGGATCTCGATCTTTTTTCCCGCCTGCGCCAGCTTTTCCTGGCAGGCGCGAGAGAGATTGACTCCTTCTTCATATTTTTTTAAGGCCTCGTCCAGCGCAATATTTCCGGACTCAAGCTCCTCAACGATTTTTTCCAGCCGCAAAAGGGCTTTTTCAAACTGAATTTCTTGAGACGTCATGATAGATGCACTCCTTCTTCGATTTTTGTAATTTTTGAATGTACATTGCCCCGCCAGAGCCGGGTGACAAGCGCATCCCCCGCTTTGACCTTGCGGGCATCTTTTAAAAGACTGCCGTCCGCCTGAAAGCTCAATGAATAGCCGCGTTCCAGGATAGCAAGCGGGCTTAACGCGTTTAAACGTCCTACCAGGGTTCGAAATTCATGATTTTTCTGTACCACAAGCGCCTTGGAATAATTTTGAAGCTGTCTTAAGAGTTCATCCACACGCTGCGAGAACTGATCAATCAAAAGCTGCGGCTGCCGGAAGGCGTAGCTTGATTCGAGACTCTTCAGCTCCTGGCGCTTTGTTTCCATTAAATTTTCAATGGCATTTCTCATCCGGATCACGGAATCTTCAAGCCGTCTTTCGATATCTTCGCGGTTTTGAACCACAAGCTCCGCCGCTGCCGAGGGCGTGGGTGCCCGAAGATCCGCCACAAGATCACAAATCGTCCAGTCGATTTCATGCCCCACCGCGGAAATCACAGGGATCATAGAATCAAAAACAGCACGGGCAACCACCTCTTCATTAAAAGCCCACAGGTCTTCAAGGCTTCCCCCGCCGCGCCCCACAATCAAAACATCAATCCCGCCCAGTTCATTCATTTCACGGATTGCTTGAGCAATTTCAGAGGCCGCCCCTTCGCCTTGAACACGTACAGGATAAAGCAAAACCTCGGTGCCATGAAAGCGCCGGCCTACCACATTTAAAATGTCACGGATTGCGGCACCTGTGGGGGATGTAACGACACCGATGACCTGGGGAAATTTCGGGATAGGCTTTTTGTGTTCCGCGAGAAACAAACCTTCCTTTTCGAGTTTTTCCTTAAGCTGCAAAAAAGCAAGCTGCAAGGCGCCAAGTCCTTTGGGCTCGATCCGTTCGATATAAAATTGGTACTGACCCCGGGGCTCATAAATCGAAATTTTTCCCATCACAAGGACTTGAAGACCGTCTTTTAATTCAAACTTCGTGGAAGTATTGTAACGGCTGAAAAAAACCGCGCTGATCTGCGAGGTTGCATCTTTCAAACTCAAATACATATGCCCTGAGTGATGCCGCTTGAAGTTGGAGATTTCCGCTTCCAGCCAGATCGAAGCAAAGCCGGACTCCACCATCATGCGGACTTCCCGGTTAAGCTGGCTTACGGAATAGACTTTCCGCTGGGAAGGACCGGAAAAATTTTCCGGTGTATCAGTTAGGGAGTGTGAATTTCTCATGAACCCTTTGAATGTTTACCGTTTTTCCCGTGGCAGGATCGACATCGAAAAGAACCCCTGAAATGCGCATATCTTCTTTGGCCACTTCAAGCCTAACTGGCATCTGGGTGGTAAACATATGCAGCACCTGGTCAATTTCACGGCCAATCACGGAATAATAAGGTCCGCACATTCCCAGTTCCGTGATGTAACCAGTGCCATGCGGAAGGATATGCTCATCCGCAGTTTGAACATGCGTATGCGTCCCAAAAATCCCGCTTACGTTCCCGTCAAGGAACCAGCCCATAGCCACTTTTTCGGACGTGGCTTCGGCATGCATATCAAGAAAGATAACAGGCGTCTCGCGGCGGAGCTTTTCCACTTCGCGCTTCCCAATTTCAAAAGGACAGTTCACGGTTTTTAAAAATACACGGCCTAGCAAATTCAAAACCCCGACTTTAATGCCTCTCTTTGTGTCGACCACCACGCTGCCATTTCCAGGAACCTGAGCCGGATAGTTCGCAGGCCGCAAAATTCGGGGGTTCTCGCGCATGAGTTTTTCCGCATCCTTTTTTTTGAAGATATGGTCCCCTGAAGTCATCACATCCACACCCGCCTCAAAAAGCTGCTGGGTGGTGGATTCGGTGATGCCCGATCCCCCGGCGAGGTTTTCCACATTGGCAATCACAAAATCAATTTCTTTTTCTTTACACAGGCGCGGGATGATTTGAACACAGGCCTGGCGGCCCGGCCCCCCGACGACATCCCCAACAGCAAGCACACGAAATGGTTTCATTTGATTTTCTCTTTTCAGTCCGTTATTACTTTATCCATCCGGATATCCTTTGCTCCTGCGGGAATTTCGCGAAGCCATTGCTCCCGGAAAGCCAGGCCGATTTTTTTAACATTTTTTGCTTTTGCGAGAAACCGGTCATAGAACCCGCCGCCGCGGCCAAGCCGCCAGCCCTCCCGGTCAAAACCAAGCCCCGGCACAACAATTAAATCAAGGCAGCTTATTTTCCCTTTTCGACCTGGCAAAGCCTTGGGCTCCAAAATACCGTAAGTGCCTTTGCGTAGATCAGCGCGCCAGTCCTTGATCTGATAAATCGCCATCTTTCCGGTCTTACCGTGAATGCGGGGCAAATAAACTGTTTTTTGTAACCGCAAGGCTTTCTCAATGAATCCTCGAGTTTGAACCTCACCCGGTAACGCCGCGTACGCCAAAATATGACACGCCCTTTTAAAAAACAAGAGACGAGTTAACCTTTGAACAATTTTAGTGCTTTTTTTTCTTCTGGCCGCAAGACTCACTTGATCGAGAGATTGGCGTAACTTATTTCTCAAGAATGATTTGTGGGCTTTAAGTTCAGAAGATTTCATTCGTTTAGGCGGGTGCATTTTATAAGAAAGCCCTAGGATAAGCCAGAATAAAAAGCGTGCCTGGGCAATTCATCGGCCCGCCGATGAATTCGTCCGTCGGCGGACGAATTGAAGGAGTAAGTGGAAGTGCCCCCAGCATGACTTGAACATGCAACCCCTTCCTTAGGACGGAAGTGCTCTATCCAATTGAGCTATGGGGGCATTTGCGCCTGTGCGCAAATACTGTGCCGGGACGGATCAATGAAATCCGCCTACGGCACTGCAATCACTAATACTGAATCAGGGAAAAAACGTTGTAGCGGGAAAGCTTTTCGCGGCCGTTAAGAAAATTGAGTTCAACAAGAAACGAAATGGTTTCAACTTTCCCACCTAATTTTTCGACCAGATGAGCAGCGGCCAAAGCCGTACCGCCAGTCGCAAGCAAATCATCGACGATCGCAACACGGGCTCCGGGTTGAAGGGCATCCACATGAATTTCCAAAACGGCTTCACCATACTCTAAGGTGTAGGCCATTTGCTCTGTCTCAGAAGGAAGCTTGCCTTCTTTGCGAACCGGAACAAAACCGGCCCCTAGTTTATAGGCAAGCACAGGGCTAAAAATAAATCCACGGGATTCAATCCCCACCACAACGTCAATTTTTCGCGTGACAAGCTCTTTGGTAAGTTCATCCACGGCAAACTGAAAAGCACGCGGATCTTTTAAAAGCGGGGTAATATCTTTGAAAATAATTCCTTTTTTGGGGAAATCAGGCACATTCCGGATCAAGCTTTCAAGCAGGGTTGCGTTCATGAAGGAAGGAAATCCTCGAGTTTTTCTTTCTGAAGAAGAAATTGATTGCGAACTTTTTTTAAGGCAATCGCCTCAATCTGCCGGACACGTTCGCGTGTGATGCTGAATTTTTTTGCAACTTCCTCAAGCGTGTGCGGCTCGTCGTCTCCGAGCCCAAAGCGCATGGTGATGATTTTTCTTTCCCGTTCATCAAGGGCATGAAGGCATTCGTGGATGCGTTGGGTTTTAAGAATTTCTCCCATCTGTACGTCAGGCGAATGAGAAATATCATCCGCCAAAAGATCCACTAATTCAGCGGTTCCATCAAGGCTCACCGGCGCATTCAGGGAACTTGGACGCCCGGCCATATTTTCAATATCCCGGATTTTTTGAACCGGAACCTTCATCATTTTGGCTATTTCATTCCGGGTTGGAACGCGATTAAGCTTTTGCATGAGGCCATCCCGCACCCGCCTCCAGCGGGAAATAATGTCATACATATAAACCGGGATGCGGATCGTCTTGCCCTGATTGGAAAGGGCCCGCATAATCGCTTGTTTGATCCACCACGAGGCATAAGTGGAAAACCGGTAGCCCCGTTCGGGATTAAATTTTTCTACCGCCTTCATAAGGCCGATATTCCCTTCCTCGACAAGGTCCGAAAAGGTCAATCCCATGTTGGTGTAGCGCTTCGCAATGGAAATGACCAGCCTTAAATTGGACCGAATCATCCGGTATCGGGCCTGCGTGGCGCCCCGGTGATGCGACTGCACTATCTTGGCCAGAGAAATTTCCTCTGCCGGAGTGAGCAGCGGAATATTTTCGATCTGGTTAAGATAAATTTTCATGGGGGTTCGATCGAGCGTGTAATCAAAATCCTGGATATTCCCGGCCTCTTCGCCATCTTCACGCGAGCGGCGTCCGCGGCGGCGAGGCTCGGAGGTTTCTTCAAGAAATTCCTTCTCAGGTTTCACCTCTTTTGGGTTAGGCTTGGGAGGCTTTTCCGCCTTTGAAAGAGGGGGCGTCTTCTTCAGGGGGAAAGGAGGAGGTAATGCTTTTTTTATTTTTTTAAGTTTTCCCCGCCGCGCCTTTTTAGGCTTCCGTAACCGGGACGCCTTGCGAAGGCGCTTGCGGGAAGAACGTTTTGAGGCTTTCTTGCTTTTTTTATTTTTTCCCATTACATCCAGAAATTATTTTTTCTTGGCACGAACGACTGCCTGAGCAGCTGCAAGCCTTGCAATCGGAACGCGGTAAGGGGAGCAGCTGACATAATTCATCCCTACCCGGTGACAAAATTCCACCGAGGCGGGATCTCCGCCATGTTCACCACAGATTCCCACCTTAAGATCCGGCCTTACTTTTCGGCCTTTTTCGATCCCAAGTTGAATCAAAAGTCCAACCCCCTTCTGGTCCAGGCTTTGAAAAGGGTCTTTTTCAAAGATCCCCCGCTCAAGGTAGGCCCCCAAAAACGAGCCTGCATCATCCCGGGAAAACCCCAGGGTCATCTGGGTCAAGTCATTGGTCCCAAAGGAAAAGAACTGTGCACTTTCGGCAATCCTGTCGGCAATCAAGGCCGCCCGAGGGATTTCAATCATGGTTCCGATCAAATACGGCACCCGGGTTTGTTTTTCCTTGAATACATCTTCGATGGTCTGAATCATTTCTTCCTTCAAAAGATCCAGCTCTTTTTTCATCCCGACAAGCGGAATCATAATTTCCGGGATAACCTTAATCCCCTGCTTTTTGACATTGCAGGCCGCTTCAATAATAGCGCGTGTCTGCATTTGATAAATTTCCGGGTAGGTGATGCCAAGGCGGCAGCCGCGGTGCCCAAGCATGGGATTAAATTCATGCAGAGCAGAAACCTTTGCCCGGATTTTTTCAAGGGAAACGTTCATCACCTGGGCCATTTCTTTTTGATTTTCGTCTTCATGAGGAAGAAACTCATGCAAAGGCGGGTCAAGAAGACGGATGGTGACAGGAAGACCTTTCATGACTTTAAAGATCCCTTCAAAATCCCCGCGCTGCATCGGAAGAAGTTTGGCTAATGCGCGCTCACGGCCTTCTTTGTCATCGGAAAGGATCATTTCGCGCACCGCGATAATGCGATCCCCTTCAAAAAACATATGCTCGGTGCGGCAAAGGCCGATGCCCTCGGCGCCGAATTTGCGCGCCACTTCCGCATCATGAGGAGTGTCGGCATTGGTTCTAACCGCTAATTTACGTTTGGCATCCGCCCATTTAATAAGCTTGCTAAAGTCGCCCGAAAATTCAGGCTCAATCGTAAGCAGTTTCCCTTTGTAAACTTCTCCCAGGCTGCCATCAAGAGAAATATAATCGCCCTCTTTCACGACCACAGAACCTGCCTTGAATTGCTTTGCGGCATAATCAATTTGAAGTTCACTGACTCCGGCCACACAGCACTTACCCATTCCGCGTGCCACTACAGCAGCGTGAGACGTCATTCCACCACGGGCCGTAAGAATACCTTTTGCCGCATTCATCCCGCCGATATCTTCCGGCGACGTTTCAATACGAACTAAAATCACAGGTTCGCCTTGACCCGCCATTTGCTCGGCATGTTCCGCATTAAAGACCACCTTTCCTGTGGCCGCCCCGGGAGAAGCGGGAAGTCCGCGGGCAATCACTTCTCTTTTCTGTTTGGCATCAAAGGTCGGATGCAGAAGTTGATCCAGTTGCTTGGGATCCACCCGAAGCAGCGCTTCATCCTGGTTCAGAACGCCTTCCTTCACAAGTTCAACGGCGATACGGACCGCCGCGTGCGCGGTGCGTTTTCCGTTGCGGGTCTGAAGGATAAAGAGCTTGCCTTCCTGAATCGTAAACTCAATATCCTGCATATCCCGGTAATGCTTCTCAAGCCTGGCTCGGATCGCCACAAGCTGCTTATAAATCGCAGGCCACTGCTTGGCCAAGTCTTCAAGCGGTTCGGGCGTGCGAATCCCCGCCACCACGTCTTCCCCTTGAGCATTAATCAAAAACTCACCGTAAAATTTATTTTCACCGGTGGAAGGATTGCGCGTAAAACAAACACCCGTCCCGGAAGTTTCTCCCATGTTTCCAAAGACCATGGCCTGGACGTTCACCGCGGTTCCAAGAAGCCCTCGGATTTCATAAAGCTGGCGGTATTTGATGGCGCGAGGATTGTTCCAGGAATTGAACACGGCATTGATGGATTTGGTGAGCTGTTCGTAAGGATCCGAAGGGAATTCCTCTCCGGTCGCTTCCTGATAGGCTTTCTTATATTGGCGCACAATTTCTTTTAAGTCATTAGCGGAAAGATCGGTATCGGCCTTGGCACCTACCTGGTGTTTCTTTTTCTCGAGAATATGTTCAAAAGTCTCGCGAGGAACTTCCATCACCACGTCGCCGAACATCTGGATAAAACGACGGTAAGCATCCCACGCAAAACGCTCGTTTTCAGTTTTGATAATAAGGCCTTGAACGACCTCTGAATTTAAACCAAGGTTGAGAACGGTATCCATCATTCCGGGCATCGAAACGGCCGCACCGCTTCGGACAGAAACAAGCAACGGATTGTCCCGATCTCCAAATTTGGCGCCCATGGCACGTTCCAACTTGGCCAGATTTTCCTTTACCTGGGCCTCAAGACCGGCAGGCCATTTTCTTCCACCCTTATAAAACAAATCACAAACCTCTGTAGTAATGGTAAATCCGGGAGGGACAGGAATACCAAGGCTTGTCATTTCAGCCAGATTGGCGCCCTTGCCGCCAAGAAGGCTTTTCATGCCGGCGCTGCCTTCGGCCCTCCCGCTGCCAAAAAAATAAACATGTTTGGCAGACTTCCCCTTTGTTGATTTAGAATTTTTCGATTTTGATTTCGATTTTGATACTGAAGTCTTCATTCCTTATTTCTCCTCTCTAAATTTGAATTAAAACGACAAAATTGGCGGATATTCTATCACCCTTCATCCATTCTGGATAGCACGGAAAGATCCGCCAGACGTTCCGCGTAAAGATTGTAGATTTGTTTCATTAAGGCCTGACGGTTGGCCCGGATTTGGCTGTCTTCGACATTGACCATGACTTTATCAAAAAATTTATGCAAGGGCTCATAAAAGATTTGGCCGAAACGGAGTGTGGCTTTTTCATAATCCCGCCTCTGAAGGGCCTGGCTAATTTCAGCTGATTTTTCCTCCACCAAACGATAAAGCTCCCCTTCAAGCGGTTCCTGAAAAAACTCTTTGCGCACGGCCGGGATTTCTCCCTTGGCGCCTTTCAAGATATTGGCGGTTCTTTCCACCACCTTGGCCGCTTTTAGAAACGCCTTGGGATCCTCCTCACTCATCCGCTTGAGGACTTCAAATCTCTTGAAGACATCCGCCAAATCATCAAATTGTGAGCGCCAGACCGCCTGCAGGATTTCATAGGCCCGGCTGCCCGGCTCCACTTGAAACTCAAACGCCATTCGGTCCTGAAAAAACCGGTTCAATCGTTTTTTAAGCTCCTCCCGAGGGCGGTCCAATATTTTTCCGTACAGGCTGACGGAAGCATCCACAGCTTCACTCAGGGAAAAATGAAAACCGAAAGCGCGCACCAGTTTCACAAAAATCCCTCCCGCACGCCGGAGCGCAAAAGGATCCTGGCTGCCCGTGGGTTCAAGCCCGGTCCCGAAAGCACCCACAAGAAGGTCAAGACGGTCGATCAATCCGAGCAACGCGCCAAGCGGGATCATTTGTTTTTTGAGATGGTCAAAATTTTCCGTCAAATTTTTGGGAAGATATTGCGTCCCGATCGCAAGCGCAACGTCTTCTTTTTCACCCAACTCCAGTGCGTATTCCCTTCCCATAATGCCCTGCAAGTCCGGGAACTCATAAACCATTTGAGTCATCAGGTCCATTTTGCAAAGACGCGCGGCCCGTTTAAGAGACTCTTTAAGATCGTCCCGTCCGACAAGGCTTGCGAAAATTTCGGCAACGGCTTCAAGCCTTTGGGCTTTTTCACGCATGGTTCCAAGTTTTCCAAGATAAACCAGCTGCTCAAGGCGGGTGAGCTTTTCTTCCAAAGGTTTTTTGGTATCCAGCTCGTAAAAATACCGGGCATCACGCAGCCTTGATTCGAGCACATTTTCATAATCCTCACGGATCTTGGCAAGCCCGCGGCGCTTCCCGTTTAAAACGCCCACGAAGCGACTTATCAAGTGCCCCTTGGCATCGTAACAGGCAAAAATTTTCTGGTTCTTTTTCATGCAGCTTGCAAGGACTTCACTTGGCAGGTCCAAATAGGTGCTTGAAAAACTGGCCCGGATAAGGAACGGGTCTTCGGCGAGCTGCGCAGTCGTATGCACCAAATCCTCATCAAAGTTTTTTGGGCTAAACTGATACAGTCCTTTACGAATGACATCTTCTCTTTGCGCGAGGCTTAAAACCACGTGCGCTTTTTTAAGAAGGGTCTTGTAAACGCCCCAGTCCGCTTTGGGGACCGTAAAAGGCTTGGGCGAAAGGAACCGGTGGCCAAAACTTTGGCGTGACGATTTCACATCCGCTAATTGAAAAGGAATGACTTGGCGGTCAAGTAAAGCCACGACCCAGCGAATAGGACGGGGAAAGCGAAAACCGGAAGCGTCCCAACGCATTGTTTTGGGAAATGGCAGCGAGGTGAAAATGGAAACTAAAATTTGAGGCAAAATTTCCCGTGCGGTTTTTCCTTTTTCTTTTTTTCTCGCCACCACAAACCGGCCCTTGGGAGTCTCTTTAATTTGGACATCCTTAAGGGTTACACCTTTGCTTTTCAGGAATCCCTCAAGGGCAGGGGTTGGATTGCCTTGCGCATCATAGGATTTCTCATGTGAAGGGCCCGACCATTCTAATTCGCGGTCTTCCTGGCGAAGGGCGAGATCTTCAACGAAAAACGCAATTCGCCGGGGCGTGGCTTCGACGAAAATATCTTTAAAAGCAAGACGGTGTGTTTCAAATACTTCTTTGCCCGCTATCTTCAAGTCCGAATAAATGAGGTCGAGGCTTGATAGCGGTAATTCTTCAGTTCCAATTTCAACCAGGAGATTAGACATTATTCTTGTCTCGCGTCTTCATTAAGGGAAATCCCTGTTCTCGGCGGCTTTCAAGGTAAGCTTCCGCACAGGCTCGCGCAAGCGCCCTCACCCGTCCGATATAACGGGGACGCTCGTTGACACTTACGGCACCGCGCGCATCCAGCAAATTAAAAGCATGCGAGGTCTTAAGGCAATAGTCATAAGCAGGCAGCACGAGCTTTTCTTCAAGAAGCCTTTTAGCCTGTTTTTCATAATCTTCAAAATGACGCCGGTAAAGTTCTGGATCGGAGAGTTCAAAATTAAATTTGGAGAATTCTTTTTCACCCTGCAAATGAACCTGCCCGTAAGTCACTTGATCTGCCCACGCGATATCAAAAAGGGATTCCTTCCCTTGCAGAAACATCGCAATCCGCTCAAGCCCGTAGGTGATTTCACAGGAAACCATCTCAAGGTCAATGCCGCCGCACTGCTGAAAATAAGTAAATTGGGTAATTTCAAGGCTATCAAGCCACACTTCCCACCCCAGTCCCCACGCGCCCAAAGTGGGTGATTCCCAGTCATCTTCGGCAAAGCGGATATCATGAGCAAGAAGGTCAATGCCAATCGCTTTAAGGCTTTCCAGGTAAAGGGCCTGGGAGTCCTTGGGGGCTGGCTTTAAGATTACCTGATACTGATAATAATGCTGGGTCCTGTGCGGATTCTCGCCATAGCGGCCGTCTGTGGGACGGCGTGAGGGTTCGACATAAGCGGCATGCCAGGGCTCAGGGCCCAAGGCTCTAAGGAAAGTATGCGGGGAGAAGGTTCCTGCGCCTACTTCCATATCGTAAGGCTGCATAATAAGACACCCCTTCTGGCCCCAGAATTGGTTTAACCTTTGAATTAAGTCCTGAAAATCAAGCGGCTTAGGCATAAAGGTTTTGAATTGTAACAAAAAGGATGTGCCGAATCAAGGCACGCAGGCTTCA
>Ga0247727_10013626_pt1 | contig 13663 bp, 14 predicted proteins | sample WisWelCaveWW1625_FD_202498 | JGI IMG/M metagenome (GOLD analysis project Ga0247727, IMG submission 202498) | Biofilm microbial communities from Wishing Well Cave, Virginia, United States - WW16-25 | ecosystem: Environmental > Aquatic > Deep subsurface > Groundwater > Cave microbial mat | place... | reverse complement strand
ACTCCCACAATCACCGCCTGCACTGGAATCTCGTCATCGCCCAAAAGCATGCGTGCGGAGCCGCCCTCTTTGTTGACGAGCACCAGATCGCCGTCGCCGGCATCCACTTTGTCCACCGCAATCATCGACGTACCCAACGGGGTGCTGCCATCGAGATCGACCGGCTGTACCAGCAGCAGTTTGTGTCCTTCGAGGTGAACGTTTTTTTGCGTGGAGACGACGTCTCCCACCACTCGGCAAATTAACAAGTGTTTGGTCTCTCCGTAATTGGTTGTCTAAATAGCTGATAGCGCGGTCGAGATTTCCAAGTCATCAATAACAGACTCCTCACGCCATTTTTTGAGATGAACTTTCATAATCGGTTGCGCTCTCTCTCGATTTCTTATTGAAGTCTCATAGCTCCATTTATTAAAATGGTCGTCGCCTTCAATCTGAAAAATTACAAGCGTATTGGGCAAGAGTCGTTCTGCGGCCTTTGGATGCGTCATCAAATATTTTTGAAATTCTGAGGCCAGCATCGAGTTTAATTTACTGTATGGGTTCATGTTTCCCTCTTGTAATCAAGAATATATTTTTCCCAATTATTTTCAGTGTCCCAATCCGCTAAATTTAATGCGCTTTTTGAAATCGAGGTTCAATGGAATTTTTTCTACCGGTCTATTTGGTTTATATAAATCTATGTGAGCAAAGCCATGAGCGCTATCATATCGAACCACTGGTTGCCATTTACCTTCGATTAAAATCTCTTAGCTGCACCACAAATGAGGCGATTCGCCTTTTATCTACACTGTGACTATGCCGCTTGCGAACTCCATCTTCCAAAACTGCAACATAATCAACCGTTCTCATCTGAATTTAGTTGCCCAACTTCTTCATCACATCCGAACACAACTCATTGGCCTCCTTCTCCGTCGGCGCTTCGGCAATCACTCGGATGATCGGCTCCGTGTTCGAGGCGCGGATGTGCACCCAGGAATTCTGCCGCACGATTTTGATGCCGTCGGTGAAATCGAGTTTTTCGCTGCGATAGATTTTCTGAATTTTCTCCAGCGCCGCAGCCGGGGCCATGTCTCCCAATTCAATTTTGCTTTTCACAATGACGTACTGCGGCAAGTTAGCACTCAGTTCGCTCAGCGTTCCGTCAAACTCAACGAGCTGCTGCAAGACCAGCGCAATCCCCACCGGCGCGTCGCGGCCCAAATGCACGTCGGGCAGAATCACCCCGCCGTTGCCTTCGCCGCCAATTACCGCGTCAACCTCGCGCATTTTTTTGGCGACATGGATTTCCCCCACTTTGGTGCGAATTACCTCGGCGCCGTGGCTTTTGGCAACTTGCTCCGTCACTAACGAAGTCGAGGCGTTGATGACAACCGGACCGCGCTTGCGATTGAGAATGTGCTTCACGGCAATAGCCAGGGTTTTCTCTTCGCCCAACGGCTCGCCCTTTTCCGAAACCAGCGCCAGCCGGTCGGAATCCGGGTCAACCACGATTCCTAGGTCAGCGTATTCTTTTTTCACCGTTTCGCACAGTTCAGTCAGATTCTCTGGCAACGGTTCCGGATTGTGGGGAAACAATCCGGTGGGATCACAATTTATCTGAATCGTTTGGCACCCCAACTCACTCAACAGCAGCGGAACCAAATTGCTGCCGGCGCCGCACACGCAATCCAGCACAACTTTAAACTTTTTTCGCCGAATCGCTGTAACATCGATATATTTCAAATTTAAAATCGCGTCGATGTGATCGTGAATGGCCTTGGAGTAGGGGATCATCACGCCTAATTTTTCCCAATTTGCAAACGGATACGATTTGCTTTGTGAGATTTTCACAATCTTTTCGCCCTGCTCCGCATCCAGAAACAGTCCGTCCGATCCAATAAGCTTGAGCCCATTCCACATGATGGGATTGTGACTGGCGGTGATCATGATGCCGCCGCGAGCCCCCAGTTTTTCCACGGCGATTTGTGTCGTGGGTGTCGGGCACACGCCGATGTCGATGATGTCACAGCCCACGGACATTAATCCTGAAATGACGGCATGCTTAGACATCTCTCCAGAAACGCGCGAGTCACGTCCCACCACGATTTTGCCACCGTTTAGAAACGCGCCAAAAGCCTGGGCAAAATCAACAAGCACAGCCGGGGTCAATCCTTCGCCGACGATGCCGCGCACGCCGGAGACGCTGATCATAAGCTTCGACAAACGAAAATCTCCTTTTTCTGGTCTTTTGAATAGTAATAATTTTTCACAAGCAATGCAAAAAGAATTTCAAATGTAATTACCGCCAATAAACGCGAATGAACACCAATGGCTCAATTTTTTAGTCGAAACCGGGCTTCCTCTAAATCTTTTTTGGTGTTGATGTTCCAGAGAATGCTCTCGTCTTCTATCTCGATCTCCCGTACGAGTTCGGAATGACGATGAATAATCGTCGCGGCATTTTCGGTTGGCGGCGTAGAAACAATCTCTTGAAATAGAGAGCGCGGGAAAATTGGCGGGTGGCCGCGCCGGCCTTTGAACGTTGGAATACTAATACTTCGCGGGTTGGTCAAAAATGCTTCCTTGAGGGTAGAAATTATTTGAGAGCCAATTTGCGGCTGGTCGACCAGCACGAGGAACGCGCCGGCAGCATTGGGCACGGCGGTCACTCCGGCCTGAAACGATGAAAATTGTCCGGTCGAATAATTATGGTTGATAACAAATTGAGCGGGGATATGTTGGACCTTTTCTAAAATGCGGGACGATTCGTGGCCTAAAACCACCACGGAGTTTTCAATATCAGCGTTTCGAAAATTGCGGATAACGGTTTCGAGAAAGGAATACTGTCCATAACGCACGAGGGCTTTGGGCTCGCCCATGCGCCGGGATTCGCCGGCGGCCAATATGATTGCGGCAATTTCCATCACTTCTTATCCTCAATTTCGTGAAATTACACATTTGTGCGGAACTTGTCAATTATCATAAGAGCACGAACCCAAAAGCAAATTTCCGCAAATTTTGTATCAAGAGATTAAATTCCAGCTATAATATTGACATTACAGCTTGCGAATAGTATATTGAAGCTGATTCTGGAAATCATCATGAGATTGACATAAAATGAAAACGTTGTTCGCTTTACTCATTCCCGCTATTCTAAATGCCACCCCAAATTCTATCAACGATTCAACCGAAATCAATGATCAAAAAATTGCGCAGGTGGTGAGAAACGCCGTCCGCCAGGCCGATGCTTCCATTTTAAACTTAAATGCTTTTAGCGCGTGGCGGGATTATTTGAAAATTGCCGCCCTTGATTTAGATCCACAACTACAACCGCTGCTGCTGATCAAATTTGACGAAGACATCAGTTTCCGCAACCAACTTAAGAATCTAATCGAATGGGAAAGCAAATTTCAGCACAAGGAAACCGACCATTACATTTATTACTATCGCTGGGATCAACCGCCGCCCGACGTCATTCTGGAAGTGCAGGATGCCCATTTCAATGAGTTGGCGCGGCTGTTCAAAATAACCGCTCTCGAAAAAATTCCTTACCGTTATGATTTGAACGCCGCAGAAGGCGCCGTCTATTCCTACAGCGATCTACGCGGAGGGGTCATTTCATCGCAGCCCATCGATCTCGAAAAATGCGCGCTGGCCATTCTCCATTTGATTAACTCAGAATCTACATTCATGCTCAAGCCATTGAGCATCATCTATGGCAGCTTTTTTCATAACAGTGCCACCGCGCAATCTTATAACGAAAAATGCCTGCGGGAGATCTTCCGCAGTGGTTACGTTGGCGCAGAAACACTCATGACGATCAAGAAGTTGAACAACTCGTCGTCACCGGAATCCTTTTCCGCTTATGCTTTCGTTTTCGAGTTGAACCAAGAATTCGGCGCCGGCAAAATTGCGCGACTCCTGTCTAACATTTATGGTGACATGCCCGGCGAAGATTTCCGGGACGCGTTTCAACAAGTCTTTGAAATGGATTTATCTGAGTTTGAAAAGCATTTCCTGATGGAAAACATCGAAAAGAAATTATGAATCTTTGCCCAAAGTTCAGCCCTGATTGCCGCGAAAGCTAAACCATTTGAGAGATATTAACGGAATGAAGAGACGGAATTTCTTGAAATCCGGATTTGGGATTGGCGCCGCTTATGCCGTCAATTCATGGCCAGCCATCTCACTTAATTTCACAAAACTGGAACACAACTCACCCGCGGCCACTTTGTCGCCAGGGGAAGTTATTCCTGCCGAAGCATTTGTGCTGGATAAGAATTTGGAGTCTCAGAGCATTCTGGCCCTCTGTTCCCGCGACCCGAAGGCCAAAGTTATCTTGCTTTACATATATGGTGGACGGGTTCCAAAACAGGATGATCGCCTCGGCGGCATCTGGTGCCCGGACTCATTTGAGGATTTGCATATCGCTCGTTATTTGCATCTTAAGTACCAGCCCGAGCAATTGCGAATTCTTCCCATCGCCTGCCCGCCGGTCTACTCCAGCCAACATTACGGCTTTGAACAACGGATATTTCTCGATGAACCGGACGACTCAAAAAAATTTCAGGAAGCTGTCGCGGCTTTCATTGACAACACGGAAAAATTGTTCGTCGAAGGCCTGATACCGGTTCCCAGTTATTATGATATTCGCCATCGCTTGTTGTTCAACCGGCGAGAGGATTTAAAGCCGGGCGCCGGCTATGGGGTGATTAACGGTTGGCAGGGGAATTTCCGCGGCAGCGGCGACAGCCAGCGCTATGGCACCCCTACCATATGGCTGCTAGATACCAATGGAAGAGTACTGGCCGAGCCGTTCTGGGGAAATTATTATCACAGCGACCCGTTTCAGATTCGCTACACCGTGATCGATGTGGATAAAGCCATTGAACAAAATTTGCAATCATAATTCAACAATATCTTGCTAACGAAAAAAGCCGCACATCGGATGCGGCTTTTGTTTTTGAAACTCAGATGAGGTCTCTAATTCACGGCACCGGGCAGATGCCCAACCAGATCTGCCATAGGAACGTCCCTATAATCAAAGCGGCGCTGACGAACAGCACCGGTTTCGGCATTCGAATACGCATAGATTCACAACTCGATCTTTTCAAACTTCTGGCGTTTTTGCTCTAACTTGTTCAAGAAATTTTTGTCGATGTTCAGCGTGAGACGCAGGCCCGGGCCGGCGGTCTTGATGCGAATTTCGTTCAACATATCAATGGCCTCTTTGTCGTCCGAAACCATCATCTTCGCCATGGCCTTGAACCCATTCAGCATGTCCGCAAACAACTCGGCCTCATCGGCGGTGGTGAAGTCGCCATTCATTATCAGTTCGGCTTTTTGATCGACATTTGCGTAGAAAACCAGCGACTTCATCTTTTCTAAAGACTCCGCGCCCCTGAACGGCGATCCGTGCTGGCGAAGATTCTCCGCCCACTTATTGCCGCCCATGTCAACAACTCCCCAAAAATAGTTTTTGTTGGAGATTTTCGACAAAAACCGCGACATGTCCGGATTGTCAATCATGCTCTTGCCGCCTTTAGTTTGTAGAATAATCGTTTTCAGCCATGGCTCCTCGCCTAACACGACCGTTTCATCATTAAGAAAGGCGAACGCAAATTTGTCCTTATGACTTTCGGAGCGATAAATCTTGTGGCCTTCAAATTCCTCTTCCCAAACTCGATCTTTCTTTGCGAAGTCAATTATTTTATCCTGGTCAAAATCGCCGTGTACAATAGCCCCGCCGCTATGTTCATCATACTCCCCCGTGTTGCCGCCGCTGATCCAAATTTCCTGCACGTCGCGCTCGAAAACGAAACCAGTCTGTTCCACAAACCTGCGGTAGCTTTCGTCGTCATGCTCGTTGCGAATTTTGCGATCGACCTCCCGGCCAATCTCTGCGCCCAATGGCGTTTCCTTGAGAGCCTTCATGTTCGCATAAATGAGCAGGTGTGTGGTTTCAGGCAGCAGGGACAAATGGTTGGAAACCACCGTTGATGCCGGGGCGCCCTCTTTCGGGCCAGGTTCGCCGGAACAAGCATAGCTACCAAATAACATCAAGGCCAATATCATCCGCGCATGTTTTTTCATTGATGCCTCCAAAATTAAAAATCCTTTCTTGAAAAAATGAAAATGGCCGCGGACAACAGGAACGCGGCAGAAACCAGCGACGTCCACAAAGCGCTCCACGCTATCACAGGTTGGCCATTTACCAGAGCACTATTTATCTGGGCTAATTCATAGGTCTTGGGCAAAACATGATACAACACTTCAAAGAGGTAGTAACTAATTTTACTTGGAAGAAAGGCGTAGATGCGATCTTTTTGAAACAGCAGAGAACTAAAAAAAATAACCGTAAAAACGACCATTATCGAAACGCTGGCGCTGCGGGTCGTGATTCCGACGAGCGAACTCAAAGCATACATCATCGCGAAGGCGGCGATAACCATGAGAATTGAATACAAATACGGCCAGTGCCAAATGCCAGTTTTCAGAGATAAGACTAGCCATGAGCCGGCTATCAAATATGTGACATTCAAAGCCATCACGGATTGCGCACCAATAAACCGTGCGAGAAAAATCAGCGGGCGGGTTAAGGGCTTGGAAACCAGCAACTCCACGCTGCCGCGTTCGAGCATGTTCGGAATTAGGTTAGCCGTGGCAAACAACGACAAAAGGATGCTGCCGAAAAACGCCAGATAAGAAATCCCGGCCTGGATAAAGGTTACGATATCAATTTTAGCAAATGCCTCGAGGTCTTTTCCGAACAGGCTGACCATGGCGCGGGCGCCGTCGATGGCATCCACATCCAATGCAAAAATTAAGAACAAATGCAATAATGACGAAAGGACGAAAAATGCGATGAACGTTTTTCGAGCTAACGATTCTCTGAAAGTAAATGCGCAGATCGCCCGGATTTTCAAGAGCGTTTTCAAGAATGCTCGTCTTCCTTTTTGAGAATTTCGATAAAGCTTTCTTCGAGGCTATGCTTATGCGGCACGATCGCTTTGATGTCAACCTGCTGATCGCGCAGGTAATCGATAATGGCATTGAGTTTCTTCAGGCTGGAGACCGTTATCTGAAACGCGCCGTTTTGCTGCTCCATTTTGACAGTCAATGGTTTGATGCCCTGCGCGATCTCTTCTGCAACCTTCGCGGTCTCAAGGCGATAGGTTTTCGTCGGCGAGGTCAAATCGGCAACCGTGCCGGAATGAATCAGCCGGCCCTTATCCAAAATGGCGACTTGATCGCAAATCAATTCCACTTCCGAAAGCAGATGTGAGTTGAGAAAAATCGTTTTGCCCTGCTCCTTCAAATGGATCAAAATATCGCGGATATGCTTGCGGCCGATGGGATCGACGCCATCTGTGGGTTCATCTAAAAATAGAATCTGTGGATCGTTGATCATGGCCTGGGCCAGACCGAGACGTTGGCGCATGCCTTTGGAGTATTTCTTAATTTTGGTATGTTGCCACTCCTTCATTTCGACGAGCTCCAGCAAGCGCGCTCTATTTTCAATGCGTCGATTTTTTCCAACGCCGGACAACTTCGCGTAAAAATCGAGTATCTCGCCGCCACTCAAAAAATCCGGGTAGTTGTGATTCTCGGGAAGATAGCCAATTTTCTCTTTGACGGAGACGTCGTTGATTGGCCGCCCCAAAACGGTTGCGGCGCCGGAGGTCGGGAAAAGGATTCCCAAAAGAATTTTTATGAGCGTCGTTTTGCCGGCGCCATTCGGACCGAGGAGGCCGAAAATTATTCCCTGTTCGACAGGAAGGGAAACCTCGTTCAACGCGGTAATTTTTTTTCTGCTAAAAAGCTTTGTCAATTTCGAGGTTTCAAAGGCTAGCATTTCTAATCCAGGTATATGTTGCGAGTCAGTGAAGCTACTTACGCTGTGAGTAAAAGCTAAGTTGCAGCCGGAAAGTTATGTTGAGTACTACTTGGAGATCGAAAATCTATGCGGAAAATGTTAGCAAAGAAGAATGGCGGAAGCGTTCAAAAAAAATGGGGCAGTTCTAATGTCCATAATCGTTGTCGTTCGTGGTTCCAGTGGAGAATCCGCATTTTGTGGTGAGTTTCAGTGTGAGACCCGGCCAAATCCGTATTCGCTACCGTAATCATCGTCGTAGTCGTTATCGTATTATTAGAACTACCCCTAAATTCCCCTGATGTCAATATTCGAATGCGAATATAAAGATAAAATCTGCTGCAAACAAGTAAAAATATTGTTTAAGGAGATTTTATTTTTAGATTGGCACAAATCAAAAGACCTTGATAAAGCCCATGTTCAGATACTTTTGCGGCCGCTTTTTAAGGTCCTGCACCAGAGTGTCCAACTGGGCCGTCAGATGCCGTATGTCATTATACAATTCGTCACGATTGATGACTTTTCCTACAGCGCCTTCCTGGTTTTCGATCTTCGTCAGCAAAGTTTGGACGCTCGTCAGAGAGGTGTCCAGTTTGTCGGTCATGTCATCAAATCTCGTCGAAGCCCGATGAAAATTATCGATAGACGACTCCACTTTGCCGCGACGCTCGGTCAGAATGCCGTTCATATTTTCCGAGATACTATCCAAGTTCACGAGAATTTTTTCGATATGCGCAGAGTTGTCGTCGAGATCTGACGAAATATTCCGCATGTGAAAGACCGTTTCTTTCAGATGCTGTTGGGTGTCGGTATCCATGACGGTATGCAGCACGTTTCGCAACTCATTGATAAGTTCCTGGGCTTGATGAAAGAGCGTCTCCATCGAACCGCTCAGATCGGAGAGGTCGCCGGAATTTTCTCCCTCGATAATCTCGCCATCCTGCAGCATTTGCTCTGAACTGCCGGGAATAATGTCGATGAATTTTTCCCCAACCATTCCCAAACTTTTGATATGGGCGCGGGAATCAACGGGAATTTCGATGCCCGGATCGATTCGGACGTCCACCAAAACCGAAAGATTATCAAATCGCAGTTTCTGCACGCGCCCGATCCGAAGTCCGGCCACACTGACAAAATCGCTTTGTTCCAGTCCGGTGACATCTCTGAATTTGATTGCAACGATATAGCGGTCAGTTTTGAAGGCGATGTTCTTAAAATACAAGTATCCAGAAACAAGAATTACAAATGCAGTGAATAACACAATTCCCACTATAATTTCCGAACCGATTTTTCTCATCACCAAACTCCTAATTTAGGGGCCGGAGCTTTATCGATCTCATCGATGCCTTCGACGAAGTTGCGAAGGACCGAATCATCCGAACGCGCCAGCTTTTCAACGGTACCCTCAAAATGAATGATCCCGTTGTACAAGAAGGCCACAAAATCGGCAACCCGTTCCACGCTATTCATATCGTGCGTTACCACAATCGAAGTTACATCCAATTTGTTCTGCAGGTTGACAATTAGATCGTTGATTGAATTTGCGCGAATCGGATCCAAGCCGGTGGTTGGTTCGTCGTAAAGAAGAATTTCTGGTTCCATTGCAATCGCCCGTGCAATGGCGACGCGCTTTTTCATGCCGCCGCTCAATTCTGCTGGGTATAAATCCTGAATCCCACTCAGGCCGACCTGTTCCAGGCAATAGCTGACTTTGTCGTTGGTTTCTTTCTGGCTCAAATTCTTGTGCTTGTTCAACCCAATTCCGACATTTTCACCGACGGACATCGAATCAAAGAGCGCCGCTCCTTGAAACACCATGGCCATCTTTTTTCGAACTTCCTTCAACTGCTCGTAGGTCAATTCCGTCACACACGTGCCCTTTAAATAGACGCAGCCTGAATCCGGCTTCACCAGGCCCATGATATGCTTCAGCAGCACACTCTTGCCACAGCCGCTGCTGCCAATGATGGCGGTGGTATGTCCCTTTCCAATCGACAAATTGACGCCGCGAAGCACATAATTTTCCTCAAAACTTTTATGCAGGTCATATATTTCGATAACTTTGGCGTCGCCGTTGTTGTTACTATTATTATTATCGTTCATTATCGTCAAAAAAAATGCCAATCTTAATACTGCCAAAAATTAAAAAAGTTTAGAACAAAATCAGCGCTGCCAGCAAAAAGTCCAAAAACAATACCATCAGACAAGAAATCACCGCCGCATTAGTAGCCGCCGAACCAACGCCCTCGGCGCCGCCTTTTGATTTGAACCCCTGGTAACAGGCCACCAAAGTGATGGCGGCCCCAAAAAGCACCGATTTACCCATCGGCAGGATCACGTCTTTATTGACGAAATACATTCTGGCACCTTTGAAAAACTCGAAAGTGGTGAGATCCATCAAGTAAATCGAAGTAATCCAACCGGCGACCACTCCGATGAAGGCAGCAAAAATCGTCAACATCGGAAACATAACCGTGCCGGCGATGACGCGCGGCACAACCAAATATGAGACAGGGTTGAAGGCCAGTGTTTCGAGGGCGTCGATTTGCTCGGTCACGCGCATCGTGCCCAGTTCTGCAGCAATCGAGGCCCCCACCCGCCCGGCGAGCACCAATGCGGTCAGAACTGCCGACAATTCGCGCAATACGCCTTTTTCCACAACCATGCCAATGAGATAGGGCGGTACGAACTCGGTGAAATTCTCTGAGCTTTGAATAGAAGTTACCATCCCTGAAAACGCCGCAATATAAATCACGACCGGAATCGATTGCACTCCGATACGCATCATTTGATCGACGACGAGGTTAGAATAGGTGCGTACGTCGGCAAAAGCTTTGATAGTTTGCCAGAGCATGTCGCCGAAGCAGCCAAGATGGTAGAAAAAGTGGATGACCCGCTTACCTAAAAGCCTAAATACAATAGTCATAACTGCTTCTAAGTTAAAAATAAATTCGGCTTAATATACAAAAGAACGGGTATAAACACAATCATTTTGAATACTCATGAGCCGACGTATGCAACCGCATCGATTTCAATGGCTACTCCCTTTGGCAGCGCCGAAACCTCCACTGTGGCACGCGCTGGAGGGTGGTTCTGGAAATAGCTGCCATAAACTTCATTCATCGTGGAAAAGTCGGCCATGCTTTTTAAGAAGATGGTGGTTTTAACCAGTGCGTCTAATGATGTTCCGCTTGCCGTCAGAATGGCCTTGATATTTTCCATCACCCGCCGGGTTTGGCTACGGATGTCGCCGGTTTCCACGCTGCCAGTGGCTGGATCAATGGCAATCTGACCGGATACAAACAAAAACGCGCCGGCTTGAATCGCCTGCGAGTACGGTCCGATAGCCTGCGGCGCGGTTTTCGTTGAAATAACTTTCTTGTTCATGAAAAAATTCCCTCTTGTTAAGTCTGGAATAAAACATAGGCACTAATCGAACATTTTGCAAATCTTATTTTAGGCTGATGGTGAAGAGAATACGAGCAAGAGCCCGATGAGGATTCTATAATTTGTATCACGCCATGGGAATTCACGCCGCTGCGGGCATCCGTTGGACTTTTCGCTTATTACGACAATTACAGCGAAACCTGGTTTGGCATCGATACCCACTTCTTATTGATTGCACGGACAGAACTTCATGCCAGAGTCGTTGTTCAAACTCAATGATCTCAACAATCCAAACGTTCACCCAACGGTTGGCTTCGCGTTTCGTTTGTTTTAAAAATCGGATAAAGGCCGTCAGCTTTTATTGGGCTGATGCTCATGCTGACCATTTGTCATCTCGAGGATGCCCATTTTCGTCAAAGCGTAACCGGCAAATTTTTTGACCATTGCATCCTGATGGTTGATCAATCCGCAAATGTGCGGAACGAATTTTGTGTTCTGCGCCTGACCGATTGCGTAGAGGGCATAGGCCTTCAGCCAATTGTCTTCCCCGTTCAGCACTGCTAACATGCCCTCAAACTCCGAAGGAATCTTCACACCAAATTGGTTGAGCACACGTTCCGTGAGCGAATGCGCCAGCGTGCGTTCGATGAGAGGAACGATCCGCTTCTTGATTTTTTTCTCCAACACGTTGTCCAAAAACTCCAACGCGTTCACCCGCGCATCGGGGTTCGAGCTGCGGAGGCCCTGGTAGGCGGTGTAAATATCATCAGCGGAATACTTCAACCCCAGCAGTCGGAAAATGCGCTCGAAGTTATTGTCCAGCCGGCTTTCCAGCGCTTTCACAAAAAGCTGCTGGGCCTCGTGCACAGATTTACCGTTTTGCGTCAGATCGTCGTGCGCTGGCAAGATCTGGTCGCCATTGAGCTGGGTATTCAGAATGGCGAGGGTATGGATGAAAGATTTGGCTTCGTCGAGAATCTGCGCCACGACAAGATGCTCATCGAACTTGAGAATGGGGAAACGCGAGCGCAGGCCGTTGAGCGCTTTGATGATTTGAAAACGGAGCGCGAGATCGGGATGATCGAGATTCAGCATTAAAATGTTAACCGATTTCTGCGCGCCGATGGACGAAATCACTTTCGGGATGCGCAGACGGATATTTTGCTCCTGCTGGGGATTTTCCAGGTAGTAGCTGAGCATGTCAATAATCACCTCGGGACCGAAGCTGATCAACGCTTCGTGGGCGTATTTAGCGAGGGACTTATTTCCAAGGTAACCGATGAGCACTGGCAGGAATTCTTTATTGCGGCTCTGTCCTGCACTGATGATGGCGGTCTGCAAAACCTCCTGTGAGCGGTCATTAAGAAAGATATGCAGATAAGGATATAGCTCTGGAATGTTGGCTGCGCCGATGACTTTGATGCAATTGATCCTGGTGAATTTCAATTGCTCGGCGTTGGCTATTTCGCCCAAACGGTTGATGGTTTCGCTGACCACTTCCTTTATTTGAAATGCGTTTCGCAGCTTTTTATTGTTGCGGCTCTCACGCGCTGCGCACAACAGGGCTGCCGCCCGAATGCTGTAATCCTCGTGTTCGAGATATGTCTGGATCAACTCGATTCGGTTGTCGGCTGCCTGTTGAAAAAGATAATGAAAGGCTTCGGTTTTAACTTCGAGGTTTTTATCGTAAATCAGCTGCTCCATCTCTTGTGTAAAGTCCTCTTCCTTATAGTAGTAAATGTTGCGGAGGACTTCGAAGCGAATAGCGGTGGAGCGGTGATGAATTAGCCGCTTGAGGCAGGGGATGAGACGCTTGCTCGGCATTTCCTTCACCATTCTCAAGACCCGCAGGATCTCCTTCTCGTTATCGCCCTGCAAAACTTCGATGAGACCGCCTAAAATTGATTCGTTAGCGGTGTCAATCATCGGAGTGGCAGCCGGCGCAGGGCTGACGATTTTCTCCCGGAACGATTTGATGTATTCGTGGCGAACGCCATTGGCTAAGTAAATCCAAATGCCGAGTAGAACGACAGCAATAACACTGACCTCCCGCACCGAGTAGTGCAAGGCCAGCGTCAACACAATGAGCAGAATTCCACTGACACCGGTGGCAAAACTGTCCACGAATACGTCGATAAACGCCTTGGCCTGATTTTTAATTTTGGCGGCGATAGGCAGCGCCAAAAGCTCGATGCCGGCCTTGTTGATGGATTGTTTCAGGCTGCCGTCGATCATCTTCAGCAAGATTGCGGTATTGAGAGAAGGCATCAGCATCACTGAAAACGAGCCAAAGAGAATCCCCACCGGCAAAATCAAAATGGAAACGCCAACCCCCAGCATGTTCACCACGCGTCGGGTCACGAAAAGCTGGATAATCAACGATGCGATGTTGACATTGGAAAACCAGAATCCATAAAGCGCGGT
>Ga0247727_10013625_pt1 | contig 13665 bp, 12 predicted proteins | sample WisWelCaveWW1625_FD_202498 | JGI IMG/M metagenome (GOLD analysis project Ga0247727, IMG submission 202498) | Biofilm microbial communities from Wishing Well Cave, Virginia, United States - WW16-25 | ecosystem: Environmental > Aquatic > Deep subsurface > Groundwater > Cave microbial mat | place... | reverse complement strand
ATGCCGAGGATCACGATGACCACGACCAGTTCGATGATGGTGAAACCCTTCTGCTTTCTGACCATTGAATGGTCTCCTTGATGTGCTTCTTTGTTCCGCCGCAGCGGACCGCCAAAGCGTTGATGAAACAAGATAATGCACCCGTTACGCGGCCGGCCGCAGCCGTCCGTACAACTTTTTTCAAATCCAGTCAACAGCCGCTCACATCCACGACGACGATCGGGGAGGTATTCACCGCCACCGGCTCGGAATAGGTCACGCGGCAGTTCGGCGCCGTGCCGCCGTTGGTGTCGATGGTAACCGAGGTGCCGACTACGCCGACCGTGAGCGCATCCGCGGTCGGGTTGATCTGGGTGGCGAGGACGATGCCGCCGGGAGTGACTGTTGAAACGTTGGCGGTGGGATACCCGTTCACCATGAGAATGACCGCGCCCTCCATGTTGACCGAGCCGCCAGTCGGGGTGCAAGTGCCGCCGACATCGGCGAGGCAGCCGGCGTGCGCGAGCACCGCGGCTGAGCGCACCGCGCCGAACATGGCCTGCGTCTTCGCGGCGCGCGCCTGCGTCTGCATGGCGATGAACCGCGGCAGGGCCACGGCGGCGAGGATGCCGACGATGGCGATCACCACCACCAGTTCGATCAGGGTAAAGCCATTGCCGGATCTGGCGAATCCAGAGGCGTGCATCTGCTCAGACTCCCGGGCGCCCTGCGCCCACTCAAAACCAACGATACGGCTGCACCAGCTCCAGGCGGGCCCACTGCGGCGCCGCGGCACCGCCCACACCCTGCACCAGTTTCACCCGCCAGGCCGCACGCATGCGGCCTTGTTCGTCGGGGGCGAAATATCGCCCTGAATCAACATAGTATACTAGTTCTTTTGAAGTATTGTCGAAGTACCAGTTGCCCCTGACAACTTCTTGCGTCCCGGCCCCTGCCAGCACGCCAAGATAATTTGCCGGTTTGCGCACCAGCAGGTTCATCGGATTCTGCGCCGCCAGCGCCGGCAACTCCGCGAAACGGTTCTCAAGAATCAGCTCGGCCACCCGCAGGTTCACACTCGAGCGCAGGTCCAGCGCGACCTGTTCCATCGCCGATTTTTCGGCCAGCTCCGCGTAGTACAGCGCACGCTCGAGAAGCACGCCGACCAGAATCGCCGCCAGCGTGAGCGAGACTACCAGTTCGACAAGACTGAAACCGCGCCGCCGTTTCATTGAAAATGCGCCCGCCCCGCTACTTGGCGATCGCTGCCTTACCGAGGTCCCAGATCGGCAGGAACACGCCGAGCGCAAGGACCAGCACCAGGCCGCCGAGCCCGACGATCAGGATCGGTTCGATCTGCTGCGCCAGCGTCTTCACTTCGTACTCGACATCGCGCTCGTAGAGGTCCGCGACCTGGCGCATCAGGCTGTCGAGCTCGCCGGTTTCGTCGCCGACGGCGACCATTTGCAGCACTACAGTGGTGAACACGCCCGCCGCCACCGCCGTGCGCAGCACGCTCTCGCCGCGCTCGACGCCCTCGCGCATCTGCTCGATGCGCTGGCCGATGTAGGCGTTGTCCACCACCTGCGCCACGGTGGAGAGCGATTGCACCACCGGCACGCCGCTCTGCAGCGCCAGCGAGAAGCCGCGCGCGAAGCGCGCCAGAGTCGCCTTGAGCACGATCTTGCCGGCAATAGGGATGCGCAGCTTCAACCGGTCCCACTGGTACTTGCCGCGGGGGGTGCCGACCCAGGCGCGAAAGCCGAACGCCGCCGCGACGACCGCGGCAATCTGCAACGGCCAGGTCTCAACCATGAAGTTGGAGAATCCGATCAGCAGCTTGGTCAGGAAAGGCAGTTCCGCCTTGAAACCTGCGTAGACCTTGGCGAAGGCCGGAATGACGAACAGGTTGACGACCACGATCGCCCCGGCCATCGCGCAGAGCACGAAAATCGGGTAACGGATGGCGGACGCGATACGTTCGCGGATTTCCTTCTCGAATTCGAGATGGCTGTAGAGGCGCAGGAAGACGTCCTCGAGCTGGCCGGTCAGCTCCCCCACCCGCACCAGGCTGACGTAGAAAAACGAGAACACCTCCGGATGCTTGCTCATCGAGCCGGACAGTTCGACGCCGGCGTCCAGGCTCGCGCGCATATCCTGGATGACCTCGACCATGGTCGGGTTGGTCGCCGCTTCCTGCAGGCCGGCGAGCGCGCGCAGGATCGGCACGCCGGCCTTGAGCAGGGTATGCATCTGGCGGCTGAACAGCATCAGGTCGAGCAGCGTGACCTTGCGCCGGCCGAGATTGCGCCACCAGGCAGGCGCCTCGCCGCTGAGGATGCGCCGGCTCGCCTGGATGTCCACCGGCGTGACGCCAGTGTTCAGCAACTGGTCGGCGATCACCTCGGCGTCCGCGCCCTCGAGCGTGCCGGTGATCAGCTCGCCCCTGGCATTGCGGCCCTTGAAATTGAATTGGGGCAGTTACTCCTCCTGGGCGCTCGCCACCCGGATCGCCTCGCCCAAGGTAGTGCGGCCTGCGGCGGCCATCCGATAAGCGTGGTGACCGAGCGTGCCGCCCGCCATCTCCCGCCTGGCGAGCTCGATAAACGCGTTGGTATCGTTGTTGTTGAGGGCACGCACCATGTCCGGGCTCATTTCGAGCATTTCGTAGACCGCGCTGCGGCCATGGAAGCCGGTGCCATTGCAGTTGGAGCAGCCGCGGCCGCGCAGGTAGCGTCCCGCCGGCTCGTTGCCGGCCGCCTGGTGCGCGGCGAGCCAGCTCGCCTCCAGGCCGTCGGGCTGCTGCGGCTCGGCGCAACTCTCGCACACCAGCCGCAGCAGGCGCTGCGCGAGCACCGCCTGCACCGAGGTGGCCACCATGTAATGCGGCGCGCCCATGTCGATCAGCCGGATCGGCGTGCTGATCGCGTCCTTGGTGTGCAGCGTGGAGAGCACCAGGTGCCCGGTGAGCGCCGCGCGCAGACCGATCTGCGCCGTCTCCTCGTCGCGCATCTCGCCCACCAGGATGATGTCCGGGTCCTGGCGCAGCGCGGCGCGCAGCACGCGCGCGAACGTCAGCTCGATCTTTTCGTTGATCTGCACCTGATTGATCCCCGGCAGCCGGTATTCGACCGGATCCTCGACGGTGATGATCTTCTTCGCCACGGTGTTGAGTTCGGCGAGCGCTGCATAGAGCGTGGTCGTCTTGCCGCTGCCGGTCGGCCCGGTCACCAGCACCATGGCGTTGCTGCGCCGGACGATCTGGCGAAAACGCGCCAGCATCCCGGCCGGCATGCCGAGGTGGTCAAGTCCGAGCAGCCCGGTCTTCTGGTTCAACAGGCGCAGCACCGCCGATTCGCCGTGCTGCGTCGGCATGGTCGACATGCGCACGTCCACCGGCTGGTCGCGCACGATCACCGCGAAGCGCCCGTCCTGCGGCAGGCGCTTCTCGGAGATATCGAGGCTGGCCATGAGCTTCAGGCGCAGCACGATCGCCGGGCCGGTCTTCACGTCGGTCTGGGTCTGCGGCATCAGCACGCCGTCGATGCGAAAGCGGATCTGGACCTTGGACTCCTGTGGCTCGATGTGCACGTCCGAGGCGTTCACCTGGACCGCGTCCTCGAACACTGACTGCAGCAGCTTGACCACCGGCGCGTCCTCGGCGCCCAGGCCCGCGCCCAGCGCGCCGAAGTCGATGTAGTCGCCCAAGTCGCGCTCGAGCTCCTTGGCGAGCCCCGAGATCTCCTCGGTGCGCCGGTAGAGGCGGTCGATGGTCTGGATCAGCAGGCCCTCGTTGACCACCGCGGTCTCGATCTCTCGCTTGAGAATCCGCGTCAGCTCGTCGAAGGCGAACAGGTCGGTCGGGTCGGACATGCCGACCAGGTACTTGGCGCCGCGCTGCTCGAGCACGATGGCGCGGAAGCGCCGCGCCTGCGTCTCGGGCAGCCGCAGCACCAGGTCCTGCGAGGTGTTGAAGAACTTGAGATTGACGAACGCGATGTTGAGCTGGCGGGCGATCGCCTCGCCGATCTGGTCCTCGCTGACGAAGCCCAACTCGACCAGCACGCGGCCGAGCTTGCGGCCGCTGCGCTTTTGCTGCTCCAGGGCGGCCTTAAGGGTCTCCTGAGAGATGAGCTTCTGGCCGACGAGGATGTCGCCCAGCCTGATTTTTTCCGGACGCCCCATGCCGAACTCCCAGCGCGCCGCGCGCGGCGCACATTATCCGCCATTCCGAATCAACGCGCTTTGGCCGCCACGGTCACTAGCGCTTATCATTGGCGCCTCATGAGCGGGATTTCCTCGTACGCGGGTTTTCTCTCCCAGATCGTCGAGCAGACGATCTTCGTTTTCCTGCTGGCCGGCGCGGTGTTCGCGCTGGCGGCCGGACTGCTGCTGGTATTTCGCAGCGAGACGGCGTACCGGATCAGCGAGCGCATGAACCGCTGGGTTTCGACCCGCGCCGCGATCAGGCCACTGGAAGAGTACCGCAACATCAGCCGACCCCTGTACCGCTTGCACCGCCTGGTCGGCGTGCTGATCTGCGCCGGTGCGCTGTATTCGCTGATCGTGCTGGGCATGCCCTCGGGCGAGGCCGCGATCGCAAAGTCGCTGAGCGGGATCGGACCGGCGCGCTTTTCGGCCTGGCTTTCCGAGAGCCTGCGTTACGTCCTGCTGGCGGGCAACTTAGGCGCCTTGCTGTTCGGGCTGGTATTCATCGTGCGTCCGAGCGCCCTCAAATCACTGGAAGCCTGGGCGGACCGCCGCATCTCCGAGCGAAAGGCGATCAAGCCGCTAGAGAAAATGCACATGTCGGCCGATCGCTTCTTGCTCGCGCACCCGCGCGCCGTCGGCGTGCTCGTGATCCTGGGAAGCCTGTACGTGATGGTGAATCTCGGTTACGCGCTGCTGCGCTAATTTTCCGGATCAGACGCGGTCCCTCTCCGCACCGCCTTTCGGCAAGTGCGGAGGGGACGAACCCCTTGCCGCGGAGGAGGAGGGAGGAGACCGCGGAGGGCGCGTTCTTGTGTTCAATCCACAGCAAGTACGCTGAATTCAGGTGCAGGGTCCGTACTAGTGCTGCAGTGCGTCAAATGTACGGCTTTGCGGAACGAACCACAATCATTGATATAAGTAAAACTCCTTTGCTATTATGGCAAAGATCATTCAGCCACCATGGGCGACTCTCTCTACGAGATGTCAGTATTTTCGAAGGTGGTTGCGGCGGGCAGCCTGTCTGCGGCCGCGCGCGACCTGGGCGTCTCCACTGCGGTGGTGAGCCGCAGGTTGGCGGCGCTGGAAGCGCGCCTCGGCGTGCGACTGGTCCACCGCACGACCCGCAGGTTAGCGCTCACCGACGAGGGGGCGAGCTACCACGAAGCCTGCGCGAGAATCCTTGGCGAGATCGAAGACGCGGATGCGGCGGCGGCAGCCAGGCGCGTCGAACCGCAGGGCCTGCTCAAGGTCGCGCTGCCCGCTTCGTTCGGCCACAAGCACATCGCGCCGCTGGTGCCGCCGTTCGCGCTGCGCTACCCGAAGATCCAGCTCGCGTTCAGCCTCTCCGACCGCAACGTGAAAGTGATCGAAGAAGGCTACGACCTCGCGATCAGAATCGGGGAGCTGGGGGACTCCTCGCTTGCCGCGCGCAAGCTCGCGCCCAATCGGCGCGTGGTTTGCGCCAGCCCCGCCTACCTCGTCCGGCACCCTGCCCCGCGCACGCCCATCGACCTGCAGAAGCACAACTGCCTGACCACCAACGACCTGCAGATGAGCTGGGAGTACAAGGGGCCCGACGGCAAGCGCGGTTCGGTGCGCGTCTCCGGTCACTATGCCTGCGACAACTGGGAAGTGCTGCGCGAATGGGCCATGGCCGGCCTCGGCATTGCGCTGAAGTCCACCTGGGACGTGCGCCGCCAGCTGGAGGACGGTTCGCTGGTGCAACTGCTGCCCGGCTACGACTTCGGCACCGACGTCGCGATCTACGCGGTCTATCCGCACCGCCGCTACCTGCCGGCCAAGACGCGCGTCTTCATCGACTACCTGGCCGAATCGTTCGGTCCCGAGCCGTACTGGGATCAGCCCGCGGGTCAGCCGGCGTCGAAACGCGCCAGGAACCACAGCACGGTCTAATATTATCCGGATGCCGCTCGAGGAGACTGCCCGATGAACGCGCCGGTCGATCCCACCATGCTCGCCAGGGTTTCCCTCGACGACAGGTACACGCTCGACAAGGGCCGCGTGTTCCTCACCGGCACGCAAGCGCTGATCCGCCTGCTGCTGCTGCAGAGGGAACGCGACCAGCGCGCCGGCCTCAACACTGCCGGTTTTGTCTCCGGCTATCGCGGCTCGCCGTTGGGGGGTCTCGACCAGGCGCTGTGGCGCGCGCAGAAGCACCTCGCCTCGCACCACGTGAAGTTCCAGCCCGGCGTCAATGAAGACCTCGCCGCCACCTCGATCTGGGGTGCGCAGCAGCTCAACATGTTCCCGGGCGCCAACTACGACGGCGTCTACGGCATGTGGTACGGCAAGGGCCCGGGGGTGGACAGGTGCGGGGACGTCTTTAAGCACGCCAACGCGGCCGGCACCGCGAAGAACGGCGGCGTGCTGGTGCTGGCAGGCGACGATCACGCCGCCAAGTCCTCCACGCTCGCCAACCAGAGCGAGCACATTCTGAAAGCCTGCTGCATTCCGGTGCTCAATCCATCCAATGTGCAGGACTACCTCGACTTTGGCCTGCACGGCTACGCCATGAGCCGCTACTCGGGTCTCTGGATCGCTTTCAAATGCGTTACGGATGTCGTCGAATCCGGCGCTTCTGTTGTTGTTGATCCAGACAGAATCACTTCAAAAATACCCGCTGACTTCGCGCTCCCTCCGGACGGGCTCAACATCCGCTGGCCCGATGGCATCCTCGAGCAGGAAGCGCGCCTCCTCGACTGGAAAGTTTATGCGGCGCTTGCCTACGTGCGCGCCAACGGCCTGGATCGCATCGTCTGGGATTCTCCCGGCGCGCGTATGGGCATAGTCACCACGGGCAAGAGCTTCGGCGACACCATGCAGGCGCTCGCGGATCTGGGCATCGACGAGAGGGTCGCGCGCGACATCGGTTTACGGGTTTACAAGGTCGCCATGGCCTGGCCACTCGAGCCGCAAGGCGCGCGCCGCTTCGCGCAGGGACTGGAGGAGATCCTCGTGATCGAGGAAAAACGCCAGCTGATCGAGTACCAGATCAAGGAAGAGCTCTACACCTGGGAAGCCGGCCAGCGCGCACCACGGGTGGTCGGCAAGTTCGACGACAACGGCGAATGGAGCCGCGCAGAGGGCCAACCCGCCGGCTCTTGGCTCCTGCCCGCGCACTACGAGCACAATCCGGCGATCGTCGCCAAAGCCATCGCCCAGCGCCTGTTGAAATTGAACATGGCGGCCACATTGGCAAGTCAATTCAAGGAACGGCTTGCCTACCTGGAATTCAAGGAAAAGGCGCTCGCCAGGCCGCGCGTCACCTCGATCCGCCAGCCCTACTTCTGCTCGGGCTGCCCGCACAACACCTCGACGCGCGTGCCCGAGGGCAGCCGCGCCACCGCCGGCATCGGCTGCCACTTCATGGCGGTGTGGATGGACCGGAGCACCTCCACGTTCACTCACATGGGTGCCGAAGGCGCGACCTGGATCGGCCAGGCGCCGTTCACCAGCGAGAAGCACATCTTCGCCAACCTCGGCGACGGCACCTACTACCACTCCGGGCTGCTGGCGATCCGCGCCGCGGTCGCGGCCAAGGTCACCATGACCTACAAGATCCTCTACAACGATGCGGTGGCGATGACCGGCGGCCAGCACCACGACGGACCGCTCGATCCGGCGATCATTTCACGCCAGATTGCCGCCGAGGGCGTGGCGCCCATCGTCATCGTCACCGACGAACCGGAGAAATACCCCGCCGGCGTGAACTGGGCGCCGGGGGTCACCGTGCGCCACCGGGACGAACTCGACGCAGTACAGCGCGAGTTGCGCGTGCTGCCCGGCGTATCGGCGCTGATCTACGACCAGACCTGCGCCTCCGAGAAGCGCCGCCGCAGGAAGCGCAACGAGTTTCCCGATCCCGCCAAGCGCGCCGTCATCAACGAAATGGTCTGCGAGGGCTGCGGCGACTGCAGCGCGAAGTCCAACTGCCTCTCGGTCGAGCCGCTGGAGACCGAATACGGCAGGAAGCGCACCATCAACCAGTCCAGTTGCAACAAGGACTACTCGTGCGTGAATGGCTTCTGCCCGAGTTTTGTCACGGTCGAGGGCGGACGAGTGAGGAAGGGTAAGGCCGGTGCGGTTTTTTCAGAGGAATCTTTTTCTCTCCAGGAACCAGAAATCACTTCCCTGCAAGAATCCTTTGGAATCCTCGTCACCGGAATCGGCGGCACGGGGGTGATCACCATCGGCCAGATCCTCGGCATGGCGGCGCATCTCGAGGGCAAGGGCGTATCGGTGCTCGACATGTCGGGCCTGGCGCAGAAGTACGGTGCGGTGATGTCGCACGTGAAAATTGCAGCGGCACCAGAGCAGTTGCACGTGGCGCGCCTGGGCACGGGCGACGCGCGCCTGGTGCTCGGCTGCGATCTCGTGGTGAGCGGGAGCGGCGATGCGCTCGACAAAATGCACGGCCAAAAAACGCAGGCGCTGATCAACGGCACCACCTCGCCCACCGCTGAATTCGTCAGGAACCCGAACTGGCAGCTGCCGGGCAGCGACCTCTCGCACGACATCCGCGAGGCCTGCGGCGGCAGGAACGCCGACTTCATCCCGGCGGCCGAGCTCGCCACGGCGCTGATGGGCGACTCCATCGCGACCAACATGTTCATGCTCGGCTACGCCTGGCAAAAGGGCTGGGTGCCGCTCGGGCGCGCGGCGATCGAGCGCGCCATCGAGCTGAACGGCGTCGCGGTCGCCTTCAACCAGCAGTCCTTCGTCTGGGGCCGGCGCGCGGCGGTGGACCTCGAGCGCGTGCGGCGCATCGCCCTGCCGGCCGAGGTGATCCCTATCGGCCAGCATTTCTCGCGCAACCTGGACGAGCTGGTCGGGCGGCGGATGAAGTTCCTGACCGGATACCAGAATGCCGCGCTGTCACAAAAGTATTTTTCTTTCGTGGACCAGGTGAGAAAGGTCGAACTGCAAAAAAACAAATCCACGACACTCACTGAAGCGGTCGCCAGGTACTACGCCAAGCTGCTCGCCTACAAGGACGAGTACGAAGTGGCGCGGCTGCACGCCGAATCCGCCTTCAGGAACAAGATCGAAGGCTTGTTCGAAGGCGACTACCGCGTGGTGTACCACCTCGCGCCGCCGTTGCTCGCGAGGAAAGATCCGCTCACGGGCGAACCGCGGAAGATTTCGTTCGGGGGCTGGATCATGGGAGCTTTCAAATTACTGAGCAGAATGAAATTCCTGAGAAATAGTGCGTTCGATCCTTTCGGCTACACCGAGGAGCGCAGGACCGAGCGCGCGCTGATCGGCGAGTACGAGCAAACGGTCCAGGCCCTGCTGCAAGGCCTGACGCGCGACAACCACGCCCTCGCCGTCGAGATCGCCTCGCTTCCGGAAACCATCCGCGGTTACGGCCACATCAAGATGAAAAGCGCCGACGCAGCGCGCCGGAGGCGCGACGAACTGCTCGCGCGCTATCGCGTCGCGCCGGTGCGCGTTGCCGCGTGAAGCAGGAAGTCGTTTTCCTTGCGGTTCTTTTTTTCACTACCGCTTTGCATGCCCAGTCTGAAGAGACCCGCACGCTGGATGTCGAGGGCGGCGCGCGCGTTCCCTACATCCTGCGCAGCCACCCGGCGGACGCGCACCTGCTGCAGCCCGCCACGGTGCTCGAACCGACCAGCGCGCTGAATGCGGCCAAGCTTCTCAACCTGCACCTTTCCACCGGCGACATCGAGGAGGCGGCGCTGCTCTCGAATGCGCCGCGCCGGCGCTTCGAGGTGCTGCAGGACTATCGCCAGTCGATCGGTGAAGATGAATTCAGGCGCGTGTTCGCGCAGTATTTCGATCGCAACAACCGGCTGCTCGCCGAGATCGCGATCGACAGGCACCGCCTGCTCATCTGGGACCTGCGCGAGGGCGCGACGCGCATCGCGGCGCAGTACTTCGTCGAGATCGACGGCCGCTACCTGATCGACGACGTGCCGAACGACACGCGCACCCGCCTGCGCTGGGTGCTCGAAGCCTACCGGGCCGGCAAGCTACCGCGCTGAGCGCGGTCCTGCGTTCGCCTTAAACCTTCACGCTGAACGGCGTGAAGTTGGTGCTGCGGTCGTAGTAGTCCTCGCTCTCGGCGCGCTTCAGGAATCCCACGATTCTGTACGTAATAGGCGTGAACACCACCTCGACCGCCACCTTGAGGCCGAACTGCGCCGCCATGATCGCCAGCAGCTTGTCGTTGGGGATCAGACCCGAATTGTAGAAAGCGAGAGGATAGAACAGCGCCGAGTCGACCGCCTCGCCGGCGATGGTCGAGCCAATGGTGCGCGTCCACAGCCATTTGCCGGCGGTCGCGATCTTCATCTTCGCAAGTACGAAGGAATTGACGAACTCCCCGCAGAAGTACGCCAGCATCGAGGCCGCCGCGATGCGCCAAGTGCTGCCAAAGGCGGTCTCGTAGGCCTTCTGGTTCTCCCAGAACGACGCCGGCGGCAGCGCGACCACGACGTAGGCCATGAGCGAGGCGAACGCGAGCCCCGCGAAGCCCGCCCAGATCACGCGCCGCGCGCGCGAATAGCCATAGACCTCGGTGAGGATGTCGCCGAACACGTACGAGATGGGGAAGAACAGCACGCCGGCCCCGAACGCGAACGGCAGCCAGTCGAACTGCACGATCTTCGCCGGGCCGATCAGGTTCGAGCAGATGAGCACCGTAACAAACGCCGCCATCACGAGCTCGTAGTAGCGGTAGGTGCGCGGCGGGGGCGCAGTCGTGTTCATGGCAGCCTCGGGCTGTGCTCGCGCACGTCGTCGTCCAGCTCCACGCGCAAGGCATCGAGCATGCGCGAAACCATCGCATAGACTGCGGCGGTCAGCGACAGCTCGACGAATTCAGCGTCGCTGAAATGCTTTTTCACTTCGGCATGGACCGCGTCGGAGACGTTGCAGGCCATCACCGCCTCGGTGAGCGCGAGCGCGGCGCGCTCGCGCGGGTCGAAAACGCCCGCGGCGCGCCAGCCGGCGAGCGCCGCGATCTTCGCCTCCTCGACACCCGCCTTGCGCGCCATGCGCAGGTGGTGCGCCCACTCGTATTCCGAGCGCGCAATTTGCGCGGTGCGCAGGACCATCAGCTCGCGCAGCGCGCGCGGCGTGCGGCAATCGTGCCGGATCGCGTTGGCAAATTCGGTCCACGCGGCGGTCAGCGCCGGATGGTTGCCGAGCGCGCGGTAGAGGTTGACGGGTTTGCCCCAGAGCTCCTCGAGGCGCTTCATCAGGACCGGATCGAAACCGGCAGCGGGCACGCGTTGCATGGCGCAAGTATGCCTTAGCGCGGAATCCGGGAGGATAATGGCGCATGGCTGATCTGTGGGACAACCCCGCCGGCACCGACGGATTCGAGTTCATCGAGTACGCCGCGCCTGACCCGAAGGCCATGGGAGAGCTATTCGAGCGCCTCGGCTTCAGGGCGATCGCCCGCCACCGGCACAAGAACGTGATCCTCTACCGCCAGGGCGGGATCAATTACCTCGTCAATGCCGAGCCCGACTCATTTGCCCAGCGTTTCGCCCGGCTGCACGGGCCGAGCATCTGCGCCATCGCCTTCCGCGTGCAGGACGCGAAGGCCGCCTACGAACGCTGCATCGACCTCGGTGCCTGGGGTTATGCCGGCCATGCCGGTCCGGGAGAACTGAACATTCCCGCCATCAAGGGTATCGGTGACTCGTTGATCTACCTCATCGACCGCTGGCGCGGCAAGAACGGCGCCAAGTCCGGCGACATCGGCAACATCGGCTTCTACGACGTGGATTTCGAGCCGCTGCCGGGCGCGGAGCTCGATCCCGCGGGGCACGGCCTCGCCTATATCGACCACCTGACCCACAACGTGCACAAGGGTCGCATGAAGGAATGGGCGGACTTTTACGAGCGCCTGTTCAATTTCCGCGAAGTGCGTTACTTCGACATCGAGGGTCAGGTCACGGGCGTGAAGTCAAAGGCCATGACCAGCCCCTGCGGCAGGATCCGCATCCCGATCAACGAGGAAGGCACCGATAAGGCCGGGCAGATCCAGGAGTACCTCGACCTGTATCACGGTGAAGGCATCCAGCACGTCGCGCTTGGTTCGACGGATCTCTACCGCAGCGTGGACGCGCTGAAGGCCAAGGGCGTCAAGCTGCTCGACACCATCGACACCTACTACGAACTGGTCGACAAGCGCATCCCCGGCCACGGCGAGAACCTTGCCGAGCTGAAAAAGCGCAGGATCCTGATCGACGGCAAGGCCGGCGCGTTGCTGTTGCAGATTTTCTCCGAGAACCAGCTGGGGCCGATTTTCTTCGAATTCATCCAGAGGAAGGGCGACGATGGCTTCGGCGAGGGCAACTTCAAGGCGCTGTTCGAATCCATCGAACTCGACCAGATGCGCCGCGGCGTGCTGCAGCCCGCATCGAATTCTTCGGCATGAGCCTGCGGGGCGACTACAACCTCGCCGCCTCTGATTTTTCCGTAGAGCAGGACTGGGCTGCCCATAGCGAGCAGGAGCATGCGCTCTTCCGGCGCCTGTTTGAGCGCCAGTCCAGACTCGTGCCGCTCTACGCCTGCCCGGAATGGATCGCGGCCGTTGCCGGCCTGGACGCGGGCAGCGGCATACCGCAGTTCGACCTGGTCTCGAGAAAACTCAGGGCGAAGACCGGCTGGGAAATCGTCGCGGTGCCCGGTCTGATTCCCGACCAGGCCTTCTTTACGCACCTTGCCCACCGGCGCTTCCCGGTCACGGTCTGGCTGCGCAAGCCCGAAGAGTTCGACTACATCGTAGAGCCCGACGTGTTTCACGATTTTTTCGGCCACGTGCCGCTGCTTTTTGACCCGGTGTACGCCGACCACCTGCACGAGTACGGCAAGGGCGGCCTGAAGGCGATGCGGCTCGATGCGGTGAAGATGCTCGCGCGCCTTTACTGGTACACGATCGAGTTCGGCCTCATCAAGACCAACCTCGGCATGAGGGCCTACGGCGCGGGCCTGTTGTCCTCTGGCGGCGAACTGGCCTACTGCGTGAGCGATCCGGCGCCGCGCCGGATCGATTTCGACCTCGAGCGCATCTTGCGCACCGACTACCTGATCGACCGCTATCAGAGCAGCTACTTCGTGATCGATTCCTTCGCGCAACTGATGCGCGACACCGCGCCCGATTTCACGCCGATCTACGCAAAACTGCGGGACTTGCCCGTGCTGGAGCCTTGAGCATGAAGCGACCGAAAACCAAACCCGCAAAGCTCGCGTACCAGAGCGGATTCGGCAACACATTTTCGACCGAGGCGGCCAGAGGCGCGCTGCCGGTAGGCCAGAACTCTCCCCAGCGCGCACCGCGCGGGCTGTATGCGGAAACACTTTCCTTCACTGCCTTCACTGCGCCGCGCGCCGAGAACCTCTCGACCTGGGTGTACCGGCTGCGCCCCTCGGCGATGCAGGCGCCCTACCGGCCCATTGCCAGCGGCTTGCTGCGCT
>Ga0247727_10013624_pt1 | contig 13666 bp, 11 predicted proteins | sample WisWelCaveWW1625_FD_202498 | JGI IMG/M metagenome (GOLD analysis project Ga0247727, IMG submission 202498) | Biofilm microbial communities from Wishing Well Cave, Virginia, United States - WW16-25 | ecosystem: Environmental > Aquatic > Deep subsurface > Groundwater > Cave microbial mat | place... | reverse complement strand
TCCAGTGTGCATCGCTTTAGTCGACGTTGAAGGTGAATCGTTGAAGGTCCACAACGCAACAGTCATAGAAAATACTGACGAAAAAAGCCTGTTGCAACAGTTCTGGAGAGTCGCAAAACAAAGGAATGGATCCCCGATTCGCACAACATTCGTCACATTCAACGGCCGGGGATTTGACTTCCCGTGTTTGAACCTGCGGTCCTTGAAGCACAGGGTCCCCGTGCTCACATGGGAACGAAGCCGTTATTCTATGGATTATGCGCACGATATCTGTGATGATCTGTCTGAATTTGGAGCAACCAGCCGGGTATCGCTGGATCTGGTATCCAAGCTTCTGGGACTCCCTGGTAAAACAGATACCAGAGGCTATATGGTGGAAGAGTTGTATCGTAACGGCGAGAAACAGCGAATCATGGACTACTGTATGGATGATGCAGTGAACAGCTACCTTGTTTGGATAACCCTGAAAATGGTTCGCGGCGAGATCACAGAAGAAAAATACAGGGAGGCCTTTGATTCGGCGCCGGAAATCGTCAAGTCCTGCCGCTCCGTCACGGATGCTTTCTTTAACGCACCCCAGCCTTAAGGTGTCGATCCCCCCCGGACGCCAATTCCCTCTAACCCTTGCATTTTCCGGCACCATCCAATAAGATAGCGTTATCCTCCGGGACGCAGGTGCTGTGTTCCTTGATTCCAGGGAGGGGAAGGGTATCCCGAAAGCATCGGCGATTCGTTGGCTATGGCCTTTGTCAATTTCGCAACAAGAGAAATAACGGCAAAAATCGTTTATTACGGCCCCGGTCTGGGCGGTAAAACGACTTCGCTCCAATACATCCATACAGGACTGCCCGGCGACAACCGGGGCAAAATGATCTCCCTTGCAACAGAAGAAGATCGCACCATCTATTTTGATTTTCTTCCGTTGAATCTTGGAAAAATCCAGGATTTTGCCGTGCGCGTGCAGCTTTACACAGTGCCGGGTCAGGTCCGCTACAATGCCACTCGAAAACTCGTTTTACGGGGAGCTGATGGTTTGGTCTTCGTAGCCGATTCACAAAAGCACAAAAAATTATCGAATCTTGAGAGCTTCCATAATATGGAGGAAAACCTCCGCGAACATGGCAAAGACTTGAAGGACCTTCCTCATATCATTCAATTCAACAAGATTGATCTTCCAAACCGGATGAGTGCGCAGGAATTAAACTCGCTGCTCAATAAATATAACATTCCTTTTTTTGAAAGCTGCGCAACCCTCGGAATCGGCATCATGGATGCGCTTAAAAGCATCACCAAACTTGTTTTTAACGATCTGGGTAAAAAAGCCCTTTTGCAGAAGAAAACAAGATCAGTAACCGCTTCGCCTGTAGCGCAGGCGGCGCCTGAACCGGCTTTTTCCGAAGGAATGGTATCTTCTCCACCGGTGCCGGCTGCACCCGCTTCCGCCCCGGCAAAATCAGTTTCCACGTACTACGCGGAGCCGGTCTATCAGCCAAAGGTTGAACCCCCGAAGGAATCTCGAATTGAGCCGGTCGAGCCGGCATACCAGCAATCAACCGCCGGTTTTGAACCACCGGATGAAAACACCTTTTCTTCTGTGGAACCATCGCCGGTCGAGCCGGAGCAACTTGAAGTGGAGTCGGAAATCGAGTTCGAAGAAGTATCACCCGAAGAAATTATTTACGATGATTATCATTCTTCAGTGTTAGATGAAAAAACAGAAACCATCCTCGAGGGTTTTTCTTACGATGAATTGCTGGAAGGGCCGCAGGAATTCAAGTCACTTATGGAAAGGTTCGAGCACCAGATTTCGGAAGGCCAGAATAGTCTTGCTCTGATTACCGCGCGCGCCACCTATACGGTTCTGATCAATGAACTTTTTCCAAAAGAACATTTTGTGGATGGAAATGAACTATCCATCATGTTCGCGCTCAATATGAAATTCAAGAGATACACTCGATTCAGGAGATTGCTGGATTCGGAGACAATCCGAACCCCGGATCTTATCTTCCTGCATCATTATCTCTGCGATCTCTATCTCAGTATCCGGGAACTCTGAAACTTTTTATTGTAGCGACCCCCATCGGCAATTTGAACGACCTTTCCGCGCGGGCTCTGCAAACACTGCGGAACGTTGACTATATTCTCTGCGAAGACACGCGAAGGGCCCGGAAGCTGAAGACTCATTTTTCGCTGCAGGTCCCGCTTGTCAGTTTTCATGAACATAATGAAAGGATTCGAATTCGAAAAGTTGTTTCCATGATGCAGCAGGGTAAAACTTTCGCGCTGATCTCTGATGCGGGGACTCCGTTACTGTCCGATCCCGGATATGCCCTGGTGCAGGAAATGATTAAACTGCAATTCCCTTTTACCTGCATACCGGGTCCGAATGCTCCTGTTGTGGCGCTCGTGCTCAGCGGTTTTTCTCTGCAGCCGTTCTCGTTCTGGGGATTCCTCCCCGTTCAACAGAATCGTCGAAAAGACATCTTAAAGCGATGTGCGGCACGCCCGGATGAAACATTGATCTTTTTTGAATCCCCTGATCGCGTACTCGGATTTATTAGAGAGCTTGGCGAGGAACTGGGTGACCGGCAGATAGCCGTATGTCGTGAACTGACGAAACTTCACGAAGAAGTGATTCGCGGTAAGATTTCGGAGCTTCTACCGGCGCTTTCGGCAAGAAGGTTGATCGGAGAATTCACAATCGTCGTAGCACCCGGAGCCGGATTGCAGACCGTCACGATGAATGAATCGGATCTTCAAACGCGCTTCAACCGGCTTCAACAGGAAGGACTCAACCGGAAAGAAGCATTGAAGAAACTTTCGAGGGAAAGCGGACGCACCCGCAACGAATTGTATCGTTTGCTCTTCAAAAGGTGAATTACCTGGCGAACGGTTCACTTACCGGATGCGCTCCCGGAATATTCAGATGGGTCATTTTAAGATCAGAATGATACGTCATTACTTTTTTGACGAATCGCTGCGTTTCGACATAAGGCGGAACGCCTCCAAAACGATCCACGCTTCCTTCTCCTGCATTATAGGCAGCTACCGTCAAAGCAACGTCGCCATTGTAGCGCTCGCTCAGTCTTCGTAAATACAGAATTCCCGCGCGCACATTTTTTGCGGGATCAAAAAGCTCACTCTCATGAATGCGGTAGTTTGCGGCAAGTTCAGGCGAAATCTGCATGAGGCCGACACAACCCTTTGAAGATACAGCACACGGATTGAAACTTGACTCCGCAGCCATTACGGCTGTAACCAGTCGCCAGTCCATACCATATTTACGGGACATCGGAACCACGATTTCCGAATACCGACTCGTCTTGAATCCACAGGTTCCCGTTTTACCGTTCGCGATAATCATAATTTTCCGGGAAATCGAACCCTCGACGACAAAGGATTTTTCAGCCAGAACTGTTGATAGATTACGAACCCTCTGAGCCGGGTGATCCACACCTTTGTCCGGCACAGGAGCTTCCGCCAGAAACGCAAACCCCGTCAGGGCAAAAATACACACAAAGCCTGTTACTTTCATTTTTTTAGAAACCTCAAAAAACCTGTATTTATCAGTACTTCCGTCTGATCCCGACACACGTCTTGCGCTACGGGTCTAACGATTTAGTAGAATGAATTGCGAGGAGACTCTTTTATTGACGCTAATTCTTTTGTGTTTTATTGAATAAGGTGCAAAGTATACGCCTTATTCTGATTTTGTCAAGCGTTTTTTGCGGTCGGTGCGGTCGGGTGTAACGCTGGAGATGGCTATCTAAATAGCCACGAGACAAGGATTTCGTGGATTTGATTCGAAGTGAGCGGGTGGAGAGTGAAGTCCAGGAGAAAGTCATGCGGAGTGGTGAAAATAATCAACAGGAAGATCAGGCACGAAATATCCCACTGCCAGGATCCGCGATCGTAAGTCCAGTAGAATGCGCGATACAGAAATCGGCCAATCATTACCTTTTACTTCTCTTTTTGATGATATCAGAAAAAAACTTGGCGCACGCCGGCAAAATCGAAACCAGAAACAGCGCCAGGATATACCTGGCAGGCAGTTCCTTGCCCAGATATGCGATCAGCAAGTAGCGTGGAAAACGGCCCGTGAAAGTGGCGAGCACGTACTTGAAAAAAGGGTACGCGCGAGAGATCGCGAGCAACCGGATGACGTCTACCGGTATGGGTAGAAAAGAGGCAGCCGAAAAAGTGAGAAAAGCGTAACGGTCAAAGAAATCGAGCAGTTTCCGATACATGCTGATGTCACGAATTTTTTTGACCTTATGATGTTTGAACAACATGCCGAGGATTGCGTAATCATTCAGGTTCGCGATGCAGGTGCCTGCTGCGCCGACTGCAGCTACCAGCACCGGATGAAACACTTTTGCAGTGAAGGCGATCGGCGGCAACGTCGGAATGGGAAAGAACTGACAGGCAAAACACATGTAGAGAAAATAGCCGAACAGAATTGTGGGACTTTCCGGGACCTGTGCGCCGGACTTACCCAGAGTCTTCAACATTCCAAGAAACGAAGGACCCTCGAGCACGACAATCCGAAAACCAACAGTGATCACATAAAACAGCACAAGAAAGACGATGATACGTTTTACCGGCACCTCGGGTATTTCAAGCGGGGGCATTGCCGGAGAAGGCGGAACTATCTCCGATTCAAGCTCATCCGCTTCGCGTATGATTTCACGCAGCTCCGTCTTTTCCAGTCCGTCGCTCATATTTCGCTTCTAAATTCTAACCGCTGAGTCGCAGGTCGTGAGAAAAAATCCCCGACCAGTGGCAGGCGTCCCTGCCTGCCGTTTTCTCGTCGAGCAGGTCAGCGGGCACGGAGGCCCGCCGCCACGGATTATTTTTTTCGCAGCTTGCGCGCGAGACTGCGGAGTTTTGGGGGTTGATGAAAAACAACCGGGATTTCACTGAATGATGTATCCCTGTGGCGTAATGTTCACTATGTGCTTATCGCCTGAAAAATAAACGGATTCAGTATAGTTAATATCAATCAGGAAGCGGACCGTATCGCGATGTCTGTAGAGGAACAGCAGGACCGGATCACTGATATGATTTCGCATCCATTTATGGTCGGGTTTTTTTCCGTAGTGAAAATCAATTTCCTCGTTTCCCCGCAGGGTGACGAACCGGTGATAACTCCGAAGGCCCAGGTGACGCATCCAGTTGGGAAAACGTAAGAATAATCCTGCGACTGCCGTTTGCGGACCCTTAACTGTCGCTTCAGAAGCCTTTCCTTCGACTGAAATAAAATGCGCTTGATTGCCCTTCCTTGTTACCTGGCCTGAGGGAGGGACCTTTAGACCAATATATTGAAATCCTGCGAGGTAAAAGGAAAATGACAACAGAAGCAGGACAAAGAATAAAACCACTGACCAGAATTGAACCGCGCTTTTGTACCAGATGTAGAGTCTCGGATCGTAAGGAGAACCAAACTTTCGTTTTCGCCTGAACTGGTCCCAGAAAAGCCTGAAGCGTTTTACCCAGATGAACAGAACACCGGCAAGCAGGACCAGGCAGATGGCAGTGAAATGCAGGTAGGGAAAATGAAAGGCTCGAAGAAAGGATTCTGTCAGAACGGATGCAGCAAGCATGCGAGTTTATTGTAGCATGCGATAAAAAGAAGATCAGCGTAAAATGATCTGAACATCTTTAAGCAGATTTCTGCGTACATATTTGTTGATGCGGCCGATGATTTCTGTCTTCATGTCATTGAGAGTGGGTCGCCACTCAGGGCTGGTGACACGCACATGCAAAATTCCATTTTCGAAACGAAGCGGCTCGCTCACGTTCCGGATCTTTTCGCCAACACAGTAGTTCCACCCAAGTTTCACGATCCCTTCTTGAACTTCCGGAATATCAGGATACTTTTCAGCCAGAATCGGAAACAGTTCAGCCAGGGGAACCATTCTTTACTCCAGAACAACAAGAATTTGTGACATGGAAACCGGTTCGCCTTCCTTTGCGTGAATACGCGAAACGACGCCGGAACGCGGAGCTTTGATGTCATTTTGCATTTTCATTGCTTCCATGATGATTAACGACTGGCCTTCCTGGACCCTATCACCTTCGTGTACATTCACCTTTACAATCTTCCCGGGCATCGGGGCCGGCATCCTGACCGGTCCGGTGTGACTCGCAGGCCCCGGTATCTCCGATGCATGAAACTTCCCTTCCTCGACCAATTCAAGGTCAACAGTATGGTCGAAGAAATGAACTGTATACGAATTCCCGGCTCGTTCCAGACCCACTTCGCAGGATAATCCGTCGATAATCAGCGACAGGCTTTGAGGCCCGGTCCGGATCGAGTCCACTGTGAAACTTCGATCTCCGATTGTCAGTTGAAATTTACCTCCTTTCCGCTCAATTCCTACTGGAATCTGTTTGCCGCTAATCGTCGCTATATATTTCATTCAGCGAAGCCCTTCTTTACGGGCGAGCAACCGCCAGGCGGCTTTCTTAAAAGGCCCGGATGACGGTTGAGCGCGGATGCTTGACTCCTGCGCGATGGCTGCGGCAATTAACGCAATGTCCTCCTTCGGTTCTTCAGGCTTCGCATGATTCTTGAAAAACACCTCATCGATAAAAGATGTATTTACATCGCCGCTGAGAAACACCGGATCATCCATGATTCTCTGAAAGAACGGAATGGTGGTCTTGATTCCAAGCACCTGGTATTCTTCAAGCGCTCTTTTCATTCGTCCAATCGCCTCTTCGCGGTCCCGTCCCCAGCAGATCAGTTTTGAAAGCAAAGGATCATAGTGGATCGACACTTCAAAGCCTTCATAGATGCCGCTATCATCCCGAATGCCCGGGCCTCCGGGAACGCGAAGTCCTGTGATTTTACCAGGCGCAGGCATGAAACGTTTGTTCGGATCCTCGGCATAGATCCGGCATTGAATTGCTGCTCCGTAAAAACGAATCTCCTGTTGACGGTAACTTAGCGGCAGACCCGACGCGATTCGGATTTGCTCCTTGACGATATCCACACCGGTTACCATTTCGGTGATGGGATGCTCAACCTGCAGGCGCGTGTTCATTTCAAGAAAATAGAAATTCTGTTGCGAATCCACAAGAAATTCCATGGTACCGGCGCTGGTATAGCCAATTGAGGCGGCAGCCGCTGCAGCCAGGTCGGTCATCTTCTTACGGGTATTCGCGGAGATGAACGGTGAGGGTGTTTCTTCAATCACTTTTTGATGACGTCGTTGTATGGAACATTCCCGTTCGCCCAGATGAATTGTGTGACCGTGGTGGTCGGCAAGAATCTGCACTTCAACATGGTGTGGAGCGTCAATCTTTTTTTCGAGATAAACGGAGGAGTCGCCAAAAGCCGATTGTGCCTCCGACTGAGCGAGTCGAAAACCGTCCTCCAGCTCCGAAGGAATGTTCGCAAGTCGAAGCCCTTTTCCACCGCCGCCCGCAGAGGCCTTGATCATGACCGGGTAACCAAACTCCCGCGCAAAAGCCTGGGCCTCTGCAAAATCTTTTAACGGTTCCATCGTACCGGGGACAACAGGCGTACCGGCTTTGGCGACAGCCTGACGGGCGCGCGTTTTATCACCCATTAGATCGATGATTTCGCTGCGCGGACCAATGAATACGATTCCCGATTTTTCGCAGGCCGCAGCAAAAGCCGCGCGCTCTGCAAGAAATCCGTATCCGGGATGAACCGCATCACAATTTGTTTTTTCCATAATCGAAATCAAACGAGGAATATTCAGATAACTGTCAGGCGCAGGAGCCTCTCCGATTCTGTAAGCTTCATCGGCGTATCGCACTGCAAGTGACGCGCGATCGGCATCAGAATAACCTACGATCGAGACCAGACCGAGCTCACGGCAAGCGCGAATAATCCTCACGGCAATTTCGCCGCGATTAGCAATAAATACGCGCTTCATATGCCGGTTCCTTACAATGGAATGTTGCCATGCTTCTTCGGCGGATTCTTGTCGCGTTTGTTCTCCAGCACGGATAGCGCTGTGATCAGGCGAGTACGGGTCATTCGAGGCTCAATCACTTCATCAATAAAGCCTCTTTGCGCTGCTATATATGGATTCGCAAATTTGTCGCGATACTCCTGAATCATTCGTTGTCTGACTTCATCAGGATTTTCCGACCGGGCCAGCTCCCGTCGATAAACAATGTTCACAGCGCCTTCGGGTCCCATGACGGCAATCTCAGCTGTCGGATAAGCAAAATTGAAATCGGTCCGAATGTGTTTGCTTGCCATGACGCAGTAGGCTCCACCGTATGACTTGCGCGTGATTACGGTAATCTTTGGGACAGTAGCTTCCGCAAAAGCATAAAGCAGCTTCGCGCCATGTTTGATGATGCCGCTCCATTCCTGGTCCGTGCCCGGGAGAAAACCGGGAACGTCCTCAAAAACAATCAGTGGGATGCTAAAACAATCGCAAAATCTGACAAAGCGCGCTCCCTTTACAGATGCATTGATATCGAGCGTGCCCGCAAGATGCGCCGGCTGATTCGCAACAATGCCGGCTGTGTGACCGCCGAGTCGCGCAAACCCGACTACAATATTCGCAGCAAAGTGGCGGTGTACTTCAAAAAAATGTCCATCGTCCACCACAAGCCGGATCAGGTCCTTGATATCGTACGGAAGGTTTGGATCTTCGGGAACGATGCGGTTCAAACTTTCTTCTTCGCGCGCAGAATCATCGGATGTTTCCACATACGGAGGGTCCTCTGCGTTGTTACTCGGGATATAGGAAAACAATTCACGAATCATTGCCAGGCAATGGCGATCATGGTCCGCTGCGAAATGCGCAACACCACTGACCGTGTTATGCGTAATGGCGCCTCCCAGCTCTTCTTTTGTCACTTCTTCGTGCGTCACTGTCTTGATGACGTCGGGTCCGGTGATGAACATGTAACTTGTGTCTTTCACCATGAAAATGAAATCAGTGATGGCCGGCGAATAGACAGCGCCACCGGCACAGGGACCCATAATCGCAGAAATTTGTGGAATCACCCCGGATGCGAGTGTGTTTCGCAAAAAGATGTCGGCGTAACCTGCCAGACTGGCAACGCCTTCCTGAATACGCGCGCCTCCTGAGTCGTTCAATCCGATGACAGGCGCGCCGACTTTCATCGCCTGCTCCATAATCTTGACCACTTTAGCTGCATTGGTCTCGCTCAGGCTTCCGCCAAAAACCGTAAAATCCTGCGCAAACAAAAATACGAGCCGGCCATCGATTCGCCCGTATCCTGTTACAAACCCGTCGCCCGGAACCTGCTGCTCCTGCATTCCAAAATCGAGACATCGATGAACCACAAAACGGTCTGTTTCAACAAAACTTCCATCATCCAGCAAAAAAGCGATTCGTTCGCGCGCAGTCAGCTTTCCTTCTTTGTGCTGCTTCTGAATTCGCTCATCACCGCCGCCTTTCACGGCTTCCTGATTCAAACGCTCGAGATGATCTAACTTATCGCTCATATATAAAAATATGATACTACGTCCTGCGTCTTGATCTTAGTTACTCGAATTCTGTGGTTTCAGGCAGGTGTCTCTAGACTTTTGCTTTCAACAGGCCATGAACCGTCTGCAACAAGACCTGCATGGTTGCAGGCTTTGACAGGAAAGTGGAGCCTTCCTCCAGACTGCCCTGGCGGCGGATGGCTTCGTCTGCATAACCGGACATATACAAAACTCTCAGATGGGGATACTGCTCCTTCAAGCGCCTTGTCAGCTCCAGACCATTCATACCGGGCATCACGATGTCGCTGATCAAGAGGTTGATTCGGCCTTTGGCATCTTCAGCGATTTCCAGGGCCTGCCGTCCGTTGGAAGCCTGAAGTACTTTGTAGCCTTTTATTTCCAACACCGCGGAGATAGAACCGCGAATAGTTTCGTTGTCATCCACAAGGAGGATGGTTTCTCCGTGGCCGGCCACTTCAGTAAACAACGTTGTATCGGGAATGTGCTTTACAGGCGCATCTATACGGGGTAGATAAATCTTGAATGTTGTACCCTGTCCTTCCTGGCTGTAAACACTAATATGGCCGGAACTTTGTTTGACAATCCCGTAAACAGTAGAGAGTCCGAGTCCCGTTCCTTTTCCTTCTTCCTTTGTTGTAAAAAAAGGGTCGAAAATGTGTGCCAGCGTCGCTTCATTCATACCGGTACCTGTGTCCGTAATGGACATCATCACATAGTGACCTGGTTTTACGCCCACGTGATTGACGGCGTACTCAAGATCCAGTTCCGCGTTGGCTGTCTCGACGGTCAACGCTCCTTCTCGCTGCATTGCGTCGCGCGCATTCACTGCCAGGTTCATCAAGACTTGCTGAATCTGTCCGAGGTCGGCTTCTACAGTTCCCAGATCAGACGCCGGCACCGTGACCAGGTCTACGTCTTCTCCGATCAACCGCTTCAACATATCCTGCATATTCCCGATGACTTCGTTCAAATCCAGTGTCCTGGGAGTCAGCACCTGGCGCCTGCTGAAAGCGAGCAATTGCCTTGTCAGGGCAGCTCCCTGATTCCCGGCTTTAAGTATCTCCGATATGTACGTTCTTAATGCGTCATCCTGGCCCATTTTGAGCAGCAGCAGCTCGGAATAACTCGTGATCGCCATCAAAGTGTTATTGAAGTCGTGTGCGATTCCTCCAGCCAGTTGACCGATCGCCTCCATTTTTTGGGCCTGCGTAAATTGGCGCTCCAAAGCTTCACGCGCTTCGTCAGAAATCTTCCTTTCGATGAACTGGCCGATCTGGCTGCCCAGCGCATACATCATCCGAACGAGATCTTCGTCCGGCTTTTTCATCTCGTGCGCAAAAAAATCCATCACTCCTTTCACTTCCTTACTGCCTCGAATCGGAAAAGCTACCGTTGCTCTCAATCCAAGCTGCTCTACCAACTCTGCACGCGGGAAACTTGAATTGGATGGGAAATCAGGAAACCAGAAATACTTTTCTTCCTTCCAGATGACTCCGGGCACGCCTTCCCCTCCGGCAAAAGTCAAACCACGAGTTACACTTTCGAACTCTTCGAGCGTTTCTCCCGCGCTCCACGTTCCCGCGCAACGCAATTGATTCTGCAGCGGATCTACCAGCCAGATTGTTCCAAAAAGCCAGTTGAAGCCTTCACAAATCGCCTTCAATATCCCGGGAGCCGCCTCTTCCAAAGTTTCTGCTTCCGCAAGAACCCTCGTCACCGCGTATTGCGAAACCAGGCGCTCTTCCGATTCTTTTCTTGCGGTTATGTCTTTAAGCACTCCCTGATATCCTATGATTCTTCCCTGATCATCGCGAAGCGCTGAGGCCGACTCTAAAGTGATTCGCAGTTCACCGGCTTTCGTCTTAAGGCGGGTCTCATAATCCTTTACGTAACCTTCGGTTTCCATGGAACGCTTAAATTCGTCCCGGTCCGCAACAGACCAGTAAAGAGTATCGGTTATATTCATGTGCAACAATTCTTCGCGTGCGTATCCGCAAAGTTCCACCATGGCAGTATTCACTTCGAGGAATCTTCCCGCGACGGTGCTGATGTAGACGGCATCCTTGGAATTTTCAAATAAAGTCCGGTATCGTTTTTCTGAATCCGCTAAAGTCATCTCGGAGTTTTTTCGATCCGTAATATCGCTGATGAATCCGTCAAGACGCAAAACACTTCGATCCGGAGACATCGTCGGTTTCGTGTGAATCTCCACCCAGCGAATCTGGCCATCCGGCCGCACAACGCGGCACTCCAGGGATGCATTCTTGCCTCTTTTCAAAAGTCGCTCGGCACGTTCTACTGCCTTCAAATCATCCTTATGAATTACTTTCCGCCAGAGAAAAGTATCCTGCCTGAAATCATTTTGAGGAATACCGAAAAGCTTTTCGCATGCCGGTGAAACATAAAGAATTCTGGGCACCGGACCCGGTTCAACAGAAAAGAAAATTTCATCGAGTGTATCAAACAGATACTTGAGCTGCCTGGTCACATGTTCCAACCTCGTCACATCCTTGCCGGTTGAAACAAAATGCGTGATCCGTCCTTCACTGTCTTTGAGTGGCGCAATCGTTTGCTCTTCGTAAAACATTTCTCCGTTCTTCTTTTTATTGACAACCGTGGCGCCAAAAGTATTTCCTGAAAGAATGGTCTCCCAGAGATCCCGGTAAAACTCCACATCGTGGATTCCCGATTTCAGGATCCTCGGTGTTTTACCGATCACTTCTTCTTTGGTGTAACCGGTTCCTGATTCAAACGAAGAATTTACATACTGGATGATTCCGTCCTTATCCGTTATCAGCACCAGATCTGCTGCTTGCTCTATAACCCGGGAAAGCTGCACGATTCGTTTTTCAGCCTCCAGCCGCTCCGTAACATCGTTGATCAAGGCCAGTCGCGCATTCCGGTTTCCAAATTGAACGCTGCTCCACGTCACTTCCACGTGAATGATCGTGCCGTCTTTCTTGAGGTGCCGCCATAAACCGGCGGTAGCGAACCGTACCGGTGACTTCGATGCATCACGAGTTGCATGGTAGTACTCGTTGTATCTGGTGACGTCCTCAGCCGGACGAAGTTCTTTGACCGTCATTCCCAAAAACTCGTTACGAGAGTAACCATAGTGCTGAATCGCAGCCAGGTTGACATCCAGAATGTTGAGTTTCTCCTCATCGTAAATCCACATAGGAGAAGGGTTATGATCAAACAATTTCCGGTAATCTTCTTCCCGTTGGCGAAGAACTTGCTCGGCCCTTCTGCGTTCGAATCGCTCTCTGGATTCCTGTAGCGCTTTGCGGACGCAGAGAGCAAGTCTGTAGAGTTGATGCTTCAGGACATAGTCGGTGGCGCCTTTATTGACCGACTCGATTTCGATCTCTTCAGAAACCGTGCCGGAGATCATGATGAACGGAGTTTGGGGACACTCTTGCAGGGCAACCCCAAGCGCAAGCAGGCCGTTGAATTGAGACAATGAGTAGCTTGAAAAAATTAAATCAAACTCGGATTCGCGGACTGCCCTGGTAAAGTCCTCCTCCGTCATCACACACTGCAAAGATGCCTCAATGCCCGCCTGCTCAAGAGCCAGAAGAACCAGGTCCGCATCAACTGGATTGTCTTCCACATACAGGATACGGAGTTTATCCATGACTCCCTTTGTACCTCCACCTGAACGGATCGCACCGGCCGGCTAATCCGACTTTTTGTTCTGAATCCTATCCGGGAAAAGCGTGTCAAGAACGCTGGAACAGCGCGCGAATGCTCCCTCCCTCTTCAGAACTTCATTTCAGTCCGGCTGTCTTTACCAGTTCTTGACCTTCACTTGCTTATGCCGGCCCGAAAAAAGCAACGTACCCGCAAAACCTACTGCACATTGATTATCGCATTTTACTGAAAGAACGTCCAGAAAACCGGACCCTAATCACTAAACAGGCGCATCCGCGATTTGTGGGGATCGAGCATGTTTACGTTTTGTAACGCCCGCCTCCGGCGGGCTCTGGAGTTTCTACATTTGCCGAATGAGTCTCGGCGATGTTGGCTGAGCGGCATGAACACAAGTTTGGCTCCAAAGTGGATGAGGGTGAGCTGAAAAACCAGGGTAGAATTGAAATCGTTGGATGAATTGATATAGTTGGTAAGAGCCCCTCTCCCTCCCGGTGAAGGTTCGTACTAAAGGGTTCTTTGTTAACGGGAGGGAGAGGGAGACAG
>Ga0247727_10013623_pt1 | contig 13667 bp, 17 predicted proteins | sample WisWelCaveWW1625_FD_202498 | JGI IMG/M metagenome (GOLD analysis project Ga0247727, IMG submission 202498) | Biofilm microbial communities from Wishing Well Cave, Virginia, United States - WW16-25 | ecosystem: Environmental > Aquatic > Deep subsurface > Groundwater > Cave microbial mat | place... | reverse complement strand
CCGAAGCTTTGCCGATTGCTGGGCCTGCCGCCGGAAGCGCTGATCGGGAGCAGCGTTTTTGCCAGCGACGGCATGCGCGAGACTTTTTTGCGAACGGCAGTTGCCCGCGTCAACACCGGCCAGAAAGCATGGCAGGTGCATGACTTCAATTTTCATCGCGCCGATGGCCAGACCCTCGTGCTCAACATTCACACCGTGCCGTTGTGGCAGTCCGAGCAAAAAATGGACGGCGTTCTCGGCATCGTCGAAGATGTGACGGACAGCCAGAAGCATGATTATCAACTGCGCATGCTCACCACCATCGGTCTGGCGCTGCAGAGCGCGATCAATCTTGATGAGTTGTTGCATTTGATCCTGACCGGCCTCACCGCGGGACCGGCGCTTGGCTTCAACCGCGCGATGATTTTTTTGCCGGACGACACCGGTTTTTATTTCGTGGGACGCATGGGTGTTGGGCCCGCTGACGGTGAGGAGGCGCGCCGCGTCTGGGAGAAACTGAAAGACGAACACATTTCATTGGAAGATTTTCTGGCGAAATACGGCAAGCGGCGGCCCGAACCGGACAATGCGTTCAACAATCGCGTGCGCGCGCAAAAACTTTTGCTCACCGCGGAAGATTCGGATTTTGTCGCCACGATTCGCCGCAAGCGCCACTATCGCGGCTCATCCGATCAAAAGGTGTGCGCGAGCTGCAAACAATTTTTTGAGAAATTGGAATTGCAGGATTTCATCGCGGTGCCGTTGATTGCAAAAGACCGGCTCATCGGCATGATCATCGCCGATTATCTTTACAGCAAACAGAAAATCGATGACGACGCCGTTACCGCGCTCGAAATTTTTGCGAGTCAGGCGGCGCAGGCGATTGAGCGCGCCGATGCGAATCGCCGTTTGGAGCAGGAGAAACACAAGCTCGAAGCCGCTTATAAAGAGCTGCAAACGACGCACGAACGTTTGATGCACGCCGAGCGTCTGGCTGCGATTGGCAACATGGCGGGACACGTCGCGCACGAAATTCGCAACCCGCTCGTCGCCATCGGCGGTTTTGCGCGCTCCCTGCGGCGGCTGGCCAAAGACAATCAGTCGATTTTGAGCGTCGCGGAAATCATCACCGAAGAAGTGATGCGGCTGGAAAAGATTCTCGCCAACGTCATGCACTTCACCAAATATCCGAAACCGTCTTTTCAACTTGCCGAGTTGAACGCGATCATCGATGACGCGGGCAATTTGCTGCAGGCCGAAGCCGAGCAGCGCCATGTCAAATTAGTAAAAACGTTGGCCCCGGACGTCCCGAAGCTTTTGCTCGATCCGGTGCAAATCAATCAAATGCTCGTTAATTTGATGCGCAACGGCATTCAATCCATCACCGACTCCGGCGTGGTTGAAATCTCGACGCAATTTCTGGAGCCGAATCAGGTTTTGATCGTGGTGCGCGATACCGGCAGCGGTATTGCGCCGAATGTTTTGGAAAATGTCTTCAACCCGTTTTTTACCACCAAGCCCGACGGCACCGGCCTCGGTTTGCCGATTTGTCAGCATATCGTTGGCGATCACGGCGGCCGTATCACCGTTGAATCGCAAGTGGGATATGGAACGACGTTCTCGATTTTTTTGCCGCTGCCGCGCGGGCAGAGTTTCAGCGCCAACGGCCTGTCGAATCAATCGCTCATCAAGGAAACCGTCGCGTGAAAAAATTTTCAAGAGTTATGAAAAATTGTTCGCTCTCGTCGGCCCCGTCGCCGAGCATCAAATGACCGCCGCCGCAACCCAATACATTGAAAATTTAATATAATTTTCATGGTCGCGATAGTTTTCCCGAGTATCATCTTATTACAAACTAGGAACGTTGTTTGGACTTTGTTGATGTTCGTCGCGCCGCGCCGCCGGAAACGTTGACGGTTTCGGGACTCACGCAGCAGATCAAAATGCTGCTCGAAACCGGCCTCGCGCCGGTTTGGATAACGGGCGAGATTTCCAATTTCAAGCGCCACACCTCGGGGCATTTTTATTTTTCGTTGAAAGACGAAGACGCGCAGATTTCCTGCGTGATGTGGGCCGGGCGCAATCGGAGTTTGCCTTTTCTCCCGCAGGACGGGAAGCAGGTGTTGGCGCACGGGCAAGTTACGGTTTACGGAAAGCGCGGCAATTACCAATTCGAAGTCTGGCAGATGCAGCCCGCGGGCGTCGGCGCGCTGCAAATGGCGTTCGAGCAGCTCAAGCGACGATTGCATGCCGAAGGCCTGTTTGATGACGCGCGCAAGAAACCGCTGCCGGCATTTCCCGAGACTGTCGGCATCGTTACCTCGCGAACCGGCGCGGCGATTCGCGATCTCGTGAGCATCCTGCGGCGGCGCTGGCCGGCGATAAAAATTATTTTGCGACCGGTGCGCGTGCAGGGCGAGGGCGCCGCGGAAGAAATTGCGCAGGCGATTGGCGAATTTAATGAATATAAAGAAGCCGATGTTTTAATCGTCGGCAGAGGCGGAGGCTCGTTGGAAGATTTGTGGGCGTTCAACGAAGAGATCGTCGCGCGCGCGATTTACGCCAGCAAAATTCCCATCGTTTCCGCGGTTGGCCACGAGATTGATTTCAGCATCAGCGATTTTGTCGCCGATGTGCGCGCCGCCACGCCCTCGGCCGCGGCTGAACTCGTCGCGCCGGATGCGGCGGAAGTCAAACGGCAGTTGCAGGGTTTGGCGTATCAATCGTTTCGCCAGTTACAAAGATTGTTGCAAATGCAGCGCGAGCGATTGAATCGCTTCGCCTCGAGTTACGGCCTGCGCCAACCGCTCGATCAAGTGCGTCAACGGAGTCAGCAGCTTGATGATTTGCAGCGCCGCCTGCAGTTGGCTTTGCAAAATCGCCTCGCCATTTGGAAGCAGCAGCTCAAAGCCAAAGAACAACGCCTGCGCGCGTTGAGCCACGAAAACATTTTGCAGCGCGGCTTTGCAATTGTTTATCGCGAGGTTGATAAAAAACTGGTGCACGAGGCGCGTGAGCTGCAAGTGGATGATTCGATTCATATTCAATTTGGAGTCGGCAGCGCCGACGCGAAAGTGGAGAAGGTAAAGAAATCGATAAGATAATTTAGCCCAACAAGCCGGAATCAAAAAATGAATTAGCCGCTCACGGAATTGGAACGGCTCACGGAAATAAGAGCATAAATTTTTTTATTTCCGTGAGAGTTCTATTCCGTGACCAAATTTTTTTCACAGATTTCACTTGAAAGAATGGCATGGTGTAAGAATTCTTTTATTCATTGAACGCGCGAACCTTTCAGGGATGGAGCAAGGACGGATGAGCAAAAAGACGACGTTTGAAACGGCGATGAATCGGCTCGAAGCGATCGTGCAGCAGCTCGAACAGGGCCGCATCGGCCTCGAAGAAGCGATCAAGATTTTTGAAGAGGGCATGACGCTGTACAAACAGTGCCAGTTGCAATTAAAAGAAGCCGAAAAGAAAATCGAAGTGCTGGTGAAAACCGACGAAGGCTTTCAGTTGGAGTTGATGGAAGTGGAGGCGTAGCCGTAGCACAGACGGCCTCGTCTGTTAATTGCTCTCAAAGAAAAAAATGCCCAACGGATTAAAGGCGGCCAACGGATAAAAAATAAAAAAATCCGTTGGGCGAAGCTTTTGACTCTGTGATTTTCGCAAGAGTGACTATTGAAAAACCCCGACGCAAAAGATCAAATCGACAAAGACGACCTCACCACGCCGCTGATGCGGCAGTATCTTGCGGTCAAGGCGCAGCATAAAGACGTGAGGCTGTTTTTTAGCATAGGCGATTTTTAAGAAGTTCGTTGCAAAGATGAAAATACGGACGTAAATTAAGCAGGAATTCGCGTATGCAGCTAAACACGGAAATTAAAATTGTTTGATCACATTCTAAATCGGATGCGAGAAAAAGTTCGCCGACGCGAATATATCGTGACGTTCCATGCCAGACTTGAAATGCGGGTTGATAATTTCATGGTTTATGATGTTGAACGGGGGATTCTCACCGGCACAATTTTGGAACGTCAGCAGGATCGACAAACAGGCGAATCTAAATATCGCGTCAATGGCGTAACGATTTCAGGCAACAGTATCGAGTTGATTGCGAAATTTAGCCCAACCGAAAAACTTGTCATCATAACCGTCTATGAACCATGAAGAAAAATCATCAACCACTGGTATGTGATATCTGTGGAAAAAAAGGGGCGAGAGTCCGTAAAATAGTAGAAGCTTACGGCAAAGGAAAAGATTTACTTATCATCGAAGATATTCCAATGGTAAGCTGCCCAAATTGTGGAGAGAGCTACTTCACTGCCGAGACGCTTCATGAAATTGAACGGATTAAGTTACACCGAGACAGCTTTGCTGCAGAAAAAACTGTTGAAGTAGCGGCTTTTGTATAGTATAAACTTGTGAGTTCACACTTCATAAACAAGTTCGTGGCACGAAATCAAATCTTGAAAAACTCCGACCAAAAAGATCCCATCGACAAAGACGACCTCACCACGCCGTTGATGCGGCAATACCTTGCGGTCAAGGCGCAGCATAAAGACGCGATGCTGTTTTTTCGCATGGGCGATTTTTATGAGATGTTTTTTGACGACGCGAAAGTCGCCAGCGAGGTGCTGGGCATCACGCTCACTTCGCGGTCGCACGGCAAATCGGCGGAAGTGCCGCTGGCGGGATTTCCGTATCATGCGCTGGACACGTATCTCGCGAAAATGATTCGCGCCGGACATCGTGTCGCGATTTGTGAGCAAGTGGAAGACCCGAAGCTGGCAAAAGTCGTGGTCAAGCGCGAAGTCACCGAGGTGGTGACGCCGGGCAGTATTTTGTCGGATGATCTGTTGAGCAGTCGTCGCAATAATTTTTTGCTGGCGATTCATCCTTTGCAAAAAACCGCGGGTCTCGCGCAGATGGATATTTCCACCGGCGAGTTCATCGTCGGCGAAGTGCCGATTGAAGTCCCGTCTGAAGGACGGGACGGCTTGCGCGAAGCGATTTTGAACATCGAGCCGGCGGAAATTCTCGTCGCCGAGGAGCACGCTGATTGGCTGCGCCAAAAAGTTCTTACGAATTATCCTTTACTCGTTACCCGTAGGGAGGGCTGGCAGTTCGCTTATGATTATGCTTATGAAACATTGACAAAGCATTTCCAGACGATGACGCTGAAAGGCTTCGGCTGCGATGATTTAACCGCGGGAATTTGCGCGGCGGGCGCGGCGTTGTCCTATTTAAAAGAAAATCAAAAAAACGAGCTGGCGCATTTTGCCCAACTCACGCGGCTCAACAATCGTGAATTTGTCAGCATCGATATGGCGACGCGGCGGAATTTGGAATTGGTGCGGTCATTGCGCAATGACGATCAACGGGGAACGCTGTTGAACGTACTGGATCGCACGCGCACGGCGATGGGCGGACGGCGGATGGTGCAATGGATTCTGCAGCCGCTGCGCGATGCCGATAAAATCAATGCGCGGCTCGACGCGGTTGACGAGTTGATGCAGAAGAAAACCGAGCGGGCGAGCATTGCCGAGTTGTTGCGCGGCGTCGGCGATCTCGAACGGCTGGTCGCGAAAGTCACGACGGCGCGCGCCAATGCCCGCGAGTTGTTGGCGGTTCGTTTTGCGCAGTTGAAAATCCCCGAGCTTAAAAAAAGTTTAGAGAAATTTGAAGCATCGTTGCTCCGCACAGTGTTTGCCGGTTTGCAGGAATTGGCCGAATTAACCAGAGAATTGGCTGCGGCGATTGTCGATGATCCGCCGCTGGTGGTGACCGACGGTCGCATTATTCGCGCCGGTTATTCCGCGGAGCTTGATCGTCTGCGCAGTCTGTCGTTGTCGGGAAAAGATTGGATTGCCAAATTGCAAACCTCAGAGCGTGAGCGCAGCGGCATCGGCTCTTTGAAAGTTGGATATAATAAAGTTTTTGGCTATTATATCGAAGTCACGAATCCGAATCTCGCGAAGGTGCCGCAAAATTATATCCGCAAGCAAACGCTGTCGAATGCCGAGCGCTACATCACGCCGGAGCTGAAAGAGTACGAAGAGCAGGTGTTGCAGGCCGAAGAGAAAATGGTCGCGCTCGAGTATGAGCTTTTTGATCGCCTGCGCCAGAAAGTGGCCGGACATGCAACGGCGCTGCAGGAGAATGCGCGATTAATGGCGGTGCTCGATTGCTTGGTGGCTTTTGCGGAGTTGGCGAGCGAGCAGCATTATTGCCGGCCCAGCATAAATGATGGGTTACGAGTCGAGATAAAAGATGGAAGGCATCCAGTTGTGGAAAAACTGTTGCCCTTCGGCGAGAAATTTGTGCCGAATGACACGTATCTCGATGACACCGGCCATCAAATTATAATTATCACCGGCCCAAACATGGCGGGCAAATCGACGTACTTGCGGCAAGTAGCGCTGATCGCGTTAATGGCACAAATCGGCTCATTCGTTCCGGCGGCGAAAGCGAGCATCGGGGCGGTGGATAAAATTTTCACGCGCGTCGGCGCCTCGGATAATCTGGCGGGCGGCGAGAGCACATTTCTCGTGGAGATGAATGAGACCGCAAATATTTTGCACAACGCTACGGCGCGCAGTTTGGTGATTCTCGATGAAATCGGCCGCGGCACGAGCACGTATGACGGCCTGTCGATTGCGTGGGCGGTGGTGGAATATCTGCACGACAATGCGAAAGTCGCGGCGCGGACGCTGTTTGCGACGCATTATCACGAATTGAATGAATTGGCGAATCGCCATTCTCGCGTGAAGAATTATAATGTGCTGGTGAAAGAATGGGGTGAGCAAGTGGTTTTTCTCCGCAAGATCGTGGAAGGCGGCAGCGATCACAGTTACGGCATTCAAGTCGCGCAGCTTGCGGGCTTGCCGAAGCCGGTGATTCAGCGCGCCAAACAAGTGCTCGCGACTCTGGAGCAGCAGGCGATTGAACGCGATGAGTTGCCTGCGGCGCAAGCGAAACCGAATCCTCACACGAAGCAGATGGATATTTTCGCGGAACAAGAGCGTCATTTGCGACAGGCACTTTTGGAGATTGAGGTGAATCAGATGACGCCGTTGGAAGCATTGCAGAAGCTAGCCAGCTTACAAAAGCTGGCGGCGGAGGGAAACTCTAATTAGTTTGGGAAGTTGAAGAGTTTAGGTCACTCATTCAATTTTAACGTTTTGATGCCTTGAGGTTTTAATGAAGGAGTCTATGAAAATGAACAATATGGCGTCTTATCTCGAAACGCTCACTCGTGAAACCAACATGCCGGAAACCGAGGTGATGGCCCATGCGATTGAGTCCGGTTTAAAACAACTCTGGCGTGAACATACGCTGGGCCGTTTCCTGCGCGGCAAACTTGGCCGGAATGAAGCCATCGAATTGGTCGGTATTGATTGGGTCGAGTTGGCCGAGCGTCAGCATGCGACGATGATGGAGGATTTAAATTGGGCGCTAAGCAACTAGAAACAGCCGTTGCCGATTCGGGTCCACTGATTCATTTGACTCAAATCGGCTCCCTCGCTTTCCTGCGGCTATTTGCGCAAATACATGTACCGCAGATGGTTTGGTCAGAAACAGTCGGCAAGGGCAGAGTGATGGAAAAAGATATTTTTATTTTAGGAAACACTAAAATGGAATATCCGGATCAAACTGAAGTGATACGGTTCGTCAAAGATAATGCTTTGGAAGATTTGCATGCAGGCGAGCGAGAAAGTTTGTATGTTTGCCAACAGACCGGCGTTAATCTTGTGCTCACCGATGATTTGGCGGTACGCAAAGCGGCCAAAAGATTAAAAGTGACGCCAGTTGGGTCGTTGGGCATCGTGATCAGAGCATACAAAGCTGGGCTTATTTCGCTTGAAGAGGCAACGCAGCGTATTTCTGATTTACAGACGACCAGCACACTTTTCGTTACATGTGCTATTGTGGAATTGGCAATTGAAGAATTGCATCGGCGTGTCAATATCAATTAGCGAAATTTTCACATTAAAATAGCATGTCTAAGATACCAAAATTCAAGTCAATCAAAGAAGAGCGCGAGTTTTGGGATAGCCACAGCGCGTTCGAAGTTTTAGAAGAGGACGGCTGGCAGGTTGTTGAAGCCGGAACGACCAAAGTGAAATCAATCTATTCCGCTAAAGTTTGGAAAAGCGGCGTCTTCCGAATGATTGGCTCTCGAGAATCGACGCTCAAAATGGACAGCAAATTAAGGTGTGGACTGAAAGAGAGAGGCTGATTGTAGAATTGGCCTGATCATTTTATTCAACCGATTTGTTTAGTGTGAAGCTTACTATGAACGCAAATCAAATATCCACTTCTTTCAACATCGCGGACCTTGAAAGCCTGATCCGTCGCGTCGTTCGGGAAGAACTCAACACCCTCCTGCGGAAGCCGGTGGGTTCGATTCTTGATGACTGGAAGCAGGAGGGGCCGGAAGATTCTATTGGTGACAACGTGCTGCTTCGCGATGCGCTTGCCGTGCTTCAGAAATATGAGAATATGCCGGAGGCTTGGATGCGTTGGGAAGATTTTGAAGCAGAGCTTGACCGGGCGGAGGCCAACGGTGAGTTACCACATTGAGATTCCACCAGTTGTACAAAACGAAATTAAAGCGTTGCCGGGCCATGTTCGCGCTCAGGCTCGTCAACTCATCGGTGCGTTGGGGCAAAATCCCCGCCCCTCGCGCGCTAAGGAATTACGCGGCAAGCCAAACATTTATCGCATTTGGCTTGCCGGACGTTGGCGCGTCGCTTATGAGGTTAATGATGGCTTGCAACGCATCCGTATTTTGCGTGTGCGACTGAAAGATGATATAGATTACGATAGTTTGGAACCGTCAACATCAGATTAACGCCGGCATTGAGAATTGAAATATGCTAACCGATTGTATTCGTGCGGCCATGCGCCAAGCCACTTACGAGATTTTATCGGACGGCACATTTTATGGTGAAATTCCAGATTTTCAAGGAGTGTATGCAAACGCGAAGACGCGCGAAGCTTGCCGCGAAGAGTTGCGAGAAGTTTTGGAAGGATGGATTGTTTTGGGTCTGCGTCTGGGCCATGCTTTGCCTTGGAAGAATCTTGCGGCAAGGCGGAATTAGTCCAGATGAATGGGAAAAACTTTGATTTGGAATTGGCCTGATCATTTTGAGGATTATTGGTATTTTTCAGACTTTTTCCTATATTTAAATCTAATCAATTGTGTAAGCCTTCTTGCCAGACTTTGGAGTACTGATTATGCTTATAAGTGTTGAAGGTGTATATCGTAACGGCAAGGTTGAATTAAGGGAACTGCCCGCCAACATCAACGCTGAGACGCGCGTCATCATAACGTTCGTTGAACCGGATTTTATCGATTTACGAGCACGCGGCATTAACGAAGCGCAAGCGGCTGATTTGCGTGCACGCTTGGCGACCTTTGCCGAAGATTGGAACAGTCCGGAGATGGATATCTACGATAACTATGATGCAGCCAAAGCCGACTTACAAGCGCGGTGACGTCATCTTAGTGCTCTTTCCGCATTCCAATTTGAGCACGGCGAAAACCAGACCGGCACTCGTTGTCCAAACTGATAATCTGCAAACCGGATTGCCGCAACTCATTGTGGCGATGATATCCAGCAAACTATTTCGCGCCAATCATCCGAGCCGCGTCACTATTTTCCTTGCCACGCCGGAAGGACAACAATCAGGTTTGTTAAGTGACTCAGTGGTGATGACGGATAACCTCGCGACGATTGTGGAATCCGCGATTGACCGAAAGATTGGCACACTGCCGACAACCGACGTTGATGCAGCGCTGCGCCATACGCTGAATCTATGAAAAGCCTCATCAGTGAAAGGCAAACACACCGGCTAACTTTGGCGATAGGCGACATGACACGAACGATGTTCGAGCCAAGACATCGCGCCGAAATCTTGGCGCGGCTGCAATCGCTGAAACCGGACGCGACGCGCCGGTGGGGCCGCATGACGGTTGCACAGATGGTGGCGCATCTCAGCGATCAAATGCGCCATACGCTTGGTGATCAGCCATGCGCGGCAGTGCGAGGGCCGCTGCGGTGGGCACTCGTGCGGTATCTTTCGATCTACTGGCTGCCGTGGCCAAAAGGACGAATCAAGGGACCGCCGGAGGCCTTTGCAACGAAGCCTGCGGCGTGGGAGGCAGATGTCAAAGGGCTGGAAGCGCTTCTCGAACGGTTTGCCGCAAAAGATCCGAGCGGCGAGTGGCCCGAGCATGCGCTGTTCGGGAGAATGACGGGAAAAGATTGGGGCGTGTTTTGTTACAAACATTTTAATCATCATCTCACGCAGTTCGGGGCGTGAAGGCGCGCGAGCGGTCGATAGAAAGGAAGAAAAAGCGGCAATGAATCAGGCGGTTGAAAAGATCATCAAAAATTTCTCGGAAGAGACCAAAAAAATATTAAGCGACAATTTGGTTGCAGAATACCTGTTTGTCGGCTAAATCAGCCAAAATTCTCAAGGTAACAAGATGACTGACAAAGGTTTTTTGGACTGGGCTTTCAAGCAAAAGTATGACAATGAAAAAGAGTTGCTACGCGCCATGCTGCATCATACGGAAAGTTGGTACAACGAAATCATGACTCCCCTAAAGGGCCTGCTATATGCGATTAGTTGGGGGAAAGACTTGGATGCCGACAAATATGCCGAAATTGCAAGAGAGCTGTACTTCAAGAAAATAGAAGTTAATCATGGAAATTATCTGCGAAACACCATGGAGCAAATGAGTGAAGAGGGCATTATGCTCTTTGCTTCAAGATATAAACTTCAACGTCGTACTCAAGAGTTCTTAGACAGCGGGAACTTTCTGAAGGACATTGTTAATTGGTTTGGCAATTGGTATGATCTGCGTCCCGAAACTCAATATTATTGTAAACAAGAAGTACGTAAGGGATGGGAAAATTTTAAGGTTTGTAAGGAACAGTTGGTAACGGAAATCAATAGGCAGATCCGACGGCTTGACGCCCCACTCGATAAAGCTATTAGGGAAAGGACTGTGGAAGGTAGTGTGATTTCGATTCTTTTTTTATCGGCTGACCCAACCAATGCATCACGCTTGCGGCTGGGTGAAGAATTGCGTGAAATTCAGGAAAAATTGCAGCTGGCAAAACTTCGAGATCGCTTCGAACTACATCAACGAATGTCTGTTCGGCCAGTAGATATCAGCCAAGCGCTGTTGGATGTACAACCTCAAATTGTGCATTTTTCTGGTCACGGCACAGCAACAGGCGCGCTGTGTTTTGAAGAGCAGATAGGGAAAGTCCATCCTATTCAGCCTGACGCATTAGCAGCATTGTTTGAGCAATTCGCCAATCAGGTGAATTGTGTGCTATTGAACGCCTGTTACACGGAAACTCAAGCAGGGGCTATTGCCAAACACATTCAATACGTAATTGGAATGAATCAATCAATTGGCGATAAAGCCGCCATTGCCTTTGCTGTTGGTTTCTACCAAGCATTGGGGGCAGGACGCACAATTGAAGACGCATATAAACTTGGGCGTGTGCAAATCAGGCTACAAGGTATCCCTGAGCACTTAACACCAGTTCTAATCATTAAGGAGCAAGCACAACCGTAAGAGCCGCCCAATAGGGCTGCCACCAGACTGCGGGGCAGATGCATAAATTTCATGAATAGGTAATTTGAACGTCCGTCTTTCAATCAACGTCTGTCTCGCCTCGCAGCCGTTGAAGCTCGCGTTGGTTCGACGGCTCGCAATGAAGCCGACGAATTTTCCGATATTGATATTCTTATCATTGTTAAACAGTTTGATTATCAAATTCGCGAAGAACTGAGCAGGCTGTCTTCGGAATACTCCATAAGTCATGGCGTGTGTATTTCGCCGATCATCAAAGATGTAAAAGTTTGGGAACAGAATGAATTTTACAAAACCCTGTTTTATCGGGAAATTCAACGTGATGGCGTGAGATTATGTTAGAACAGAAAGTTTCGCTGCGTCCCGCGACGCAGGAAGATTATGACTTCCTGTGGTGGTTGCATCGCGCGACGATGCGGTCTTACGTCGATAAGACGTGGGGATGGGATGAGGCTTGGCAGTCCCAATCCTTTCAGGAGCGCTTCAATCCAACCACACGGGAAATCATCGAATTCGACGGCGTTCCCATTGGCTACATCGCGGTTGAGCGACGCAAAGAGGTTATTTTCCTTTCGTCTATTGAAATCGCGCCGGACTATCAGAACCGAGGTATCGGGACCATGCTGATTCAAGCCTTGCTCGACGAGGGCCGAAGCCGGGGCGTTTCCGTCGAATTATACGTTCTCAAAGTCAATCCGGCGCGACGCCTCTACGAACGGTTGGGCTTTACCATAATTCGGGAGACTGAAACGCACCATATTATGAGATTTACTTCCCCAACGTGGACAAGCCATAACCAAAAAAATCGCTCACGGAATGTCCCGCCGCGGCGGGATCACGGAAAAGATTTTCATGAATTCATTTCCGTGAGCCAGATTGCTTTGCTTTTTTGCAAAGATTTCACTTGTAATAGAATAACTTTTCGGAGTCAATAAATGCGAAATCTTTCACTCAAATTACTCAACCTTCTCATCGCTGTCATCGCCATCACTTCCACCGCGCACGCCGCCGGAGGCTTTAAAAAAGGCAAGTACGCCGGTGAATTTCTCAATCTCGGCGCGGGCGGGCGCGGGCTGGGCATGGGCGGCGCTTACACGGCGCTGGCGCGGGATGTGAGTGCGGCTTATTGGAATCCCGCCGGATTGGTGAATATCGAATATCCGCAAATCATGCTCATGCACGCGCAGCAATTCGAGGGCGTGGTGAAATATGATTTCGGCAGCTTCGGCATTCCGTTTGGCGCGCATCGGAGTCTCGGCCTCAGCCTGATTCGGCTCGGCGTGGATGACATCAAGCGCACCGTGCTGGAAAATCCCGACGCGAAATTGGGGCCGACCAATCGCCCGAAAGTAGCGGGACTTTTTTCCGACGCGGAATATGCGCTGTTTCTCACTTACGCGGTGCGACGCACCAATGCGTTGTCCTTCGGCGCGAATATCAAAATTCTTCACAAAGCGCTCGGTGACAATTCGGCGTGGGGACTCGGTTTTGATCTCGCCGCGTTGTTTAATCCGATCGGCAATTTGCAGGTCGGCCTCAATTTGCAGGATATTACGAGCACCGTTCTCGCATGGGACACGGGCCGGCGCGAGTTGATCTTTCCGATGCTGAAAGCCGGTCTCGCTTATCCGATGGGTTTTCCGATGATCGGCGGTTATATGGCTCCGGCGCTGGATTTTGAAATTCGCTTTGAAGGCCGCGATTTTGCCTCGCAACTGGCCGTCGGGCCGGTCAGTCTGGATTCGCATCTGGGCTGGGAATATCAACGCGAGGCGTTTGCTTTTCGCGTCGGCTCGGATGTTGGCAACCTTGCCGTTGGCGCCGGCATCAATTTGCCCAAATTACAAATCGACTACGCTTTTCTCAGCCATAACGATCTTGGCGCGAGCCACCGGATTTCCGCGCGGTTGTCGATCGAAGAATTGAAATATCGCCGGTCGCGGTAAGTTAATGGCGATCATGCTGTTAGATAAATTTAGCCTACGGATGAAAAGCAGCCAACGGATTTTTTATCTGTGGGCCGCTTTTCATCCGTGGGAACATGAATTTTTTGGATTTTTTTAAA
>Ga0247727_10013622_pt1 | contig 13667 bp, 7 predicted proteins | sample WisWelCaveWW1625_FD_202498 | JGI IMG/M metagenome (GOLD analysis project Ga0247727, IMG submission 202498) | Biofilm microbial communities from Wishing Well Cave, Virginia, United States - WW16-25 | ecosystem: Environmental > Aquatic > Deep subsurface > Groundwater > Cave microbial mat | place... | reverse complement strand
CCGGACAAACGGAAATTCCGGAGTGGGGAGGCCAGGCGTTGTGGGTCGGACAGGAGGAAGAAGCGTATGTTGATGCGGACGGAAAAGTTGAATGGGTGTTGAGACGACAAACAGAATATCATTTGGTGAAGTGAGGCTGGTTGCTGGTTACTTGTTGCTGGCTAAAAGACGCTATTCACTGATAACTGACTTACTAATCACTGATTACTGACTTTTATGCAAAGACTCTCTCGTGCGCAACGCGAAAAACAGAATTTGAAATGGCCGCGGCGCAAGATTTTGCTCGCGCTTCTCACGCTGTTTTTATCTTACAGCGCTTTTGATATTTTCTGGCGATTCAACCGCGACCTGCGCCAATTCGATCCCGTTGCCACCGGAAAATTGGAGACGGACATGTGGCGCTCGTATTATGATCGCCGGCCGCTCAAGCTGTTTTTTGAGTTGACGGAAATGCTGCGGACGCAATATCAGTTTCCGTGGCTGCGTTCGTATCTCGGCGCTTATTACGCCACGAAGTCGGCGTTTGTTTTTAAAGACGGCAAACAGCGCGCCGATTACGAGAAAGCCCTGCCTGCGCTCGAATCGTATTTCACCACGATTCATCGCACCGGCGATATCAATTTCAATATCAAAAATGCCGCGAAGCTGGAATTGGAATGGTGGATCGTGCATCGGCAGCGCGAACGCTACGGCAAAGCCGCGCTGGATACCGCCTGCGCCAATGCCGCAGCGGCGATTTATCTCGTTTCACCGGATTCAACTTTGGAGCACGGAAGACTGCGCGCCGAGGCGATGGTGATTCGTGATGTCCGCGCGGCTGCCGGCGGCGTTAGCGAAGAAGAGTGGGCGCAGATTGATATGTTGTTGCAAGCATGTTATAACTCGTTAAGTCGAGCAATAAGATAATCCAAATGGCGAGTGCAGTAAAATAAAAAACTGTCCAACGGATCAAAAAACGGCCAACGGATTTTGTTTTATCCGTTGGCCGCTTTTCATCCGTTGGCGCATAAGCTTTTAGAAAATTTCCTACTGTTTGGGTTTTATGATTTATCTAATACTTCTCCTATCGGTGTCGATTGCCTCGGCACAAATAACCTCAAATACAACCCGCACCAAAGTCCGCGCGTATCGTCAAGCCCACGAGCACAAAATCGTTACCGAATTGCTGGACCTGTTGTCCATTCCAAATCTCGCTTCGGATTCAATCAACATTCGGAAAAATGCCGGCAAGCTGGTGGCGATGCTCGAACAACGCGGTGTGAAAACGCAGCTTCTCGAAGTTGCCGGTTCACCGCCGGCGGTATTTGGCGAATTGATAACACCCGACGCGAAACGCACGCTCATGTTTTATGCCCATTACGACGGCCAGCCGGTCGCGTCGCTCAAATGGGATACGGAGCCGTGGAAACCAACGTTACGCGATCAAGCGACCGAAGCGGGCGGAAAAATTATTCTGCTGCCGTCTGCCGATAAAAAATTTGAAAGCGAGTGGCGAATTTATGCGCGCTCGGCGTCGGATGATAAATCGCCGATTGTCGCGATGCTCACGGCGTTGGATGCGCTTAAGGCGAACAAAATAAAACTCACGACGAATCTCAAATTCTTCTTTGAAGGGGAGGAGGAAGCCGGCTCGCCGCATCTCGAAGCGATTGTCGCTAAATATGCGGATAGGCTCAAAGCCGACGCGTGGATTCTTTGCGACGGGCCGGTACACCAAACGCGGAAACAGCAGCTTTATTTCGGCGTGCGCGGGATTATTTCTTTGGAGTTGACCGTGTACGGCGCGAATCGCGAATTGCACAGTGGCCATTACGGCAATTGGGCGCCGAATCCGGCGATGCGATTGAGCCAACTATTGGCGAGCGTGAAAGATGAGAACGGGCGCGTGCTGATCAAAGGATTTTATGATCGGGTTGAGCCGTTGAATCCAGTAGAGCAGAAAGCAGTTGCAGAAGCACCGGATAGCGATCCTGAGTTAATGCGGTCATTAGGATTTGCACAAGCCGAGGGCGGAGGAAAAAAACTTATCGAGTTGATTCATCTGCCGTCATTTAACATTCGCGGGTTGCAAGGCGCGGCGGTTGGCACTAATGCTCGTAACGTTGTTCCTGCAATTGCTACTACGGCTGTTGACATTCGCCTCGTGAAAGGCACGGATCGCCATCACATGCGCGAGTTGGTGGAGAATCACATTCGCGAGCAAGGTTATCATATCGTTGCCGCCGAACCCGATCTCGCCACGCGGCTCAAATATCCAAAACTCGTTAAAGCCGTATGGGAAGAAGGTTACAACGCCAGTCGCACTGCGATGGACTTGCCGATTTCGCAAGCGATTATTTCTGCCATTGAAACTTCAATCGGCGAGCCAGTGATTAAAATGCCGACGCTCGGCGGCAGCGTGCCGTTTTATATTTTCACTGATATTTTGAAAACTCCCGCGATCGGCGTGCCGATCGTGAATCATGATAACAATCAACACAGCGCGAACGAAAATCTGCGCCTGCAAAATTTGTGGGATGGAATTGAAGTATTCGCGGCGCTGATGACGATGTAACTGGTTGCTCGTTGCTTGTCGCTCGATACTGAGTTAAATTCCACTATATGTCATTCTGTAAGAATCTTTTTTGTGATCAACATGCGGTTTGTCTTGGATTGGAAAAAGATTCCTGCGGAATGACATGCTCCTTCTTTATGGACGAAGAAAAATAGTCAAGCTTAGATCGTTACACGTTTCACGTTACACGAGGATAAATAATGAACGTAACATTAGAAACCTTTCAACCAGAAGTCGTTGACGCCAGTTTTAAAACGCCTGTCGTCGTTGATTTCTGGGCGGTGTGGTGCCAGCCGTGCCGCACGCTGGGGCCGGTGTTGGAGAAATTGGAGAAAGAAGCGAACGGCAAGTGGAAGTTGGTGAAAGTGAATACCGATGAAGAGCCGGAGCTTGGGCAGCATTTTCAAATTCAAAGCATTCCGGCGGTGAAAATGATTCATCAGGGACAAATCGTCGATGAGTTTGTCGGCGCGTTGCCCGAAGTCGAAGTGCGCAAATGGCTTGCGAAGCTCCTGCCAGAAGCGCCAAAAAGCCCGCTGGAAATGATTAAGGAACTTTTGCAAGCCGGCAATCTTTCCAAAGCGCGGAAACTGTTGGAAAGCGCGGTGAAGCAGGAACCGGCCAATGCCGAAGCGCGTGTTTTGCTGGCGACACTGTTAATGTCGGATGATCCTGATAAAGCCGCGGAATTGGTGAAAACCATTGACGAGGAAAATCCGCTGGCGAACAAGGCGAATGCGATCCGAACCTTGCATCGAATCGTATCGCTTAGAGAACTATCGGGCAAGCCGGAAGCCGACTGGAATCTTTATCGGCAGGGAATTGCCGCGTTCAAAAAAGGAAAATACGCCGAGGCGCTCGAAGCGTGGATAGAAGTCGTGAGCCGCAATCGCCAACTTGACGAAGACGGCGCGCGGAAAGCCTGCGTCGCAATCTTCACGCTGCTCGGCAGCGAACATGAATTGACGCAAAAATATCATCGCCGCTTTACGGCAGCGTTGTATTAAACGGGGGCGAAGGGCGAAGTCGGACCCTGGCCTGCTGCAGGGCAGGCTTGGTCGAAAGAATTTTTTTAAATTTGGAAAATCGTTGTAACCAAGTCCGACTTCACGTTGTTTAGCGCAGAAAGCTAATGATATAAACCGCTAAAGCCGCGAGAAAAAAGCAAAATAGCGATTTCAGTTTCGTAGTTTCACGAAATGTAAAGACTACAGGGCAGGAATCAACTCTTCAATTTCTCGAATCAAAGCCGGCAGATTCGGTTGCGCAAAACTAAGATTGTCGGCGGGAATGCGATGGTGTTTGATGTCAGGCGGGATGTGCTTGTGATGGGGAAAAGTCGAGGCCAGAAACGGATCATCCGGATGCGGCCAACGGTCATACCAGTAAAGTTTTTCACGACCATGGTAAACCTCGTAACCATAGTCTTCTATTCGCCGTTTTAAAAAATCAACTGTCTCGAAAATGCTGAGCTTTACCCCTTTGTCGAAATAGACGTCGCCGATGACTTGCGCGGAAGTCGGGCTTCTGCGTTTTACGATCAAAGTGGAAATTTTTATACTCGGAAATTGGAGAGGTAACGAATAAATGAAGCTCTCGTAGTCCGGCAAGCTGGGCATCATACCGCCATTTCCTCGCTTCTGAAAAAATCATCTTCCAGAGGTTGAGCAAACTTCAATAGAGCGGAAGGGGATTTGAGAAGCTCAAGATATATTTCATGGCGGTTTAACCAGAGTTTGTAAAGCCCCAACCACTCGTGCAACTCAAAGGCTTCCTCAATCTTGCCGGCGAGCACGAGCTTATAAAACTCCGCGGATTTAATGCTGTACTTCCACTCGAACTTCTCCATATGCCGTTCGAGATGATTCATTTCGCGAACGACTTCATCAAGGGTCATTTCCATGATAAACCTCGCTATAACGATAATTCAAACTTACTTTTTCTAAAGCTAATAAGATTTTCTCATATAGTCAACGACAATTTTTCTCTTTTCTTTTTCCCCGGCTTTCCGTAAATTATTCAGTTTGATAAAAATATTAAATGACCGGATCGGACTACGAGAGGAGCAGCGATGAGATCACAAGAATTCAACACCGTAAGCCCAACGACGTTTCCATCGGCGGCGCACATGATGGAACAATTCATGAAAACCCAAGAATACATCGCCTTGGAAGAAAAACACGGCGCGCATAATTATCATCCTCTGGATATCGTCATCCAACGGGCGGAGGGCGTTTGGGTGTATGATGTCGAAGGCAATCGTTATCTCGATTTTCTCAGCGCCTATTCGGCGGTGAGTCAGGGCCATTGCCATCCACGCATCTACAAAGCAATGGTCGAGCAGGCGAAAAAGTGCACGCTGTCGTCGCGTGCGTTTCGTAATGATCAGTTGGCGCTCTTTTATAAAGAGCTGACCACGTTGTGCGAGTTGGACATGGCGTTGCCGATGAACAGCGGGGCGGAGGCCATTGAAACGGCGGTGAAGACCGCGCGCAAGTGGGGCTACGAACGCAAGCTGGTGGAGGATAACAAAGCGGAGATTATTGTCTGTGAAGGAAATTTTCATGGCCGTACCACAACGGCGATCAGTTTTTCCAGTGAGCCGGAATATAAAAAAAATTTCGGCCCTTTGACGCCGGGTTTTGTGTTCGTGAAATTCGGCGAAGCGGCCGCGTTGGAGAAAGCGATGACGCTGAATACGGTGGCATTTCTCGTCGAGCCGATTCAGGCCGAGGGCGGGGTGTTGCTGCCGCCGCCGGGCTATCTCGCGAAAGTAACGGAGATTTGCCGGAAGAACAATGTGCTAGTGATGTTTGATGAAATTCAAACCGGACTGGGGCGCACAGGAAAAATGTTTGCATATCAGCATGATCCGGGCGCGAAGCCGGATGTTTTGGTTCTCGGCAAAGCGTTGTCCGGCGGATTTTATCCGGTGTCCGCGGTCGTTGCGCGCCGCGAGGTGCTCGAAGTGTTGCAGCCGGGTCATCACGGCAGCACGTTTGGCGGCAACCCGCTGGCGTGCGCAATTTCGCGGGAAGCGCTGCGCGTGCTCATTGACGAAAATCTGACGCAACGTTCGGCGGAGATGGGACATTATTTTCAGGAAAAATTGCGCACCATGAAGAGCAAACACATTAAGGAAATTCGCGGGTGCGGTTTGTTGATCGGCGTCGAGTTGTGGCCGCACGCCGGCGGCGCGCGCCGTTTTTGCGAGGCGCTGAAAGATGAAAAACTGTTGTGCAAAGAAACGCATGATCACGTTATCCGCTTTGCCCCGCCGCTCGTCATCACGCGCGAAGAATTGGACTGGGCGTTCGACCGCGTCAAGAAAGTGATGGAATCCACGTCGTAAGTTGTAGCGGTGAGAGCGGAGGGCGGAAACGGGCGATCAGGGGCGTCATTCCGCCCTTTGTCTTTAAACGGTATTTTTCACGGAGGAAACGATGAAAAAATCTTTTTGCCTGTTTTTTCCTTTTTTCTTTTTTCTATTTTACGGCTGTTCTTCCGCGCCTCCGACGATCGCACTGCTCACCGATTACGGTACGCAAGATCATTACGTCGGCGAATTACAAGGCGTCATTCTTTCCGTCAATCCTGCCGCTCGACTCACCACCATTACCCATGAAGTTCCCAGCCATGATATTCGCGACGGCAGCTTCATTTTAGCAACGGCGGCCGGTGATTTTCCGCACGGCACGATTTTCGTCGCCGTCGTTGATCCGAGCGTGGGCAGCAAGCGGCGGGCGATTATCGTAGAGACGCTCGATAAAAAATATTTCGTCGGCCCGGACAACGGCCTGTTTACGGATGTGATTCGCACGCTGGGCGTGAAACGCGCGTTTGAGATCACGAACGTGCTGTGGTTCCGCACCAGCGCGATTTCCGCGACGTTTCACGGGCGCGATGTTTTTGGGCCGGCCGCGGCGCATCTGTCAAAAGGGGAGAAGGTGGAAGACGCCGGCCCGCTGATTTCCGATCTGCAACAATTTCAGCGCACCGAGGCGGTTCTGCGTGCAGGCCGCATTACCGGTGAAATTCTGCACCGTGATCGTTACGGCAATTTAATCACGAATGTTGCCGCACCCCTGCTGGCCAAAGCGGGATGGAAAACGGGAATGACCTTTGATTGCACGGCACGTGCGAAGACCGTGCGGGGAAAGTTTTCCGATCGCTATAGTGCCGTGCCGTTGGGTGAATACGTTATTCTGCTGAACAGCCACGGTTTGCTGGTCATTGCGCGCAACCTGGCGAATGCGGCGGCGGGCCTCGACAATGCCGCGGCGGGCGATTCGCTGCAAATTAATACGTCCGGCACGGCTTCAACCAATTGAGCATGGCGAGCGCTATCAAAAAGAAAAATTTTCCAACGGCCAGAAAAATCCAAATTGCTGAAGCTCGCTAGGCGAGCTATGCCGTTGAGCGTATCCGCTTTCAACAAACTGCCGTTTAGACTTCGGACATTTGACCTCGGACTTCGGACCCCTCTTTATTTCAGCACCATTTTTTGCCGAGAGACAAAATCACCGGCTTCCAAGCGATAAAAGTAAACCCCGGCCGTTACCCTTTTTCCCTGCCGGTCGCGGCCATCCCAGATCACTTTTTTGATGCCCGGCGTTTGCCATGAATTGACCAGGAGCGCGACTTCATGGCCGAGGATATTATAAATGGCAAGTTTGACGGCGACAGCCGCCGGGATGGCATAAACGATTTCGGTCTGCGGATTCGCCGCGCCGATGTCGAAGGGATTCGGATAGTTTTGGCTTAAAGTAAATTTGTCCGGCAAATTTATTTTCAAATTCGCTGCGTCGTTGGTGATCCGCACCGGAATCGGCGTTCCCGATTTCCCGACCAACAGCGCGCTTTCAATTTGCAAACCGGTTTTTGAAAAATCCGCGGATTGGGCCTGCAAAGAAAACTGCAAAAGCTCGCGCGTTCCGAGGGCGATGCAATCTCCCGACAGGCTGTAAATCAGAACCGCCAGTTGGTCTGGCCCGCGAGCCGTCGTCAAGGTCATGACGTGATTTCCCGCCGATAAGAGAGGATCACCCAACGCCAGCACGCGGCTGTCGCCTCTAATCTTGAGCTGCAAGGCGGTCACGGGTTCAGCGACGGAAATCGTCAGCGGCAATTTAATCGATGCCCCGACGATGATTTCGGCTGCGCCCAAGCGAAGCTCGCCTCCAGCTTCAGCGCCGTTGTTTTTCCCAGATGCGAAGGTTGCGGCCAAAAGACTTTTCAAGCTTTCATTCACCGTATCAACCACGTCGATGACATTGATCTTTCCGTCCTGGTTTGTATCCGCGGTCGTGCTATCCAAATGGGTGACCCTTTTCAGCGGATTTTGCAAAATGACTCTAATCTCGAAATCGACGTCATTGGCGTCGACTTTAAAATCACGCGTCACGTCGCAGCGAACACCCGTTGCGGTCGTTTCACCGGCGAAGTTCGAGGGCGGAGAATCACCGCCGGCATTAAGAGCAAACACCTGATATGACGCGGCTGCGCCTCGATTTAGCCCCGCATCTCGATAGTTTTGCACATTCGGCCCAACGGTGAAAACGCTCACCGCAGTCTCAATCGTTCCCACGCGCCGCACAATTTTAAAATCGGATTCATTGTTTGAATTGTCCGTCCAACTCAAATTGATTTGGCTCATGCTCATGGCTTCGGCAACAAGACTCGAGGGCGGAAGCGGCGTCGGGGGCAAATTGCCCACGGTGAATGTCTGATTGGCTGAGGTTCCGCCGCCGGCGCCGCTGTTGGTTACTGAGAAGTCTCGTGCGCCGGTCGCCGCACTCGCGGTGATGGTCAGATTCGCCGTCAAACTCGTTGAACTGTTCACCGTCGTCGAGTTCACCGTAATGCCACTGCCAACATTCACGGCTGTGACGCCACTAATAAAATTCGTTCCTGTCAAAATCACCTCCAGCGTCTGCAATCGAATGCCGGTAGCCGGTGTGAGGCTCGCCAAAGTTGGAACGGGATTATTCACGGTAAAAGTTTGATTCGCCGAGGTTCCGCCGCCGGGGGCGCTGTTGACAACTGAGAAGTTCCGGCCGCCGGTGATCGCGCTCGCGGTGATGGTCAAATTCGCCGTCAAACTCGTCGAGCTGTTTACCGTCGTCGAGTTCACCAAAATATCGGTTCCAACTTTTACGGCCGTAACGCCGCTGATAAAATTCGTCCCGCTAAAAACCACATCGAGGGTCTGCAAACGGCTGCCGGTGGTTGGCGCCAGGCCGGTCAAAGTCGGCGCCGGATTGCTGCCGATCCTGAAAACGTTTGGCAACGTCGCTGTTGCCCCGCCCGGCGGCGCGTTGGTGACCGAAACGTTGCGTGGACCGAGCACGGCATTGGAACTAATCGTGATATTGGCGGTGAGTTGTGTGGTCCCGCCGTTGGCGGGATTAACCGTGATCGAGTTTACCGTGATGGCCGCGCCCAAGTTTATCGAACTCACGCCGCTGATAAAATTCGTTCCCGTCAAAACTACGTCGAGCCTCTGCAAGCGATTGCCGTTGGTTGGCGCAACGTTCGTCAAAGTCGGCGCGGGATTGTTTATGGTGAAGGTTCGATTGCCTGAGACGCCGCCGCCGGGGCCACTGTTGCTCACGGCGAAGCTCATCGCACCCGTTGCTGCCGCCGCCGTGATGGTGAGATTCGCCGTCAAACTCGTTGAACTGTTCACCGTTGTCGAATTAACCGTAATGCCGCTGCCGACGTTCACGGCAGTGACGCCGTTAATAAAATTCGTTCCGGTAAAAACCATGTTAAACGTCTGCAAGCGTCTGCCATTAATTGGTGCGATGCTGGTCAAGGTTGGCGCTGGATTGCTGCCGACGGTGAAGCCGTTTGGCAAAGTTGTGGTTCCGCCCCCCGGCAGCGCATTGGTGACCACAACATCGCGCGTGTCCAGCGCGGCATTAGACTTGATGGTGATCTTGGCCGTGATTTGCGTGGTCCCGCCGTTGGCGGGATTGACGACCATCGAGTTCACGGTGATGTCGGCGCCCAAATTTATCGCGCTCACGCCGCTGATAAAATTCGTTCCGGTTATAACCACCTCCAGCGTCTGCAAACGGCTGCCGTTGGATGGCGAGAGACTCGCCAGGGTTGGCGCGGGATTGTTTACGGTGAATATCTTATTTGGCGACGTTCCGCCGCCGGGACCTGCGTTCGTCACTGAAAAGTTATGCGCGCCGGTGGCCGTCGCAACGGTGATGGTCAAGTTAGCCGTCAAACTCGTCGAATTGCTCACAGTCGTCGAGTTAACCGTAATTCCAGCGCCGACATTTACGGTCGTGACCCCGCTGATAAAATTCGTTCCGGTAAAAACCACATTAAACCTCTGCAAGCGTCTGCCATTAATTGGCGCGATGCCGGTCAAGGTCGGCGCCGGATTGCTGCCGACGGTGAAGCCATTCGGCAAAGTTACCGTTCCGCCGCCCGGCGGCGAATTGATAACCGAAACCTCGCGCGCCCCCAGCTCGGCATTGGCCCCGATGGTGATATTGGCCGTGATTTGCGTGGCGCTATTGACGGCCATCGAGTTCACCGTGATGTCGACGCCCAAATCCACCGCGCTCACCCCGTTGATAAAATTCGTTCCCGTAAAAATCACCTCCAGTGTCTGCAAGCGGTTGCCGTTGGGCGGCGAAAGGCTGGTCAATGTTGGCGTCGGGTTGCTGCCGACAGTGAAGCCGTTTGGCAAAGTTGCGGTTCCGCCGCCCGGCAGCGCATTGGTGACAGAAACATTGCGCGCCCCGAGCGTGGCGTTGGCGCTGATCGTGATATTGGCAGTGATTTGCGTGGTCCCGCCGTTGGCGGGATTCACAATGATTGCGTTCACCGTGATGTCGGTGGCGCCAAAACTCACCGCGCTCACGCCGTCGATAAAATTCGTTCCCGCAAAAACCACCTCCAGCGCCTGCAAACGTTTGCCGTTAGGTGGTGAGAGACTGGTCAAAGTTGGCAGCGGATTGTTTACGGTGAAAGTCTGATTTGCCGAAATGCCGCCGCCGGGGCCATTGTTCGTCACCGAGAAGCTTTGGGCGCCGATGGCGGTCGTCGTCGGGATGGTGACATTCGCCGTCAAACTCGTCGAATTGTTGACCGTCGTGGAGTGTACCGTGATTCCGGCTCCGGCATTCACGGCCGTGACGCCGCTGATAAAATTCGTTCCGGTAAAAACCACGTCGAGCGTCTGCAAACGATTACCGCTATTGGGCGAAATGCCTGTCAGGGTCGGTGCAGGATTTCCCACCGTGAAAGTTTGGCTCGCCGAGGTTCCGCCGCCGGGAGCACTATTGACCACCGAAAAATTCCGTGCGCCGATGGCTGCGCCCGCGCTAATCGTCAGATTAACCGTCAAACTTGTGGAACTGTTCATCGTCGTCGAGTTAACCGTAATGCCGGTTCCGGCATTCACGGCCGTGACCCCGCTGATAAAATTCGTTCCGGTAAAAACCACGTCCAGCGTTTGCAAGCGATTGCCGCTCATTGGTGAAATGCTCGTCAAGGTTGGCGCGGGATTCCCCCCAACAGTGAAGCCGTTTGGCAAAGTTGCCGTTCCGCCGCCCGGCGGCGAATTGGTAACCGAAACATTGCGCGCGCCCAGCACGGCATTGGAACCAATGGTGATATTGGCCGTGATTTGCGTTGCGCTATTGACGATGGTCGAGCTCACCGTGACATCGGCGCCAAAGCTCACCGAACTCACACTGCGGACAAAATTCATTCCCGTAAAAACCACCTCTACAGTTTGCAAACGGCTACCATTGGCTGGCGAGACGCTCGTCAACGCCGCCGCAGGATTATTCACCGTGAAAGTTCGATTCGCCGAGATCCCGCCACCAGGACCACTGTTGACCACTGAGAAAATCCGTGCACCGGTCGCCGCTGCCGCCGTGATCGTGAGATTCGCCGTCAAACTCGTCGAGTTGTTCACCGTTGTTGAGTTAACCGTAATACCGCTGCCGACATTCACAGAAGTGACGCCATTGATAAAATTCGTTCCCGTAAAACCCACATCCAGTGTCTGTAAGCGGCTACCGTTGGTTGGCGAAATACTCGTCAAGGCCGGCACGGGATTGTTCACTGTGAATGTCTGGTTCGCCGAAGTGCCGCCACCGGGAGCGCTATTGACAACTGAGAAGTCACGTGCGCCAGTGGCCGCGCTGGCCGTGATCGTGAGATTCGCCGTCAAGCTGGTCGAGCTATTGACCGTCGTTGAATTAACCGTAATGCCGGTTCCGGCGTTCACGGCCGTGAGGCCGCTGATAAAATTGGTCCCCGTAAAAACCACCTCGAGTGTCCGCAAACGATTGCCGTTGATTGGCGATAGGTTCGTCAAAGTTGGGACGGGGCTACTCACGGTGAAAATTTGATTCGCCGAGGCTCCGCCGCCAGGAGCGCTGTTGGTCACTGAAAAGTTCCGCGTGCCGGTGGCCGCAGCGGTAATCGTGAGATTAGCCGTCAAGCTTGTTGAACTGTTGACTGTCGTTGAGTTGATTGTAATGTCGCTTCCTCCGACATTCACCGCTGTGACGCCGTTAATAAAATTCGTTCCCGTAAAACCCACATCGAGCGTCTGCGAACGATTGCCGTTGGCTGGCACAAGGCTCGCTAAAGTAGGAACGGGATTGTTCACAGTGAAAGTTTGATTCGCCGAGGTTCCGCCGCCGGGAGTGCTGTTGGTAACGGAGAAGTTTCGCGCGCCGGTGGCCGCACCAGCAGCGATAGTGAGATTCGCCGTCAAACTCGTCGCACTGTTCACCGTCGTGGAGTTAACCGTAATGCCGCTGCCGACATTCACGGAAGTGACGCCGTTGATAAAATTCGTTCCCGTGAAAACTACCTCCAGCGTCTGCAAGCGGCTGCCACTAGTTGGCGAAATGCTGGTCAAAGTCGGCGCGGGATTACCCCCCACTGTAAATCCATTCGTCAAAATTGTCGTTCCCCCGCCCGGAGCCGCATTGGTGACTGAAACATTGCGCGCCCCAAGTGCGGCGCTGGCGCCAATGGTGATATTCGCCGTGATTTGCGTTGCGCTATTGACGGCGGTGGAGTTCAGCGTGATGTCGGCGCCAAAACTCACCGAGCTGACGTTGTCGATAAAATTCGTTCCGGTAAAAACCACCTCCAGCGTCTGCGAGCGATTGCCAGTGATTGGCGAAATGCTGGTCAAGGTCGGCGCGGGATTACCCTCCACGGTGAAGCCGTTCGTCAAAGTTGCCGTACCGCCGCCCGGCGCCGCATTGGTGACCGAAATATTGCGCGCCCCAAGTGCGGCGTTGGCGTTAATGGTGATTTTGGCGGTGATTTGGATCGCGTTGTTGACCGTAGTCGAGTCCACGGTAATACCGGCACCCAAATCCACCGAGCTTACGCCGCTGATAAAATTCGTTCCCGTAAAACCCACATCGAGCGTCTGCGAGCGATTGCCGTTGGCTGGCACAAGGCTCGCTAAAGTTGGAACGGGATTGTTCACCGTGAAAGTTTGGTTCGCCGAGGTTCCGCCGCCGGGAGTGCTGTTGGTGACGGAAAAATTCCGCTGGCCAGTGGCCGCACCAGCCGCGATAGTGAGATTCGCCGTCAAACTCGTCGTACTGTTCACTGTCATCGAGTTAACCGTAATGCCGCCGCCGACATTCACGGAAGTGACGCTGTTGATAAAATTCGTTCCCGTGAAAACCACATCGAGCGTCTGCAAGCGATTGCCAGTGATTGGCGAAATGCTGGTCAAGGTCGGCGCGGGATTACTCCCCACTGTAAATCCATTCGTCAAAAGTGTCGTTCCCCCGCCCGGAGCCGTATTGGTGACCGAAACATTGCGTGCCCCCAGCGCCGCGCTGGCGTCAATGGTGATATTCGCCGTGATTTGCGTTGCGCTGTTAATCGTGGTCGAGTTCAGCGTGATGTCAGCGCCGAAATTCACCGAACTCACGCCGTCGATAAAATTTGTTCCCGTAAAAATCACATCCACCGTCTGCAAGCGATTGCCGTTAGTGGGCGAGAGACTCGTTAAAGTTGGCGCAGGATTATTCACAGTGAAAGTTTGATTCGCCGAGGTTCCGCCACCGGGAGTGCTGTTGGTGACGGAAAAGTTTCTTGC
>Ga0247727_10013621_pt1 | contig 13667 bp, 10 predicted proteins | sample WisWelCaveWW1625_FD_202498 | JGI IMG/M metagenome (GOLD analysis project Ga0247727, IMG submission 202498) | Biofilm microbial communities from Wishing Well Cave, Virginia, United States - WW16-25 | ecosystem: Environmental > Aquatic > Deep subsurface > Groundwater > Cave microbial mat | place... | reverse complement strand
AAGGAACAAAAGCAGGCTTAAGGTCGTTATCTCAGTTGAAAACCGCCGGGAACTTCAACGTTCTTGGAGCGGTCAAGGGCTACCAGTGTAGACAATGGCGGCGCTCACTGGTAGCCGTTTTTGTTTTCTTTTAAAGAGGAGAACTCAAAACAAGCGATGGTCAAGGCACTTAGGGGTCACGCGTCTCAAAGAGTTACTGCTAGGGAAAGCCGATTGAGAGAGCCAACTTCGCCAAACGAGGAAAGGGCGTAGTCAAAAAGATAGCGGTCATAAGAAATGCCAAACCCCAGCGAAACTCCGGCAAAACGTTCGGTGATGGAATCAGTTCCTAATTTTTGATCTTTGCCAACATTATCGTAGCCAAATCGCAAATAAAAACTCTGCGAAATTTCAAATTCCCCGGCCGCGCGGAATCGCAAATCCTCGTCAGGGAAATGCACCACGGCCGCGCTCCATAAAAAAGGCAAATGTGCCAAGCGTTTCGAAAGGCCGAATTGAAAATTGATGGGAAGCTTTTCTTTTGTGGCATTATAGGCCGTCCGCGCCTTGCCAATATTGAAAATCCCGCCAGCGATGCTCAGATTCCCCATAATGGTCGAATGATAAATCACCCCCACGTCTAACCCTACTCCATCTGCCGTATACTGTTCGATTTCGGAGCGAAAGTATTTTACGCTGGCGCCCAAAAGCCAGCGTTCCGCATGGACACGAGAATAAGTGGCGTAGAGCACCATGCTACCGGCGCCAAATTCGCCCAGATCTTCGCCAACTTTGTTGGTGCGTTGAAACGTGCCGTAATCGGTGTAATGCAGCCCCAATCCATAGCTCCCCTGCCGATGCGTATGAACGTACGCGCCCACGAAGCTTTGAATATCCAAGATGTGATTCAAGTAACCGAAGGCGCCGGCTCGGGTCGCCATGTCGGCAATGCCGGCGGGATTGTAAAAGATCGCATGAGGATCTTTCGACACGGCAAGCATACTTCCGGCCATCGCCGCCGGGCGAGCGCCAACATGGGTTCTTAAGAATGCAAAAGAAACCGATTGGCTATGGCCCGATTGAGGAAGGAAGGCAAAGAGAATAGTCAATGCTGCGAGATATTTTTTCATGAGCAATACCAGAGTTAGGGCGGGCTCGAGCTGGTGAGCGGGATCGAACCGCTGACCTGCGCATTACGAGTGCGCCGCTCTACCGACTGAGCTACACCAGCCACGCATCGAATCGACTTCTAAGGCTTCCGGCTGCGGCGGCGGAACGCCTGTGCTAAATAATTAGTGGTGGCTCGCAGAATCGAACTGCGGACACACGGATTTTCAGTCCGTTGCTCTACCAACTGAGCTAAGCCACCGGAAAGTTATCAAGCCGTGTCGAAAATATTTTTCGTCAACAAAATGCGAAAAAAATATATTACATCTGCGTTCCAAAATCAAGGTAATTTAAGGCAAGACTCGGGGAAAATATTTCATAATCCTGTTCACTTCGAACCAAGATACCGCACGTCAACGTTTCCCACCGCTAGCTCAAAAACTCAAAAGGTTGAATAGATTCACATTGGCGCCGCTTATATAACGACCAAGGTGTTGGCGAAAATCTGCCGCCGTGGAATCGACGCGCAAAATAGCGCGCTCCAGATTTTCGATCATCTGATCGTCATAGATGAGCCGGCCCAGTGCCCCTTCTCGCCGACGCATACGATTCGAGATCTCCTCCAACGTTTTTGAAAATTCGTTCAACCGTATCGAAGCATCGGCCAGAGCTAAAAGGGTGCTATCTATCCCCTGTTGTCGGCGCTCGACCACCTCACGCAACTCTTGCGCCGTATAATCTACGTTCAGTGCCACACGATGCAGAAGCATCTCATTGTCTTGTAAAAACCTTCGCAGTGTGTTGGTGGTAACGCGAAGATCGCCTGCGGATTCATGCACCGCTTGTTGCAAGCGATTCTTGTCGAGTAAAGAGTTCACCAACGTCACAGTCGAATCCAAGCGCCCCATGAGTTGGGTGGTGCGGCCGGCAAGCTCTCCGGCAACCAAAAGCAATTCGGCAAATCCGGCGGTTTGAGAGCCGGGCAGGGGTTGAGAAAGCGCTGCGCCATCCAGCGGCGCGCCGGAAGTTCCGGGCAAAATCTCTACTTTTTTGCCGCCCATCAATTCAACCGCCGTGATGTAAGCGCGGACGTCGGGGTACAACTTTATATCGCGATCAAGCATCACCGTGACCAATGCCCGGTCACGCTGAAGGCCGATATCCGAAACCTGGCCTTTTTTCACCCCGCTGACGGTTACCGGATCTCCGGGCTTGAGGCCGCCGCTGTTCTCAAAAAGAAACTTCACCGGCTGCTGTCCGGTGGTCAGGCGATAGTTCTTTCCCCACAATACGCCAAAAATGAGAATGAGCAGCGCACAGAGAATCGTTGCCCCGACTTTGAGCTCTAAAGAAGTGCGTTCCATCGATCACTCGAAATCATATTGGAGATATTTTTCAAGCTCAAGCTGATCACTGGTGCGTTCGCGCATGCGGCTGATGAGCTTTTCATTAAAGGCCTTGGCCGGGTCGTAACCCGCCATCTTCAGCAAGCGGTTGAGAGCGATGACTTCGGCAATCACCGTGATATTTTTTCCGGGAAAAATCGGAAGCTGAACGACCGGAATCTCGACGTCGAGAATTTTCGTGGTCTGTTCTTCGAGGCCCGTGCGTTCGTATTCCTGATCGCTCCGCCATTCTTCGAGATGGACTTCGATTTCGATTCGCTTTTGGGCGCGCACCGAGCGAATGCCGAAGATGCTGCGCACTTCGATGATGCCCAAGCCGCGGATCTCCATGTGTTGTTGCAGCATGTCGCTGCCGCGTCCGATGAGAATGCCCGCGGCTTGGCGAATGATGTTCACCACGTCGTCCGCCACCAGTCGATGGCCGCGCTCGACGAGATCGAGGGCGATTTCACTTTTGCCGATGCCGCTGCGCCCGGTGAACAGCACGCCCACCCCGTACACGTCCACCAAGGACCCGTGCACGGTGATCGTCGGCGCAAAAAGCTGGTCGAGATAGCCGCTGAGCAGGTGCATTAAACGCGAGGTATTATGCGGCGAGCGAAAGATCGTGATGCCTCGCGTATCGGCGATGGTGACCATCTCCGGTGGTATTTTGTTGCCCGCCGTCACGATCAGACATGGTACATCGAAGCTGAGCAGTTTTTCAATGGCGGCGCGGCGAGAGGTCTCGCCCAACGTGCTCAGATAACCGATCTCGGCATTGCCCAAAATCTGCACGCGCTCAAACGTAAAAACTTTGACGAAGCCGGTCAGCGCCAGCCCGGGCCGGTGCAGATCGCCCTCGGTAATAGGATGCTTGAAGCTGTGCGGGCCATTGACGATTTCAAGAGAAAGTTGGCCTCGCAGGTCATTGTAAATTTTTTCAACCGTTATCTTGCTCATAACGCCTCACAACGTGCGCCAGATTACCCTTAAGAGGCCGTGCGCGCGATGGTCTCGGATCTCTTCGCGCGGCTCTTGTAGCGGGTTTTCCTTTTATCCTTCAGTTTTTTGAGCTGACGTTCCAATTTTTCTACGGCACGCGAAACCGATTTGCGAATCTGCTCGCTTTTTTCAACGGCCGCAAGATTTTGCCGAGCGACTTTCAGCGTAATTTCTGCAATTTGGTTAAAATGTTCCCACGACAGAATAACTTCCGAGCTCATCGCCCCATCATAATATTTCTCCAAGCGTGAAACCTCCTCGCGCACAAAGCTCTTCAACGTGTCGGGTGCCTTAAAATGCCGTGCTGTGATGGTTATCCTCATGGGTATCTCCTTAAATAGTGCAAAAATCATGATCACTTGATCCCGCCAAGCGGGTTAACTCTGTGTGAACTCAGAACACTTGTGCGTCAGAAAAAAGCCGAGTGGCGATTGCTGCGGCGCATTTCGTATGGAAATATTATTTCTTGCCGGCGGTTCGACGCTCGGCGCGCGGATGCGCCTGCCGGTAAGCGGCCTTCAAGCGCTCCGTCGTGACGTGCGTGTAGACCTGGGTCGTCGTCAAACTCGCATGGCCAAGCATGTCTTTCACCGCCATCAGATCTGCGCCGGCTTCCAAGAGATGAGTCGCGAAGCTGTGCCGCAGCGCGTGCGGATGAGCCTTGCTCGGATCGGTAAAAGGCTTCAGGCGCTCGGCAACGCATCGCCCGATTTTGCCTGGCAAAAGCGCTTTGCCGTTTTTTCCGATGAACAATTGCTGAGCCATCGACTTGGTGCGTTGCACAATCTCTCGGCGCCGCTCCATCCATATTTGTACGGCGTTGCCCGCCGCTCGTCCAAGCGGCACGATCCGCTGACGATTGCCCTTGCCGATCACGCGGATCTGCATGTTCATCAAATCTATGTCAGAAATCGTCAGACCGGACAGTTCGCGAAGGCGCAATCCGCTTCCATAAAAAAGCTCCAGAATGGCCGCATCCCTCGCTCCTTCGAACGTACCGGCGCGGATGGCATCCAGCGCCTTGGCGACTTCGCGCTGAGTGAGAAAATCCGGCAGGCGCACGGGCTTCTTCAGAAAAACGACGTTGCTCGCGGGGTTGTGCGGCACGGCGTTTTCCATGAGAAGAAATTTGAAAAACGAGCGCAAACAGGCAAGCTTCCTATTCACGGTCACCGCCATCAAACCGGCGCGCGTTAGAGTGGAAAAAAATCGCCGGATGACCAGGCGGGTAATGTCCCCGCGAACTTCTTGTGCTTCGACAAATTGCTGAAACTGCCGCAGATCCCCGGCATAGGTCAGCAGCGTGAAAGAAGAAACCCGCCGCTCATGTTTAAGATAGCCAAGAAATTTCTCGACCCATTCTTGCAGAGATTGGGCATTAAACGGCTGCATTATCGCCACCTTCGCTGTCTGCGTCAAGCTCGGTTTTGCATTTCGGACAACGCAAAAAAGCGCCCCGGGATTGGGTATAGCGTTCCTCGACGTAAGGGTTGGCGCATTGCGGGCACACCGTGGCCACCGGCTTGCTCCACGTCGCGAAATCGCAGTTCGGATAATTGCTGCATCCATAGAAAGAACGGCCGCGTTTGCTGCGGCGTTCGATAATCTTGCCGCCGTCTTTCGGGCAGAGCACACCAATCGGATAAGGGCGCGAGGTTTTACAATCAGGATAGCCGCTGCATGCCAGAAATCTTCCATAGCGGCCGACTTTCACCACCATCGGCTTGCCGCAATTTTGGCAGATTTCGCCCGGCACCTCCTCTTGCGCGTCGAGCGGCTTGGAATGTTTGCATTCCGGGTAACCGCTGCAGGCCATGAATTTTCCATTCCGTCCCCAACGAATGATCAGCGGCCTGCCGCATTTCGGACACGCTTCATCCGTCGATTCCTGCAACGCATCTTTGATTGCCTCCTTCTTTTCCTCGGTTTTAACCACCGCTTGATTGAAGGGATCATAAAACTCACGAACGACCTGGAGGAACGGCTTATCACCCGACTCCACCTTGTCCAACTCGTCTTCCATGAACGCCGTGAACTTCACGTTGAAAATTTCTGGAAAATTGGCAACGAGAATTTTGTTGACGGTTTTGCCGAGGTCGGTCGGCGCCAATTGGCGCTGGATCTTTTCGACGTACTTCCGGTTCAGCAACGTGCTGATGATCGTTGCGTAGGTGCTTGGCCGGCCAATGCCGAGGTTGTCCAGCTCCTTCACCAAACTGCTTTCGCTGTAGCGCGCCGGCGGCTTGGTGAAATGTTGTTTCGGATCCAATTTCAAAAGTGAGAGCACCTCGCCGATCTCGAGATCGCGAGGCACCGGGCCGTCCTCATCCGTTTCCTCCGCATCGTCTTCCCGAACGTCTTCGAAAACTTGCAAGAAACCGCGAAACGTAAAAGTCGAGCCGGTGGTTCGCAACAAGAACCGTGGGCCCGCCTGCGTATCGACCGTCGTCTGCTCGATTTCCGCCGGATTCATCTGGCTGGCCACAAAGCGTTGCCAGATCAACTCATAAAGCTTGAACTGATCCGTCGTCAAATACTTTTTGGTGTTCTTCGGATCAAGCTTCAGCGAAGTAGGGCGGATGGCCTCGTGCGCATCTTGAGCGCCGGCCTTGGCCTTGTACAGACGCGCCTCTTGAGGCAGATACTCCTTGCCATAATTGTTGAAGATGTATTCGCGAACCGCATCCACCGCCTCGGCAGCCACGCGGATGGAATCGGTACGCATGTAGGTGATCAACCCGACGCTGCCCTCCTCGCCCAGCTCGATGCCCTCATAAAGTTGCTGAGCGATCATCATGATGCGCTTGGCAGTAAAGCCCAAGCGCTTGGCCGCCTCTTGCTGCATCGTGCTCGTGGTAAACGGCGGCGCCGGCTGGCGCTTAATTTGTTTCTTCTTTATATCCAGAACTTTGTAAGGCTGGCCGCGCAACTCGTCAACAATACCCTGAGTAATGGTCTCGTTCGGCAACTCGGGATTTTGGCCGTCGATTTTGATCAACCGCGCCTGAAAAGTCGCGCCGCTTTTGCTCCGCAATGCTGCGATAATCGACCAGTATTCAACTGGAATGAATTGGTCGATAAGTTGTTCGCGCTCGCAGATAAGTCGCAAGGCCACCGACTGCACGCGACCGGCGCTCAAGCCGCGGTAAATCGTGCGCCAGAGAATCGGACTGACTTGATAACCCACCAGGCGATCCATGACGCGCCGCGCCTTCTGCGCCTCGACCAGTTTGTAGTCGATTTCGTGCGGATGCGACAGCGCCTGCTTCACGGCATTTTCGGTGATCTCATTGAACATCACTCGGAAGATGTTGGTGTTCTTCTCACGAATCTCTTCGGCAAGATGATTGGCAATCGCCTCGCCTTCGCGATCCGGATCGGTGGCCACGTACACGTTTTCAACGTTCGCCGCGGCCTTGCGCAGTCCATTCAACACCTTGCCCTTGCCGCGAATGGTAATGTAGTCCGGCTCGAAACCGTCTTCGAGATTGATGGCCAGACGGCCTTTGGGCAAATCCTTGATGTGCCCGACCGACGACATCACCGAAAAATCACTTCCAAGAATTTTGCCGATAGTTTTGGTTTTGGCGACCGATTCAACAATGACAAGCGACTTTGGCATGAAAATCCTTTATGAAACGATGATTGGGTCATTTAAAGTATCGCCTTCTTGCAAAAGCACGGCGGCCTGGTTTTTCGCTTGAGAAACCTGCAGTTTCTGCCGAGGGCGTGGGCAATTGCCGTGAAGGCAGGGGGTCTCGATAGACGACGCGCCCCACGCGCTCATCAACCTTAGTGGATGATGGCGCCGTGATCGAAAAACAAGAAAGACCCTTCCGGTAATCCCTGGGGATTGAACAACATTGAAGCAACAATCGATTTGATTTCATTTTCGTCGATGCGCGGGCTTCCCGTCATCATCGCGCGTTCGATGACGCCTTCGATGTCTGCATCGTCCAGAAGCCCCAACGCGCGAAGCTGCAAGAGATAGCCCTGGGCCACCGGCGAAATGACCAGGCGCTCCAGATCGTGCAGGATGCGAAACGAATGGTTGGACGCCGGATCTCTGTGTCGAAGCAGCTCTTCGAAGTCAACTTTGTACCGATCGAAAAGCCACGTGAAAGCGGAGCTGATTTCATTTTCGGTGTAGCCGCGTTGCAGGAGATCGTGCGACAACACGTCCAACTTCGCCGCCGCCTGTTTCTTATCGCGAATCTCGCTGATGATATAAACCAATATTTCGACAACGCGCTCGTTCATCAACATTCTCCCTCTGGAGCAGCTTCTTATCGTCGAGTTGCGGGCAATGTAAGAAAAATTTACGGAAAATCAAGCTATTTTACAATTTTTTCTTTTTTCAAACCGCGCCGTGGCATTTCTTATACTTCTTACCGCTGCCGCATGGGCACGGATCGTTGCGTCCGGGTTCTTTTTCAACGACGATGGGTTGCCGCTTGCCAACGGGCGGCGCTTCAGTCGCCCGCGGCAACGCCCCTCCAAGCGCTTGAAAGCCCATGCCAGTCGACGAATGATGCATGGCTGACATCTGTCGCGGCATACGCCGAGACGAGGGCGTGGGTTCCACGGCAACGTTTAATTTGAAAATTAGCTCGATCACCTGCTCATCGATCAGATCGAGCATTTCTTTGAACATGCGGAAACCTTCGCCCTTGTATTCCAGTAGCGGATCTTTCTGGCCATAAGCGCGCAAGCCGATGCCCTCTTTCAAATGATCCATTTCATAGAGGTGTTCGCGCCAGCGCTCGTCGATGACGCGCAGCATGGCAAAGCGCTCCAACTCGCGCATCATCTTGGGGGTGAGCAGTTTTTCTTTGGCAAAATAGGCGTCGCGCGCCGTCGCGCGCAATTTTTCCGTCAGCTCCTCCGCTTTGATGCCCGGATCGTCGTCGAATTGAACCGGCAGGCTGGTCAAAAAGAGTTTTTGAAAACTATTGCGCAGCCCCTCCCAATCCCAATCTTCGGCGTACTCGCCGGCCTGGGTAAATTTCTCGACTTTGGCGGCTACAACTTCATCAATCATGCTCAGCACTTCGTCGCGCAGATCATCGCCGCGCAAAGCATGGCTGCGGCGATCGTAAATCACCTCGCGCTGCTGGCTCATCACGTCGTCGTATTCCAGCAGATGTTTGCGAATTTGAAAATTGTGCCCTTCGACGCGCTTCTGCGCGCGGCCGATGGAGCGCGTCACCATCGCATGGGTGATGACTTCGCCTTCTTGCGCGCCCAACCGATCCATGATCGAGGCAATGCGGTCGGAGCCGAACAAACGCATCAAGTCGTCTTCGAGCGAGAGATAAAAACGCGACGACCCCGGATCGCCCTGGCGACCCGAGCGTCCGCGCAACTGCCGGTCGATGCGCCGCGCCTCATGGCGCTCGGTGCCGATGATGTGCAAACCGCCAGACTCCACGACGCCCGGGCCCAATTTAATGTCCGTGCCGCGTCCGGCCATGTTCGTGGCAATCGTTACCGCGCCCGGCTGCCCGGCTAACGTCACAATTTCGGCTTCTTCTTTATGATATTTTGCATTTAAGACCTTGTGCGGTATCCTTATCTTTTTCTTCTTGCCATTCTCTTCGTCTTCGACTCGATCAAGCATTCTATCCAAAAGTTCCGACACCTCGACGCTGATTGTGCCCACCAGCACCGGGCGCCCCATTTTATGCATCTCCAGCACTTCTTTCACCACAGCATTGTATTTCTCACGCTTGGTGCGAAAGATTTGATCTTCGTGCTCGGTTCGCCGCACCGGCTCGTTGGTCGGAATCACCACCACGTCGAGTTTGTAAATGTCCCAAAATTCTGCGGCCTCGGTTTCCGCGGTGCCGGTCATGCCCGCCAGCTTCGAGTACATGCGAAAATAATTTTGCAGAGTGATCGTGGCCAAGGTCTGGGTTTCGCCCTCGACCTTGACGTTTTCCTTCGCCTCCAGAGCTTGATGCAAGCCATCGGAATAACGGCGCCCCGGCATCAACCGTCCGGTAAATTCATCGACGATGAGAACCTTGCCATCGCTAACGACGTACTCAACATCTTTTTCAAAAAGGGAGTAGGCGCGCAAGAGTTGGGAAATGCTGTGCAATCGCTCGCTTTTGGCGGTGTATTCTTTTTGGATATCCTCTTTCTTTTTTTCTTTTTCCTCGGAGCCTAAACTCTCGTTCGAGCTGATCTCGTGCAGTTTTTCGGACAAGTCCGGCAACACGAACAGGTCTTTGTCGTTTGGCGATAAGTAATCGCGCCCCATTTCGGTCAGATCAATCGTATGCTGTTTCTCGTCGATGGCGAAATAAAGCTGCTCGTCGATCTCCGGCATCCGCTTGTCGCGCAGGTAGTCGTTTTCCACCTCGCGCATGAGTTTTTTCGCCCCCACTTCCTGAAATACTTTGAGCAGACGTTTATTCTTGGGCGCGCCGCGCTGCGCCGTTAAGAGCTTGATACCCGCGTCATAATCTTTCTTCTCTTCCAGAAGTTTTTCGACCTCGGCAACGAACTTATTCACCAAAGCGGTTTGCGCGTTGATCAGCCGTTCGACCCGCGGCTTCATTTCGTTGTACTGATCGATATTTTGCTCAACCGGACCGGAGATGATCAGCGGCGTCCGCGCTTCATCGACGAGCACAGAGTCCACCTCGTCGATGATCGCGAAATAGTGGCCGCGCTGCACTTGATCTTCCGGTCGTCCCGCCATGTTGTCGCGCAGATAATCGAAGCCGAATTCATTGTTGGTGCCATAGGTGATGTCCGCGGCATAACTCACGCGGCGTTGTGGCGGGTTCATGTCATTGGTGATATAGGCGGTGCGCAGGCCGAGAAACTCATAAATCTTGCCCATCCACTCGCAATCGCGGCGGGCCAGGTAATCATTCACCGTTACCAGATGCACCCCCTTGCCAGCCAGAGCATTCAAGTAGAGGGGCATGGTAGCGACCAACGTTTTTCCTTCGCCCGTCGCCATCTCGGCAATCTTACCTTCGTGCAACACGACGCCGCCGATAAGCTGAACATCGAAGGGCACCATGTCCCATTCGATTTCATGTCCGACAATCTCCCATCTCTGGCCGCACAATCGCCGGCAGGTTTCCTTCACCACTGCATAGGCCTGGGGAAGAATCTCATCCAAAATCTCGCCCAGCAGCCGGCGTTCTTCGTCTTCGAGCTGCAGCAACTTTTCGCGAAGCTCGATTGATGATGAGGCGGCAGCATCTTCGCGCCCATTTTGTGGCGCCTGCTCGCCACGCAGAGCGGCGTTCACTTGCGTAATCTCGCCGCGAACCGCCTCGGTCTTCTCCGCGATGCGCTCCTTAAATTGCGCCGTCTTGGCGCGCAGCTCATCATCGCTCAACTCTCTCAGCGTCGCAAAAATTCGGTTGATTTCATCAACGATTGGCCGGATGCGCTTAATGTCGCGTTCGTGTTTGCTGCCGAATACTTTTGTAATCAAATTCGTTATCATGTGCAACTCGCAAACTCCGTATTCGTACATACCCTCGTGTTTCGCTGGTCATTAACCAGTAACCCGCGTTCAGTTATCGGTAACGACTCGACTAAGCACGGGTTACTGTTACTGTCACTTTTTGCCCTCGCTCAAACCTCGCCCCTGCTTACGAAGCTTCCCCTCTTCTCGCAAATCATTGAGTATCGCGTCGAGAATGCCATTTACGAACGGACCGCTCTTCTCGGTGCTGAATTTTTTGGCAATCTCGATGGCTTCGTCAATCGACACCTTTGGTGGAATATCCGGAAAGTGCATGAACTCGCACAACGCCATGCGTAAAATCAGTTTATCCATAATGGCGATGCGCGTAAATTCCCAATTGACGGCTTTGGCGGAAATCAACGCATCAAATTCTTCGGCGTGTTTTACTGTACGACTAAATAACTCAATCGCAAAAGCGCACACGGCCTCGTTTTCATCCGCGCTCCGGATGATATCCTTCTCGATTATACGAGGTTCATTGCCGGAAAGCTCGTGCGCATAGCAGGCCTGCAGCGCCAGCTCGCGCGCGCGCCGCCGATTGCCGGAATGAGTTTCGTGATCCATTATCGCCTGTCACTTCATTTCTATTGCTCCTACTCTTACTCCAACTCGTACTCTTACTCGTTTTTGATGCTTGAAAAGGCGAGTAGGAGTAGCAGTAAGAGTAGGAGTACGAGCGTCCAGCATCAAGCATCCAGTTTATTTCACCATCGTCAGCCACCCGTACACATCATCCGTGCGGCCTTCGATAATCTCGAAGAATTGCTTTTGCAGCCGCGCCGTGACCGGACCGCGTCTACCCTGGCCGACGGAAATTTTGTCAATCGAGCGCACCGGCGTGATCTCCGCAGCGCTGCCGGTCAGGAACACTTCGTCGGCGATGTAGAGCATCTCGCGCGGCACCTGCGTTTCGATAACCTCATACCCGAAATCCTTGGCAATAGTTATCACCGAGTCGCGAGTGATGCCTGGAAGAATGCTCGCCGAAAACGCCGGCGTGTAGATCTTGCCGCGGTAAACAGCAAACACGTTTTCGCCGCTGCCTTCGCTGACGTAACCCTGCGCATCGAGCATGATGCCCTCGGCATAGCCATCGGTGCGCGCTTCGAGCCGCACCAATTGCGAGGGCATGTAATTCGCGCCGGACTTGGCCATCGCCGGAAACGTGTTAGGAGCCATGCGCGTCCACGAGGCGATGCGCACATCCACGCCCTGCTCAATCGCCTCCGGGCCGAGATATTTTCCCCACATCAACGCGCCAATCGCCACCACCGTGGGATTGTCGCGCGGATCGACGCCGAGGGTGCCGTACCCTCGAAACACCACAGGGCGTAGATAGCATTCTTTCAAACGATTTTCGCGAACAATCTCGAGGCAAGCCTCGATGATCTTCTCACGGGAGTAGGGCATGTCAATGCGATAGATCTTCGCCGAGTCGAACAGGCGATCTATGTGATCCTTCAGTCGAAAAATTGCCGGGCCACGCAGGGTATTGTAGCACCGAAATCCTTCGAACACGCTGGAACCATAATGAATGACGTGCGACATCACATGCACGGTGGCGTCCCACCAGTTGACCAATCGCCCGTTAAACCAGATTTTCGTTTTCTCCTCGGGCCGCACCAGTCGACCGGCTCGAGCGGTTCGCGGTTTGCCGTTTCGTTTCGTCGCATGGGAAGCGCGCGACGCGCGGGTGGTGGAACGCGATTCACGATACATGGTTCGCCTCATCCAATTAAGCTGCGGCCAATAACCAGTTTTTGAATTTCACTCGTCCCCTCGTATATTTCGGTAATCTTGGCGTCGCGCATATAGCGCTCCACCGGATAATCTTTGGTATAACCCGCGCCCCCGAAAATCTGAACGGCCTTGACCGCGCAATCCACCGCCGCGCGCGAGGCATAGAGTTTGGCTTTTGCCGCCTCTACGGAATATTTTTCGCCGGCATCTTTTTTCGCGGCGGCTTGATAAATCAACAAACGCGCCGCGTCGATATCCGTCGCCATATCGGCCAGCATGAATTGCAGCGCCTGAAAATTAATAATCGCCTGGCCAAATTGTTTTCTTTCATTGGCGTATTTTACGGCGGCTTCTAACGAAGCGCGCGCGATGCCCAGCGCCTGCGCCGCGATGCCGATGCGCCCGGCATCGAGGATGTTCATCGCGATGGTAAAGCCCTTGCGCTCTTCGCCCAAAAGGTTTTTCGCCGGCACTTTCACATTGTCAAAATTCAGCATCGCCGTGTCGCTGGAGCGGATGCCGAGCTTCTTTTCCTTTTTGCCAATCGAAAACCCGGGTATGGTTCTTTCTACGATAAAAGCACAGACGCCCTTGTAGCCGGCGGCTTTGTCGATGGCCGCAAAGACGACGAAGTAATCGGCTTGCGTGCCATTGGTAATGAAATTCTTGGTGCCGTTGAGAATGTAGTAATCGTCTTCTCGGCGCACCGTGGTCTGCAAATTACTCGCATCGCTGCCGGTGCTCGGCTCAGAAAGACAATAGGCGCCCAGCGCCTTGCCGGTCGCCAGCGGCACTAAATATTTTTGCTTCTGCGCTTCCGTACCGTATCTCTCGATGCCGTGACACACCAGCGAATTGTTCACCGAGACGATCACACCCACCGAAGCATCGACCCGCGAAAGCTCTTCAATCAACAAGACGTAACTAATCGTATCCGCGCCGCCGCCGCCATA
>Ga0247727_10013620_pt1 | contig 13668 bp, 17 predicted proteins | sample WisWelCaveWW1625_FD_202498 | JGI IMG/M metagenome (GOLD analysis project Ga0247727, IMG submission 202498) | Biofilm microbial communities from Wishing Well Cave, Virginia, United States - WW16-25 | ecosystem: Environmental > Aquatic > Deep subsurface > Groundwater > Cave microbial mat | place... | reverse complement strand
CCGCACCGCTGGCAAGCCGCTCCGGCCAACCAAGCGTAGGCTTCTTCCCCTTCTCCCTCGCCACCCCCCCCGGGGGGGCCGCCGGGCCATGATGGCCACAGCGGACGCTTACCTGGAGGTGCCCGAGACCTTCCCGGCGCTCAAGCAGACGCTCAGCGGCTTCCTGCCCTTCGCCGCGACCTTCGCGGTCGTGGGCTGGATCTGGTTCGAGCATTACCTCTTCTTCCTGCACTTCAAGCTGCAGGACAACCTGACCGTGTTCCTGAACCTGGTGCTGCTGTTCGTGGTGCTCTTCTTCGCCTACCCGCTGAAGTTCGTGCTGACGCGGCTCGTGGGCGGCTGGACCGGTTACGGACTGCCCCAAGCCAGCCCCGACTTCACCGGCTTCACGGCCGCGGACGCGCGGTTGCTCATGGTCGCCTACAGCGCCGGCTTCGTGGCGGTGTTCACGATCCTCGCTCTCTTCTACTGGATTGCGCTGCGCAAGCGCGAGGAGCTGGGGCTGGGCGCGCTCGAGGTCTTCGATGCGCGCGGCGGTCTTCGCCGGCATCTGCTGAGCGTCGTGATCGGGGCGGCCTCGATCGTCCTCGCGCTGGTGGTGCCGATGCGCCTTTTCTGGATGCCCGGCTTCATCTACTTCCTGCTCGGGCCGGTGCAGGGGGTGAACGGCCACCGCAACGGAATGGCCCGGGCCCGGCTCGAGGCTTCGCTCGCGTGATCGGCTAGAACACGCCCCGCATCGAGCGGGCGTAGCCGGTCAGCTCGACGTAGCCCCGTCCGGCGATGGGCCGGCCGCGGTGGGTGCCGGATAGTCCCACCGCGCCCTCCCAGTACGTGAACGACGCCCGCATTTCCTGATCGCCCAGGAGCGGCTCTGCTTCGAGCTCGAGCTCCTCCGATGGAACGCGGATCCGCCAGCGCGCGGGGTACGTGGCCCCCGTATGGGGGCTCTTCCATCGTTCGAGGACCGCGATCTCGACGTCCGTGACGCGGAGGCGACGGGTCCGCCCGTCCCTCGCCACGAGGGTTCCGCCCGACGCCGCTTCCCGACTCCCGTCGGCGCGCCGGATCTCGAAGAGCATCAGCTCGCTGTCGTCGCCGAGCTGCAGACTGAACCAGTCCCAGCCCACCGCCGAAGGTCCGAGGGCACTCGTGCTCCACTCGTGGTCGAACCACGCCTCACCCGTGACGGCCGTCTGGTTGCCGCCCGTGCCCACACGGCCCCGCGCCGAGAGTCGCGTGTAGCCGACGTAGTAGGAGGCGTTTCCGCGCTCGTCGCTCTTCGGCGAGACGCCACGGTCGCCGTGGGCCACGAGCGGCTTCGTCGCTTGTAGCTCGAGGTCGAGGACGAGCTCACCATCGCGGGCACGCACGCGCACGGCCGAGCCGCCCGGATTCGTCGCCTCGGCGAGCCAGTCCTCGACGAAGACGCCGAACGGCCGCCCGCTCGCGCCCGCCAGGCCCGCGGCCCCGCGGCTCACGCGTTCGGCCGACGCGTGGCGCCCCCCCGCGACATCGGTCACGGCGAAGTGCGCGAAGTAGATCTGGTTCGTGGCCAGGCCCGCGGCGGGCGGCGGGCCCGGCGAGAGGCCGCGCCGAAAGAAGGTGAGCTGGAAGCCGTAGCGCCGCTCGTCTTCGCTCGCGAGCTGGCCGGTGTAGTACCACCACTCCGTCTGGTACTCGAAGTGCGGGCCGTGGTCTTCGGGCAGGCGGAACTCACGCGGCGTCGTCGCGCGCGCGAACGCGAGCGGTTGCGCGGGCTGAAGCCGGAGCGTCGCCTGCGCCTGGGGACGCGGGACCGGGGCCGCGCGCTGCGACTCCGGCGCAGGAGTGCAGCCGAGGCCCAGCGCGACGAGCGCGACGCCTGCGAGACGGGCGCTTTCGGGGAGTCGGCGCATCCGCTACTCCTGCCGGAGCGCCGCGGCCACGCTCATGCGTTGGAGGCGCAAGACCGGGTACACCGCGGCCAGGAGCGCCGCCAGGACGCTCAACGCGAGCGCCTGGACCAGGACCAAAGGCGGCAGCTCGAGCTGCATCGTCCAGCCGAAGGAGCGGACGTTGATGACCTCGATCAGGATCACGGCCAGCGCCAGGCCCGTGGGCAGCGACAAGAGGCCGGCCGTGAGGCCGATGAGCCCGGTCTCGAGCAGCGTCAGCCCCCAGAGCTGGCGCGGGAGCAGGCCCAGGGCCAGGAGCGTGCCGAGCTCCCGAGTGCGCTCGACCTGGAGCGCGAGGAGTGCGCTCCACACGCCGATGAAGGCCACGACCACCGCCAGGACGCGCAGGGCCTCGGTCACCGCGAAGGTGCGGTCGAAGATCCGGAGCGCCTGGCGGCGGAGCGCGCGGTTCTCCACCACACGCAGCGCGTGGCCCGCGAGAACCTGCCGCACCGCGTCGGTCACGGCACCGGGATCGTGGCCTGGGGCCACGTACGCGGCGACGGAGCTCAGCGCGCGGTCGTCCCAGTGCCGCTCGTACACCTCGCGCGCCATCAGCACCGTTCCTTGTTCCGTGGCGTAGTCGTAGTAGATCCCTGCCACGGGGAAAGCGACGAGCCCATGCTCCGTGCGCAGCGCCACCGATCCGCCGCGCGCGGGGACGGCGTGGCGAAAGGCGAAGGGCTCGCTCACGAGCACGGCGCCCGCGCGGACGCGCTTCCAGGTTTCCTGAGGATCGCCCTCGCTCACGCGGTAGAGCGCCGCGCTCCGCGGCCGTGTGGCGTCGGACACTGCGAGCTGCACCTCGCCCAACGGGCTGGGCACGTGGACGAGGCGCACCGTCTCGATCTCGGCGACTCCCGGTACCGAGACGACGCGCGCGGCGATGCCTTCGGAGAGCGGCAGGACCGTACGGGCGCCGCCGGGAGACGGGGCCGAGACGTAGATGTCGGCCTGGAGCGTCAGCTCCAGCCAGTTCGCGACCGTCGCGCGGAAGCTCGCGATCATCACGCTCACGCCGATCGTCACGGACACCGCGACCATGAGCGCTGACGCCGCGACACCGGTGCGGCTCACCGCGCGGGCCACGGTTCCGGTGGCCAGGCGGCCGACGGGTCCGAGCAGGCGTGAAGCGGCGGGCCGAAGCACGCTCATCAAGCCGACGGTTGCGGCCGGCGCGGCGAGCGCAACTCCGAGCACCGCGGCGAAGAGCCCGGCGAAGCTCGCGAGCAGGGAGCGCGTGGCGAGGCCGATCACCCCGGCGCCGACCACGGCCAGGACCCCGCCGCACGCGGCCAGGACCGGCACGAGCCGTCGGGCGCGCGTCTCGAACGTGCTCGGGCGCAGTGCCGTGACCGGCTCGACCCGTGCCGCCTCGAGCGCCGGAGCGAGGGCCGCGAGAGCGGCGGCCCCGAGGCCCATCACGACGCCCTTGACCGCCGTCTCGCCGGTGAGCGGCGCACCGCTGACCGAGACCACATAATAGAGGTCGTTGATGGTGCGGGTGACGAGTCTGACCGCGGACTGACCCAGGACGTAGCCGAGGCCCAGGCCGAGCGTCGCTCCGACCGCGGCTGTCAGAAGCGTCTCGACGAGGATCAGGCGGAAGAGCTGCCCCGGGGTCGTGCCCAGCGTGCGCAGCGTGCCGAAGATCGCTCGCCGCTGGACCACGCCGAAGAGCACCGTGTTGTAGACCAGGAACATCCCGACCACCAGGGCGAGCAGGCTCAAGGCGGTGAGGTTGAGCTCGAACGCGGCCGTGAGCTGCGCCACGGCTTTCGCCTGCTCGTTCGCCGGCACCAGGCGCGCCGACGGCGGGAGCAGGCCCGCGATGAACGCATGCTCTCGCGCGGGCTCCTTCAGGATCAGATCCACGTAGCTGAGGCGCCCCGGCATGCCGAGCAGGCGCTGGGCGGCGGCCACATCGAGGAGCAGCAGGCCGTCGAGAGTGCGGCGGCCTTCCGGATCGACGATCTCCACGAGGCCGAGCACCCGCAGCGTCTCGCGACGGTCGCCCGCCTGCACGCGCAGCGGCGAGCCGGGAGCCAGGCCATGGCGTTCCGCGAACGCGGCTCCGACGAGCACGGCCGCGGGGTCGGTGAAGAATGCGGCGAAGGCCGCATCCGCCATCCCGCCTTCGCCCAGGTGACTGCGGAACGGCACCTCGGCCAGCGGGTCGATGCCCAGCACGCGCAGCGGCTGCCGGTCGAGGTCGAGCGCCGTGACGACTCCCTCGACCACGGGCGCGCTCGGCCGCACGCCGTGCTCGACCCGAAGCTGGCGGTAGACCTCCTCGGGTAGCCCCCCGGGGCCGCCCCGCACCTGGTGTGTGGCACGCCCCGCAACCGCCTCGGTACTCCGGGCGAAGCCGATCCGAGCCGCGGAGTTGGCAAGGTCGATCGCAACGACCACCGCGACGCCGAGCGCCACGCCGAGAATCATCAGGGCGGTGTGCAGCGGCCGGCGGACGAGATCGCGCAGGCCCGTGCGCAGGAGCCCGTTCGGAATCACACGAGCCTTCCGCCCTCGATCGTGAGCTCGCGGTCGGCGAGGGCCGCCACCTCGCGGCTGTGCGTCACGAGCAGGAGCGTCTTGCCGGAGCGCCGGGTCACCGAGTCGAGCAGCTCCAACACCGCGGCGCCCGTGGCGTCGTCGAGATTTCCCGTCGGCTCGTCGGCCAGCACCAGGCGCGGATCCCGCACGAGTGCGCGGGCGATCGCGACCCGCTGCTGCTCGCCCCCCGAGAGCCGGTCCGGGAAGGTCCCGGGACGGTCAGAGAGACCGACGCGCTCGAGGAGCTCGACCGCCCGGCGGCGCAGCCCGCGGAGCCCCGCGAGCTCCGCGGGGAGGAGCACGTTCTCGAGCACGGTAAGTGTGGGAATCAGGTTGAAGAACTGAAACACGAAGCCCATCTGGTCGCGGCGCAGCAGCGTACGCTCGCGCGGAGACAGCCGGCCGAGCGCAATCTCGCCGACGAAGACCTCGCCGGACGTGGGTTGGTCGATCCCGGCCACGAGGTTCAGGACCGTGCTCTTGCCGCTGCCGCTGCGGCCGCGGATCGCCACGAACTCGCCGTCGTTCACCGAAAGCTCGGCGTCTTTCAGCACGTGGCGCAGCTCGCGGCCCTCGGAATAGTCCTTGGTGACGCGGTCGAGCCGGACGAGCACGGGCATTCGGATGGATGATAAGGGCGCGTGGGGATTCGGACGAACGACTCGTCACGGCTCGAGCGGCTTTGCGAGCGGAGGCCCGCAAGCCAGGTCCGCGAGTGCCTCGATCAGGACCTCGACGCCCTCGTGCAGGTCGGCGACGCTGATCTGCTCGTCGGTGTCGTGGCCGGGGTAGGGCTTCCCCGGGAACCACATACCGAAGGCGATGCTGTTCGGGAGCCGCTTCGCATAGGTCCCGCCGCCGGAGATCGCGGGTCGCTCGGCTGTGCCCGTCGCCCGCTGGTAGGAAGCCAGGAGGCGCTTGACCAGCTTCGACCGCGGGTCGAAGGCCAACGGCTCGTTGTCGTAGAAACCGCCGCTCACGAGCTGGGCACCCCGGCCCGAGTTGAAGCCGGCCACGCGCTTCTCGAGGAACGCGCGCAGGTCCTGCCCCGTGCGCGGCGGGATCCGACGCAGGTTCGTCGTGAGCCTGAGCCCTGTGCGGCCTTCGGCGGGCTTGATCGTCGCCACGTTGACGGCGTAGCGGCCCCACAGCGGATCCTCGTCGGTGATGCCGAGCCCCGTGCCATGGAGGTCCTGGCCCGCCTCCTCCGCGAAGGCGAGGAGATCGGCGGCGCCGGACGGAAGGAGCTGGCCGTGGAGCGTCCGGGCGAGGAAGACGAGCGCGTTGCGGCCGCCCTCGAGGTTCATGCCCGCGTGGGCAGCGCGACCGGTGGCGGTGACGATGACCCGAGGGCCTTCCCCGGCCACCTCGACCGCCAGGCCGTCGGCCCGCGCGCGGCGCAGGGCGGTCGCCGCCGCCGCCCGCTTGGCCGACTCGCCGCGCCACTCGAGCGCCGCCACGGCTCGGTTCGGCACGATGCTCTTGGCAAGCCCCGCGTCGAGCCCCACGATCGTCCAGGGCGCCTGGCCCCGGGACTCGCGCACTACGTACGGATCGCCGACCGTGACGGTGAGCGCGTTCCACGCCTTCTCCCCCACGACGACGGGGAAGGACGAGTCCAGCACCAGGCCGACGTCGGGTGGGCGGTGGTGCTTCAGATAGCTGGCGATGTCCAAGTTGTCGCTCTCTTCGTCGCTGCCGACCAGAAGCCGCACGGTGTGCGTGCGCGTGAGGCCGCTCTCCTTCAAGGCCGTCATCGCCAGCAGCGCCTGCACCATCGGCCCCTTGTCGTCGGCGGCGCCGCGGCCCCAGACGACCCCGTGCTTCTCGACACCGGCGAAGGGCGGCACGCTCCAGTCGGCCTCGACGACCGGCTGGACGTCGCCGTGGACGACGAGGCCGAGGACCGGCGCGCCTGTCGGCCCTTCCAGCTCGATCTCGGTGACGAGGCCCGCGTCGCGGACGACGAGGCCCAGGCCGGAAGCCACGCGGCGCAGCCACGCCTGCTGATCGTCCCGCGCCTTCACGTTCCCTTTCACGGTCGGGAAGCGCAGGGCCTCGGTGAGCAGGGGGACGAGCCGCTGGGCGTGTTGCCGATGATAAACAGCCCTCACGTCGTCCGCGGGAGAGGAGGCCGCCAGGGCGGGAGCTGCGAGCCCGGCCGACACGAGGACTGCACGCAAGGTACGAACAGGAGCCATACAGGAACGATATACGCGGATGGTGTCCGAATGCCATGACCTCCGAGGTCATTGCCGGGCGCGCCCACCTCTCCTACATTGTCCGCATCGGATCGTTGCGAGTGCCACGAGGCATCGCCGACGAGGCCCGTCGGCTGTGGCTCGAGGGTGGTAGGCAGTTGATCAAGCTTCGAGAAGGAGTGTCGAATGAGCCAGTCCGAACGCGCCGCCTATTTCCGGGCGCTGCACAGCAGACGCCCGCTGGTGCTTCCGAACGCCTGGGATGCGGCCAGCGCGCGTGTCATCGAGCTCTGCGGCGCTCTGGCGATCGCCAGCACCAGCGCGGGGGTCTCGTGGTCCCATGGCCGTGGCGACGGCCAGAAGCTCACGCGCGAGGAGATGATCCAGGCGATCCGCTACATGGTGCAGACGGTCAGCGTTCCGGTGACGGCCGATATCGAGGGCGGCTACGGTGGCGGCTCCACGCATGACGTGGCTGAGACGGTGCGCGCCCTGATCGCCATCGGCGCGGTCGGGATCAACCTCGAGGATTCGCCAGGCCGCAACGGTGAGGTGCTGCTGGCTCCCGAAGCGCACGCCGAGCGCATCCGCGCCGCGCGAGAAGCCGCGTCCGCCGCACGTGGCGATCTGGTCATCAACGCTCGAACGGATGTGTATCTTTTCCAGGTCGGGGCACCGGAGACGCGCTTCGAGGCGGCCGTGCAGCGCGCCAACCGCTATCGCGCCGCCGGGGCGGACTGCTCGTTCGTGCCGGGCGTAATCGATGCCGACACCATCGCCGCGCTGGTTCGGGCCATCGACGGGCCCCTGAACATCATGGCGATGCCTGGCGCGCCCAGCGCGCCGCAACTGGGGCAGCTCGGTGTCGCTCGCGTGAGCGTTGGCTCGGCGATCACCCAAAGGGCGCTGGCCACGACGCGGCGAGCGGCGCGTGAGCTGCTCGAGCAAGGCACCTACGGCACGCCTGAAGACAGCCTGCCCTTTGGTGAGGCCAATGGCATGTTCGCCGTGTCCTAGGCAACCGTCTCTGCGCCGACTTCGACCGGGATTGCCCGGGCGCTCCTCTCGAACCTCGGCCGCGCCAGAAGCAAGGTCACGCCGGGCCGGCTGCTACGACCTTCTTGACCGTATCCCAAGTGCGCGTCGTGACCTCGTCGCCGAAGGTTTTCTCGATGAGCGTCATGAACACGGGACCCCGCGGGCTCGGGACGTAGGCGCTGAAGGCTTCGCCGACCTTCAGGCAGAGGATGCGCGCGCCATCCACCTCGATCGGTAGGGAGAGCTTCGGCTTGCGAGGCTCGCGCAGGAAGCTGACGACGCGCTTTGAGCCGGGCGGCAGCCGGAAGGCGCCATAGGGATCGGAGTCGAGGATCTCGCGGAGCGCATCGAGCGGCCGCACTATCGTCAGGAACGCGCGGCCGAGTCTCTCGTTCATCGCCTTCTCGGCCTTCCGCTCGAGCGACCGCGCGGATGTCGCGCGCGCGCCGAACACGACGTTGCCGCTCGAGAGGACGGTCCTCACGTCCGCAAACCCGGCCGCCTCGAAGCACCTCCGGACCTCCACCATCTTCGCGTTCATTGGACTCACGCCCCGGAGAAACGCGGCGTAGCGTCGCATGGCGGCCCTGGCACCGCGCTACTGACGCCGCGTCGTGGCGCGCCGGACGCGCTCCGGCCGCAGGGCCGAGTTGCGCCTCGACCAGAGTCTCGAGAACGAGTCCACGCCACGCATGCGGGTCACGACGTCGACCCTCATGCCCAGAGCCTCCGGGTGCTGGCAACGGAAATGAACGGCGTGCCCGCGGCGGAGGTACTTCGCCTCGAAGGGAAGCACGGCGATCACCGACGCCTCCAGATCGCCGAGGGCCCGGCGCAGGCGCGAGAGGTTGGCGGGGCTAGCGAGTACGGCGAGGTCGGTGTCGCGACTGAACTCGGCTGCGCCGTACAGGATACAGGCCTGGCCCCCCATCAGCAGCGGGCGTACCGTTTCGCTTCGATCGAAGAAAGGACTGTGCGTATCGGGTTAAGGATCAAGCGATCCTCCGAGGGCGAGGTACGTCTGCCACAGCTTCTCGCTCTCCCGGAAGCGCTGCTGCGGGGAGAGGGCGTACCAATCGGCCCACTCTGGGCCTGCTACGTCTTCGGCGCGCACCATGGTGTGACACTAGCGCGCGGTGGATCTCGAGGCAAGTCGCGTGGAGCCCCAGCTCGGGACGCTCGGCACGGTCTTTGGGACGGTCGAGCGTTGTGGGTCCGTCGGGTCCGCGTTAAGAACGATTGGTGTAGGACACGCGGCCGTCCTCTGGTGGCGTGGAAGGGAGTGGCCATGCCGATCGACCTGATCCTGAACGGCGTTCGGCGCACGGCCGACATCGACCCACGGATTCCGCTGCTGTGGGCCGTCCGGGAAGCGTTCGGCCTCACCGGCACGAAGTACGGCTGCGGCATCGCCGATGCCTTGACCGCTCAGCTAGCAGGATCGGTGTTCCCGAACTGGGCGGCACCCTTCGTGAAGTCGCTGGCGTCTTCGCTGCGTCTTCCGAAGCCGCCGAGCAAGCCGGGGACGCACGCGAAGCGCGCTCATATGGTAGCGTATATCGTATGAAACGTACGACAATCTTCATCGAGGAGGGCGTCGAGCGGGAGCTCCGCCTGGTGGCGCGGCGGCGCGGCCGCTCGGTGGCGGCGGTCGTGCGCGACGCGATCGCTCGAGAGGTCGCCGCCGAGACGCGCCCGCCGCTCAGCTTCATCGGCATGGGCGACAGCGGACGGCGCGACGTCGCGGAGCGCCACGAGGAGCTTCTCTGGAAGACCCTTGAGCCTCACCCCCCGAAAGCAGCAGACAGGTCGAGAGCGGCTGCGCCGCGCTCGCGCCCCAGGCGGCGCGCAGCGGGCAAGCCCCGACGCTGATGCCACTCCTGCTGGATACCGGGATTCTCTACGCGCTGGCCGATCGGAAGGATGACTGGCACAGCCGGTCGCGGGACCTGATCCTGGCAACGAGCGAAGCCTTGATCGTGCCGGTGACGGTGGTGCCGGAGGCCTGCTACTTGATGCGCGAAAGGCTGGGAGCACCGGCGGAACGGCGCTTCGTCGAGTCTCTGGCGGCGGAGGAGCTGGCCCTCGAGGACATCGGTCCAGTCGACATCAGGCGCTGCGCGGCACTGCTCCAGCGCTATCCGCAGATCGGCTTCGTGGACGCCTCCGTCGTCGCCGTGGCCGAGCGGCTGCGCCTGCGCGTCATCGCCACGACCGATCGGCGGCACTTTGGGTCGATCCGTCCCAAGCACGTGCCCGCCTTCGAGCTCCTGCCCTGAGGGCGTCGCGAGAAATAAGATGAGACGCCCGGCTTGCGCGGTAGCAGCTCCGCATCGGCCACCATGCTCTCTAGACACAGCCTTTCCGGGGAGTACCCCCCCCGGCTCACCCACGCCGCTCTCGTGCACCTCGCGGGGAACGCCGGGCTCGAGACCCTGCTTCACGACCTGGCTGGCCTACCGCTGATGACAATATTCTTTGACTCGGAGAATCAGGCTGTCAGCGCCTTCGACCTGCGCAGGCCGACGTACTGCATCTCGGCCAGCACGGCCACGGCGCCGGCCTGCCCCAGGATGAACGCGTAGCCGAGCCCGTTCGGCTCGACCCACCCGGCGAGCAGCAGCAGCAAGCTCGCCGCGACCCAGCCGGCGTTGAGCGCGATGACGGCGACCACGCTCGGCATCGACCGCCCTCGCGCTTCGCGCGTGAGCCATGGAGGGTGGCCCGCCCAGGCCTACCGCCGTTGCGCGGCGATCCGCACTGCTGCCGCGATGCGCCGGGCACGTGTCTCTGGCTTCTTGGCTTCCTCGATCGCCTCGACGTGCTCGCGCTTGTGACTGTAGCTGAGCTCGCGCCACCGGTCCCAGGCCGGCGGCGCAGCCTTCAACGCCTTGACGAGGTCCGGCGGCGGCTTGCCTTCCCTCTTCTCGGTGTCCAGCGCGAGCGTCACGCGGAGCGTTTCTCCCCCCTCGAGGCCTGCCGCTTCGCGGTGGCTCCGGCGTAGCGGAATGCAGGGCCCAGCGCCCATGGATGCGATCGTGCTGCGGTAGCTGTAGCCGTTGAGCGTCACCTTCACCGTAAGCGTCCGCTGTGGCCATCATGGCCCGGCGGCCCCCCCGGGGGGGGTGGCGAGGGAGAAGGGGAAGAAGCCTACGCTTGGTTGGCCGGAGCGGCTTGCGGCGCGCGCAGCTTGCCGAACACCGGTCTGGGATCGAACGGCACCGGGATGAAGCACGCGGGGCCGTCGCGCACGATCGTCGTCTTGAAGGTCTTCTGGGTCAAGGGCATGATTAGCTCACGTTTCGACGGCCGTTCCACATTCCGCCACCGCCTGGAGGATCGCGGCCGCGACTCGGTCGATGTCCGCTTCGCTCGTGGACCAGTTCGAGACCGACAGCCGGAGCGCCTCGCGGCCGTGGCGCTTGGTGCCGCTCGCCCAGAGCGTCCCCTCACGCCGCACGCGCTCGCCGACCGCGCGCGTGAAGGCGTCGCCGTCCCTGCCCGCGGGGGGCTCGAAGCGCACCAGCACCTGATTGAGCACGACGTCGTTGAGAATGCGCAGGCTCGGGTCTCGCCGCAGCGCGTCCGCCAGCCGCCGGGCCTGGGCGCAACTGCTTTCGATGAGCTCCGCCACACCGCGACGGCCCAGGCTCAAGAGCGCCGCATAGAGCGGGAACACCCGCGCGCGGCGCGAAGACTCGGGCGTGTAGTCGTGGCCGTCACGCTCGCCGCCGGCCGCGGGGATCAAGTAGTCGGCGCGCTTCGAGAACGCGGCGCGGTGGCTTGCGGCGTCCGCCACGATCGCGATTCCCGAATCGTAGGGGACGTTCAGCCACTTGTGCGCGTCCACGGCCCAGGAGTCGGCTTTCGCAACACCGCCCAGCAGGTGCCTGAGCGACGGCGCGGCGGCTGCCCACAGCCCAAATGCTCCGTCCACGTGCAACCAGGCGCCGTGACGATGCGCGATCGCCGCGATCGCATCCAGCGGATCGAAGGCGCCGGTGCTGACGTTGCCGGCCTGGGCGCAGACGAGCGTGGGTCCGCTCCCCGCGCCTAGCGCCGCCGCCAGCGCTTCCGGGCGCATCCTCCCCTGCTCGTCGGCCGCCACCTTCTGCGCGCGCTTCGCGCCCAGGCCCAGCATGCGCAGCGCCGAGAAGATGGTCACGTGGGCTTCGTCGCCCACGAGCACGCGCACGGGCGGCGCGCCGATCAGGCCGTCCTCCTCGACGTTCCAGCCCGCGCGCTCGAGCACCGCGTGGCGGCCGGCCAGAAGGCCGGTAAAGTTCGCCATCTGACCGCCGGTCACGAAGCCGACGCTCGCGCTCGCGGGGAGCCCGAGTAGCTCCTTCACCCAGCCCGCGACCACGTCTTCGACGGCCATCGCCGCCGGCGAGGTGGCAGTGAGCCCGGCGTTCTGGTCCCAGGCCGAGGTGAGCCAGTCGGCCGCGAGCGCGGCGGGCACGCTTCCCCCGATCACGAACCCAAAGTAGCGCGGGCCGGCACTCGCCACCAGGCCGGCCTCGACGCCGTCGGCCAGGCGGGCGACCGCCGCCTCGGGAGGGGCGCCGTCCTCGGGCAGCGGGCCTTGGAGCGCCGCGCGCAACTCGGCAAACGAAGAACGCGCCCCCACCGGTCGCTCACCGAGGCCGTCCAAGTACCGTTCGGCGCGCTCGGCGGCGAAGCGCAGCCAGGGTCGCGTCATGCGTTCCTCCAGAATCCGGGGCGGGACGCAAAGTAAACTCTGGCCTTTGCGCCGCGTCAAGGCGCGATCGGCGGTCCTGGAGACGCGAGCCGTGGGACTTCGGCCGCAAGATCCGGATGTCTCCCCGGCGCGAGAAGCCCTATCTTTGCGCTCGTGGAGGCTCACATGATGCGGACGAGCGAACCGATGGCGCGAGAGCCGAAAGCGGACTTCGCAGCCGGCACGGGCATGGACCCCGAGACGGCCTGGGCCGCCGTGCTCTCGCGGGACGCGCGGTTTGACGGGCGGTTCGTCTACGCCGTCCGATCGACCGGCGTCTTCTGCCGGCCCAACTGCCCTTCGCGGCGCCCCGGCCGTGCCCAGGTGAGCTTCTTCGACGAAGCGCAAGCTGCACGGGCCGCGGGTTTCCGAGCCTGCCGCCGTTGCCATCCCGAGACCCAAGGCGGACTCCCGGCCCGGTCGGCCGTCGAACGCGTGCGGGCCCACATCGACAGGCATCTCGACGAGCGGGCGGTGGCCCGCGCCTGCGCCTCGAACCGCGTGGCGCTCCTCATCCCCTGCCACCGGGTGGTGCGCGGCGACGGCTCGCGCGGCGGCTACCGCTGGGGAGTGGGCCGGAAGCAGCGCCTGCTGGCGCTGGAGAAGGACCAACAGGACAGGGCCGAAAGCGCCCGTGGCCGCCGCTGACCTGCAGCGACGCCTCGGGCGGATCGCCCTCTACGGCGACACCAGAACCCCGCGTTCCGCGATTCCGGCTGAAGATTCGCGACGATCCTGATGAACTGAGCCCAGTCGGGCGTATATGTCAGCTGCTGTCATAATCGTGCCGCGAAGATCGTTCGAGGATTCTCGAATGAAGGCCGACCGGCTGCTCTCGACACTGCTGTTGCTGCAGGCCCACGGCCGACTGACCGGCCGCGAGCTTTCGCGGCGGCTCGAGGTGTCCCAGCGCACCGTGCATCGCGACATGGAGGCTCTCAGCGCCTCGGGTGTGCCGGTGTTCGCGTTGCGCGGCTCCCAGGGCGGGTGGCAACTGGAGGAAGGCTGGCGCACACGGGTGCCGGGGCTCGACGAGTCGGAGCTGCGGGCGCTGCTGATGGCGCAGCCGCGCGTCCTCGGCCACCCTCGACTCGCCCGCGCGGCCGAGCGCGCGCTCGACAAGCTGATGGCCGCACTGCCTCCCTCGCTGCGCGAGCAGGCCGCCTCGATCCGGCAGCGGCTCCACGTGGACACGACC
>Ga0247727_10013619_pt1 | contig 13669 bp, 10 predicted proteins | sample WisWelCaveWW1625_FD_202498 | JGI IMG/M metagenome (GOLD analysis project Ga0247727, IMG submission 202498) | Biofilm microbial communities from Wishing Well Cave, Virginia, United States - WW16-25 | ecosystem: Environmental > Aquatic > Deep subsurface > Groundwater > Cave microbial mat | place... | reverse complement strand
CGCGCCGATCGTTCCGTTCGCCGTCAAAGGGGCGATCTGGTATCAGGGCGAGTCGAACGCCGGCCGCGCGTATCAATACCGCAAACTGTTCCCGACGATGATTCAGGATTGGCGCAAGGCGTGGGGCCAGGGCGATATTCCGTTCCTGTTCGTGCAACTCGCCAATTACAATCCGGGACACCCGGAGCCGGAAGACGGCACGACGGAAAGTGACTGGGCGGAATTGCGCGAGGCGCAGTCGATGACGCTGTCGCTTGCGAATACCGGGCAAGCCGTGATCATCGACGTCGGCGACGCCAAGGACATTCATCCGAAGAACAAGCAGGACGTCGGACACCGGCTGGCACTGGCCGCGCAACACGTCGCGTACGCCAAGAATCTCGTTTACTCCGGCCCGGTCTACGACAAGGTGCAGGTCGAAGCATCCGCCGCGCGCGTGAAGTTCAAGCACGTGGGCGGCGGATTGGTCGCGACCGGTGGGCCGCTGAAGGGCTTTGCCGTCGCCGGAGACGACCACAAGTTCTTCGCGGCCGAAGCGCGGATCGACGGCGACTCGGTCGTCGTGCGCTGCGATCAGGTCGAAAAGCCAACCGCCGTGCGCTACGCGTGGGCGAATAATCCGGCGGCGAACCTGTTCAACAAAGAGGGCCTGCCCGCGTCGCCGTTCCGCACCGACGACTGGCCGGGCAAGACCGCGAACGCGAAATGACGAAGCACGAAGCTCGAATGACGAAGGAATGACGAACGCCGAATGACGAATGCGCCGCGCCTGTGGCCATTCGTCATTCGTGCTTCGATCTTCTTTCGACATTCCGTCATTCGACATTCGACAATTCACCAGGAGTATCCATGCGATTCAGTCTGAAACTACCAGTCGCCTGCCTCGTCGTTTGCTTCGGCGCTGCGGCTGTCTGGGGGGAAACGAAAGTGGAACGAGTTGAATACAAGGGCTGGAAGAACAACCTGAAGCTCTCGAACGGCACGGTCGAGTTGATCGCGACGCTCGACGTGGGGCCGCGCGTGATTCGCTACGGATTCGCCGGCGGCGACAACGTGCTCAAGGAATACGACGACCAGCTTGGCAAGTCGGGCGAAAAGGACTGGCAGATTCGCGGCGGGCACCGGCTGTGGCACGCGCCCGAGGCGCAGCCGCGCACGTATTTTCCCGACAACGACCCGGTGCAGTTCAAGGATTTGGGCGGCGGTGCGGTTCGATTGATCGCGCCGCCGGAGATGCCCTACGGCGTCCAAAAAGAAATTGACCTGAAGCTCGACGCGGCCGGCTCGAAGGTGGCGCTCACGCACCGGATCAAGAACATCGGCGCGTGGCCCGTGGAACTCGCACCGTGGGCGCTGACCGTCGTCGCGCCGGGCGGCACGGAGATCATTCCGCTGCCGAAAAAAGTCTCGCACGGCGAGTCGCTGCTGCCAAACCAACAGCTTGTGCTGTGGTCCTACACCGATTTGAAGGATGCGCGATTTTCGTTCGGCTCGAAGTACATCACGGTCAAGCACGACGCTAAAGGACACGCGACCAAGATCGGCCTGCGCCACTCGGAAGGTTGGGTCGGTTACCTGCGTGCCGGCCAATTCTTCGTGAAGCGATTCGACCGGCAGCCCGGCCAGCATTATCCCGACCTCGGGTGCAACTTCGAAACCTACACGAACGAAGACATGCTCGAAGTCGAATCGCTCGGCCCGCTAGTGAAACTCGAACCCGGCGGCGCCGTGGAACATCGCGAAGTGTGGGAGCTGCACAAGAACGTGGCGGCCATCTCGGACGAGGCGTCGATCGATCGCGTGATCGTGCCGCTGGTCAGCGGCAAATAGTGGGAGCCTTGCCGCTGGCAGTCTTGCGAAGCGCCGGCCGACATGCGCCCGTGTTGATTAGACTTCGGCAATCGGCAGCCGGTGCTGGTTCAGGAATTGATCGCACTCGGCCCGCGTGAATACGCCGGGCGTGGTGCCGACGGCGCGAACGCAACTCGCGCCCAGCGCGCTGGCGAGTTTGAGGCACCCGCGCGGATCGAGGCCACGCAACAGGCCGCAGATGAAGCCCGCGTCGAAGGCGTCGCCGCCGCCGGAACCGTCCACGTAATTCACCGGAAACGCACCGGCCCGCAGCCGCACGCCCGGCCCGACGAGCACCGAGCCGTTGCCGCCCATCGTGATCACCGCCGTGCCGGCGCCGGCGTCGCAAAAGATTTGAGCCTGGTCGAGCGCGTTCGAGCGGCCCGTGATCAACCGCGATTCATCCTCATTCGGCAAGAACACGTCCGTGTGCGGCAACAGCTTCGTCAGCTCGCCGAGCAGGTGCCCTTGCCCCGCACCGAGCCGGCCGGGCACGGCCACGTCGAGCATTGTAATCACGCCGCGCTCGCGCGCAGATCGAAAAACTTCCGCAAGCGCCGCTTGTTCGAGTGCCGGCATGAGCAGGTAGCCGCCGACGTAGAGCACCTTCGCCTGCGCAACCAACTCCGGCCGAATATCCGCCGCCGTGAACTTCGCGTTCGCGCCGAAACAGTGAATGAACCGCCGGTCCTGGCCCGCGACGTTCACGATCAGTGTCTGGCTCGTGTCCGCGTCACTGACCGTGCGCAGACCCGACGTGTCCACGCGCCGGGCCTTGAGCGTCTCGGCGACGAATCGCCCAAACGTGTCGCCGCCCACGCAGCCGCAGACCGTGCACGCGACCTCCATCTTCGCCAAATCCACCGCAGCGTTCGACGCACAGCCGCCGATCTCCAGCGTCATCCCGTCCGTCATCACCAACTCGCCCGCCTCCGGCACGTGTTCGACCGGCGCGCAGAGGTGGTCGGCCACGACGATGCCGGCACAGAGGACGTCGATCGATTGTTGCAACATTTCTCAAAAACCCTTGAGAAACACTCCTTGCGCGGATTTACATTAGGCGTCTCGCTGTGCATCTTGTACAAACGCTTCGGCCGTGTCACGTACGATAGAAAGTACGTTCTCGCGCGTAGCCCCTGGCCAATACCACTGCACCTCGCGCTCCAGCAGATCTTCGTACGCAAAGCAGAGCAGGTAGAATTCGTTGAGATCTTTCGGGTAATCGATCGCGACACAAAGGTCCTTGACGATCGCAAGCGCCTCAACGCGATCTACGTCTCCTGCAAGTGCGGCGCGCAGGCACTCAACAGCGTATCGGTGCACTGCAATAGATGGAACGACTTCCTTGATGCCAAGCTCGTGCAGTGCTCGGTCACGAAGGTCGGCAAGCTCGAAGTGGTTAAAAGGCGGTACTTGGCCGGCAAGCATCGCTACGTAGTATCCGTCGTGCCCCGGTTCCAACAGATTGATCGCCCAATCTACACACTGCTGCGCGCACGTCTTTTGGAGCGCCTTCTCAGCGAGGATGCGATTTGTAGTCACTGGGAACATGGACAGACGGTTCTTGTAAAACGGCCGGAGAACCCGTCACTTGTACCGAATCTCCAGCACCTGCAACCGGAGCGTGCCCTTCGGCACCTTGATCTCCGCGATCTCGCCGATCTTCTTTCCCAGCAGGCCCTGGCCGATTGGGCTGGTGACGAGCCATTTGTTTTGGCGGTAGTCTTCCTGGCCCTGGCCGACGAGTTGAAATTCTTCTTCGTCGTTGAGGTCGAGGTCTTTGACTTTGACGGTCGCGCCGAAGCTGATCTGATCGGTGCGGACTTTGGTCGGGTCGATGATGGAGGCTCGAGCGAGCAGGTTTTCGCGGTCGTTGATGCGGGCCTGGAGTTGGCCCTGGGCCTCGCGAGCCGCGTGATACTCGGCGTTCTCGGACAAGTCGCCGAAAGCCCGCGTGCGGCCGATCTCCGCCGTGATCCGCGGCATGTCGTCGTGCTTCCACTTTTCCAATTCGGCCTTGAGCTTGTCGTACCCCTCCTTGGTCATCGGCACGCGATCCATATCGGAAATCTCCCCAAATGTTCGCAAACGACGCGGGACTATAGCAACGCCGCCGCGGTGCATCCAGGCCAGACGAAGCAAGGACAAATGACGAACCACGATCGTCTAATTAATGACGAAGCACGAATGTCGAAGCCGCCAGCGGCGCGTGGCCGAGTGCCTCATTCGATCATTTGGTCATTCGACATTCTTTTGACATTCGTGCTTCGTCATTCGTCATTGCATCATTTCTGCTATCCGCTCTTCACCGGCTCGATCTCAACTTCGGCCGTGTCCGACTCGCCGGCGAGGATCAACTCGATTTCCGGCGGCGTGAGCACTTCGCGTTTCAGCAGGGCTTCGGCGAGGCGGTCGAGGTCGTGGCGGTTCTCGCTGATTAGCGTGCGGGCGCGTTCATCGGCTTCGTTCAAAATGCGGCTCACTTCTTCGTCGATGATCTGCGCGGTGTGTTCGCTGAAGTCACGCGGCTCGTGAATTTCTTTACCGAGGAAGACGTGCTCCTCGCCGACGCGAAACGCCACCGGCCCGATTCGATCGCTCATGCCCCAGTGCGTGACCATGTAGCGGGCGAGGCGCGTGCCTTGATTCAAATCGCTTTCGGCGCCGGACGAGACTTCGTCGAACACGAGTTTCTCGGCCGCGCGGCCGCCCATGATGACGGTGAGCCGCACGGTGAGGTACGCCTGGCTGTAGTTGTGCTGGTCCTCTTCCGGCATTTGTTGCGTGACGCCGAGCGCGCGGCCGCGTGGGATGATCGTCACTTTGTGCAGCGGATCGGCGCCGGGAACGATCCACGCGAGCAGCGCGTGCCCGGCCTCGTGATAGGCCGTCATGCGTTTTTCTTTTTCAGAGAGCACTTCTTCGCGTTTTGGCCCCATGAGCACGCGGTCGCGGGCCTGCTCGAAGTGGCACATACTGACGTGTTCGCGCCCGTCGCGCGCGGCCAACAGCGCGGCTTCGTTCACGAGGTTGCGCAGGTCGGCGCCGGTCAGGCCGACGGTGCCACGAGCCATGTAGTCGAGTTCCACGTCTGCCGCGAGCGGCACGTGCCGCGAATGCACCTTGAGGATTTCCAGCCGTCCCTGGCGGCTCGGCCGGTCAATTGTGATGTGGCGGTCAAATCGGCCGGGCCGCAGCAGCGCCGTGTCCAGCACGTCGGGCCGGTTCGTCGCCGCGAGCACGATGGCCGCCTCGTTCGGCGAGAAGCCGTCCATTTCGCTGAGAATTTGATTCAGCGTCTGCTCGCGCTCGTCGTGTCCGCCGCCCAAGCCGGCCCCGCGCGAGCGGCCGACCGCGTCTATCTCGTCGATGAACAGAATGCACGGGGCGTTTTCCTTGGCCGTCTTGAACATGTCGCGCACGCGGCTCGCCCCGACGCCGACAAACATCTGAATGAATTCCGAACCGGAGATCGAATAAAACGGCACGCCCGCCTCGCCGGCCACGGCCCGCGCCAGCAGCGTCTTCCCTGTGCCCGGCGGACCCATCAACAGCACGCCCTTCGGCACCTGCGCGCCCAGCCGGCGGAACCGTTCCGGATTGATCAGGAATTCAACGATCTCCAGCAATTCTTGCTTCGCATTTTCCAGCCCCGCCACGTCGGCGAACGTTTGCCGCGTCTTCAATTTCTCGTATCGCTTGGCCGGACTCTTGATGAACGAGCCGAGGATTCCGCCCTCCACGTCGCGGTAGCGGCGAAACATGAGGACCATGAATCCGCCGATCAAAAGGATCGGCGCCCACAGCAACACGTGATTCATGAGCGGCTGGCCGACCGGACGGGCCTTCACGAGCGTGCCCGATTCCTTGAGCAACCCGACGAGGTCCGTGTCCGTGACGGGCAGGATCGTGACGCGAAACTCTTTCGCGATCCGCGGCTCTTTGTCGTCCGTCTTGCGAAGATCGGTATCCGCTTTAAGCTTGCCGCGCACGAGTTGCCCCTCGAACTCGACCTCCGCGATGGCCTTGTCGCGAGCCAGTTCGAGGAACTTGGAATACTCAATCTCCGGCGACCGGCGCCAGAGCGTGGTGTTCAGCATGAGCATGAGCGCGGCCGCGAGCAGCAACGCCCAGATCCAAAACGCGGGCACTTTCGACGACGGTCCCGACTCCGGCCGGTCCGCCGGCCGCATCATTTCCGGTCGTTTTGGTCCTGACTCCATGCCATTCTCCGTGACGCGCGAGCAACCTATTTCGATTGCATTCTAGCGAAGACACACAGGCGGCAGTAGGCGACCGGGCGCGACGGGCGCGGTTCACCGTGAATTCAAAGACTTCCGATCTCGCGGAGACTTCGATAGTCTGAGTCGGACACTTTTCAACGTGGGGCGATGCTACGCGAGCTGCGGGCCGCGCCGTGAATTGCGGGTCGAAACATGAACCGAATTGGCGTATTCATCGTCGATGACTCCGCGGTGATCCGCCGGCTGCTCTCTGAAATTCTTTCCGGCGATCCGGCTCTGGAGGTCGTTGGCAACGCGGCGGACGGCCGCGCGGCTCTGTCGCGAATTTCGCTGGTGCATCCCGACATTGTGATCCTCGACGTCGATATGCCCGAAATGGATGGACTTCAGGCGCTGGCGGCGCTGCGGCAGCAGAACGCCGCGCTGCCGGTCGTGATGTTTAGCTCGTTGACCGAACGCGGCGCGGCGGCGACCTTGGACGCACTCTCGTTAGGGGCGTCGGATTATGTGGCCAAGCCGTCCGGCGCCGGCAGCGCGGAGGCCGCGGCCGCTCGCGTTCGCGCCGAGCTGATCCCGAAGATCAAGGCCCTCTGCCCGCGCGGATCGGTCGCCGAACGCGGAGTCGTTCCAGCCGCTGAGTTCTCCGCCATGGCACTCCACGCGGCGCCGGCTCCCGAGCCGCGCGTGGACATAGTCGCCATCGCCGTCTCAACCGGTGGTCCGAACGCGCTCGAAAAAATACTTCCCGAACTGCCCGCTGAATTGCCGGTTCCCATCGTGATCGCGCAACACATGCCGAAGGTTTTCACGAAGCTGCTGGCCGAACGGCTCGCATCGAAATCGGCGATCGCCGTGGCCGAGGCCGCGGACGGCGACGTGCTGCGGCCGGGTTCGGCATGGATCGCGCCGGGCGATTTTCACCTCGCGCTGGAACGGCAACCGAGTCGCGTGCTGTTGCGCACGCACCAGGACGAGCCGGAGAACTCGTGCCGGCCCTCCGCCGACGTCCTGTTTCGGTCCGTCGCCGACGTGTTCGGCCGCAACGCTCTCGCGCTCGTGATGACGGGCATGGGCCAAGATGGCCTGCGCGGCTGCGAGCGAATTCAAGAAGTCGGCGGCCGCGTCGTCGTACAGGACCAGATGACGAGCATCGTTTGGGGCATGCCCGGCGGCGTCGCCCGCGCCGGACTGGCGGACAAGATTCTGCCGCTCGAAAAGTTGGCGCGCGAGATCGTCGCGCGCGTCAGAATCGGCCGTGACCAGCCGGCCGAGCAACACGACACGCAACTCAATTCCGTGGGTGATTCATGCCGAAAATCTTGATCGTGGACGATTCGAAAGCGACGCGCATCGCCATTCGACGCATCGTTGAGTCGCTCGGTTTCGACGCGGACGAGGCGGAAAACGGCCGGGCCGCGCTCGATCATTGTCTCGCGGCCGGACCGCCCGATTGCGTGCTGCTCGACCTCAACATGCCCGTGCTGGACGGCATCAGTTGCTTGCGAGCGATGCGGAAACACGAGCGGTTGAAAGACTGCGTCGTCGTCGTTTGCTCGACCAACAACACGCTCCCGCAAATTCGAGAAGCCGTGGCCGCCGGCGCGAACGAGTACGTCATGAAGCCGTTCACCGTCGAAATCCTCACGGAAAAGTTGCGGCAAGCGGGGATTTTGAAATGACCCCAAAGCCGGTTTCATCCGCCGATTACGAGTTCTTGCGGGAATTCCTGCGCCGCGAGATGGGCCACGAACTGGGCGACGGCAAGGAATATCTCGTCGAAAGCCGGCTGAACCCGATCGCGGCGTCGTTCGAACTCGACGATTTACCGGGCCTCGTGGCGCGCCTGCGCGTCAACGCGGACCGGTTGCTGCGCGATGCGGTCGTGGAGGCGATGTCGATTCAAGAGACCAGCTTTTTCCGCAGCGGCAAGACATTTGAGCTGGTTCGCGCCGACATGATCCCGGCGCTGATGCGGTCGCGGGCAAGCACCAGCCGGCTGCGCGTCTGGTGCGCCGCCTGCTCGACCGGCCAAGAACCGTTTTCGGTCGCGATGACGATCGACGACCATTTTCCCAAGCTGTGGGACTGGCAGGTCGAGATCGTGGCCACAGACATTTCGCGCCAAGCTCTCGATCGCGCCGCGGCCGGCGCGTACAACCAATTCGAGGTCCAGCGCGGCCTGCCCGTGCAAACGCTGCTCAAGCACTTTCGACAAGTCGAAGACCGATGGCTGATCGCGGACCAGATTCGCCGGCGCGTCAAGTTCCAGCAATTCAACTTGCTCGATCCCTTCGTCGGACTCGGCGACCCGTTCGACGTCATCTTCCTGCGCAGCGTTTTGATCTATTTCGACGTGGCCACCAAGTCCGCAATCTTCACGAAGCTGCGGCGGGCGATCGCCAACGACGGATTCCTCGTGCTCGGAGAAGCCGAATCGATCATCGGCCTCACCGACCAGTTTTCGATCCCGAACGGAGAGGCAGGCTATTACGTGCCGACACGACGATGATCGATCACCAGCTCTCAATTTGTGGAGAGGACGCACGCCGGCCGACTTGACCTCGCCGGTGAGTGAACGCTTTTGCTACTGTGTTTCATCTCTGGATTGACGATTCGCGACACAACGTAACGACGCATGCGATTCGCCGAATACTTCGCTCGGCCGGCCGAGCCGATCATTTCGTTTGAAGTGTTCCCGCCCAAGACCGACGCGGGCATGGACAATCTGCGCCGCGTGCTGCCGGAGTTGATCGAGCTGGACCCGACGTTCATGACCGTGACCTACGGCGCGTTCGGCTCGACGCGCGAGCGGACGATGGAAATCGCGGCGCTGATCAAACGCGAGTTCGGCCGCGAATCGGCCTGCCACCTGACGTGCGTCGGTTCGTCCCGAACGGAACTCGATCGCATCCTGACCGACCTCCGCGCCACGGGCATCGAGAACGTCGTGGCCCTGCGCGGCGATCCGCCGAAGGGCGAGACGACGTTCGTGGCGGCTGCCGATGGCTACGCCCACGCGAACGACCTGGTCGCGCACATTCGGCGATTTGAAACTGCCGCCGGTTCGAGTCGCGACGGCTTCGCCGGATTCGGCGTCGCCGTGGCCGGCTACCCGGAAAAGCACATCGAAGCGCCCGACGCGGCGACCGATTTGGCCAATCTGAAACGCAAGGTGGACGCCGGCGCGGACGTCGTGATCACGCAGCTTTTCTACGACAACGCCGACTACTTCCGCTTTGTGGACTCCGCCCGCGCGGCCGGCATCGCGCAACCGATCGTTCCGGGCCTGCTGCCGATTCTCTCCGTTAAGCAAATCCGCCGCATCACGTCGATGTGCGGGTCGAAGATTCCGCCCGCACTTCACGCCGAACTCGAGGCCGCCAGCGACGACGACGCGGCAGCCGAAGCGGTCGGCATCCGCCAGTGCGTCGCCCAAGTCACGGAGTTGCTGCGCCGCGGCGTGCCGGGAATTCATTTCTACGTGCTTAACAAATCGAATCACATGCGGCGAATCACCGACGCCGTGCGGCCCGTGATCGATCAGTGTCGCGCCGCCACCGCGAGCTAGCGAATTGCCGCGGGCGACGCGCACTACGACTACTCGCGAATGATCTCGGTCCTCTCGCCTCTGTCCTCGTCGTCGCCGCCGAAGAGTCCACCGCCGAACGTCGTGTCGCCGTCGATCTTGAGCGACTGCGTGAACTCTTGGCCGTCCACGGTGAGGATGACGCGGTACATTCCGGCGGTAATGGCGATTGGTCCGCCGCGTTGTTGTTGAGCGGCGGCGGGGCCGGCCGGTGTGCCGCTGCCGCGCGGTTCAGTGGTCGATTCGCGTGGTGACGTACGAGTCGGAGCGGCTTGCGGCGGACTCGCTTCGCCGCCTTCCGCGCGCTGCGGGGTTTCGGAGGCCGTCGAGGTGGCTGCGGTTTCAGCCGGACTGTCTGCGGCTGCCGCGCTGGCGCGGCGGCCGCGTTGCCCACCGGCGCCGCCGCCCTCAGTCGCTGCGGCACCGCTCGCGCCTGCTGATCCGGCACCGCCCGCGCCGAATCCGCCGGGGCCGCCCTGCCCGCCACGCAAGTCCCACGCAACCAGGTGCAGACCCGGCTCGGTCGGCGCGGCGAGTTCACGAACCGTGCGGCCGGAGTAATCGACGATTTTCACGGACGCCTTCTCGACCTTCTTGCTGAGCGAAAAATAGATCTGCGCCGAGCGCGGCGGATTCGTTCCGTAATAGCGCCGGTGCCCGGTGCCGTACATCGATTGCCGCGATGGCTCGGCCGTGCGCCGCACCACGGTGTTCGGCTGATAGAGATGCGCGGCGGCGGCGATGACCTGCGGCGACATCTGGCGGAGCGGCGTGATGTCGAGCGCCCACAAACTGCGGCCGTGCGTGGCCACGACGATCTCGCCAACCGTTGGATGAATCGCGACTTCGTGGATCGCAACGGTCGGCAAGTTGTTGTTCAGCCGCGACCAATACTTGCCGCGATCGACCGACGCCCACAGGCCGAACTCGGTGCCGCAGAACAACAGATCCTGATTCTTCGTGTCCTCGCGCAGTGCGCGGGTCGAGCCCCACGGCAGATTCGCGCGGAGCGCCGCCCACGTTTGACCGAAATCCTCACTCGCGTAAACGTACGGCTCGTCGTCGTCCGCGCGATGCGCGTCAAACGCGACGTACACGCGGCCCTCGGCAAACCGCGACGGCTCGATCGTTGCGACCCAGCGCGGGCCGGGCAGCCCCACCTTGTCGGCAACGTTCGTCCAGTTCGTGCCGCCGTCGCGCGTGACCCACAAATTGCCGTCGTCGGTGCCGGCGTAGAGCACGTCCGCGTTGCGCGGCGACTCGGCGATCGCCGTGCCCGTGCCGCGGCCGGTGCGGGCGATGTCCGGAGAGATCGGCTTCAAATCATCGCCGCGTTTGTACGACCGGAACACGAAGTTGCCGGCCGCGTAAAAAATGCCGGGGTTGTGGTTGGAAAGAATGAACGGCGTGTTCCAGTTCCAGCGGTAGCGCGGCGCGGATTGCTGCGCGGATTGTGCCTGGCCGGATTGCGGTTGACCTGATTGCGGCTGCCCGGCCGATTGTCCCTCGCTCGCGCTTCGGGCTGGTGCGCGCGGGCGGATCGCGAACGACTCGCCCGTGCGGAGATTGCGACGGCCTATGTTGCCGTCTTGGCTTTCGTAGTAGACCAAGTCGGAGTCGAACGGATCGACGCGAACGACGAAGCCGTCGCCGCCCGCGACCGCGATCCATTCTTCATTGACAGTTCCGTAGTTTCGGCGGCTCTGGCTCGGTCCGCCCCACGTGCCGTTGTCCTGCAGCCCGCCGTAGACCCAGTACGGTTCCTTCGAATCGACCGCGACGTGATAGAATTGGCCGATCGCCGCGTGATTGAGGAAGTCCCATTTTTGCATGCGATCCCACGTGACGTAAAATCCGCCGTCGCAGCCGATCAAAATGTGGCGGCCGTCCTTCGGGTCGATCCACATTGCGTGCTGGTCGGGGTGCACGACGCCCGCGCCGCCGTCTTCCGTGAACGTCTTGCCGCCATTTTTCGATTTCGCGAGATTCACGCCGCCGATGAAGATGTTCTTCTCGTCGCTCGGATCGACGCGGATCAGGCTGAAGTACATCGGTCGCGGATTCAGGCTGTTGATCCGCGTCCACGACTCGCCGCCGTCGGCCGAGCGGTAGACGCCGCCGTACAGATGTGCGTCGGGGCCTTGATGATTTTGAATATTCGGCTGCTGTCCGCCGTACGTTCCGCCGTTCGGCCGCGATCGGCTGCGCGTGCCGGGGCCGGCGCCGCTGGCACGATCTTCGATCACGAGCGTCAGTTCTTTGGATTCTGTCTTGCCGTCGCGCTCGCGTTCGATCTTGATCGAGACCTTTTCGTCCGGTTTTTTCGCGCGGAGTTCCGCGAGCAGTTTTTCCAAGCTCGCCACGTCGGTGCCGGCAACGGACTTGACGATGTCGCCCTCTTCGAGGCCCGCCTTCTGAGCGGCGCTCTCGTCACCGGAAACGCGCTGGATGCGCACGCCGCCTTCGACTTCCTGCGGCAGCGCGCCGAGGAGTTGCATAACCGCGAATCGGTCCGACACGGGACCGCTCGCGCCGGCCGGACCCGCTTGACCTTGCGGACCGACACGCGGGGCATCAAGCGATGTCTCGAGTTCGACGACCTCTTTGTCGCGTTTCACTTTTAGCTTGAGTTTGTCGTCCTTCTTCTTGCCGCGAAGCAGTTCGGTCAGATCGAAATAATCCGCGACCGGTTTGTCGGCGGCGGCGATGACGATGTCGCCGGCCTTGATGCCGCCCTTGTCCGCGGGCGACTGAGCGACGACGTTCGTGATCTTCGCTCCGCCTTCGTTCGCGTCGTCACCCTGCACACCGAGGAATGCGGCGGGCGGCGGCGTAGTCCCCTTGCCGATGTCCGTGCAATCGATGATCGCGAAAACGATCTTCGGGTCTTTGCGATAGAAGTCGATGCCGATTCGGCCCATCGGCGACGTGGGCAGTCCGGCGGTGATCTTCTTAAATGTCTTGCCGCCGTCCGCGGTCTTGTAAATGCCGCTGCCCGGCCCCCACTTTTTGATCGGGTCGTAAGCGTCGTAGCCATCTTCGAGCGCCGGCTCGCCGCGGTGGCTGTCGAAAAAGTCGCGCCGGCGTTCCCACGTCGCGACGAGCAGCGTCTCCGGGTCGCCCGGGCTCATCTGAACGTCGATCACGCCCGTCTTGTCATCGACGTACAAAACTTTCTGCCACGTTTGGCCGCCGTCGGTCGTTTTGAACAGCCCGCGATCTTCGTTCGGCCCGTACAGCCGCCCGAGCGCGCCGACGTAAACTGTGTTCGGGTCCTTCGGTTGAATCACGATCTTGCCAATCTGAAACGTCTTCTTCAGGCCCATGTTCTTCCAGGTCTTGCCGCCATCGGTCGATTTGTAGACGCCGTCGCCGTAGCTCACCGAGTTGCGCGGGTTGTTCTCGCCGGTGCCGACCCAGACGACGTTTTTGTCCGACGCCGCCACGGCCACCGCGCCGATCGACACCGTCGCCTCGTGATCGAATTGATGCTCGAACGTCACGCCGTTGTTTTCCGTCTTGAGCAATCCGCCGGACGCGGTGGCGATCCAGTAGACGCACGGATCGGCCTCGAAGACGGCGATGTCCACGATGCGGCCGCCCATCGACGCCGGGCCGATCGACCGCCAGTTCATCTTCTTGGCCCACTCGGCGGGAATCCCGCCAGGCGTCGCCGCGGCCGGCACGCCGGCCTTTTTCAACTCGTCGATCTGCTTCTGCAACTCCAGAAGCTGCTTCTCAATCTGCTTGACCTTCTCCTCCCGATCCGACGCCGGCGTTTGGGCCGACGCCGAGGGCACGAAACAACCGAGGCCAATGGCGACGGCGAGGCAAACTTTGCGGGCGAGCGATTGTCGATGAATCACGGCCAGTTCCTTTCGCGCTGAAGACAACACTCAATACAGACACGCCGACCGACGTCTTCCATGAAATGCGGGCCGATCCTAAAACGGCGCCGGCTGCCGAGAGGCGGCCAGAAGATGATACC
>Ga0247727_10013618_pt1 | contig 13670 bp, 15 predicted proteins | sample WisWelCaveWW1625_FD_202498 | JGI IMG/M metagenome (GOLD analysis project Ga0247727, IMG submission 202498) | Biofilm microbial communities from Wishing Well Cave, Virginia, United States - WW16-25 | ecosystem: Environmental > Aquatic > Deep subsurface > Groundwater > Cave microbial mat | place... | reverse complement strand
CATTAGTCGCGAAGAACAGCCTTATTTTGGTGGATACCAAGTATGAGTTTGGCCTCTTGGATGGAAAGTTGGTTCTTATTGACGAAATCCACACCCCTGATTCTTCCAGATATTGGATTAAGGATACCTATGATGAGAAATTTTCTGCAGGACAGGAGCCAGACAAGCTTGATAAGGAGTATGTGCGCCAGTTTTTGGCAAAGCATGGCTTTGTTGGTGATGGCCCCATCCCGCACATCCCTGATGAGGTGAAAATTGAGGCTTCCAGAAGGTATATCCAGGCGTACGAGATGATTACCGGGAAGAAGTTTGAGGCGGAAGTTGGGGATTCGTTGGCCCGAATTAAGAGTAATTTAAAAAAAACAAGTATTTTGTAATGGCATGAGGGAAGGATTGCCCGATAAAACCATTATGGTTGGATTTCTGTTGTTCTTTTTGCTGTCAATTTTTCTTTGTCATAAACGCGATCTGGGTCAAGAACATAATTTCCTCTGATGGCGTTCCATAACGGTGTTGATGCCACTTTGCCATTTCTACGTGCTACCATATACCCAAATTTCTTACGCTTAATAAGATCAACAGCCGCAATACCAAAATACCTTCCCATTTCAACATCATACGCGTCTGGATCGGCGCCGCGAAGGGTGTGCCCGGGCACATTATTTCTAAAAGGGACATGCGTCTCTTGAGCGAGAATCTTTGCTAAGTGGGCTCCTATGCCCCCTAACCTCCCGTCATCCCCATATACCCTTGAACTCCCTCTATAGTATGCACCTTCTGAAACGACAACAATGTCGTATTTTGAGCCTGTGTTCCGGCGGTGTTTTAAGCGCGCAATAACTTTTTCAAGAGAGAAAACATATTCTGGAATGAGAATAACCGCGGCAGATGAAGCGATTCCGGTCTGGAAAGCCAAGTGGCCTGCGACAGACCCCCCCATTACCTCAATGATATGACTGGTATCATGGGATCTTGCAGTGTTTCTTATTTTCCGAGCAAAATTCTTTGCTTCGTTAAGTGCAGAGGAAAATCCGATGGTGTACTCTGTACCGTGAACATCCTTATCAATAGTCTGTGGAATTCCGACAACAGGGATTTTCATTCGGTGCAAAGCGTGTGCGCCTTTCATGGTCCCGTCACCGCCAATAGCGACGATTGCATCAAAGCGGTCTTGTTCAATGTGAGAAAGTGTCTTATCCAGAGATCCCCGGTTATCTTTCGAAAACGGGTTAAACCGGGAAGAGCCAAGATTTGATCCCCCGTCACCGTCCCATGTTCGAACCACCTGTTCGTCTAGTGGTACGTAATCCCCATTTGCAAGACCTTTCCACCCATACTTAATGCCAATGACCTCACCAGCGTTCTCTTCCAAAGCGTGCTTGACTATCCATTTTATGGCTGCATTTTCGCCAGGAGAATCCCCACCGCACGTCATCACACCTATACGTTTTGCCATTGAGCCACCTAAAACCAATCAGAACCCCTTTATACAATGGAGTAAAAATTCTACTTTAAGAAGGTTTTTGTTTTGATAAAAGCTTTTATAGTAGTATGGAGTAAGGAAAAACAATGTCGCTCAAACAAACAGCAATCACCGCAGCCAAGAAAGCAGGCGCCATCCTGAAGAAATACTACGGAAAGAAGATTCCGGGAGTGAGGAGCAAAGGAACCTCGTTGGTCACCGATGTGGACATTTGGTGCAATGAAGCCATCATCAAGGAAATAAGAAAGAAGTTTCCGGAGCACAACATCATTTCTGAAGAGTCCAAGCACAAGAAAACAAATTCAGAGTACACATGGTTTGTTGATCCGATAGACGGCACGCATAACTTCATCGCGGGCCTTCCGCTGTTCGGGACAACGGTTGCCGTTGCCAGAGGGAAAGAGGTTGTGCTTGGGGTGATTTACCTGCCGGTATTTGACAAACTATATGTTGCGGAGAAGGGCAAGGGGGCATTCTGCAACGGCAAGCGGATAAGGGTCTCGAAAAGAAAAGAGCTCGATTTTTCATTCCTTTTGTTTGACAGCTCCTCTTCCACCAGAAAGAAAAAGCTGAAGCTCATGCATTCCATTTCCTCGCATTTATTTAACGAGCGCGTCATGGGGTGCGCGGTGTGCGCTACTGCGTGGGTTGCGGAAGGCAGCGCGGATGCGATGATTATGTTCAAGACAAATTCGTGGGACATTGCCGCGGGGTTTCTGCTCATTGAAGAGGCAGGCGGCACAATAACCAATTTCAAGGGAGAGCAATGGGCCCCATTTCAGGGCAACTATGTGGCAGGCAATCACTTCATGCATAGGAAAGTGCTCAAGCTGTTGAAGACAACGCTTTAATCGTTCTTTTTAACTAAACTATAATTCTTATTAAAAAACAATAAAGTTTATAAATACTTAACGTTTACTCATGAATATGGCAGAGCTGGACAAGATTTTTACCCGATTGAACCTAGAGATTCTTGAGCTTTTACGGAAGGAAAAGCTCCATATAAGGGAGATTGCCGAGCGCTTGGGATGTTCGCCTGCGAAAGTCCATGGCTGCATCCAGGTGTTCAAGGAAAATGGACTGGTGACGGAGAAGCGGGAAAAAAACAGAAAAGTGATTGTGCTGAATGATAAAAGCTCTCTTTTGCACAAGATTGAGCAGTTGATGAGCACCGCGAATTCTGAAGAAGGTGATTACCAGCGCGAGACTATCCACCTCTTCGACACCATCTCCCCTCTTGATTATCGTTATTACGGCAGGAGCCAGAAAACATTTGACGCTTTGAAGCCCTATTTATCTGAAGCGGGGTTTATCAGGTATGCGTGCAAAGTCGAGGCAGCGTTGACAAACACGCTTGCGAAGATGGGAATGTGCCCAAAGGAGATTGCAGCAGAAGTTGAGGCGGCTGCTAAGAGGGTATCGGCAGAGGAAGTCTACAAAGAAGAGGATAGGATCAAGCACAACATCCGCGCATTGGCGAATTCCATTCGGGACAAGGTTTCTGAGAAGGCAAAGCCCTATGTGCATTTCACCACAACAAGCCACGACATCATCTGCACGGCGGACGCTGCCCGTTATAAGGATTTCACGTCGAAAGTGCTTGTGCCCAAGCTCATTGAGTTGGAAAAAACGCTTATTGAAATCGCTCTTCGGGAGAAAAACACCGTGCAGATTGGCAGAACCCATGGCCAGCACGCCGAGCCCATCACGTTTGGGTTTGCGCTTGCGCAGTATGTCTCGCGGCTGGGGCATTCCATCCTTGAGGTGGGAAAAACAGGGTCGAATCTGAGAGGGAAGATTGCTGGTGCAGTGGGGGCTTACAACGCATCCTCACTTTTTTTTAAGGATCCTGAGGAGTTTGAAAGGATGGTGCTTTCTGAAGTCGGGTTAAAGCCATCCCCCATATCGACGCAGGTTGTCGAGGCGGAATACATGGTGGGATATGTGAACGCAATTGTTTCTGCTTTCGGTGTTTTGGCAAACCTCGCCGATGATATGAGGCACCTCCAAAGAAGCGAAATTGGAGAGGTTGGAGAGCATTTCGAGGCGAAGCAGGTCGGAAGCTCTACGATGCCACAAAAAAGAAATCCGATTAATTTTGAGAATGTGAAAAGCATGTGGAAAGAATTCATGCCTAGAATGATTACACTCTATCAAGACCAGATTTCCGAGCACCAAAGAGATCTTACTAATTCTGCTTCTTCGCGGTTTGTTGCGGAGATGCTGGCTGGATTGTACGTTTCAACGGACAGGCTGCAACGCACCATGGCAAAACTTGTTGTTGATGCCAAGAACATGCAGCGCAATTTCGACATGAACAAGGAGTTCATCGTGGCAGAGCCGTTGTACATCTTATTGGCGGCGCACGGACATCCTGATGCGCATGAATACGTGAGGGAAAGAACATTGGAATCCCAACAGACAAAAAAGCCGCTTCGGCAGCTGGTGAAGGAAGATGCCTCGATCCAGCCTTATCTCAAGAAATTCAACAAGATGCAATTGGAAATCATTAATAATCCCGAATCTTATGTTGGGATAGCAGCAGAAAAAACAGAGAAAATCTGCCAATTTTGGATCAAGGAGCTAGGGTGAGCACATGAGCGAAGACAAGAGGCCGGAAGGGTATGAGGATGCACTGGAGCAGGAGATTTTTGAGCTAGAGTCATTCATTCATGCAAAAGGGCTCGATAAACAGATGGAGCAGTGGCGCAAGAGCGCTGATTACGAGGATGACTTGAAGTCATACGAGCAGTACATCAAAGAGGAAGCTGAGAAGATAGATACAGACACTATGGAAATAGATGAGAATAAATAGCTATTTTTTGTATATTTCTGCAGCCCTTTGCTCATTATACGCCTCCACAAATTGTTGATCATTCCAAATCTTCGCTACTGCGAGAACGTTGAGTCTTTTTAGCTGCTTTGCAGGATCTGGCAAGGGGGGAGAGGTAAGGGCGGTGAGATACCCTGTAAACGCTTCCTGTTGGAATCCAAAAATTCTTTGATAGAGGTAGGATGATTCAAGAACATATTTTGTTGACCTGTTAAGAACATCATCTGACAATGCAGATGTCCCAGAGACTCCAACTGTTTCCCCCAGGTGGTCCACGATAGAGTCGATTGTCCTAAGGGAATACCAAAATTGACTGGCGGCGTGTTTGAGACCTTCGAGGGCCTTCTGGGAGACATGATCCTTCTGCAGGTCCTTTAGCTCATTTTCCAAGGATGCTTGAGCGCCGATTGAAGATTGGAATTTTCGATTGTAATGGACACCAATATATTGCCTAAAACGTTCTGGTTCCTCAAACAGACTTTTAATGGTAGGGAGGTTCAAACGTACAGCAGATTGTTGGGATTCACCATAGGTTCCACCTAGTTTCTCGAATCCTTCTTTGAAGGCATGCTCAAAGAGACCCCCCAAGTTATTCAACATAGCTTGGAAATGAGGATGGTTTCGCGCAAAAAGATGCAGCCCATTAGTGTAGGAAGCAGCCAGCGCTTTTCTTATCTCCAATGCAAGAGTGGAATCGGTACCCATTCTGTATACAGACACGAGTAAGGGTTTATAAAATTTGTTACTACTCTAGAATAAGTATAAAAAAGAAGTAATGTTTAAATCAAAGTACAGTAGATAGCCCGTATGGCAGTTTCTGACAAGGTTCTTTATTTTCAAAGGAAAGTCCTAGCCTATTACAAGAAAAACAAGCGCAGCCTCCCCTGGCGCAAGACCACCGACCCTTATGCCCTCCTTCTTTCAGAGATCATGCTCCAGCAAACCCAAGTGGACAGGGTTGTGGGCTATTATGAAAAATGGCTGAGGAAATGGCCTACTATCCAAAAGCTTGCGAAGGCTTCCCGCGTTGAGGTGTTGAAGGCATGGCTCGGCTTAGGGTATAACAACAGGGCAAAGAACTTGCACCAAACTGCCGAGATCATTTCTGAGAAATACAAGGGAGGTGTGCTGAAGGCAATGGAGCACTACAAGGAATTGCCGGGCATCGGACCTTACACAGCTACAGCCGTGCAAATATTTGCAGCCAATAAAGACCTAGTGACGGTGGATACAAACATCAGACGTATTTTGATTCACGAGTTTAAGCTGAATGAAAAAATAAGCGACAAAGAGCTTTGGGAACTGGCTGAAAAATGCCTACCGAAAGGAAAGTCAAGGGAATGGCACAACGCGCTGATGGATTATGGGGCTACGCTGCTTACGGCAAGAAAGACCGGCATCAAACCAAAGACACAACAATCTAAGTTCGAAGGCTCTGACAGGCAGATACGCGCAAAAATAATCAGGGAGATTGTGGGCAGGAAAAGAGCCCCATTTGACTCTTTGCTGGAATTGGCGGATAATGATAAGCCAAGGCTAGAGAAAATCCTGAAGAAAATGGTGGAAGAAAGGCTGCTGAAGAAAATTGGCAGGATATATGTTCTTTCCGAGCACTGAGTAATCTTTAAATAATAGCCTTCATCGAAAAAACCATGGAATTGGGATTGGAATTGACCATCATTGCTTTGTTCTCCCTACTGGGCAGCGTTCTTGCCGTGCGGTTCAGGCAGCCAAGCGTCATTGGCGTGCTGCTTGCGGGGGCATTGGTTGGGCCGCATGCCCTTGGTCTTGTGCAAAATGAGGAATTGCTGCAGGTTTCCATTGATATTGGCGCGTTCCTCCTGCTGTTTTTGATCGGCATGGAGTTTTCCCTGGCAAAGCTGCTCAAGCATGGCGTGCGTGTCCTGCTGATTGCCGTGGCCAAGCTTGGCACGGTGTTCATTGTCTGCTACGGGGTTGCGGTGCTTGCAGGGCTGAATACACTATCCGCTGTGCTGGTGGGTGTGATTTTCTCCATCACCTCAACGGTCATCTTCCTCACTATCCTTGAGCAGAAGGGCCTGCACAGGAAAAAGGAAGTTGAGCTTCTTGTCGGCGTGCTTATTTTAGAGGATATTTTTGGCGTGTTTGCCTTGACGCTGTTTTCAGGATTTGAGAGCGCTGCCGATCTCACGCTGGTGGGGGTTGCGGGAGGAATCCTCTTTTCATTGTCGCTGCTTGGCCTGGTGTATGTGTTTGTTTCCAGAAGGATTGGAAGGGCAGTTGAGTGGCTCACCCGCTACAGCACGAAGGAAACATTTACCTTTATCTCCATAGGAATAGCGCTGCTGATGGGGGCCATGGCCAGCTTCATGGGATTGTCTGCTGCTGTTGGCGCATTTCTCGCAGGAAATATCATCGCTTCCTTGAAGAATGCAAAAGAGTTTGAGAAGCCGATGCATCCATTCATTTTTGTCTTTACAGCTCTTTTTTTCTTTTCTATCGGCGCCATCGTTGATTTTAGCGCTGTGGGGGAGCATATCGTCCTGGTGATAGCGCTGTTTGCCATAAGCGTTATTGCAAAATTCCTCTCAATTGGGATAACATCCTATTTATTCACAGATACCAATGGAAAAGGGGCAACGTATGCAGGACTGTCCATGGTTTCTTTGGGAGAGTTTTCCCTTTTGCTTGCAGCAGAAGCCAATGAGCTTGTGCCCTCTCTCGACTTGGTGAGCATTGTTGCCGTTGTGATTTTCCTTTCCTCCATAACGATGTCCATTTTCATGACAAGGGTGGAGTCAATTTATGCAACCCTTACGAAGTTCATGCCAATCTCTGTTCGCACTGACTTGGATGTGGCTTCGCTTTTGATGCGCGAAGTGTCAAGGAAAGGCGGCAAGAAGAGGGAAAGAAATTTTTCAATCGAATGGAAGCGCATCCTCAATAACACCCTCGGAATAGCGTTCATTGGCGGTTTACTTTGGCTGTGGTATGAGGCAACAGGCTTTCGGTATTTTGCAGAAGCCGGCGCTGCGCTGGAGGGAGTTGCACCGCTATGGGCATGGGGAGCGGTTGCCTTGGTTGCCCTGCTGTTCCCCACGTTTGCCATCTTCAGGAACTTTAGGCATTTCCTTGCCGATTTTTCCGCGTCGTTGGTTGAGACGTACCCAAAAGAGATTGCAAACAGCAAGAAGCTGTATCGGAATATTTTACTTATTGCTTTTATTTTTGTGGCATCTGTTGTTATTCCCCCTTCCATGGTGTTCTTTGGCTTTGCCCCTATTTGGGGAGCATTGAGCATCCCGTTGCTCATCATCCTGGTACTGCTGTTCTTGAATTCTGAAACGCTTCTTGAGAAGATACACGAGCATAACCACAGGCATCCGCATGGATTGCATAGGCATGAGAAAGAAGTGAGAAAGAAATAAAAAATTATTATCTGCCCATAGCAATGCCAGCAATACCTGTTCTTACGGCAGGCAGTAAGTCCGCATGAACTTTTAAGTGATGGATAACCAAATCAGATCTGCCTGGAACAGATTCTGCCCCAAGATAAGTGGCCCCAGTTACAGGAAGCCCATCCCGCCTGCTCCCCAAATTAATGAGGTGAGGGCCTATTTTCCTCCCCCATCCATGCTGAGGTAAGTGATTACACTCCAAAAAATCCACTGGACCAACCACTACCCCTAGTTCCAAGCCACGTTCATATACAACTATTCCATCACGATAATCGACATTACACATAGAAACCCCTACTTCAATTAAAACTCTTCCTTGCGGTTGCCATAATCAGCCAACGAAATGACAAATTCCCCATCAGTGTGATCTTCCTTGAATGCTTTCCTGTAAATCATCTTGCCCTCCTCTCGACTAAACCCACTTGTATGAAACAGGGGGATAAATGATATTATATAAACATTCTGTTATTATTGTAACAATACTGTGAAGGAATGTTTAAGGGAAGGTTGGGAACCATAACCTTTATAAGACCCCCAACAACCCGTTTTTTAACAAACAATTTGTTTTGGAGGAGAAATATGGTAACGATAGCGCACCTGGTGAAAAAAGCAGTCCAGGGCAACCAGTTCATGCTTGAGGCAATGTCCCGCGATTTGGTGAGCTTTGGGAATTTGGCGTCTTCTTTGAAAGCTGATATTGAAAAAGAACTTGGGAAAGGGGTAAAGGAATCGGCCATTGTCATGGCCTTGCGCAGGTATGCTGATGAGATCGGGGATTTTTCAAAGCAGACAGAAAGCCAGAAGATGCACGGCGAAATCATCATGCGCACGAATGTGATGGATGTGAATGTGGTGAAGTCTCCAAGCTTTTCCGCGCGCATCAAAGACCTGTACAATGTCATTGACGTGGAACATGGGGACATTTTCAATATTATTCTTGGCAACAATGAGGCGAGCATCATCACGAATGAGAAATACAAGGACAAGCTTGACAAATTTTTGAAAGGGGAAAAAATAATCTCCCGCGAGTTTGAGTTGGTGGCCGTGACGCTGAGGTTTGCCGGAAAGGACTTTTTGACAACGCCGGGGGTCATCTTTTCTGCTGTCCGCAGGCTGGCATGGGAACATATCAATATTTTAGAAATTGTCTCGACCATGACCGAGCTCACGTTCATCGTGCACAAGAAGGATTCGAATAGGGCGTATAATTTACTGCAGGAATTAGTGGAATAGGTTTAGTGATGGAAAGAAGAGTATCTTTTTCCAAGCAGAAAATTCTTGAGATAATTAAATCACATCCTACGCCATTTCATCTCTATGATGAGAAAGCTATGAAGGAAAATGCGCGAAAGTTCCAAAAGGCATTTTCTGTTTTGCCTGGCTTTAAGGAATATTTTGCGGTGAAGGCGCTGCCGAATCCATTTATTTTGAAAATTCTCAAGGAAGAGGGGTTTGGCACTGACTGCAGCTCATTTCCAGAGCTCTTATTGTCCGAGAAAGTGGGCATTGTCAGGGAAGACATCATGTTCACTTCCAATGAGACTCCCTTGGGAGATTATAAGAAAGCAAAGGAGCTTGGCGCCATCATCAATCTTGACGATATCTCGCATATTGAGTACCTTGACCAGATTGGCCTTCCAAAACTGTTGTCGTTCCGCTATAATCCTGGACCTGGGAGGGCAGGAAACGTTATTATTGGGGATCCCAAAGAAGCGAAATACGGCTTTACCAAGAAGCAGCTCTTTGAAGGTTATAGGATTACAAGGAAAAAAGGAGTGAAACGATTTGGGCTGCACACCATGGTTGCGTCCAATGAGCTCAAAGAGGAGTACTTCATTGAAACCGCACGAATGCTCTTTGAGCTTGCGATTGAGATAAAGGAAAAGCTCGGCATTTCGTTGGAATTTGTCAATCTTGGCGGGGGCATTGGCATACCTTATAGGCCGGAGCAGAAAGAAGTTGATTACAATAAGATAGCTAAGGGTATAAAGAAACTCTATGATAAGATGATAGTGCCTGAAATAAAGGGAATGAAAATTTACATGGAGTGCGGGCGCGTGATTACCGGACCCTATGGTTATTTGGTGTCTTCTGTCCTTCACATGAAACATATCTACAAAGACTATATCGGGGTTGATGCGTGCATGGCCAATTTGATGCGCCCGGGGATGTATGGCGCTTATCACCACATCACGGTTCTTGGAAAAGAAAATGCAAAGAACAATGAAACGTACGATGTTGTGGGCTCATTGTGCGAGAACAACGACAAGTTCGCCATTGACCGAAAGCTTCCTGAAGTTGCGCTAGGGGATATCATTGTTATCCACGACACCGGAGCGCACGGCCACTCCATGGGATTTAATTACAATGCCAAATTACGCTCAGCAGAACTGCTGTTGAGGCCAAACGGGAAAGTGGTTGAAATCAGAAGGACGGAGACTGTGGATGATTATTTCGCAACGCTGGATTTTAGAAAAGTAAAGGCTTTTCGCTGAAAAAATGAGGTTATCTATGTCTGCTGTAGTAAGCACGACTAAATGCTCTACTAAAATTTCTTTTCTCTGCTGCCGCCTTTTGCTCCGCTAAAGAAACAAAAGTAGTTCTCCCTACAAGCTCCCCAAAGGTCATCTCCGGTCTTGCCCTATAAGCAGCCACCATAGCTTCAATGTCAATGGGGGGACTGTTTACAAGTTGAGCTCGATAGTGAGGAAGATTGTCTGCTCTTGTTTGCGCTTCGCGGAATGGTGCAAGAGCAGTACTGTATAGTTTGATGAGCGGGTCTGGCACGAAGTCCAGTACTAAATTTTTTAACGAAAAAGAAGGTGCTCCATCATATGTGAGGACGTTGTGGCGGCTCATAAAATCTCCATTGGCATAGGGCACTTAAGGGCAGCTTATATATAAAGGTTTAGTTTTTAGTTCATTGTTAAGTAGTAAACAAAAGGTAGTGTACGAAGGAAACTGTGCTAATAAACAATAGAGCAGAACCTTTATAAATTACCCGAATGCACTCAATGCACGGTGGTTTGAATCGTAAGGATTGCCGTACTGAGTTCTACAAGGGCGAGTGCCATGGATTCCTTAGTTGATGCCATACGCTATGAAGGGCTACAGGCAGAAATTGCTGTGCTGATTGCGAACAAGAAGTGTGATGCACTTGAGAAGGCAAAAGGGTTTGATATTCTTGCGGTGCTTCTGGAATCTGCCGGAAAAGAACGGGAAGGGTATGACAAAGAGCTTCATAAGGAATTGCAAAAGTACAATGTTGATTTGATCCTTCTTGTTGGGTATATGAGGCTTTTATCCAAATGGTTTGTTGGGAAATGGCATCATAAAATCATGAATGTGCATCCAAGTTTGCTTCCTGAATTTGCAGGCGAGATGGATTTGGGAGTGCATAAGGCAGTTTTGGCCGCGGGAAAAAAGGAGAGCGGAGCAACTGTCCATTTTGTTGATGAAACTGTTGATGGCGGACAAATTATTTTGCAGAAGAAAGTAACAATTGGGAAAAATGAGACTCTGGAATCATTGAAGGAGAAAGTGCAGGCAGTTGAGCAGGAACTGCTTGTTGAGGCAGTAGCATTGTACGCAAAAGGGAAAATTATGGAAAAAAGCACAACGGTGGCATGATGGAAAAGATTGCATTATTGTCCGTATCAAACAAGGAAGGCATTGCCGAGTTTGCGCAGGGCTTGCAGAATCTGGGATTCAAAATTCTCTCCACAGGAGGAACGGCTGCGCTGCTGAAAAAGCACAAGATAAAGGTGCAGGAAGTTTCTGAATATACTAAACAAGATGAAATCCTTGACGGAAGGGTGAAAACTCTCCATCCAAAAGTGTTCGGCGGCATTTTAGGGGATGTTTCTTCCAAGGAGCATCAGAAAGAGATGAAGAAATGGAACATTTCCCCGATTTCAGTGGTGTGTGTCAATTTGTACCCATTTCTCGAGACAGTCATGAGGAAAGCTCCTTTGCAGGAGACGCTGGAAAACATCGATGTTGGCGGCCCGACCATGATCCGCGCTGCTGCCAAGAATTACAAGAATGTTATCATAACTATCAATCCAAAAGACTATGTGAAGATATTGGACACCCTTAAAGCAGGCAAAGTCTCTAATGAGTTCCGCTCAGAACTTGCACTCAAGGCGTTTGCCCATACCGCGCGGTATGATGTCATCATCAACCGCTTCTTTGTTGAGAAGTTCGGGACTGAGCAGTTCCCGGGATTTTACAATTTCACGTTCGAGAAAGTGCAGGACTTGCGCTATGGGGAGAACCCTCATCAAAAAGCTGCATTGTATAAGCCGTTTTTCGTGACTGAGACTGGAATTTCTCATGCGAAGCAGCTCCAAGGGAAGGAATTGTCGTACAACAACATCCTCGATTCCACAGAAGCACTTGCCATTGTGGAAGATTTTGAAAAGCCAACCGTTGCGGTAATCAAGCACACCAACCCGAGCGGGGTCGCGTCTGCAAAAACCATCTCGGAAGCGTTTGACTCTGCATACAAAGCAGATCCAAAATCCGCATTTGGAAGCGTGGTTGCGATGAGCGGGGAGTGTGACAGCAAAACTGCCGCGCTCATGAAAGACCTGTTCATCGAAGTCATCATCTGCCCTTCATTCAGCAAGGAAGCGCTTGAAGTTTTGAGCAAGAAAAAGAACCTCCGCTTGCTGGAGACGGGAAAATTCGTTGTTGATAGGAGCTCTCCTGAGATGAGGAGCATTGCCGCAGGGCTGCTGGTTCAGTCAAGGCAGTTTCCGACATTGACCGAGAAGGACATGAAAGTTGTCACCAAAAGAAAGCCGACCAAGAAAGAGATTGAGGACATGATTTTTGCGTGGAAAGTCAACAAGAACGTGAAATCGAACGCGGTGGTGTTTGCGAAGAACGAATGCACGGTGGGCATTGGCGCAGGGCAGATGTCCCGCGTTGATGCGGTCAATCTGGCGAAGATGAAGTCAGAGAGCAAGACCAAAGGCAGCGTGATGAGCTCAGATGCCTATTTTCCATTTAGAGATGGCTTGGATCAAGCTGTTGAAGCAGGCGCAACTGCAATTGTGCAGCCTGGTGGAAGCATTCGGGACAAGGAAGTCATTGACGCTGCGAATGAGCACGGCATTGCGATGGTGTTTACCGGGATTAGGCTGTTTAAGCACTGACTTCAAGATACTTTTTGGAAAGAAAGATACGCTATCTGCCGACAACAATAGGCTGCTGAAGCAGAGACATGGGAGTTTGATAGCGCATATGTGATTCTTTTGTAAATTTTTTTACAGTGTTGTGTGCCGGGGAATAAGGGAGCACATTAAATATTGTGCGCAAGATATATTCCTTGCCAGAAGGCTGGGACTGATCCAGATTTTGGAGATATTTTTGGTCTACGGCTTGAGTAGCTTCCTTGAGGGATTCCAGCCCCTTAATGGTCTCCTCAATGAGAATGTGGCCGTGGCGCATCCAATTACCCTGAATTTTGAAGGATTTTTTGCGTTCTGGAGAGATTCCTGAGGGGAGCAAGGTTTCCATGAATGCATTGAGTATTCGAGTAAAGGCATATGTAGCATTTGGGCCCACAACATATTCTGCCGTTGCGTGCACCGTTATTTCAGCCTTCAAGACTTGGTATCTTGAGTATTCTTCCCCTAAATTGAGATTGAAGCTAAATTCAGGAGGGAGGGTAACAATTGAATCAGGGTGCTGCTTCAAATGAGCATCAATTCTCTCCAAAAGACTCTGTCCACCCATGGTAATCAAGGCGGAGTAATGTGAATTCTTTTTTAAGCCTTATGATTGGAGAATATGATTGCCGCATAAGCAGTGACATCCTCCCCGCACTAAAGTGCGGGGCTTCCTGCGAAGTCTGAAAGGCTTCGTTGGTGGATGTCCCGCTGATTTTTGACGTAATCATCTACTG
>Ga0247727_10013617_pt1 | contig 13672 bp, 8 predicted proteins | sample WisWelCaveWW1625_FD_202498 | JGI IMG/M metagenome (GOLD analysis project Ga0247727, IMG submission 202498) | Biofilm microbial communities from Wishing Well Cave, Virginia, United States - WW16-25 | ecosystem: Environmental > Aquatic > Deep subsurface > Groundwater > Cave microbial mat | place... | reverse complement strand
GTTTCGTTTGCCGACGCTCATTCATTCGCGATCGGGCAACGCCAAATGGCTGGCGGAGATTTCCAATCGCAACCCGCTGTGGATGCACACCTCGGATGCCAAGCGGCTGGGGGTGAAAACCGGCGATATGGTACGCGTCAATACCGACATCGGCTACTTCGTCGACCGGGTATGGGTTACGGAAGGTATGAAACCCGGCGTAGTGGCGTGCTCGCACCACCTCGGCAGATGGCGCCGTCCGCAGGATGCGCCCGGTAATCGCTGGGCCACCAATCTGGTGTCGATTGAACAGCCGGAACCAGGGAAATGGAAAATGCGCCGGTTAGACGGCATTCGTCCGTACAAAAGCGCCGACCCCGACTCCGCGCGCATTTTCTGGAACGATGGCGGCGTGCATCAAAACATCACGTTTCCGGTTCATCCGGATCCGATTAGCGGGATGCACTGCTGGCACCAGAAAGTGAGAATTGAAAAAGCCCACCCGGAGGATCGCTACGGCGACGTGTTCGTTGATACCGAAAAATCGTTCCAGATTTATAAAGAATGGCTGGCGATGACGCGACCCGCGCCGGGACCAAATGGACTCCGTCGGCCCCTCTGGCTCAATCGCCCGCTGCGGCCGGTGGAAGAGATGTTTTACTTCAAAGGTTAAAAAGAATTACTTTTCTATATTACTGAATTGAAAATCTACGGTGGAGGAGTATAGCAGATTTACCTATGATTTAGTGGCATACGTTTTGTTTATATAGAATTGGCTTCTTTTCTTTGCAATATTGACCGGCGGCCAGCAATTATAGTTTGTTAATTTGCATTCAGCACATTGAGCATATTACCAAAATAATGGTGGGAACTGTTTGTTTCTCAGGAATGGAATAAACCATGAAATCGAATAAAGCTATCCTTTCGTTATCCTTTTTATTAATCATTACGATTTTCGGAGTTGCTTCTGCTGGCACCTACTATGTCGACGCTACTAAAGGTGACGACGGCAACTCCGGCACTTCAGAGAGCGCGTCCTGGAAAACCCTTGCAAAGGTTAGTAATTCACGTTTCCAACCGGGCGATGTCATTTTGCTCAAACGCGGAGAAATCTGGTACGAGAGCCTCGATCTTCACGGTTCGGGCAAGCCGGGCAGTCCGATTATTATTGGTGCGTATGAACAGGGCCCACGACCAATACTGGATGGCACCGACATCGAACCAAACAGCGGTTTTAGAAAAACACCTGGTTATCAAAATGTATATCATCTTACCGAAATCCGCATGGTGGGGCATGTCCTCGAAGACGGCAAACCCCTGGGAGCAAAAATGCTGGCATCGGTGATGGAAGTGGACGCCACTCCGGGAAGCTGGTTCCTGGATCAAAACAAGTTATATGTTCACGCTTCGGGTGGCAGTGACATCACCACCAATGGCAAGGTTTACCGAACTCGCGTTCAGATGGACGGTATTGTTGTGGGGAATGTGGACGATCGCGAAGGTGCCAACAATTACGTCACCATCGAATCGATGCATTTGAAAAACTTTATTCGGTGGGCCATCAACGGTGTCAACTCCGACCATATGACGGTGCGGAACTGCGTGATTGAGGATATGGGCGCTATAAAACGTCAGGATCCCGTGGGGGTCGGGCTAAATCATAGCACCACCAATGCGCTAGTTGAAAACAACCTCATTCATGATATTGGGCATAACAAAGTCGGCGCAGGAGTCTATATTGGCACTGCAGGTTCGAGGCATAATTATCGCTCCACCAACAATGTGGTGAGAAATAACGAAATCTATAACTGCCATGTCGGGGTAACCATAAAAGTCTACTCCGATGACAATCGCATAGAAAGCAATTTCATACATGATATCACCTCACAGGGGGTACGCGCGGTTGGCCAATTCGATAAAGGAAACTTGATTACTCGCAACCTAATTATGCATTGTGAAGAAGAAGGCATCGAGACCTTCAATAGCTCCACGATTGCCCATAATATTGTGCTCTCCTGTTATGCGGGCATTATCGTCATAACAAAAACCACCAGCTTTGAAGACAACTTGGACGCCGGCAAAAACAACAAAATTCTTAATAATACACTATTTGATTGCATTGTTGGTATCTCCCTGCACAACCCCGAGAGCGGGGATTATCCAGAAAACAATATCGTAGAAAACAATATCATCTCCGAATGCTTTCGGGCCATTCGCTTTGAAAACGGCAAACTCCCCAAAGGCCTAGATAATCTATTTGATTATAATTGTTACTTTCGCTCCGATAACCTAACTTTTGCGGACTATGATGTGAGTTTAACGTTTCAAGAGTGGCGAGATGCGTATGGAGGGGATGCTCATTCCATTACCGCCAATCCACTATTTGTTGTGCCCAACCCCCAAACGGGACGCGACTTTATGTTGCGCCCCGGCTCACCCTGTATCGATTCCGGAAACAATGTCGGTCTAAGTCAAGATTTTAACGGTAGGCCTATTCCCCAAGGTAAGGGGCCGGAAATAGGTGCCCATGAATTCAATGGTGGAAAAGCGATCGCACCGCCAAGAAATGTGCGAATTGAGACAATTTCTACGAATTAAGGCTTTTCAGGGATTTCGGGGTGTAACGCCTCTTCGCTCTAATTTTGAGATACCATCCTCCAGCAGCCATAACCACAATTACAAACACCAGCCACAGTAGTCCTAACTTGAAGAGGCCATATTCATAATAAACTCGCGTGATCGCCCGTCCTAAAAAATATTTGGAAAGAACCCTGTCTCGGAAATCGGAAAAGTAGCGCAGCAGCGCCACCCGGTAATCATCCTTCAACACATTTATTGCTGCAAAATCAAACTCATTGCCATATTCAATGACTATGTGCCGAGTAGCATTTGCGGGCACCGTGAGCTGGAAAGAAAGATACCCGTCTTTACATTCGTAGGCACGAGATTCACCATCCATCGTTAGCCGCTGAACGGGAATATCCAATGACTCTTCTTTTCTCACAAAATAAGTAATGTCATGTGGAATTTTGTTCTCCAGAACAAAATTGCTTGTGAACGCCAATAGGTCATAATTTCCATCATCCCGGCGTTTTTGAAGATAGAGTTTCTGGACAATTTCACCCAAGCTCTGCCAGACAATATCTGGGCATAGTTGGTTGACGAATCTCGCCGTCTTGTTAAATTCATTTATGCCTTTCTGAAAAAAATCATGATGGGTGTAAAAAAGCAAAGGATTATCCAGAAACAACTCGATAGCCAACTCGGCACGAGTTCGGCCGGGTGAAAAGCGGGCGATACTTGGGAAGTTCGCAAACCGTAACGTTACTGAACGCAAGTAGTAAGTCAAATCGCCTGGCTCCGACGCACCCCAGGGCACATTAATTCCATTCACTGTCGCCAAGTAGTTGTACCGTTTGAGCAGGCCCAAAGTTTTTTCTGGAGCGATGCCGTGCGGAAAGATCATAACACGATCATAAGAAATACCGGTTAGACTCTTAAACTTTTCCATACGCGCCAGAGCTTGCTGGAGGTTCTCTTCCTGTTCCTGTAATGGCTTTGAAGAGCTGTAATCAATAAGGCCGGCTTCGTATTTATAAAATTCCCGGTGATCGTGGTTGTTGCCGTGAATGCAAATGGAAAATTGATCGGGATGTCCGCGAAACAACCGGACGACTTCAGGCTGGCTGCGATCAAAATTCCAAGGGATGAAGGCAATGGTGGTATGAAACTTCGCTTTTTCCATTTCAGCAAGCAGGCCGGAATAGCTCAGGCGTCCGTAGGGTTCGGTCAGCCAGGGGTCATCGATGGTGAAGTTGGCGTAGTGGCCCACGCTGTGCCAGCCGCGCTCCCCGGCGGCGTATCTCAGAAACATCAGCAGAGGCAATAGTTCAAAAATTTCTTCTTTTAAAATTATTTCTGGCGGAAAATGGAAGGAAGGAAAATCGGTTTGAAAAAACAGCTCCCGTGCATTGACGGTAGTTTTCACAAATAATGGCAAGCGGCCCACTTCATTTTGTCCGGCGATTTCCAGAAGCGTGTCCAATGCGGCGTTTGCGGAGAGTAGCAGCTGAGAAATTTTACTCTCGGCTGCGAACGACACCGTTTGTCCGGAAAGCTGCCGCGCTATTTCCCGGATCTTCCCGAAACGATAAAACCCGCTGAACGAATTTTGCTGGACGACCCGACATTCTCGAATCGTCAAACCGGACCACTCGCTCAGCACTTGAGAATCGGTTAGCGGATTAATCTGCAGGATTAACAGCGGAACATTTGCCGGTATGTTTTTATTAATAGCCGCAAATGTGAGATCAAAAGATGGAAGCGCATGCGCGGTCATCACAAGGGCCAGTGGCCTCTGACGTTGTGAAAATTCCACGAGCTCCCGCTCACCCTGAATGGTGTGCAAATCCAATCCATAAAAGCGGCAGGCCAGTTGCACCTGTTTTAGCGCCTCCGATGAATCCGCCGCAGCATCCACAAACAAAACATCCGCGGAATAGCCGGCGCTGAATAAAATCAGATTAATAATCAGTAAACAAATTGCCGATTTTTCCATGGTCTGGTCAACCCGTTAATCTGAGTCGTGATAAGGTTGAAATAGCGCTGCGCCATAATCGGCCAGGCAATTTGTTGATAGACGGTTGCGGCGCGGTTGACAAAATCCTGCCGACGTTCAGGATGAAGACAAAAGTCGGCAATCTTATCTGCTAAATCGCTGGCGTTTCCCGGAGCAAAATACTGAAGGCTGCTTGCATCAAAAATAGCCGTGAGGGACGGCAGGCGTGACGCCACCACCGGCAGCCGCATGGCTACATACTCGAAGGTTTTGGTTGAAAGCGCCAAATCCATGAACGCATCGCTCTGGTAAGGCACAATCCCGATATCGGATTGGCTGATGATCTGGCTGATCTCCTCAAGGCTCAAGTATGCTCCGAAAAAAAACCGATCCGAGAGGCCGAGCGTTTCGATCTGGGCTTCCAGTTCGCGGCGATGGCTGGGATCATATTTTCCAAAAATGTGCAACGTGGACTCGGGTATGCTGTTCTGCAACTGCGCCAGCGCCGCGATGGCGATGGTCAGGCCGAACCGCGGTGCGACCGTGCCGTGGTAGAGCAGCCGTGCGCCGTATTCTATTTTCTTAAATTGTCGCGGTAATCGTTCCTTAAAAATTCGATCGTCTGCGGTGTTCAAAATTAAGGTGATTTTTTCCGGGGGGATGCCTCGCGCTAGCAAACGGTTTCTGAAGCCAGTGCTGGTGGTAATCAACTGCTTCGCCAAACCGCAGGACAGCCTCTCGATTATTTTTAGAGTCGCCCCCAAAATTCCTGACACACGGCACGGCCATTTTGATTCAAACAATTCGACACTGAGATCGTGGAGATCTAAAATAATAGGAATGCCTAACAGTTTTTGCACCATCGCCGCCAATACCAGATAATCCGGCAGATTATGAACTTGTATCAGTCGATACCGTCGTTTGAAGTGCAAGCGATTCAGCGAAAGAAATGCCGCGATCATGAATTTCGTGGACAGCCAGAGATATTGCAGCAAACTTTCTTTGTTTGATCCTTTTAAAATTCGATACACGGATATTTGGCCAAAACGTTCGAATCTATCCTCACCATTTCCACGCAGGCATAGGATATCGACAGCCATCCCATCCCGTGCCAGCGTTTCGGCTTGACGGCGGACTCGAGGGTCATTGGGATAATAAGATAACGAGAGCATGGCGATGCGGGTCATTTGCGGTTGCGCAAACTCGGGCTTTATATAACGTGCGGTTACTTCATCCACCCACACCAGTTGGCGCTGAATCGCTGCGTTACTGTAAATCAGATCGCGGGTTGCCGAAGCGAGCGCATAGTTGACGTCGGCCGAGCTCTTTCTTCCCAATATTCTTTTGAGTAATTTTACACCCAAAAAAAGCAAACGGATTACACTGGGCCGAACAAATAGCGGTGTCACGGATTGACCGTTTGCTTTTCCCCAATTGCGATACCAATCTTTGACCCGCAGGTTTTGGGTTGGGGTAACATTGAAAACCGCATCCTCGCGAACGTTCTTTAGCCATTTGACCACGGCGTTCACCACATCGGATGCGTGAATATATGGCATGCGGTTGCGGCCATTTCCAAATCCAATGGCAAACGACCTTCCAGCCATTCGCGCCAACTTTTTGATCGGACTTTTGCGATCGTCAAAGATCGGGCCCGGGCGAAAAATTCCAAGTTTTGTGCCGTTTCGTTGATAGCGACGGAGAATGTGCTCCACCTGGATTTTTTCCGCGGGGTAGATGAAATTCCGCTCCTCGCCTTCAGCCAGTGCAGAAGATTCAAGGATGCCGGCGGCGTCCGGGCGGGCGCGCATGCCGTACACTGCTACCGAACTTATAAAAACAAACCATCCCACGCCCGCACGAACACTTTCGTTTATAATCAGTTCGGCAGCCCGCTCGTTGACCGTTGGCCGCGGTGCCAAAGACGGGGTGTGCGACCAGGCGCTGTGCACAACCACCTGCACGCCGGCCACTGCCCGACGAATGGTATCTTCGTCCTCGATAGAACCCCAGATAACGTCATCCACTTCCTGGTGAAAGTCAGTTTGGGGAACGGTATGCCGGTGCAACAGCACGCGCACCTGGAATCCTTCCGCTCGCAGCCCGCGGGCCAGATGTCTTCCCAAAAACCCGGCGTACCCAGTGACTAGCGCCTTCCTAGTGAGCATCGAAACTTTAAAGACTTCATTATAATTGTTTTGATCCTACACGGTTTTGAAACCGTGGATTAACCAAATAAACATCAATCCAATAAAACACCGTTACAAACGATGCTGAATCTTCTGGTTAACTCGCCTACTTTTTGCTCTTCTATCCGTTTTAGAATCATCTTTCACTATCTCGTTCCAGATGTTTTCCAGCAGCCCGGTCACGGCTGTCGCGGTTGTTGGTGTAATAAACAACTCCACTTCGCCTCGAATGGCCTGATAAAAATTTTGGATAATGTTCACAATCCCGGGGTCGCGCTGGAGTTGGCCGGTTAGTACTTGAAAGACATTTCGAAACGTCCCGAACATCAGCGCCTGACCTTCCAATAAGCCAGACAGCGTTTTCTTGACAAAATTTTGCGGGCCTTTCCCTTTTGTTGAAAAATAAACCTGTCGTCCCAGATCGATCATGATCGTGCCTCCTTCGAGAAGGAAATAAGCTCGCCGCTCCGCGTTGCCGTGGGCTAACGAAAGTGTAAACGATCCAATTTGATCTTGATTGCGAATTGCGACCTGCAATAAATCGGGACAATTATTGGGCAGCAAATTTCGACGGACAAACAAAATTTTAAACTCTTCAATCGGCTGTAGTACAGCAAGGATCAGACTGGCAGGATGGTCGGCCATGTTTTGCAGCACCCCGCCTCGGAGGGCATATGCCCAGTGAGTTGAGCTGCCATACGGGATGGTATTCCCCGGCCAGGAGCAGGCAAAGTTGCAGTGCGCGGAAATCAGACGGCCAAATTTCCCCGAGGCAATTTCTCTAATCGCCTTCCGGACAACCGTTATACCCAACAGACTATAATCAACGGTCAGCATCTTTCCCATTCTTCCGGATAATTCCAACAAGCGATTCAATTCCGCCACCGTTCTGGTAGCAGGTTTTTCGAGCAAAACATGACTACCGGACTGTAATGCCTGTTCCGCCAGCTCAGCATGCAGCATGGGTGGCGTCAAAATATGAGCCGCTTCGGGACGCTCGGCGTTAAACAGTTCGTCAATGGTGCGACAAATGCGTTGAACTCCGTAGCAATTCGCCAGTGCCTCCGACTTAGTGTAATCGATATCGTAGACTATAGTCTGTGAAATGCGTTTCAGCTTTTTCAATACTCGAAGATGAGCGTCGGCAATGGCACCGCAGCCAATAATGGCGATCTTCATGCTAAACTCTCGTTCGATAGTTTATTGACAATATAGTTGAACTTTCCGCTCCGTGTTTTGGGTATCTGACCTGTAAGAATGACTTCTATCCTCATACCAGCAAATTTTTGGCTGAGGAAATCCTGAATCCATTTGATTTTGGTCTTCTGTGGCATTTGGCTTGGGTTTACGTAGACTAGCAAGTCCGATTCGCTTTGCTGAATGATTTGGAATTGGGAAACCCAATCCATCTCACGGAAAAGATAATCAAAAAATTCTCCATGAACTTTCGTGCCGTCACTTGTCTGGACATAGTCATGAGATCGACCTTTAATCTCTTGCAATAGCAGCAACCCTCTTCCACACTTGCAGGTAGCATTGCCAACTCTTGCAACATCGTCAACTTTGTAGCGAATAAATGGCATAGCGTAATTGAATAAATCCGTGCTTATAATTTCACCGGTGTCTCCAAGAGTATTTACCAACTGTCCGTCACGGATGACCTCCAGCACACAACTTTCTGAAGCGCAGTGCAGGCCGTAGTGTTGCTCACATTCAAAAGCAAATCCGCCGCCATCAGCGGCACCATAGAGATCAAATACCTCGCTGTTAAAAACTCTGCGTATAGTTTCTCGGTAGTGTAGCAACAAGGGTTCAGCAGTAGTAAAAACGGCTTTGAATTGCACATCTGTAATATGGTTTTGTTCTACGAATTTTGCAAAGAGATAAGCGCTGGATGCATAGGCGTGCATGTAATTGGCATTAAAGCGTCGTACGCGGTTCGCCCAGAGACGCATATTCTTCTCACTCATGTCAAATGCCGATAACAATAGCCAATTATTCAACCTCACATATAACCATTTTACCATGGCGCGCACCGAGGGGTAAAGTGAGGTCCCACCCAAGAACACCACCTTGTCACCGGGGCGCCAGCCGGCCAGATGCCACAGTCGATACACAATCGCCCATTTTGTGCTGTGTGATTTCTTATCAAGAAAATATTGTAATGGTGCGCCGGTTGAGCCGCTCGTGGCCTTTTTATGGGGGTGAAAAACTCTCCTGTTGTCCGCCAACATGGCCTCGCTATTCGCGCGTATGGTTCTTTTAGAAAGAATAGGAATGCGACGAAAATCCTCCCAGCTTCCGATGTCGTTCGGATGCATTCCATTATCGGAAAATAGCTTCCGGTAGTAGGGCACGTGATCATAGGCGTGATGCAACAAATTCTGCACGCATTCCCACTGCCAATCGCAAATCGCCTCCGCTGATAGCCACTGAGTCTCGAGGAATTGCTGATAAAACTTTAGGGCCTCGGTACCACGCAGCCGATCCATCAAACGAAACTTGGCTTTGTTGATTTTTGCTCTCATAGCAAATCCCGATATATTTGGTCAAGCTGCTGGATGATCACATTAATATCAAATGTCTGGCGCGCATAGAAAGCGTTTTGTTCGCTGATCTCTTCCGCCAGTGACTTGTCTTCAAGTACTTTTAGGATTCGATCCGCAAGTGTTGCGACATCGCCGGGTGTAACCAGGTAGCCGTTTACCCCATCCTGTACGACATCCGGGATGCCACCCACACTGGTAGAAACGATCGGCAAGCCAGCAGACATCGCTTCCACAATGGTCACAGGCAATCCCTCATGATAAGATGGGAGGACGAAGACATCAGCCTGCCGGAGGGTTTCCATCTTTTCCACTCCGCTTACCCAGCCTTTAAAGATCACCCGGTCCAAAATGCCCAATTCTTCACATGCTAGGCGATATCGGTCAAGCTCCCCACCACCACAAATCACAAATCTTACCGAAGGTATGCGTCGCAGAATAATCGCCGCTGCTTTTAATAAATCATAAATACCTTTATTCGCAGACAGCCGCCCTATAAAAAGCACACTTTGAAAATCATTCCCAAGTTTCCCACCACTGATGGATAATGCGAAATGGTTTGTATCAACAGGGTTTCGTATTATCTTTATTCTATCGTGGTCCGTAAGGTCGGCCATTACTCTCTTCCAGTAAGGAGAAACAACCGCTATCAGATGTACTCTATTCAGAGTTTGGGTAATCAACCAGCGATTTATTTTAGGTCCCCAGTTATAAAAGTACTGAAATTCACCGCCGTGGATTTGCAGAATGATCTTCTTATTAAAAATCTGACCTAAACAGACGAATATCATCTTGCGATAAAAGCTACGCCACGAAGCGCTATGAATATGCCACAGCTTGATGTCCTTGCGCATCGATAGGATTATTATTCTCAAAATACTCTTTAACAAAGCTAATAGCTTCGAAATCACATTTCCGATACAGGAAGTTGATATGTAAGTAACCAGGTATTTTTGTAGATATTTGGAGGTCAGATAACTGGAGATGACGGCGGAAATGCCGTCATAAGATTGGCGTAATGGATAAGGGCCGATCATCAATACCTTTCTAGTATTGGCTGGGTGATGGTTACGCGTCAACGTGGTGAAGGCCGGTCTCAGTAACTTCAAATACCGGAAAATACCCCCTAACTGGGCGCAAAGAATATTAATGCTCGCATCATCGTGAATCTCAGAAACCTTCAAACGATATGGGTCAGAATCTAAGTCATTCCAGCCGTAATACAGTGTTCTTGCGGAGTCGTAGCCGCATTTCCTTACATAGTCAATTTCACGTGCCCCATAATCACCGTTTGGATATGCAAAATGGACTACAGCTTTCGAGAGCAGGGCTTCGAGATGTTTTTTCGACGTCTCGATCTCCTCCCAACATATCTGGTCAGAACAATTAGTTAAAACCGGATGAAACCGTGTATGGCAACCGAACTCGACGTATGGGTGCATTTCGTAGATTTCTGAAGAATTTAATGATTGACGCTCTGAATATCCCTTTTCAGGATAGTACCCAACCTCTTTCAGTAACACACTCAACAACTCGTCATAAGGGAGCCCTTTCAGCCTGTGTGGGTCAGGATAGGCCGATTTCCACCAGAAATGTCGATTCGTATCCACAATGTGACTGCAGATATAGATTATGGGCATAATTCGGTAAGTCTTGAAAATGTCCAATAACTGAAAATTTCCTTTATGACCGTCATCAAAGGTTATAACCAGCGATCTTAATGGAACATCATTCCAATCTTGCGTATGGAGAGCATTTACCAGTCGGCTCAACGGAATAAACTGGAATCGTTTGGAAAGATATCTTATGTGTTTGCGAAGCACCTTGGGGGTTGGATCATGATAAACCAAGATCGGTACTCTTCTTTGGGCAAATTGCATACGGAGAAAAAACGGCAGCCAAACGAATCTAACTAAGAAACCAAGGGCCTCTCGAAAAACTTGTTTTAACATTTTTCTGCAGTGGTAAATGAACTCGTTATCGGAATACATAGCAACCAATGTAAACATGTCCGGCTAGTTTGGATCTTCGACAGCAATTTAACTTTATCCGAAGGTTTGAACCAACACCAGACTTTCCCAACTATTACCCTCAACAAATGGCGGACGAATAGCAAAAACGATATATACAGCATTCCAATTCGCCCATGATGTTTTCTCCAATAGAGGATGCTCGAGCGGGCTGCTTCGATGGTAAAAATTTGCGGAGCATGACCAGAACTACCACCACCATAATGGACGGCAGCAACGTAGGGAAAGTATTGAATCTCTAGGCCGGCATCGCGAAAGCGTTTGCACCAGTCAAAATCCTCCATGTACATGAAAAAATTCTCATCCAGCAGCCCGACTTTTTCGATAGCCTCCCTTCTCACCATGCAGAAGCAGCCGGAGACGACCTCTACCCGACGAACGGTGTCATAAGGCCAGTATTTGCGGTACAGCCCGCCGAGGCGATTCGAGCGGGGGAAAAGTCGATCCAACCCGAAAGAATGACAGAGGGTATTAAACACCGTCGGGAAGGCGTAGCAGGAAATCTGCAGACTGCGATCTGAATTCAAAATGCGCGGGCCGGCAAGCGCAATGTTTGGGTTCAGTTCCATATATTCAAACAAACGATCGAGACAGCCGTCCAATAACTGCACGTCCGAGTTAATGAGACACACGTAGCGACCGCGGCTTCTCTGAATGCCAATATTGTTGGCCTTCGCGAATCCCATATTGGCGTCATTGCAAACCAGTTGCACTTGCGGGAATTCCTGTTCGATCATCTCAACGCTACCGTCGGTCGAACCGTTATTGATAACCCAAATTTCGAAACGGGCTCGGCGGATCGTGTCGATGATGGACTGGAGGCAGTGGCACAAGAGATCCCGGGTGTTCCAGTTCACGATGATTATAGACAAATCTACTTTTCTTTTTTTCAAGACACGGGCTCCCTAAATTTATATCGAAACCGTCCATAGAACTTACACACTCTTCCACTATATTAAACTAAACCGCCAACCACTGATGTGAATAAATTCCTGCCCATTATCTCCTCAATACAATCATGGACTCTTAATTCTTGACCGCTACAATGATGTCTTGATAGCTTAAGAAATTTTTCCTTCCGCACCATGAGCCATATTGAATGGGTTCCACTATCTGCAGTCGATATTTTTCATAAAGCTGGCAAATCAGGTTTTCATCATAGGAGATAACTGCTTCGGGGACATCCTTGTCCGCTATGCGGTATCCGTTAAATTTATATTTGAAATCGTCGGCGCTCAACTTAGCGTCAACGAGTTTGATGGATCCGTCATTCAAAAGAAAGAACGTCATCAGGCATCTTCCTTTTGTTCTCAGCACCCGTGCGCATTCAGAGAAGTAATTTTCCATATCTGGGAGCAGCATATGAGTAAACACTGAGGTTAGAAATACAAAATCAAAAAATTCGGTCGCGTAAGGAAACTTGATTTCGCAAGCGTGGTGTTTTCCATTCGGATTATACAGTTTGTTATAGACGTCCAATAATTGAAAATGAAAATTGGTATACCTGAGAGTAATGTTTTGCTGGCACCATTTAATCTCATCACGAACGATATCAAAGCCCTCATACGTGCCATTTTTGTGCAAATATTTTGTCAGCGGGATGGCCATTCGACCAATGCCGCAGCCGACGTCCAACACGGTTTCGTGGCTCTTCAGTCCACCAAGCTCTATAAAATAGCGAAGAAACTCCCGGCCGGTTTCCTGAAAATCGCTGGAGCCGATAAAAAACCGCTTTCGCCGGGGAGGGGTCAGTTCATTCCGTTGACCCAGTAACGAGTCAAGGCTATCCAGTAGAAGAGCACGATTCCAAATATAAATTCTTCGTATCCTCAGCCAAAGCGCAGACGGCATGATCTTTTTAAGTATGATCTTGATCATTCAAACGATTTTTCAAGTTCTGCACCACGGACCCGATAGCTTGCGATAAATTGATAAACCATAAAAAAGAACCCGAAAAAGATCGCATGGGCCACGGTGATATATAAGGTTGCAATTGGTAAGTACATAAACAAAGAAATTAGAAAGCAAATCAGACAAAGCCTGGCATCTTCTTTACGCAATTTAAGGTAAACCTTTTCCAAGAGACCGAAGATGACTCCAAACAAAAACATCTGTAAGCAAACACCATAGAAGATTCCATATCCGGCGTATGCTTCACCAATTGTGCCTAACCGTATGCCTAATATTGGATTGTTAAATTTTCTGCCAAAAATAAATACCGCACTATATTCTTGAATTAATCTATTTTTATCAATGCCAAATGCCGCCCAAATTTGTTTTGGTAGAAGCGGAGCAAAACCACTAAGAAAAATTTCTTCATGGTAAAAATCTCTGCTTTCCTTTAATTCATTGACCACTAAACAGTATTCG
>Ga0247727_10013616_pt1 | contig 13672 bp, 17 predicted proteins | sample WisWelCaveWW1625_FD_202498 | JGI IMG/M metagenome (GOLD analysis project Ga0247727, IMG submission 202498) | Biofilm microbial communities from Wishing Well Cave, Virginia, United States - WW16-25 | ecosystem: Environmental > Aquatic > Deep subsurface > Groundwater > Cave microbial mat | place... | reverse complement strand
GAATCCTCCCCCCTGCATCGAAGGGCGCGCCCGAGCGGCCTGAGTACACTTGGCCGGCGCGCCCTCTTAGCTCAGTCGGTAGAGCACCTCCATGGTAAGGAGGGGGTCGACGGTTCGAGTCCGTCAGGGGGCTTCGCGAAGTTCCTGCTAATCAGCTCCTTCTGCCAGGACTGCTGGCGACGGGTTCGGGCCTCGGTGTCCACCGAGCGTCCACCGCCCGCCACGAACGCCTTCCGCGAAGCTTCGAAACCGTGTCGTGGCGCTGCTTTGCGGGGATGCGGGCCGACGTCCACCCAGCGTCCACGGCCCTTTCGAGCGCGAGCGCATCCATGAGCGATACGGCGTGCTCGTGGCTGTCGACGGCGAGGTGGCCGTAGTGGAGGTCGATCATTGCGATGCTCGTGCCCATGAACCGCGACAAGGCAAACACCGGGACCCCGGCGCGGAGCGCGAAGGTGGCATACGTGTGGCGCAGGTCGTAGAGGTCGCGCAGCGGCTCGATGCCGGCGGCCTTCTGGACGGGTTTCCAGTGGCGGCGGTTGAAGTTGCGAAAGTCGAGGTACCCGCCGCGCGCGTTCGGGAAGAGCAGCGGACTGTGGTCCCGTGGCCGTAGCTGGTCGAGCGCCTCGAGTGCGATCGCCTGCAGCGGAACGGCGCGCCTGCTGAGCCTCGTCTTCGTGTGCTTGACTCGCCCGTTCGCATAGGCGCGTCGGATCTGGACGACGCCGGCTCCACGATCGATGTCGCGGTGTTCGAGCGCGAACAACTCGGAGGGTCGAAGACCAGTCGCAGCGGCGAACAGAATCATCGGCCCATGGGTCCGCCCGAGGTGCACTGCGAGCGACCGGATCTGCTGCCAGGAGGCGAACGGGCGCTGTTCGCGGCAGCGCCGAGCAGGATTCGGCACGCATTTGGCGGGGTTGTCGTCGATCAGCTTCCAGGTGACCGCTCGGTTCAGCACCTGCCGCAACGCCTGGGTCGCTTCGAAGCGGTGCCCTTCCGGAACGGTGAGCCGCCATGCGGAGACCTGGTCCGGGGAGAGCTCAGTGAGACGCACCTCGCCAAGCGCGACGGTCGCCCGAGCAACCAGCGAAGCTTCGCGATCGTGACGCGTTCACCCTGGTGGCCGCCCAAGTACTCCTCGACCCACTCGACGAGCGTCAGCGTCTCGGCACGGCCACCGGGCATGAGCCGAGCCAACCTGTTCTGAAGCGCCCTCTGCGCCTCGGCCTTGGTGGTGAACCCGCCCACCTGCCGTCTCGCCGAACCACGACCTGCGACCCGATATCGGTACGACCACAACGGCTCACCGTCCACGCCCGTCGCCTTCAGCTTGAACACCTGGCCCTGCTGGATCATGACCATGACCTCCCTGGATCGACTACGAGATCCAGCAGTCTCAGCCCCCTGCGGGCCTCCAGATCATTGACCACCTCCCTCAACGAGAGGTCGCTTCGCTGAAGGTCTCCGAACATCGAAACGACACGGGCTCGACCCCACCGGGTTCTTTCGTGGCAGCGCGCTCACCGCCCGAGAGCGTGTAAAACGCATCATGGGTTGCGCTTCAACGCCCGCCGCCAGATGATCACCCCGTGCGTGCCATCGTCGTCGGGGGAGGGATCGCTGGACTGAGCGCCGCGATCGGCTTGCGCCAGTCGGGGCACGAGGTCGTCGTGCTGGAGCGGGCTCCGCGCATTGACCCAGTCGGCGCCGGCATCACCCTCTTCGCCAACGCGATGAGAGCGCTCGACCGCCTTGAGCTTGGACAGGCGGTGGCGGCTCGCGGCGCCGCGGCGACGCGAAGCGCGATCCTCACCTGGCAGGGCCGTGAGCTGACCCAAGTCCCTTCAGACCTTCTCACGGGCACGGTCGCCCTCCACCGGGCCGATCTGCAAGCCGAGCTCGCAGCCGCCGCCGGGGACGTACGGCTCGGCGTGGAGGTCACGGCTGTGGAGCAAGGCAGTGATAGCGTCGTCGCACGAGGGGCCGACGGGAGTGAGGAGCGAGGCGATCTGCTCGTAGGCGCTGACGGCGTGAACTCGGTGGTGCGTCGCGCGATCGCCGACGTGCCGATCCGCTACGCCGGCTACACGGCCTGGCGGGGAGTCTCGCCGGTGCCGGTGGAACCCGGTCGCCTGACCGAGTCGTGGGGCGTCGGAGAGCGCTTCGGGCTCGTCGACATCGGGCGCGGACGGACGTACTGGTTCGCGACCAAGAACGCGCCGGCGGGCGCGCCCGACGAGCCCGAAGGACGGAAGGCGGAGATCGTCCGGCGCTTCTCGGGCTGGCACGAGCCGATCGCGGCGGTCATCGGGGCGGCCGACGAGGCCGCCATCCTGCGAAACGACGTCTTCTACCTCGAGCCGCTCCCCCGCTGGAGTGACGGCCGCTTGGTCGTCGTCGGCGACGCGGCGCACGCGACGACGCCGGGCGTCGGGCAGGGCGCGGCGCAGGCGATCGAGGATGCGGTCGTGCTCGCCGGCCGGCTCGCAATGGGCGACGAGCTCGGAAGAGCGCTCGCCGAGTACGAGGCGATCCGCCGGCCGCGCGCCGAGGCCGTCCTGAAGATGTCCCGGCGCGCCGACAAGGTTGCCCAGCTTGCGAGCCCGATCGGGTGGCGATTGCGAAACGCCATCGTCCGCCGGCTGCCCGAGCGGGCCCAGCGCCGCCAGCTCGAGCCGCTCGTGCGCTACGAGCTGTGATAGGTGGGTCGAGGTGATCGGAAGCGTGTGGCTGCCTCGAGGTAGAGCCGCAGTGCGGATGTTTGATCCGCGCTCCTAGAATCGAGTAGTGAGGGTCACCGGTCTGGGGTGGTTAGGGAGCCGTACGGCACGCCGAGATGGTGTCCTTCCTCAAGGATGTTTTCCAGCTGAGGCCGGAGACCGAGGAGGACGGCTTCGCCGTCTTCCGGCTCGCGAACGGCGACACGGTGGAAGTCTTCGCAGCTGGCGACGAGTACCACCAGCACTTCACGACTGGGCCGGTCGTCGGCTTTCGCGTCGACGACGTACGTGCGGCTCAGGCCGAGATGGAAGCCGCCGGCATCGAGTTCTTCGGGCGGCCGGAGTCGTCCCCGGACGGGTACTCGTGGTCGCACTTCCGGGCGCCGGACGGAAACGTCTACGAGATCATGAGCGGACCCAAGAACGACTGAGGCTTCTCGGGCGGGCGGGGCTCGCCGCCCGGTCGGTGATGGGGCGGAGCGCCGGCTGCGCCAACCGAAGGTGGGACGCCCGTGTCCTCCACACAGCGCGTCGACGTCAACGCTCGAGCTCTCGCTCGTTCCACCATTCGCGGAACTCGCGGCAGCGGCCGTCGCCGTCGAGGGTCACGAGGAAGATCCCCTCGTCCTGCACGCGCTTCCCGGAGGCAGGAACGTCGTACGTCACGGTCCACCACGCGATCCCGCGCCCGTCCGGCGTGATCGCAAGCGGCTCATGGCCGAAGACGATGCCGTGCTGTTGTGACACCGCCTTCTCGGTGCGCGCGCGGATCTCGTCGTGCCCACGAAGGGGCTCGCCGAACGGACCCCAGTAGTACTCGGCGTCCTCGGTGAAGCAGGCGAGGAACGCGTCGACGTCCTGCCGCTCCCATGCTCGCCCGTAGGCGTCGAGCCAATCACGCAGTTCGTTGAGCGTCACCTGGGGTCGCTCCCTTCGCCGGGCTGGATGAGCCCGCATTCGTACGCGAGGACGACCGCTTGGACGCGGTCGCGCAGGCGGAGCTTCTGCAGGATGTGGCGGACGTGGGACTTCACGGTCGCCAGCGAGATGAACAGCTCCGCGGCGATTTCGCCGTTCGAGAGCCCGCGACCGACGAGGTGGAGGATCTCGATCTCGCGTGCGCTCAGCTCCTTGAGCGCCTGGGGAGACCGTAGCTCCGTCGGAGGACGGGTGACATAGTTGGCGACGAGCCGGCGCAGCACGGTCGGCGCGAAGAGCGCGTCGCCGTCCGCGACCGTGCGAACGGCCTCGACCAGTTGCCCCCTGCCGACGTCCTTGAGTAGGAACCCGCTCGCGCCTGCCTGAAGCGCGTCGTAGACGTGCTCGTCGAGGTCGAAGGTGGTCAAGATCAGCACCCGCGTCGGCAGGCCGTCGGCGACGATCCGACGCGTTGCCTCGATGCCATCCGTGCCGGGCATGCGCACGTCCATGAGGGCGACGTCGGGGCGCAGCCGGCGCGCGAGCGCCACGGCCTCCACGCCATCGCCCGCCTCGCCGACGACTTCAATCCCCGCCAGCTCGAGGACCATCCGAAAGCCGGCCCGGACGAGCTCCTGGTCGTCGGCGAGCAGGACGGTCGTCACGGCGTCTCAAGGGGTAGCACTGCGTGCACGTTGAATCCGCCTCCGGTGGCCGGTCCAGCGTGGAACTCGCCGCCGTGAACGCGGACCCGCTCGCGCATCCCGAGCAGTCCGTGCGCGTCGGCAGAGGGTGATCCGCTCGGCCCGGGACCCCAATCGCGAACGTCGATCGCGAGCGCGCTCGGAGACCAGCGCAGCCGAACCGACACCGCCGCCCCGGGTGCGTGCTTGCGAGCGTTCGTTAGCGCCTCCTGGACGATGCGGTAGGCCGCCAGGTCGATGCTGTGCGGGAGCCGACGCGGCACGCCCTCGACCTCGAGCCGCACCTCGAGCCCGGCCGACCGCGCCTGCTCGACGAGCGCGGGCACCTCCACGAGCGCGGGGAGCGGCTCCCGCTCGGGCTCGGTTCCATCGGCGCGTAACACGCCGAGCAGGAGACGCATCTCGTCGAGCGCCTCGTGCGCGGACGCACGCACCGTCCCCAGCGGTGCCCGCGCGAGCTCGGGATCGTGGTCGAGCGCGGCTTCGGCGGCGTCTGCCTGGACGGCGATCAGGCTCACTGCGTGCGAGACGATGTCGTGAAGCTCGCGCGCGATCCGTCCGCGCTCCTCGGCCACCGCTTGACGGGCAAGGTGGTCGCGCTCCCGCTCCAGGTACGCGGCGAGCTCCTCGAGCTTGTGCGCGTACTGCCGCTGGCGCCGCACGAGCAGCCCGACGCCCGTCGGCGCGAGGACGGCGAGGACTGCAGACAGGTACTCACCGATCGCCTGCTCCCGCATGGCGGTCGCAGCCAGCGACACCGCGAGGCCGAACGCGACCATCGCCGCCACCACGCGTCCATCGTCGACATACGCGCCGACCGAGTAGTAGAGGAAGAAGGCGGCGACGTAACCGACGAGCACGAAGCCGTCGGTCGGCACGAGATACACGAGTGAGCCTGCAACCGCAGCCGCAACCGGATGCGTGCGGCGCCACGCGACCGGGATCGTGGTTCCGAGCGCGACGAGCGCGCCGACCGGCCGGGAGGCAATCGGCAGGAAGACGAGCACCTGCAGCAGCGCGGCGAGGGCGAGCGTTGCGGCGAGCAGCGCGTCGTCGTCGCCAGGGATCGAGGCGCGGCGTGACCAGCCGGAGCGGATCGCGTTCACGCTCATGCACAGCTGACGGTACAGCGCCAAGCCCCGCGTGACATCAGCCCCAGGGCTGACCAGGTTCAGCCCGCGGACCGATGGCAGGCGCGGCCGCAACCCCGACGATTGTGGACACAGCAAGCCAGCTGACTCACAGCGACAAGGAGGTCACGCATGTCCGCCACGGACATCACCGTCCCAATCCAGCGCCCGGCCCGAGTTCCGCTCGCCGTGGGCGGAGCGCAGGCGCTCTTCCTCATCCCGCTCGGCCTGCTCCAGCTCGTCGCGGCGATCGTCTTCGGCGTCACCGACGACGACGTGCACGGCGGCGAGTACGTAGTCGGAGCGTGCGGCGTGACAATGGCCGCCGCCGGCGTCCTCGTCGCGCTCCGCCTCAGCCGCGGTGGCGTCGGCATCCGCCGGCTCGCCGTCGCGCTACTCGCGGCACAGACGGCGTTCAGCACCGTGAAGCTCACCGTCTACGACGAGGCCTCCTCCGCGTTTGTGTTCTTCGCACTCATCGCTACCGCCGCCACGCTGCTCTTCATCTCCAGTGGCGCACCCGCAATCGAAAAGGAGACCATCCGATGACCATCACCGTGGGCAATAGTGCTCCGGACCTCGAGCTGGAAGCCTACGTGGCGTCCGCGCCCGAGCCGAGGCAAATGCGCCTCGCCGACTACCGGGGCTCGTGGGTCGTGCTCTTCTTCTACCCCCGCGACTTCACCTTCGTCTGCCCGACCGAGCTGCAGGCGTTTGCCGAGCTCGAGCCCGAGTTCGCCGCGGAGGAGGCCGTGCTCGTCGCCGCGAGCACGGACAGCTACTGGAGCCACAAGGCCTGGTTCGAGTCGCATCCGATGCTCGCAAGCGTGCGCTATCCGGTGCTCGCCGACACGGCGCACGCCCTGGCAGCAGCGTACGGCGTCCTGCTCGAGGACGGCTCGGCGCTCCGCGGCACCTTCGTGATCGACCCGGACGGAATCGTCCGCTACGCCAGCGTCGTCGACCAGAGCGTCGGCCGCAGCCCCGAAGAGGTGCTACGCGTCGTGCAGGCGCTCCGTACCGGCGAGCTCTGCCCCGTCAACTGGAGGCCCGGCCAGGCGACCCTCGCGGTCGCAGCATGAGGCGTCCGGGCAGAAAGGAGAGATCGTGTTGACCAGTCCGGCAATTTCTCAAGAGCTGATCCGGTTGCGGCAGCAGGACTTCCTTCGCGTGGCGGCCGTGCACCGGCTGGCAGCCCACGTGAAGGTGCCGGCTGGACGGCGGCCACGACTAACGCGAATGCCACGCGCCGCCCGGCGCTGGCTAGGCATCAAGAGCGCTGATGTCGAGGTGGCAGTCTGAAAGCCGACCAACAGGCGATCAGGGCCGTGAGGTATGGAGCGTTTATGGAGCCTAGTGGTCGCAACCAGTGGCAACCGGTGACAAATGGTCGGGCTGCGTAACCGGCAGAAATAAGCCAAAACCGTTGCCACCGGTTGCGACCAGTTGCCGATAGGAGATGGTAAGGAGGGGGTCGACGGTTCGAGTCCGTCAGAGGGCTTCAGGAAGTTCCTGCTGATCAGCTTCTTTCGTCGTCTGATGAGGCGACAGAAACGAGGCGCGCCGTCCACCGAGCGTCCACGAGCCGCCGCCGTCTTCTCGTACGAGAGCGCGAAGTCGTGTTGTTGAGCGGCCTTGCCGGTCGCTGGTGCGACGTCCACGCAGCGTCCACGGCCCGCTCGAGCGCGAGCGCGTCGAGGAGGGCGACTGCGTGTTCGCGGCTGTCGAGGGCGAGGTGGCCGTAGTGGCGGTCGATCATCGCGATGCTCGAGCCCATGAACCGGGAGACGGCGAAGACGGGTATGCCTGCGCGGAGCGCGAAGGTGGCGTAGGAGTGGCGCAGATCATAGAGGCCGCGGACCGGCTCGATCCCGGCCTTGATCTGCGCCGGCCGCCAGTGCTTGCGTCCGAAGATCCGGAAGTCGATCCTGCCGCCGCGCATGTTCGGAAACAGGATCGGGTTGTCCGACATCGGCAGCCGGTCGAGCGCTTCGAGCGCCTTCGCCTGCAGCGGCACCGCCCGCGTGCTCAGCCGCGTCTTCGTGTGCTTGAGCCGGCCATTGGCGTACGCGCGGCGGACATGGATGATTCCAAGTTGCCGGTCGACGTCGCGCTGCTCGAGTCCGAACAGCTCCGATGGCCTGAGTCCGGTCGACGGCCGCGAAGATCACCATCGGCCCGTACACCGGCCCGAGTTGCGCGGCCACGGCTTCGACCTCCCGCCATGTTTCGAACGGTCGCTTCTCCTTCGCCCGCCGCGCCGGGTTCGGGACGCCGCGCTTGGCCGGGTTGTAGTCGAGCAGCCCCCAGACGACAGCGCGGTTGAGAACTTGCCGCAGTGCCTGCGTCGCCTCGAAGCGGTGTCCCTCCGGAACGCGAACCGCCACCCGTACACGTCCCGCGGCGACAGATCCGCTAGCCGCTTCTCACCGAGTACCGCGGTCGCTTTGGAGAGCAGCCAACGCAGCTTGGCGATCGTCACCGGCTCGGCCTGATGCATCTCCAGGTACTCGTCCACGAACTCGGCGAGCGTGATCGTCGCCCGCCCGCCGCCCGGCCCGAGCCGGTCGAGCACCTTGCACAGCGCCGTCTCCGCCTCCGCACGTGTCGCGAACCCGCCCACCTGTGGCCGCTCGGAGCCGCGACCTTCGAGCCGGTACCGGTACGCCCACAGCGGCTGCCCATCCGCACCCTTCGTCTTCAGCTTGAACACCTGACCCTGCTGAATCATCACGAGCCTCCTCGATCGGAATAAGAGATCGAGGAATCTCGCGCAGACCCCCTCTCAGCTCGAGAGGGAGCCTGGGCGGATACCCGGCCCAGGCGCCCTGGCTAGTGCGCCACGCGATAGCGCAAGTAGACGACCCGCGAGCTGAACGTCCGAGACTCGATCAGCTCGAGATCGAGCCGGCGCTCGCACTGCGGGTAGAAGGGGATGCCGCCGCCGATCACCACCGGGTTGACGATAGAGCGGAACTCGTCGATCAGACCCAGCTGGGCGGCCTCGCCGGCGAGGGTGGCGCCACCGATCCCGATGTCGCCGTCTCCCGGCTCACCCCGCAACCGCTCGATCTCCTCGACCAGACTGCCGGAGGCGAGCCGGGCATTCCCCTCCACGGCCGACAACGTTGTCGAGAACACGATCTTCGGGAGGGGCCTCCATACCGAAGCCCACTCGAGGGTGTCATAGTCCAGCGCCGGATTTTGGTCGGCCGTCTCCCAGTACAGCATCGTCTGGTAAAGCCGTCGACCCATCACATGCGCGGCAAGCTCCCGCGTCTGATCGGTGAAGAAGCGAAAGACCTCCTCGTCGGGCGTCGTCCAGTCGAAGCTGCCGTCCGGGCCCGCGATGTATCCGTCGAGCGAGACGCTCATCGAGTAGATCACGCTGCGCATCAGAGGTTCTCCTCGGGATAGGGGTTTATCGCCCCGCTGTTTGCGGGGTTCGGGTCGGCGGGCGGAGCGCATCGGCTGTCGTCGACGTCTGTGTCGTGACTCAAAGTGTTGGGGAATGACGCCTGAGCGCGTGTCGGGCGTCAGCCGATTTGCTCGGCCAGCCCGATGAGAATGCCCTCGGGGCCTCGGACGTAGCAGAGCCGATACACGTCTTCGTACTCGACCACTTCGTCGACGAGCTGCGCGCCGTGTCTGCGGAGCCGGGCGAGCGTATCGTCGAGGTCGTCCACCGCGAACATGACACGCAGGTAGCCCAGAGCGTTCACCGGGGCGTTCCGGTGATCGGCGACCACAGGCGGCGCGAGAAATCGCGAGAGTTCGATCCGGCCGTGGCCGTCCGGCGTACGCATCATGGCGATCTCGACGCGCTGGTCGCGCAGTCCAGTGACGCGCCCTGACCAGTCTCCTTCGATCATGGCTCGCCCTTCGAGTTCGAGGCCCAGCTCGGCGAAAAAAGAGATAGCGGCATCAACCGATTCCACCACGATGCCGACGTTGTCCATCCGTTGAAGCGCCACGCGGCCATTCTTGCGGTTCGCAAAGACCACCAGTGTCCGCGAGGCGCGCGGGATCAGGTGTCCGTACCTCTGGTTGCGCCAGTGTGCGGGAATGTCCCCTGGCGCTGTCGTGACGGCCAGGCTGAGCGCTTACCGACGGGCCACGAAGATGTACTCACGGCTGTCGTCGTCGAGCGATTCCCCGGCGAATCCGCCATAGAGAGCTTCGAGGCGCAGGCCCGCGACGTCGAGGAGCCCCAGCCATTCGTTCTTGGTTGCCCACCAGAGCGAACCGGTTCCACCATCGTCCAAGGTGATGTCGACTCGGTTATCGCTGACGCTGTAGTAGTTCGTGTGCGGCAGCGGCGTGTCGGCATGCTGGCCGTCTATGGCGGATGCGACGTGATGGTCGAAGGCGAACGCGTTCCAGGCGAAGCGGCCGTTAGACCGAAGCGATGCCGCGACCCGCTCGAAGCAGCGGCGACGATCGGCCCACGTGGGCAGATGCAGCAGAGACCGCCCAGGGCAGTAGATCAAGGCCGCCGGCTCCTCGATTTCAAGCTCCCGTATGTCTCCTTCACGCAGGTCGAGCTCGACTCCCTCCTCAACTGCGCGCACTCGAGCCTGCGCGAGCATCGCCGGCGAAGAGTCAATCCCTATTACACGCCTGCCCGTTGCCTGAGCAACCGGGATCGCAACGCGCCCGTTGCCAACTGCAAGCTCGACCAGTGGCCCGTCAGCATCACGGGCAAGCCCGACGTAGAACGGAACGTCAGCAGTGACGCTAGTGGACCAGTCCCCGTATCGGTCCGCCCAGGCGTCGTACCAGCTCGACATGGCAACACTAATCTACGCGCAAACGAGGCGGCGTTCGGCTGGGCCAGTGTTCCGGAATGACGCCTGAGGCGTAGCGGCTCGCTACGTTTGAGTGGTATGCGAGTCCGATGCGCACGCATTCTTGAAGGCGGTCGCCGTGGCGGGCGAGACATCAGCGACCAGCCGAACGGGCCGGTCGAAGTCGGTCGTGAATACCCGGTCGTCCTGTAGTGGATTCTCCTCGGCTCCGGGTCAGCGGCGCGTCCGATCCCTCATGACGGACGCCTTGTGGCTGCAACCCGCCTCGCGTTGGGTCTCGGTGTCCGCAACGCAGCGCCGCGGTCAGCTGATTCGTGCCGGAAGCTGATCGAGGGCGGTGCGGAGGAACGCGTCGCGGCGCTCCGTGACTGCCGCGGTGTCCAGCGGGCTACCGTCGCCGGCGAACCCCGGGAGCCACTCGCCGTGGATCACGGTCGGCGTGTTGAGCGCGGCGACGGCATCCCAGTAGGGCACCGCGATCGGGGCCCGCCCGGCCTGTCGCTGCCAGCCCTCCAACACCTGGGCTGGCGCGTCCTGGCCGTACTGAAGCGCCATCTGCATTCGAAGGCTGCCGAGATCGACTCCCGGATCACCAACCCCGGCTCCCTTCCAGTCGATCAGCGCGACGCAGCGGTCGCCCTCCCACAGCATGTTGCCGCCCCAGACGTCGCCATGCAGGAACACCGATGCGGCCGCGGGCACGCCATGCGACCTGACCCGCTCGTCGGCCTGCTGCAACAGAGGTGTCGTCGGCGTCCGGCCGCGCCGGCGGTCGGCGGCTCGGTCGTCGGCGGCGCACGGCCGGGGCCGGTGCGGCAGGTCGGCCTGTGGCGCCAAGACGACGGCGCTGACCCTCGCGATTGCGGCTCCGGCTTCCCGGAGGCGGGCGGCAGAAACCATCGGTGGGGAACCGCTGCTGCCGGACAGGAAGGTCTCCAGGGTAGCCACGGTTCCGCTCGCCCTCCCGTCGAGATCGGCGGCGATCAGGCGCGGCCCGGCCAGGCCATGGGTCTCGGCCAGCCGAAGGGCGCGGGCGTTGGTGATCACCATGCCGTCGGTGATCCAGCGCGGCACCGAGATCCTCAGGATTAGGACAGTGGCGCCGGTCGACGTTCCTTCGACTCGGACGCGGAATGTGCCAGAGGGACGGTGGGTGCTGCGGGAGGGGTTCTCGATCGAAACGACGCGCATCCCGCCGACCACTCCGGCCACCCAGCGCAGAACCTGCTCGCTGGGCAACGCTGCTGTGTGCGCTCCCCCATCGCCATCCATGAAACGCTCAATCGCAGCAAAGCCTATCCGCGATGAGCCAACCACGATCAAGCGGTGCGCTGACGACATCGCATGCGCGAGCGTCCTTTCGCCTGAGCGGCCTTTCGACGTGAGCGGGACGAGCAATTCGACCCCTTCTCAACACGGAACGGGTCACCCCTCCGGCCGGTGAGAGCGCGGTCCCCGAACCCGCCTTCTCATCCCAGATCCGGCGACGGGGATGGAGCGTTTATGGAGCCTAGCGGGCGCAACCAGTGGCAACCGGTGGCAAATGCAGGACCCCCAAAAACGGCTCTAACAAGCCAAAACCGTTGCCACCGCTTGCGACCGGTTGCGGATCGGAGCGCATGGTAAGGAGGGGGTCGACGGTTCGAGTCCGTCAGAGGGCTCTGCAAAAGTCCCGTAAATTGGGGCTTTTCGTCTCGGATCTGCTAGCACGGTTTCCAGTGTGCAGTGGCCAATCGGGTACCGGATGCGTCCACTCGCTCTTATACTCCAGTTGGGAGTATCATATCCTCCACTTGGGAGTATCTGTCAAGTGCAGAAGCTAACAACGACCTCCTACCTGATTCTCGGTCTGCTCGCCCTTCGGCGCTGGTCGACCTACGAGCTGGCACAGCAGATGCGGCGAAGCATCCACTACTACTGGCCCCGCGCCGAGAGCCACATCTACGAAGAGCCGAAGAAGCTCGTCGCCCACGGCCTCGCCACGGCCACGCGCGAGTACGCCGGCCGGCGGCCGCGCACCGTCTACGCGATCACCGACGATGGGCGGGGGGCGCTCCAGACATGGCTCGCCGAACCCGGCAGGGGACCCCTCATCGAGTTCGACGGGCTCGTCAAGGTGCTGTTCGCAGAACAGGCCGGCAAAGACGAGTTGCTCGCGACACTCGCCTCAATCCGAACCGAGGCCGAGCGGACGCGGCAGCATCACGCCGAACTCGCCGCCGACCTTGCGGAAACCGGCGGACCGTTCCCGGAGCGTCTCCACGTCAATGCCCTCGTCTTCAAGTTCATGTGGGACCAGGCGGAGATGCTCCTCCGCTGGGTCACATGGGCCGAGCAGGAAGTCGCAGACTGGCCGGACGATGCCTCCCAACCCACCGAGCGCGAGGTCGTGACCGTTCTGCGTGAGGCGGCAGCCGCTTCGAGCTAGCGCTCCCAGCGGAACCGCATCCAGTCGATCGTGGGAGAGTCTCAACGGCGTACGAGGCAGCGACCAAGCATGGAGCATTTATGGAGCCCAGCGGTCGCAATCAGTGGCAACCGGTGGCAGATGGTCAGTCGGCGAGAGCCGCTAAAACAAGCTAAATCCTTTGCCATGGTAGAGAGGGGGTCGACGGTTCGAGTCCGTCAGAGGGCTCTGCAAGGCGGCCGCGTAGATGTCAAGCGAGGATGGCGCGCTCACCCACGCACACCACTTGACGGGACGTGGCCACCTCCACTCCGCGAAGGAGGAGGTCGACTTCCGAGCTTCGCAAAGTGCCAAGTCCTGCGAACCCGAAGGCCCACAGGACTGACCCGGCGACTCTGACAGGCGCCCACTTCGCTGTCAAGCAACGCTTGCGCGGGTCGCAGCAGACCCACCCCGACCCTAACGGGCGGGGAACAGCCGGCCTACACGCTCGCCGTCGCGCCCGACCCGTGAGCCCGAACGCGACGACCGCTCCCGATAAGGCCCACGACCAGAACCACTGACGTTGGGGAGTCGCGATCTGCCCGCATGGGTAGTCCAGTGGACTCGCGAGCCCGGTCCGACACCCTCGAGGCGGTCGCGGCGTCTCTGGTGGAGCGACGAGGGTGCGCGGCGAGACTCAGCCGATCAGGCTGCGTCCATCGCGACGGCGGCCAGGCTCTCGCTCGGGAGTGCGGATCCTCTGGAGATGGCGTCCCGCAACGCTGCCACACATTGCGGATCGAACTGCGTCCCGGCATGACGCTCGAGCTCGGCCAGCGCCTCGGCGACGGAAGCTTGCTTGCGGTACGGCCGGTCGGCTGTGATCGCCTCGAAGGCGTCGCCGACGAGGATGATGCGAGATTCGAGCGGCACCTCGTCGCCGCGCAGCCCGTCCGGATAACCCCGGCCGTCCGGCCGTTCATGGTGATGCAGGATCCAG
>Ga0247727_10013615_pt1 | contig 13672 bp, 11 predicted proteins | sample WisWelCaveWW1625_FD_202498 | JGI IMG/M metagenome (GOLD analysis project Ga0247727, IMG submission 202498) | Biofilm microbial communities from Wishing Well Cave, Virginia, United States - WW16-25 | ecosystem: Environmental > Aquatic > Deep subsurface > Groundwater > Cave microbial mat | place... | reverse complement strand
AGGCTCTTGACACCCCGCTCGGCCCAAGGAATCTCTTCCTCGGACTGGGGCCTGCTACCGGGCGCTCCGGCGCTTACCCGGACGGGACTTTCACCCGTTAGTGAGACGCGTCTTTCAGGACGCACCACGGTTCCAATATAACAGGCCCGAGCACGCCTACTCGACGCGCTGGAGGCTATTACCTCCGCCAGCGAGGTATCCGGCGACGTCCCCAGCGGCCCAGGCGACGACAAACAGCGCGATGGCGGGCAGTCCGACCAGGAACTCCTTAACGTTGCGCCGCTTGCGCGCGAGATTGAACACCACGCGCCATAGTAGAACCAGCGGCAGCACGAGCGAGGCGGCGGCGCGCAGCAGCCGCCCGGCGGCGCCCATCCGTGTCCCGCGCATGGCGGCGAGCGACCGCGAATAATAGAACCGCTGCGCCAGCATCTCGCCGAGGCGGAAGCGCTTCTTGTGGTGGATGAGCATCGCCGGGTTCAGGAAAAACCGGACGCCCCGGCGCCGAAGCTCCTGCTGCAAAAAGTTTTCCCACAGGCTCGCCCAGGCGGAGTCCGCGAGCGGCAGCACGCTGCGCCGGTAGGCGGCGTTGTTTCCCGGCACCGCGTCCGTCTCGCCTTCCGGAAGCGGGGGAATCGCCGCGGTGTACTCGGCGAGGTAGAACGCCCAGTCGAGGATACGATTGCTGGCGTTCTCCACCGGCCCGCCGATCACGCCGTAAGGAGAATGGGCGAAGCGCAGGATCTCGGCCGCCCACTGCGTCGTGACAATACAGTGATCCTCGAGGACGGCCACCATTTCGCCGCGCGCGGCCCGCATGCCTTGCCAGCGGAGCTCGGGAATGGATCGCTCACTCCGCCCGGCGTGCAGGCTGACGCGCGGAAAGCGCTGCGCGATCGTCTGGGCCGTCTCGCGGCCGCAACGGTCGAGCACCAGGATCTCCATCTGATCCCGCTCCGGCAGCGCCTCGAGGCTCTCCAGACATTCGAGGATCGAGGGCAGACCATTGACGGAAGCGATGACGACAGAGAGCTTCGGCGGCATCCGTCAGGCGGCCTGATGGATCTCGCGGGCCGCGCGGAGGCCCGACTCGAGCGCGCCTTGCATCCAGCCGGGCTGCGCGGAGGTGTGATCGCCGGCAAAATGCACGCGGCCTTCGGGCCGAGCGATGTTCGGAAGCATCCTCGCCATCTGCCCAACGTGAAACTCGGCGGCCGCGCCGCGCGACCATTCCTCCAGGTTCCAGCACCAGGAAGCGCTGCCTTCCACGTTTTCGCGGATGCCCGGAAAAACTTTCCCGATTTCTTCGACGCCGAAGCGCCCGCGGTCGGCCTCCGGCATGGCCGTGACGCGATCGGCCAGCGGTCCCCGGATGTAGGAAAGCAGGATCCCGCGCGCGCCCGGCTGATCGAACATCGGTGCCCAAATCTCCATGGGATGGTCGGTGAGGGCAAAGCCGTTGAGACCGTCCTGCAGCCAGTAGCGCTGGCGGGATTGCAGGTAGACCCGTGCGATAGCGGTGTAGTGCAGCTCCTCGACGGCCCGGCGTTTTTCCGGCGGCAGCGCCGGCGAGATTTCGACCCGCCGCAGCACCAGAAACGGGATGGTGCAGATAAGGTACTGCGCGGACATAGTTTGCGGCGAGCCGGCCTGCTGGACGACGACGCGGACGCCGCGGGCGTCGTGCTCGATTCGCACGACGGGCGAGCCGTAGCGAGTTTTTTCCGCCAGTCGCGCGGCGAAGGCTTTCGGCAACTGGTCGTTGCCGCCGCGAATCTTGACCAGCCCCTTGGCCCCGCGGCCAAGCGCATAGTCGCGCAGGAAGAAGAGTCCCGAGGCGTCGTCCATGCCGAGGCCGAGCGTCATCAACGCGACCGCGCCGGCCGAAGCGCCCTGACCGCGTAGGAACTGCTGGAAGGTCGCCTGGTCGTACTTTTTCAGCAGGGCGGGAGGCCAGCCCGCGGCCTTCGGATCGCCGACCTCCGGCATCACCGGAACGACGTACTTCTGCCACAGGCCGGGCGGGCCGAGCTTTTTCTCTTCGGCGGTCAGGTCGAGCGGCCACTCGGGTTTCTCGCCCGGGCCGACCCGGACGCGCGTTCCTAGTATGTACTGAATCGAGGCCAGCGAGCCCGGATAAAACGGATCGAGCGTCAGGCCGAAGAGCTTGGCGTAGCGCAGCGTCAGGTCGTGGTTGTCGGGGATGCGCGCGGCGCCGGTTTCGGCGAACAGGCCGTCGGAGAACGGCTCGCGGAGGGTGAAGACGCGGCCCCCGGGGCGGGTGCGGGCTTCGAGGATGGTCACGTCGTGGCCGGCCTGCGTCAGCTCGTAGGCGGCGACCAGGCCCGCCATTCCGGCCCCGGCGACGATCACCTTCTTGGGGGCGGCCGCGCGATCGAGAGCCTTCTGGGCGGCAAGCGTCCGCCAGGCCGCGGCGCCGAGGAGGCTCTGCTTGAGGAACTCGCGCCGGCTAGATATTGACATCATCTAAAACACCTGGCGATGGCTCCTGCCCTTTCCCAACAAGTACCCGCAACATTCTCCCAGCGACCACGCCATCTGAAACGCCGCCATCCAGGGGAAGGCGCGCAAAAACCACGCCCGGTTCCTCCCCCGCGCGAACACCAGCCGGCACAAGCGAAACAGCAGCACCGCCGGAAGCAGCGGCGTGAACGCCGCGTACAGCAGCCGTCCCAGGATCGGCCGGCCTTCGACGCGCGCGGCCGCGAACCATCGCCCGTAGTGAAAACGCTGGCGCAGAAACTGAGCGGCCGTCAACGAGTTATGGTAGCAGACGACCGCCTGGCCGGCCCGCCGCAGCGGGTGGCCCAATTGCTCAAGCCTGCGGTGCACGAACGGCTCCCAGGCGGCTTCTTCGATCAGCTCCCAACACGCCTCGAGCGCCCAGCGTTTGTAGCTGAGATTGGCGCCGGAGAGCAGCTCCGCCGCCCCCTCCGGAGCCGGCGGCATGTGCCAGCCGTACTCGCAAAAGAAGACCGCCCACTCGAAAGCCGAACGGCCCGCGTGGTCGATCGGCCCGCCGACGCCGGCGGCCTCCGGATGCCGCGCGTGCGCTTCGAGCAAGGCGTTGAGCCAGCCGGCCGAAGGCACGGTGCGGCCCTCGGTGAGCGCGACGATCTCGCCGCGGGCGGCCTTGATCCCCTCCCGGCGCAGCTCGGGGATCGACAGCTTCTCCTCGAACCGGAGGAAGCGTATGTCCGGGTAATGCTGGGAGAAGCCGGGACGCGGGTCCGCTGTCGAGCAGTCGGCGACGATCAACTGCCCGTCGGCCGGCAGTTCCGCGGTCAGCGATTCCAGGCACCGCTCGAGCGCCTCCGGCGAGTTGCAGGAGGCCACCACCACCGACAGGGACGGGCGCGGGCTCAACCGCCTGGTTTCAGTTTCCGGTTCCGGCACGCGGGGCGCGCTTCTTGATCTCGTCCTTGAGAACCTCGAGGGCCTTCTCGATCTGCGCGTCGCGGCCCTTGCGGAAGTCCTCCGGCGTGTTGTCGACGTAGACGTCCGGCGGCACGCCGTAGTTCTCCATATTCTGGCCGGCCGCCGTCCACACGCCGAACGACGGCGTGCGGAGCTGTGAGCCGTCCAGCAGCCGGTGGGAGCCGGTGCCGATTACGCCGCCGTAGCTCGGCACGCCGACCACCTTGCCCAGACCGAGCGCGCGGAAGCCGTCCGGGAACATTTCGGCGTTGCTTCCTGACGATTCGTTTTCCATCACCACCATAGGCCCGAAGAAGGCGCGCTGCGGCCGGGAGATCTCGACGCCCGAATCGCGCCCCAGCGAGTACTGGTAGCGGCGCTGCTGCAGGATCTGCAACAACTCCTGCTCGATGCCGCCGCCGCCGTTGAAGCGCTGGTCGATCACCAGGGCTTTCTTGAAATGGTTGTCCACCAGGTCGCGCTCGAACTTGCGGAGCGAATCGGCGTTCATGGCGCGGATGTGCAGGTAGCCGATCTCCCCGTTCGAGAGCTTGTCCACCATGGCCTTTCGCTCCGCCACCCACTTGTCGTACAGCAGCGTCGTGTGGGCGCCGCCGCTGACGGGCTCGACGGTCGCCTTCCACGACCCCTCGAGCGAGGGCTTGGAATTCACGGTGAACTCGAACTTGCGGCCGGGGGTGGTGTTGTAGAACTTCCAGTAGTTGTCGCCCGACTTGAGCTCCTGGCCGTCGATGGCCAGGATGAAATTGCCGGCGGCGATCTTGATGTAGTCCTTGTCGGCCGGGCCGTTCTTGTAGAGGGAGGCGACTTTGTAGTAACCAGAGGCATCAGGCTCGATCTCGAAGCCGGGGTAGCGGGTCTGGGGGCCGCGCGCGGCGCCGTCCGGGCCGCCCGGCCCGAAACCGCCGGCGCTGATGCCGGTGTGGGAGGCGTTCAGCTCGCCGATCATTTGCAGGACGATGTTGTGCATCTCCTCCTGGTCGGCGGCGTGAGCGAGGAGCGGCTCGTAAAGGGTTTTCATTCTGGCCCAATCGACGCCGTGCATCTCGGGGTCGTAAAAGCGGGTTTTCATGACGCGCCAGCTCTCGTTGAAGACCTGCTGGCGCTCGGCGCGGTGGTCGACTTCGACGCGGGCGGTGAAGTTGACGCGCCGCCGCTCCGCGCCTCCGCCCCCGCCAAAGCCGCGGAATCCGCCGCCGGGGCCGGCCGGAGCCGCCGAGGCGTCCCCGCCGCCGCCCACCGCGACCGAGTAGATGCCGTCCCGTTCCTGGAAGAAGAGCGTGCGGCCGTCGCGCGAAAACTGCGGCGAGGAAATGCCGCCGCCGAAGCCGCCGAACCCTCGCGGCGGGCCGTCTTCATCGCCGCCGCGCGGCTGGGACTGCGCCACGCGGGTGACGCGCTCGCCGTTTTCCTGGATGGTGTAGAGACCCGAGGTCGGGCGGCCGTCCTGATCGCTGACCGCCACGAACGCATAGCTGCGGCTGTCGGGCGACGGCGTCGCGGTCATCACGCCGTCGCTCTGGCGCGTGAGCTGGCGGATTCGCCGCGAGAAGCTGTCCCAGTCGATCTTCACTTCGACCTTGGCGGTCTCGGCGCGCGCGCCGGGAGGGCCGCCGGGGCGGCCGCGGGCCGGCGCTTCGGCCGCCGGCGCTTCCGCTTCGGAGTCCACGTCGCGGTCGGCCGGGCTCTTTTCTTCCTTTTGCAGCGAGAGGCTATGTAGTTGCAGGATATTCTGCCGCTGGGTGGCCATGCCGCCCTGGAACAGGCCAGCCAGGAAGATCAGTTTCTTGCCGTCGGGAGTCCAGGAGGCGCCGCGCTCGCTGAACAGGTCGTCGCCGCCGACGTGAACCTCCGGGCCGCCGGCGGCCGGCGCCACATAAACGTGCGGCCGCAGGTTGCGGTCCGCCTTGGTATAGGAGATCCAGGCGCCGTCGGGCGAGAGCTGCGGGTTCGCGATCTGCCCGGCCTCGCTCGAGGCGATCGCTTTGCTGGCGCCGCTTTCGACCTCCACGCGGTAGAGTTTGCGGTCGTTGGCGCTGTACAGCAGCGATTTCGAGTCCGGGGCCCAGGTCAGCGAGCCCTTCTCGGTGTCGGCGTCGGTGAGCTTCTTGTGGTTCTTGCCGCGCTCGTCGGCGATCCAGATCTCCTCGCGCCCGGAGCGGTCCGAGAGGAAGGCGATCCACTTGCCGTCGGGCGACCACTGCGGGCTCGACTCGCGCGAGAAGCTCTCGCTGACGCGCTGGATCTCGCCGCGGTCGGTGGCCACGGTGAAGATCTCGCCGTGCGCGGTGATCGCGGCCCGGCGGCCGGAGGGCGACAGATGATAGCTGTCGGCCTCGCTCTGGAGGGTCAGAGTCTCGAGGTTGTTGTCCTTATCGTCGGAGGCGACTGTCACCTTGATCTCGACGCTCTTGCCGGTCTGGGTGTCGAGTTTCCACAAGCCGAAGTCGGCCTCGTAGACGATGGTGCGGCCGTCGGCGGCGATGGACGGGAAAAATACGGCGCCGCTCGTGTGGCGGGTCACCTGCGCGGGCGCGCCGCCGCGCTCGGCGATCTTCCAGATGTTGTTGCGGCTTCGCAGGACCTCGCGGCTGCCCGGTTTCACGGTCTTCTCGTTGGGCAGGCGGTCGGAGACGAAGAAGATCTCGCCCTTGGCGCTGTACATGGGCCAGGCGGAGTTGCCGCGGAAGTCGTCTTCGCCGAGCCGCCGGTAGGTCTTAGCACTGATATCCATCACCCACAGGTCGGCGGCGCGGCTGCCGCGATAGTGCTGGCGCCACCAGGTCGCCGAGTGGCGGTTGAAAGCGAGCTTGGCGCCGTCGGGCGAGTAGCTGGCCGAGTAGCCCCAGTCGGTCTCGATTCGCCGCTCGAGCCCGCCCTCGGCGGCAACTTCGTACAGGTTGGCGACGCTGCCGAAGGCCCCTTGGCCCCGCGCCGCGGAAAAGATGACGCGCTTGCCGTCCGGGGTCCAGCCGACGACGTTGTCGCCCCCGGTGTGGAAGGTGAGCTGGCGCGGCGTCCCGCCGTCCGCCCGCATCACGAACACGTCGTAGTTGCCGTAGCGGTTCGAGGAAAACGCGATCCACTGGCCGTCGGGGGAGAAGCGCGGGTAGACGTCGCGGGCGCGGTGGACGGTCAGCCGCGTCGCCACGCTGCCGTCTTCGTTGGCGGACCAGATATCGCCGAAGTAGCTGAAGGCTACTTTGCCTTTAGAGTAGGTAGGATGGCGCAGCACGCGGGCCTCGGCCAGCGCGGCGGACGCGAAAACCAGGGAACAGAGGGCGGCGAGAAGCAACCTTCGAGCGGGCATAGGTCAACTCCTGAGAGGCGGTAAAGTCTCGGATAGTATAGCGCGTCTCGGGGAGGATACGAAAGACTACACGTGCGACTTGGCGAGGAGGTCGGACGGACGATGGGCGATCTCTGGGAACGCGCTGAGCACCCTGCCATCGAAGGTCGCGAGGGGAAGACGCTCGCGGCCGGCGAGCTCGACGAACAGCGTGTCGTAGACGGCGACGCCCGACTCGATGGCACGGGCAAGCGCCCCCTGCCAAAGCGTTCTGTTGGGGACCGAGTGGATGCCCAGGGCGGCTGCCCAGTCCAGCCGCTTCGATCCCTCCTCGGCCGGCAGCACACCGGCGCGAACCGCCATCCACACCACATTGGCCGCCTCCGCCTCCCAGAGCGCCGGGGCGATAGGCCGGCGCACGGCGCGCCAGAAGCGGCGCGCTTCGTCAACGAAGGGCTGTGTACCCAGAAGGAAGTACGCCACGACGCCGGTGTCGACGACGGCTCTCACTGGCGACCGGCGATCCAGCTCTCGATTTCTTTAGCCGCCGGCCGTCGAGCTTGCGTCGCCCAGGCTCGCTCAATTTGCTTGAGAATCCGGCGCCGCCCGGCGACATGCCCTTCGAGCAGATCCCGGACTTCTTGCTCCATGGAGCGGTCGTTTCTTCGCGCCAGCGATTTCAGAGATTTCACCACGCTGGGCCGCACATTTCGGATCGTCAGGGTTGGCATGTGGAGTTGGCTGCTAGCATCATGCTAGCACATCAGCGGACCTGCCGCCCCGCGACCTTCTTGACCTGGCTCTCTTCCTGCCGGGTTAGGGTCACCCGCGGCTTGGTGAGCAGGTCGAAGATGGCGAGATCTTCCTCGGAAAGCTGTTCGGCGATGCCGCGCTTCGAGCAGGGCGGCGCGGCGCTGATTCCGGGCCACGACTGGCTCTATAATAGAACTCTGAGCGGCGCGCGCGGCGTCGTCTCCACACTCATGGTTCAGGCTACGCAGCTTCGTCCGGGCATGGTCATCGAGTTCGAGAAAGACCTGTTTTCCGTCTTCAGCGTCGCCCACCGTACGCCCGGCAACAAGCGCGGCTTCGTGCAGGCGCGCATGCGCAACCTCCGCAGCGGCGCCATGATCGAGCACCGGTTTTCCTCGGAAGACTATCTCGAGAAGGCCGCCCTGGACGAGCAGGAGATGGAGTACCTCTACGAAGAGACCGGCCAATACTGCTTCATGAACACCACGACCTTCGAGCAGGTCCACATGACGAAGGAAGTGCTCGGCGACAGCGTCTCCTACCTGACGCCCAACTTGCAGGTGAAAGTGGAGTTCTACGAGGGCAGGCCGCTGAGCGTGGAGCTGCCGGCGACGGTGAATCTGAAAGTGCTCGAGACGGAGCCTGCGCTGCGCGGCGCCAGCGTTTCGAACGTCACCAAACCGGCGACGCTCGAAACGGGTCTCGTGATCCAGGTGCCGCCGTTTGTCAGCAGCGGCGAGGTGGTGCGGGTGTCGACGGCGGAGGGGACGTATCAGGAGCGCGTGGGTTAGGCGGGGGGATTAACCGCCAAGACGCCAAGTCGCCAAGACCATCCGTACGAGCTCCGGCTCTTCGCTTTCCGGGACCGTTCGCAGATCTAGGAGAATACGGTCCTTTTCGACCCGCGCTACGACCGGGGTGGGGCCTTCGCGCAGGCGGCGCTCGACTGCCGCGGCGGACACGCCTGCGGGCGGCGTGAGGGAGATCAGAACGGTGGGGAGATCGAGGCCCGGCGTGGAGCCGCCGCCGGCGACCGAATGTCCGTCGACCAGCTCGCCGCGCAGGCCGTTCAGAATGGCCAGAAATCGTCCGGCGCGTTCGTGGATCTGCTCGGGTTTCTGGTCGAGCATCGCCAGCACGGGAACCGTGCCGGGGTTGTCGAGCAGGTACGCGCGCAACGTCGCCGCCAGCGCGGCGTAGGTCAGCTTGTCCACGCGAAGGGCGCGGAACAGGGGATTGCGCCGGAGACGCGCGATCGGCTCCTTCTTTCCGGCGAGGATGCCGGCCTGCGGGCCGCCCAGCAGCTTGTCGCCGCTGAAGGTCACCACGTCGACGCCGGCTTCGAGGCTCTCGCGGACCAGGGGTTCGTGTTCCAGGCCGTAGCGGCGAAGGTCGACGAGGCAGCCGCTGCCCAGGTCCTCGACGAGAGGCAACTGCGCGTCACGGCCCAGGGCGACCAGCTCCTCGATGGACGGGCGGCTCGTGAAGCCTACAATGCGGAAGTTGCTGTGATGGACGCGCAGCAGCGCCCGCGTTCGCGGGGTGATGGCGGAACGGTAGTCCTCGATCCGGGTTCGGTTGGTCGTGCCGACCTCGACCAGCGCCGCGCCGCTGCGCGCCATGATGTCGGGGATCCGAAATCCGTCGCCGATTTCGATCAGCTCGCCGCGGGAGACGATCACCTCGCCGCCGGCGGCGAGCTCGTTCAGCGCCAGAAAGATCGCCGCCGCGTTGTTGTTCACGACGATGGCCGGCGTCCCCAGCAAGCGCTCGAGCAGCAGGCCGGCGTGGACGTCGCGCTTGCCGCGGGCGCCGGCGACCAGATCGTACTCCAGGTTGCTGTAGCCTCCGGCGGTCTCCTGGATGGCTTGCAGGGCGGCGGCCGAGAGCGGCGCGCGCCCCAGGTTGGTGTGCAGCACGACGCCGGTGGCGTTGATCACGCGCCGCAGCGAAGGACGAAACAGGCCCTCGACCCGTTCGCCGACCTCGACGGCCAGACTCTCGAGCCGCCGCGACACGTCCTGGGCGTGGCCATCGGCCGCGGCGGCGCGAACCTCCGCCAGCGCCTCCCGCACCGAGGCCACCACCAGCCAGCGGGGATAGCGCCCTTCGAGTGAGGCGATCTGCGGTTGTTTCAGGACTTCATCCACCGACGGCAGCTCGCGGTAGACGGCTTGGCCTGGCGCCTTCTCCACGCCCTGATTTTAACAACGCGCATTCGCCTTGTGCCGCCCCGCAAATCCTGCTAAAACTGGATTCTGAGCCTCCGGATTTGCATTCTCGGCAGCGGCAGCGGCGGCAACGCCGCGTTCGTCGCCACGCAGCGCACCCGCCTGCTGGTCGACGCCGGCTTCGGCGTCCGCGAAATCAAGCGCCGCCTCAAGTTGATCGGCGAGGATCCGGCGCGCCTGGACGCCATTCTTGTCTCGCACGAGCATTCCGACCACGTCTCCGGCCTGGCGGGCTTGGCGCGCAAGCTACGCAAGCCTATCTACCTGACCCGTCGCACCGCCCACTGCCTCGACTGGGACGACGCCGAGCCGATCCTGGAGCACTTCCAGGCGGGCCAGCGCTTCTCGGTGGGGGACATAACGGTGGATTCCTTTACGATTCCCCACGACGCGGTCGATCCGGTGGCATTCTGCTTTCGCGCCGAAGGCCTGAAAGTCGGCGTGGTGACCGACTTGGGCTACATTCCGGCCTCGGTCAAGGAGCACATCCGCGACTGCCACTTGCTGGCGCTCGAATCGAACCACGACCTGGAGATGCTTCGCGTCGGACCTTACCCCTGGTTCGTCAAGCAGCGCGTGATGAGCCGCGTCGGCCACCTCTCGAACCACGCCGTCGGGGAGTTTCTGTCGGAGGATTACGACCGCCGTTCGCAGATCCTCATCCTGGCCCACCTCAGCGAGCACAACAACCACCCGGAAATCGCCCGCCAGAATGCGCTGCAGGCCTTGCGGCGGCAGGGCGCCGAGCCGGCCAAGCTGGTGGTCGCGAGCCAGCAGCGACCGACGGAGGTATTCGAGCTTTGATCGCTCGCTACACGCGCGCGGAGATGGGGCGGATCTGGACCGACCAGAACCGGTTCGAGAAATGGCTCGAGGTCGAGTTGGCCGCCTCGGAGGCGCTGGCGGAGCTCGGCATCGTTCCCGGCGAGACCGCCGCGGCATTGCGCCGCCACGCCGCTTTCGACGCCCGGCGGATCCTCGAAATCGAGCGCCAGGTAAAGCACGACGTCATCGCCTTCACCACCGCGGTGGCCGAGAAACTGGCCGCCGCCGGGGTTGCCGAGGACTCCCGGTGGTTCCACTTCGGCCTGACCTCCAACGACGTTGTCGACACCGCGCAGGCGCTTCAAATCTGTCAGGCCTCCTCGCTCATCGCAGCGGGCCTCGAAGCGCTGCGAAAGGTTCTGGCCGCGCGCGCGCAGGAGTTTCGCCATACCGTCTGCATCGGACGCACCCACGGCATCCACGCCGAGCCGACCACGTTCGGATTGAAGCTCGCCAACTGGTACGCCGAAGTCTCGCGTCACGTCCGCCGTTTCGCCGAGGCCTCCGAACAGATGCGCGTCGGCAAGATCTCCGGCGCCGTCGGCACCTTCGCCCACATCGGCCCGGAAGCCGAGGAGAAGATTTGCGCCCGCCTGGGCCTCGCCGCCGACCCCATCTCCTCGCAGGTGATCCAGCGCGACCGCCACGCGCACTACGTTTCGACGCTGGCGTTGATCGCCGCGACGCTCGAGAAGATCGCCCTCGAGATCCGGCACCTCCAGCGCACCGAAGTTCGCGAGGTCGAGGAGTATTTCGCCAAGGACCAGAAGGGCAGCTCCGCCATGCCGCACAAGCGCAACCCGATCGGCTGCGAGCAGATTTGCGGCCTCGCCCGTGTCGTCCGCGCCAACGCGATGGCCGCCTACGAGAACGTTGCGTTGTGGCACGAGCGTGACATATCGCACTCCTCGGTCGAGCGAGTCATACTACCGGATTCGACCGTTCTGGTCGATTACCTCCTGGATCGGACGACCCAAATTGTTGAGACTTTGCTGGTGTATCCGGATCGGATGCGACGGAACCTGGAGCTGACGCGTGGCTTGGTCTTCTCCGGGCAACTGCTGTTAGATCTGTCGGCTAAGGGCGTGTTGCGTGAGGAGGCTTACACTTGGGTGCAGCGAGCCGCGATGCAGGCATGGGAGACGGGCGAAAACTTCCAGGAACTCGTCGAGCGCGATCCGGCGATCTCTAAAGTATTGGATCAAAAGGACTTAGTTGATGTATTTTCCGTCGACCGCCAGCTTCGCAACGTTGCGCAAATCTTTGCACGTGTGTTCGAAGTTGCACACTGATGTTACAGAGGCGAGATCTTTTTAGCTCGTAATCCAGCCGGAAATGGGGTAGAATCCTGCCACAAGGATAAATGATGATGGCTGCCAAGCACAAAGGCGGCGTTCGGGAGAGGGCGCTCCGGCCTGAAGTGGCTCGGGTCCTGCTGGTCGACGGTGACGTGACCACGCGACTCACGCTCAAGGCGGTGTTGCAGGCCAGCGGCTACGCGATCGATTCGGCAGCGTCGGCGCCTGAAGCAATGGACAAACTCGAGCGTCAGGAATACGACTTGGTGCTCTGCGGCGTGCGGCCGGAAACTCAGGATGAATGCCGGCGAGTCATAAGCCACGCCCGCGCGCAGGAGTACAAACCGGCGACCGCATTGCTCACCGCTTCCGGCGACCAGAGCCGGCGCGCCTGGGAACATCCCAAGTCGAGCCGGCTGCTGGTGGAGCCGCAGGAAGTTCCGGCCTTGCTGACGAAGATCGCCGACCTGCTGGCGGATCGCGCCGCCGGCCGCGAGCGCCGCAACATGCGCCGCCGCAACGGCGAGCTGGTCAGCGTCAACTGAACGCGCCTAGTGCGCCCTACCACTCCCTCCGGTCGTGGCTCGGAAACGTTTGCTGAGCCGCGACCACAGGGAGCGGTCTCCAGTGGGTTTGCACCAGCACGGAGCCGCTGCGAGTTTTCCGACTAATACTGCTGACCTGGTGGGACGGACCGCGCGGGCATCCGGCGCACAGCGCCGAGCTGGCCAGCGTCAACTGAAGCGCGCTACTGGGCGGGCAACAGGCGCCTGGGAGCGCCGCCGGCTTCTTTGCTCCGCTGGGCGGCGTCCATGAAAGCGAAAACTTCCAGCGTCTCTTCGTTCGGCACCGGCGGCTCACCCGTCTGGAAGAACTTGACGACCTCGACCAGGAGCTTCCCGTAGAGCAATCCGCCCGCGGAGCCGTAGGCGCGGGCCTGCTTCGAACCGTATATTACTGCGCCATAGTCGGAGCCGCCTGCGCGCCCGCCGCGCACCGTGCCGATCCGGCCGTCCTTCCAGCGGCCCACCACCAGGTCGGCGCCGTCGGTCGACGTTCGGACCACCGATTCGCAACCCGTTCCCATCAGCGCGTAGAGCATCTCGACGGCGTGAATCCCGTACCAGGAGAGATCGAGCTGATGATGCGGCTCGGTCGGCGCCGGTCCCCAGGTGTAGGCGCCCAGGATCGGCTGGCCCTTCCATTCGGCCACCTGCGGGCTGTAGCGGAGACTCGACGTGGAGAACCACGGGACGCCCGCCTGGCGGCCCAGGCGAGCGATCTCGCGCGCGTCGGCGTAGCTGGCGGCCAGGGGCTTGTCGATGAAGACGCGCTTCCTCGCGGCGAACACCGGCTTGACCTGCTCGAGGTGCACACGTCCGTCGACGCTCTCCAGCAGCACGGCGTCCACGCGGGCGAGCAGGTCCGGGATCGTCGCGACTATCTCGATACCGTACTTGGTCCGCAACTGCTCGGTGAACTTTTCGAGCCGCGTGCGGCTGGACTCGACGTCCGGGCTGCCGCCGGGGAAAGCCGCCACGACCCGCGCGCCGGGCACGTGGCCGGGATTCGACGGGTTGTTCAGCAGCTCCGTGAAGGCGGTGACGTGCGAGGTGTCGAGGCCGATGATGCCTAGCTTCAGATCCGCGGCCGGCAAGACCGCCGCCAGCAAGCCGAGAACGATTCGCGTCCGCATTGGTAGATTATGGCGCGGTACCAGCGTTTAGCGCCGGCCCGTTTCCATGAACCCCCTTTCAAACCGTGCTTGCGGTTTTCCCGCACACGGCTTACCGATGATCTTTCGGGGCGTGGCTTGC
>Ga0247727_10013614_pt1 | contig 13673 bp, 10 predicted proteins | sample WisWelCaveWW1625_FD_202498 | JGI IMG/M metagenome (GOLD analysis project Ga0247727, IMG submission 202498) | Biofilm microbial communities from Wishing Well Cave, Virginia, United States - WW16-25 | ecosystem: Environmental > Aquatic > Deep subsurface > Groundwater > Cave microbial mat | place... | reverse complement strand
AAAATTGACTAAATATGGAAAAAAGTATCGTGTCCAAAAATTATATAAAAGTTATTCTGAAATGTTCAAAAATGAAAAATTAGATTGCGTATCAATTTGTACCCTAGCAGACTCACATTTGCCCATTGTAGAAGAGGCTGCAAAATACAACATTAAAGGTATTTTTTTAGAAAAGCCCATTAGTAATGAACTTGCTGATGCTACAAAAATAGTTGACATTTGTAAAAAAAATAAAATTAAATTGCAAATTGATCATCAAAGACGATTTGATCCTTTTTATCAATCAATTAAGAATATTATTAATGATAAAAAATTTGGAAAAACCCAGCATGTATGTATTTACTATGGGGGCGGAATTTTAAATACTTGTATTCACATATTTGATCTGTTACGATTTTTCTTTGGTGAAGTTATTTGGGTGGAAGGAAGGATTAGTAAAAATTCCTCAAATAATACTTTTGACCCAAATATAGATGGCATAATAACATGTGAAAATGATGTTCGTTGTATTTTGCAGAGTTTTAATTTGAAAAACTATGGAATTTTAGAATTGGATATTTTTGGTGAAAAACAGCGTCTAAGATTGAATCTTATGAATTCAACTGTAGAATATTTTGAAGTGTTTCATAGCGATCAAAGTTTAGTATATGATGAATTGGCACCAAAACAATATTCTTTTCCAGCTAATGTTGATGCATTGGTATTTGGTTTGGAAAACCTATTCGATTCTATAGAAAATGATGCGGAACTTCACTGTAAAGGTGATGACGGTTACGCGGCATTAAAAGTGGTTAAATTGATGATGGATTCCGCTGATAAAAATGGTAACAGAGTTATGATATATTAAAGAACAGGATTTAAAATAATTATAATGAAAAAACTAGCTCTTTTTGGTGGAAAAAAAATTCGTGAAAAGCCGTTCCCACGATACCCAATCATTACTTCTGAAGAAAAAACTGCAGTTTTAGAAGTGTTAGAAGATGGAAATTTATCTACTTTCGTTGCCTCTCCAGGTGAGAATTTTTTTGGAGGGAAAAAGATAAGAGAGTTTGAAGAAAGATTTGCAAAATATATTGGCACAAATTTTGCTGTGTCTTTTAATTCCGCGACTTCAGCGCTTCATGCTGCCGTAGTTGCCGTAGGAGTAGAACCAGGTAAAGAAGTAATTGTCCCACCATACACATTTACTTCTACTGCTACCTCTGTTTTGATGCATAACGCCATTCCAGTTTTTTCTGATGTTAAAGAGGATAACTATTGTTTAGATCCTCACAAACTTGAAGAAAAATTAAGCCCATTAACAAGTACAATTATCCCTGTTCATCTTTTTGGTCATTCTTGTGATATGAACGAGATTATGAAATTTGCACACAACAATAATCTCAAAGTTATAGAGGATTGTGCCCAAGCACATGGTGGAAGATACTACAACAAAAATGTTGGAACTATTGGCGATTGTGGAATATTCTCGTTTCAAGAGACTAAGAATATGACTACTGGTGAGGGAGGTATGCTAGTAACAAATGATGAGAGTGTTGCAAAAATAGCTCAAATGGTTAGAAACCATGGTGAGGTTTTGTTACCTTCTCAAACCACAAGAACGTATAGATCCGACATTTTAGGATGGGGGTATAGGATGACAGAGATGGAAGCCGCATTAGGAATTGTGCAACTTTCAAAATTGGATAAAATGAATCAGGATCGGATTATGCTTGCTGATTATTTGACAAAAAAAATTAATTCAATAAACGGATTAAAACACACCAAATATGATTTTGTGAAGCACGTGTATTACGTTTACGCATTCTCATACGATGAGGATCAAGTTGGAATACCTAGAGAAAAGTTTTGTGAGGCAGTGCAAGCTGAAGGAGTTCCAATTTTTGGTGGATATGTAAAACCGCTTTATCTTAACCCACTATATACGCAACGTAAGGCTTTTGCATTTAAACATTATAGTGGAAATGTAAAATATGAAAAAGGAATATGCCCAACTGCGGAGTTATTAAATGAGAAAAGGTTGGTTTTAACCCCAGTCTGTAGACCGCCGGCTACTTTTGCCGATATTGACGACATTTACAACGCTATTATCAAGGTTATAGATAGCAAGGGTGAATTCTAAAGCAAATTTAATCCAGTAAAAGAAAGAAATTTTAAAATTTTGATCTATTCACAGTAAGGTTTTTTATAATACGAAAAAACATCATAATAACTTGTTTAAGGGAAAAAAAATTCTAATCACAGGTGGAACTGGAAGTCTTGGCATGGCGCTTACAAAAAAATTATTGGAGACAGACGTAGATACAATTAGAATCTATAGTAGAGATGAGCTAAAGCAAATTGAGATGCAGGCAAAATTTGTTGATAAAAGACTAAGATTTCTAATAGGAGACGTAAGAGATAAAGAAAGACTATCACGGGCACTAGAAGAGGTAAACATAGTCATACATGCAGCAGCATTAAAACACGTACCGATAGCAGAATACAATCCATTTGAGGCAGTAAAGACAAATGTGTATGGTGCACAAAATCTCATTGAGGCTTGTTTTGATAAAAATGTAGAAATGGCACTTGCGATAGGAACTGATAAAGCAGTTGCTCCTTTCAATACTTATGGCGCTACAAAACTCTTAATGGAGAGATTATTTGTCTCGGCAAACTTTTACAAAGGAAATCATAACATAAAATTTCTTTGTGTAAGATACGGTAATGTGCTTGGAAGTCGTGGCTCAGTAGTTCCAACGTTTGTCAATCAGATACAAAGTGGTAAAAATATTACAATTACAGATCCTAACATGACAAGATTCAACATAACCATGAAACAAGCACTTGAACTGGTTTTTAGAGCATTAAAGAATGGACAGGGGGGAGAAGTCTTTATTCCAAAATTAAAAGCCTACAAAGTAGCAGATCTACGAGACGTAACTCTTGAGTTAATGAAGGCTAATAACAAGACAGATATTATTTCAGTGAGGCCTGGAGAAAAATACCACGAGATACTGATTAGTAATGATGAGATTAGAAATGCCTACGAGAATACGGATGATCATATAATTCTAGAACAACAAATTCAAGATGAATATCTAAAGAGAAATTCAAGTGTTAAGAAAAGTCCTTTTTCTGAACAATATTCATCAGATAAAGTAGATTTACTTACAAAAGCAGAGTTAAAAGATATTTTAATTACAGAAAAAATAGTGCCTGTAAAAACATAAGATGTTTGAGCACTAAATCTTGTTTATCAGTTTAGATTAAAATTTAAAAGAAATGATCTGCAGCTACAGCGCCTGATGAATGAAAATTAAAGTAATATCCTAGAATCCAAGGATTATTTGCTTTGATTGTTACCCACCCATCTTCGTCAAAAAATTCTGCTAGTTGATTATCATTAAGAGAGATTCTTTCTTCACAATTTGGACCCATATGGATTTTTTTAGATATGAAAGATGAATCTTTTTTTCTGAAAAATTGTAATTCTACGTCTGCATTTTTAGTGTAATTTATTATTGGTGAGAAATTTCCTAATGTAACCACACAGTCACCATTTTTGAAAATCGGGCACCAGTGGAATGATCCAGGTTTATTTTCCAAATTGAAGTTGCTTAATTGTGCGTTGAAGCAGATATTACAAGGAAGTTTAGATTTTGAACCTGAAATGCCTACATCTAATCCAAACTTTACCCTAGCTGGAATTTTTTTATCCTTAAATGTTGTAATTACATGAGCAGAATAATTTTGTTTCTTATCTAATCCAGAGTCAGCAACTATCTTACTAAATTGAATTTTCTTTAGTTGGCCATCATTTCCTTTTAGCGTCAGATAGTCGTTATTTTCATAAACCTTATTCCCCATTTTATCGTGTAAATCGATTTTCACAGTAAAATCTGAGGGTGAGAAAATTGGATAAACGATTAGATCTGTATAAAAGTTATCTGAAACAAAAAGTGGAATATAGGCAGATGAGTCATAATATTGGTCACTGATTCTATTCCAAAAATCAAGTTCGCCTATGCAGCTAGTGCAGTCATAATATGAATGCGTGAAACTTACCGATGGAAAGGAATGTTGTATGTTTCCAGCTAAAAATCTTGGAAAGAATCCCTCAAAATTATGTTTTAGAGATATTGAGCCAAATGTACCTCCGAGGATTTTTGGCAAATCTTTGATATAATCCTTAAAAAAGATAAACTTGGTCTCATAGGGTTTAATCTTGCCCATATGAAATGAACCATCATATTTTTCAGATTTGGAATTTGTGATAACATACTCTACGTAACCATCCTTGTTTTTGATGGGCCCATTAACGAATGCAAAGAAAGAATCGAGTTCGTTATTAGAATAGATATCAAAACCAGTTTCAGGCACTGTGGTTGTATTATTTTCGGCCAAATCTTCATAGTCATTATATGTTCTTCCTAGAGTATGGACACATGTGTTGAACTGATTGTTATAGTATTCCAACACCAATGCGGGAAATGGAAACACCATATCTCTAGTGGAATTAAATTCAGTTTCTATGGAACCAATAAACTGATTAGAAGAATCAAAATTAATTTCGTTTAGTAATGATTCTAGTTTAACAGTATATGCTTTTACTGAATCAATTATTTCGATTCTTCTGTTTATGATTATTCCAGAGTTATCTCTTAATGTTGTTACTAGTGAGATTTCGGGGATGTTTCGTTTAAGTAGCCAATATCCAAGAAAGTGTATTGATGTGCTATAATTTTTGTTGTGTACCACTGGGAAAATACCTGAACTCCTTAGAGTGGGTTTTCTTGTAATCTCTTTTTTTTCCCCGTATTGTTGTACTGATTTTAGATGTTGATAGTAACTCTTCATATGAGTAATTCGTCTTCGATCTATTTAAAAAAATTGCTATCTTTTTAGATGTAGTTTTTGCATAAATTATTAGGTAATACTCTTTTATAGCATGATACTGATACGTATTGTGAAATGATAAGGTATTGTAAAAATTGCCTTTATCCACACACAAAACCAGATCTTACAATACATGAAAATGGTCTTTGTGATGCATGCACATATGTTGAAATGTTAAACAAGGTAGATTGGGAAAAAAGAAGAAAAGAGCTAGGAGAAGTTTTAGAAAAATATCGTAGTAAAGATGGTTCTAGATATGATTGTGTTGTTCCGGTTAGTGGTGGAAAAGATTCGCACTATCAAACATACGTCATAAAAAAAGAATTTGGTTTGAATCCCTTATGCGTTAGTTATCACTTGCCTGAGTTTACTGAGTTGGGTAGAAGAAATATAGAAAATCTTAAGAAATTTGACGTGGATGTATTAGAATTCACTCCAAATGCCGATGTTTGTCTAAAAATGCAAAAGATCGGCTTTACAGAGTTTGGAGATGCACAATGGCCAGAACACTTTGGAATTTTCACGTTTCCAGTGCAGACAGCTGTCAAGTATAATATTCCTCTTATAATTTGGGGTGAGAATCCACAAGCTGAGTATGGAGGACCATTAAAGGATATGCAAGATAACAAGCTAGATGAAAAATGGACAAAGGATTATGGCACACGAGTTGGCGGTCAGAATGAGGATTACAAAACGATTGAGGATTTGGAAAGTTATGGGATAGACAAAAAATTTTTACAGGTCTACCGTTATCCCAGTAAAGAAGAACTCAATAGAGTTGGAATAACGGGAATTTTCCTTGGTTACTACCTTAGATGGAATGTAAAAAAACAACTCGACATAGTGAAAAAATACGGTTTTAATGTACATGATGGTCCTACGGAAGGAACTTTTACTAACTATGAAAATTTAGATAACAAAGTACAAGGCATTCATGATTATGTTAAATGGCTCAAATTTGGATATGGCAGAGCCACGGATAATGCATCGATTTTGATTAGACTCGGTGAATTAACCAGAGAAGATGGACTGAAATTAATAAAGGAATATGAAGGCAAGATACCATTGAAATATCTTGATGAATTTCTAAAAAAATGGGATATGACTTTTGAGCAATTCGTGGAGAGTTGTGACAAGTTTACAAATAAAGATTTGTTCAAAAAAGATGCTTCAGGAAATTTGCTAAGAGATAAAAACCTAAATCTTACAAAGATAAATTATGATAATGTGTAAAGATATACTTTGATCATTTTATAACATGCCATAGGGTTAACTAATCGTGAAAGAAAAAATAATTTTTTGGTTGGATGCAGATCTTACACATTTTTTAATTGCAAAGGCAATTCAAGATAGATATGATGCTGATTTTTATGCCATAATAGATATTACTGATAAACCAAAAAAATTTTTCCAGACTCAACAGCTAGTTAAATTCAAAAAGATTTGGTTTTATCATGATCATATTAACCCAAAAAAAAAGGCCGACTTGTCATATCTAACATCATTTGAAGAGAGATACGGATTAAATCTTTGGAATCTTGCGTATAATGAGAGAATATTCTATCAATTTAATGAGTACTATAGATTTTCTAGCGAAGAAATTTTATCCATTTTGGAACAAGAGTGCAGGTTATTTGAGAATGTGTTGGATGAAGTAAAGCCTAACTTTTTAATAAAGGCAGATACAAATTTGCATCATAATCATCTTTTTTTTGAATTATGTAAAGCAAAAGGCATTAAATCGTTATTGACAGTAGTAACAAGATTTGCAAAAAAATGTGCAATCTCAAGTATTGCTGATAATTTAGATTGGATGCCAAAAAAAATTGAACCCAAGACGGTTGGCAAATCGTTCGAAGAATTGCAATCACATATAGAAGAATTTGATACGTTTGCTCTTGCCATGACGATTGATGGAAGATTTCTCAGTTCAAAATTTGATATGGTTAAAGCTGTACTAAGATTTATCTGTAATAATAACAGCAATGTTAAAACTCATTATTCATATTACGGTAGAACAAAGTTAAGAGTACTAACTAAATCTTTAATTAATCTTCTAAAGACCAAAATTCGTAGTCAATTTATCGATAAAAATTTCACACGCAATCCTAATTATGACGAACCATTTGTATTTTTTCCGTTACACCAAGCACCGGAAAGATCGTTATTACTCTCCGCACCATTTTATACAAATGAACAAGAAGTTATCACAAATATAGTAAAATCGCTTCCGATTGGTTATAAATTATTTATTAAAGAACATCCTGCAATGAAAGCTCGACATTGGAGAAAAATTTCCCACTATAAAAAAATAATGAGTTTACCCAATGTAAAGATGATTCATCCATCTGTAAATTCTAAGGAATTGGTGAAAAAATGCTCTTTAGTTATCACAATATCTGGAACTGCCAGTTTTGAAGCTCCATTTTATCAAAAACCATCCATTGTTTTTGCTGATACAAGTTTTTCAATGCTTTCATCAGTTTATAGATTAAAATCAATAGAAGAGTTACCGCAGGCAATCCGTTTATGTCTAAAAAAACAGATAGATCCTTTGGAATTAAGCGATTATTCTGATATTATAAATAAAAATACATTTGAATTTGACTATGACGATTTTGTTTTGAATATTGGAGATCGGTTTTACTATGGAGCATTTTTAGTTGATGTAGATATATCTGAAACAGAGATGGAATCCTTTATTGAGGACAATAAACTAATTTTAGCTAAGTTAGCTGAAGAACACATTAAAAAAATAAATGAGTATAAAAATTTATCAAGATGAACCGGTGTTGGAAAAAAAATTTGCATATAGAAGGTCTAATTATTAAAAATAATCAGCATCATTGATTTAATATTTATTGATTGAATTCTTATTTTACAATGAATCCAAAAAGGCATTGCGCCAATTACCTTTATCATCTCTTTGCCACATAGGCCCTCTAAATTGGTTCACAACGCGCCAAAACTCGTCAACTGATATTTCGACATAATCACAGAACTTTTTGATATAGTATTCAGAGCATTTGCCATCATATTGTTTTACAAGTTTTATTGCTTCATCTCGTGTAATTCTTCCATCCCTAAGATCATAACAAACATGATCTAGGCACTGACCAAAACCAAATTTAACACATTTTAACAATTGATTAACTTGAACCAAATCAGAATCTAGTTGAGAAAAAGGCACATAAGTTCCGATGGAATTCGGATCAAAGTCATCTGGGCGTATCATAAGTCCATACTTTCTTGAAAATTCTGCATTATTACGAAGTGACCATTCCCGTAAAAAATATTGTAACCAAATTGCGCGGATTCCTTTTTTTCGTAATTTATTTTTGTCGTAGTGAAACATGAATAAGTCTTTTTCAGTAATTCCATCAACTTTGAGATATTCTTGCCAGCCAGAAGCTAATGTACTGGTTTCATCTGCTTTTAGTGCGTCATAATCAGTTCCAAGCCCAGTATTACGAATCCCAAGTGTTAAACCACCATTCTCGCCCTGAATAATTAATGGAATGTTAAACTGATCTGCAATAAGATAAGTAGACGACCATAAGGAATATTCGGTAATTTTTATTGGATTCAAGTATTTATAGAAATCCCTCTTCACTAATTTTTTCATCACTTGGGGATTTGGTCTTAGTGATATTACGTCAAAGCCCAAATTTTTCAGATTTTCAATATTATGTTTGCCGATATCAGTAATTTCTTCTGGTTCGCTATTTACCAGTAAACATCTTAATCCCAATTTATCTCTAGCAGTTATTGATTGTTTTGTACTATCTTTGCCACCGCTTACACCAATAACGCAATCGTAATTACTCGTTGTGTTTTCTTTTGCCCATTTGGCAATCTCTTGAAGTTCCTCTTCGCGCTTTTTCCAGTCAATTGTTTTTTTTTCATCCTCCCAAACACAAGCTCCACATAAACCATCATTTGAAAAATAAATGTTAGGTCTTGTATCCGGTTGAATGCATCTCTTACAAATTCTCATATCTTGCTACCTAAGAATTAGGTTTGGCATATTAATATTTTATAAACTATATAACATTCAAGCAACTAATATCAAGTGTATTCTAGGTATTTGATAGTAAATGTAAAATTTTGTTGGATGCTTGGCCTTGATTAGAAATATACTTATCCACAAATTTTTTACCATTTTTTATTAGTTCTTGTTTGAAATCGTTATCGTGCAAAACTTTTGATAATAAATTCTCTAAATTATCAACATCAGTATTAATACAGTAATTAGAACCGAATGCTGTGGGTATACCCCACCAGTTTTTTACTGATACCGATATTACTGGTTTACCACAAAGTTGAGCCTCAACAAGTGGTGTGGTTAAATCAATCATTATCATGACATCGCAGGCTCTAATCAATTGTCCGATATTACCACTTTTTACGATTCGTACCTCATTTCCGAGATCGTTTGTGAGTTCGTCAACATCAAGTTCGTCAGATGAGGGGTGTAATTTTATGACTACTTTTTTGTTCAGTTTAGATGTTATTTGACATATTTTTTTTACAACAGTCATATATTTTTCATGCGTGTTTATCGTTAAACCTTGGACTTCTTCTTTGTTAAAACCTGAGGTTGCTATTAGTATAAAATTTTCATTAGAACTTTGTGGATTTGTTTTTGCAAGTAAATCGTATTGAAGACTCCCCAGTGGTTTGATTTTTTCTTTTGGCACACCATGCTTTATTGCATGTTCAGCTTCCAGGTTTCCCCATACAACGTATGCATCAACTTCCGAAGGAAATACACTTTGGAATTTATTCATGTCATATGCTTCGTCTGTATCATAAAACAAACCATGTTGAATTAGTATTATGGGGATTTTGAGTTTTTTTGCAAGTCGAATAATGATTTGTTCTGTTATTCCCGTTTCTGACCACACCACAATTGATGAGAAATTGTATTTTTGTAATAGGAGCTTAGCTAGAAAGATTTCTCTAACATATTCATGTACACGTTTTTTTAATAATGAGATAAATACAGGTTTTATTATGTTCCAAAAGACTAGTCCTTCTATTACAAAGAAAGATTTGAAAAAATCATCATGATTATGTAATGAATCCAGTTGTTTTTCAATAATGTTGGTCTGATTTGTTATGGGTTCAATAATTTCTCGAGTTTCTAATGCATTAGCTGTTATGATTTTGCATCCTGATTTGCGAATCAATGAAAATGATTCTGCGTTCCAGATTGAAGGTCTTCGCCTATTAAACAGAATAGCACCTACTGAACTTTGTGGAACGCTTGAAAAAAAATTTTTAAATTTTATAACATCAAATTCTACGAACAGAACGGATTTTTTTGACAAGACTGGTTTTAGTTGTGGTTCAAAAAACAAATTGGTTAATTTGTCAGATAGCCTCTTTATTCGTTCATAAGTTGAATGTGATAATTTTAGTGTGAATGGTTTGTTGTTAATTTGTAAAGTCATTTCTATTGAGTCATAATGAAATTTCGTTTGTATGCCACCTAGTTTTTGTGAGGGAGTAAATGAATTAATAATATCAAAGATGTCAGGGGCTGCTAGAAATACTGCATTTTTATTTTTGATAAATATCTGTTGACATTCTAGAAGTTTTTTGAGAAACTTGATTAAAAAATAAGTAAATTCAACGTGCAATAATTTTCCTAAATTAATCCCTTCATATTCCACTAGATCTTTAAGTGATGGTTCAGTAAACCATTCTGTTAATACGTATGATTTTTTTTGAATTGTTTGTAAATCTGTAATAGTAATGTAATCGTCCGAGATTTCATGTTCAACATTACGTTTGGACAAAATCTTGTGCGATTCATAATCAAAAGTAATGATCTTTATTTGTTGATCTTTGAATGCTTGAATCTCTTCGATATTTGAAGAAGAATCTACTAATAGAATTGTAATTGAACTCCCTAGATCAGATCTTTTTCTTCCATTTGTTCCAGTCATAATCGTCAAATGCTATATTTTTCATCTCGTCATCATTTGGCCTCCATGCGGGATTTGCAAGAGCAAGAACCGTGGCAATTTCATCGGTTATGTTTATGTGAGCAGAAGGATAATTTTTTGGAATTTGAACTAAAACTGGATTTTCTTCGCTTGATTCAATCTCATAATATTTGTCCTGCATGTCCTTTGCGATAAAAACAACTTTGCCCCTAATACATACAAAGTAGCTATCTCTTTTTGTATGAAGGTGCGGTCCTTTTATTTCGCCAGGATTTACTGATGACACATAAACCATTTTTGGTTCCACTTCCAGTATTTTGTCCCAATCACGCCAGACTACCGTAAGTGAACCGTTGATGTGATTATCTTCGATATCACGCGTCTCATGTTTTTCTAATTTTATAGACTGAATTGTATCATTTTTCATTTAGTTATAAACAAAAATTCCGATTTATTAAACGCACTTGTATAATACTTCACTATACATAATATTTTATACAAATCAGAGGTAGATTTTGAAGATGAGACTTTTAGTTACTGGTGGTTTGGGCTTCATTGGAAGCAATTTCATTTTACATACACTAAATCAGTATACAAAATTCAAAATCACAAATCTGGATGCTGGATTATCTGGCTCAAATAAGATGAATTTAGCAGGATTAAAGAATTCTAATTACAGCTTTTACAAAGGAAACATAACAAACAGAAAAATTGTTGATAAATTAGTTGCAAACGCAGATGTAGTCATTAATTTTGCTGCTGAATCCCATGTAGATAGAAGTATTGTAAACACCAAGCCATTTATCGAATCAAATATTGTAGGTGTATACACATTGCTTGAGTCTATCAAAGAATACAAAAAAAAACTTATTCAGGTATCAACTGACGAGGTATTTGGTAGTCTAAAATCAGACAGCGCGACAGAAGCCTTTTCTCTCAATCCTTCGAGCCCTTATGCATCGTCAAAGGCATCTGCAGAACTCCTGGTGAGATCATATGTGACAACATATGATTGCGATGCAATCATCACCAGATGTACCAATAACTTTGGCCCACGTCAGTCTCCAGAAAAATTAATTCCAAAAGTCATATTGTTAGCGGAAAAAAATAAAAAAATCCCAATTTATGGAAGCGGTAAAAACATCAGAGATTGGATATTTGTACTGGATCACTGCGATGCAATATTACGAGTCTTGTTTAAAGGCAAGCATGGAGAATCATACAACATATCCGGAAATAATGAATTAGACAACACAACAATCGTAAAAAAGATTCTAGACATGATGGGAAAACCAAAAGAGCTGATCCATTTTACAAAAGACAGACCCGGTCATGATTTTCGTTATAGTTTGAATTCTAAAAAAATTAGAAGGAAATTAGCTTGGAAACCATCATATAATTTTGAAAAAGGGCTAAAACAGACCATACATTGGTACCTAGATAATAAAAACTGGCGAAGAAATGTCTCATCACATGATATGCTTCAAGTTTCTTGGCAAAATGTATAAAATAACAGGAAAGATTGCAGGTATTTAATTGAAAGGAATAATTTTGCATGGAGGTCATGGAACTAGGTTAAGACCACTTACTCATACTGGTCCAAAACAATTGCTTCCCATAGCAAACAAACCCATGTCTCAGTATTGTCTTGAATCTTTAATCGAGGCAGGGATTGAAGAAATTGGAATAATAATTGGAGGAATCGGTTCTAATAAAGTAAAAGAACATTATGGCACAGGAGAACGTTTTGGAGTCAAGATCACATACATAGAGCAAGATTATCCACGCGGAATAGCACACGCGATTCGTCTCTGTAAAGATTTTATATCAAATGAAAAGTTTGTAGTTTTTCTTGGGGACAACATTATTCAAAAGAGCATACGTGACTTTGTCACAACTTTTGAAAAATCAGATTCAAAGGCATCCGTGTTGTTATGTGAGGTAGATAATCCTTCTAGATTTGGTATTGCGGATTTAGCAGATGGAAAAATAACAAAGATTATGGAAAAACCCAAACACCCCCCAACTAATTTTGCTGTAACTGGAATCTACTTTCTTACTCCCACAATATTTGACATAATTGACAGACTCAAGCCATCCACAAGAAATGAATTGGAAGTTACAGATGCATTACAAATGTTATTGGAAGAGGGACACAAAATTACCTATAATGTAATAACAGATTATTGGAAGGATACGGGTACGCCAGAAGACATTATTCATGCAAGTAAGGCAGTTTTGGATAAGCTAAAACCATACTTTTTTGGAACAAAGGGAGATTCAGTCACTTTAAGTGGGAATGTCATGGTAGGAGAAGGAACAGTTCTACGAAATGGTGTTAAAATTATTGGTCCTGTAATAATCGGCAAGAACTGTACCATTGAGGCTAATGTTACTATTGGACCCAATACAAGCATAGGCGATAACTCAAGGCTATCTTATTGCGATATTGCCCATTCCATTGTAATGTCTGACTGTATCATTGAGGCTAATGTAAAGATAAGAAGTAGCATAATTGCTTTTAATTCGAAAATTATTGGCACAAAAGATCATGACGAAAAAGTGCTTTTGCTTGGTGAGGGTACACAAATTTTAATTTAAAATTTCATTGCGTATTTACAATCATACACTGTGAACCTGTTAACTCTATAACAGGTATTTTTTTATCTCTGAAGAATTCCTTGAATGCGGTTTGTACTCCTGTTGTATGATAATCATGAGTTAATATTATTCCACCATGAGTCAAACGAGGATAAAAGAAATTTAAGCAGTCAATTGTGCTTTTGTATAGATCTACATCCAAATGCACAAAACAGAATTTCGAATTTGAAATAGGCT
>Ga0247727_10013613_pt1 | contig 13673 bp, 16 predicted proteins | sample WisWelCaveWW1625_FD_202498 | JGI IMG/M metagenome (GOLD analysis project Ga0247727, IMG submission 202498) | Biofilm microbial communities from Wishing Well Cave, Virginia, United States - WW16-25 | ecosystem: Environmental > Aquatic > Deep subsurface > Groundwater > Cave microbial mat | place... | reverse complement strand
GCGTCCCGGCGGGACCTCCCGAGAGCACCGGCGACTCGGCAGGCTCGATCGCGACGCGGTAGAGGTCAGATAGCGTGCGCCGCAGCTCCCGCGTCACGCCGACGAAGCAGCCGGCGGTGCCGACGTACGCGCAGAAAGCGTCGATTCGTCCCCCGAGCTGCTCGAGCAGCTCGCGCGCGAGACCCGCGTAGCCGTCGAGCATGTCGTGGTTGTGGAACTGGTCGGTCGCGTAGCCGCGGGTCTCCTCGACGATCTCCCTCGAGCGCTCGATCATCCGCGGGATGAGCTCCGGCGTGATCCCGTCCGGGCTAAGGATCAGCTCGAGCTCGGCGCCGAACACCTCCATCGTGCGGAGCTTCTCGCCCGCGAACGCGTCCGAGGAGACGATCCGAAGTGGATATCCCTTGAGGGCACAGACGTACGCGAGTGAGGAGCCCGTGCTGCCGCCCGTGTACTCGACGACCGTCTGACCGGGCCGCAAGCGCCCGTCCCGCTCCGCACCCTCGATCATCGCGAGCGCCATCCGATCCTTGTAGGAGCCCGTCGGATTGTGCGATTCGAGCTTGACCCAGACTTCTGCCATGCCCGGTTCGACCAGGCGTTCGAGTCGGACGATCGGCGTGGAGCCGATCACGCCGAGCATGCCGCCGCGGGCCGTCAGTGCCCCTTCAGGTGATGTTGCCTCATGCCGAGCGAAAAGCAAGCCGCGCGAGGACGCAGGGAGCGCCCATATCAGTGCGATATGGACGCGACTGAGGACGAAGCATGGCGCGGCTTTGCAGCCGGCGGGGACGGGGAGGACATTGCTTGAAGGGGCACTGCTAAAGCCCGAATGGGTTGATGGGGCGCGACCCGGTAGAGACGACGACGCTCTTCGTCTCCAGGTAAAGCTCGAGCGTCTCGAGCCCGAGCTCCCTCCCGAAGCCGGACTGCTTGTAGCCGCCGAACGGAATTCCGGGGAAGGCGGTGTACGGCATGTTGATCCCGACCGTTCCTGACTTGATTCGCGAAGCGACGCGATGACCGCGCGCCGGGTCGCCCGTCCAGACGGTCGCCATCAGCCCGTAGCGGACGTCGTTCGCGAGCCGGATCGCATCGGCCTCGTCCTCGAACGACATCACCGTCACAACAGGGCCGAACACCTCTTCCTGCTCGATCTCGAGCCCGCTCGACGCGGCAACTACTGTGGGCGGATAGAAGGCGCCGGCCCCCTCCGGGACGGCGCCGCCCGTCACAACTTCGGCGCCCTCGGCGGCGCCTCGCTCGACGAAGCCGTGCACCCGCTCGCGGTGCGCCTTGGAGATCAGCGAACCCATCTGCGTCTCGGGATCGAGCGGGTCGCCGACCCGGATCGCGCCCGCGTGCTCCGCCATCGTCGAGACGACCTCGTCGTAGAGCGGCTTCTCGACGAGAAGACGTGAGCGCGCCTCACAGCTCTGGCCGGCCGCGTAGAAGATCGCCCAGGCCGAGCTCGAAATCGCGCTCGCGAGATCCGCGTCCGCGAACACGAGATTCGGGCTCTTCCCGCCGAGCTCGAGCGTGACCCGCTTCACGGGCTCCGAGGCGAGCCGCATGATCTCGCCGCCCGTCTTCGTCGAGCCCGTGAAGGCGACCTTGTCCACGCCCGGATGCCGGACGAGATACGCGCCCGTCGTCGGCCCGTCGCCCGGCACGACGTTGAGCGCGCCGGCCGGAAAGCCGACCTCGGTTGCGAGCTCGGCGAGTCTGATCGCGCTCAGCGGCGTCTGCGGATCCGGCTTCAGCACGACGGCGCACCCCACTGCGAGCGCAGGCGCGAGCTTCCAGGTCGACATCAGCAGCGGGTAGTTCCACGGGACGATCTGCCCGGCGACGCCGACCGGCTCCTTAAGCGAGTAGAAGAGGAGCGAGCCGCCGATCGGGTTCGAGCGGCCGCCGATCGACGCGATCGCGGAGGCGTAGTAGCGGAAGTTCTCGACCGCCTGGTGAAGCTCCGCCTTCACGGAGGAGATGGCCTTGCCGACGTTGCGCGCCTCGAGCTCAGCCAGTTCGGCCCGGTTGGCGACGATCGCGTCCGCGAGTGCGTGCAGGAGACGGGCGCGTTCCGTTCCCGGCGTCTTGCCCCAATCTCCGCCGAGCGCCTCGCGAGCCGCCTCGACTGCGCGGTCGACGTCCGCCTCGCCCGCCATCGCGGCGCGCGCGAGCGGCTCGCCGGTAGCCGGCTCGGTGAGCTCGCGTACCTCGCCCGACGCCGGCTCGGTCACCTCTCCGCCGATGAAGAGCCCGTACTCGCGGTCGGTCGCGACGGCCATCGGAAAGGAATCTACCGCTCGAAGAGCGCGGCCTGCCCCTGGCCGACGCCGACACAGAGCGTCGCCAGCCCGTAGCGACCGCCTCGCCGCCGAAGCTCGTGGAGGAGCGAGACGACGAGGCGCGCGCCGCTCATCCCGAGCGGATGTCCGAGCGCGATGGCACCCCCGTTGACGTTGACCTTCTCTTCGTCCAGCCCCAGCTCGCGAATCACGGCCAGGCTCTGCGAGGCAAACGCCTCGTTCAGCTCGACGAGGTCCAGCTCGTTCGCCTCGATTCCGACACGAGCGAGAAGCTTCCGGACGGCCGGGATGGGCCCGATGCCCATGACGCGAGGGTCGACGCCCGCGACCGCGGAGCCTACGAAAGTACCGAGCGGCTCGAGACCGAGCTCCTTCGCCTTGTCCTCACTCGCGATCACGAGCGCGGCCGCGCCGTCGTTGATCCCGCTCGCGTTCCCCGCGGTGACGGTGCCGTCGCGGCGGAACGCGGGCTTCAAGCCCGCGAGAGCCTCTGCGCTCGTGTCCGGCCGGGGGTGCTCGTCGACCGTGACGTCACCGACCGCGACGATCTCGTCCTCGAAGCGGCCGGCCTGGTGCGCCTCGGCCCAGTGCTTATGCGAGCGAAGCGCGAACGTGTCCTGATCCTCCCGCGAGACTCTCCAGCGCTCGGCGACGTTCTCGCCCGTCTCACCCATCGACTCGAGCGGGAACATCTCCTCGTGCCGCGGGTTCGGGAAACGCCAGCCGAGCGTCGTGTCCCAGACCGTTTGGTTCCCGCGCGGGAACGCCGCTTCCGGCTTCGCCAGCACGAGGGGAGCGCGGCTCATCGACTCGACGCCGCCCGCCACGGCGACGTCCGCGTCGCCCGCGAGCACGGCGTGGCAGGCGGAGACGACGGCCGAGAGCCCCGAGGCGCAGAGCCGGTTGACCGTGACGCCCGCGACGGAGTCCGGGAGCCCGGAGAGGAGTACGGCCATGCGGGCGATGTTCCGGTTGTCCTCGCCGGCCTGGTTCGCACAGCCGAAGTACACGTCGTCGACGGACCCAGGCTCGACCCCGGCACGCTCGACTGCGGCGGCGATCGCGACCGCCGCGAGATCGTCCGGTCGCACGTGCGAGAGCGCGCCGCCGTAGCGGCCGATCGGCGTGCGAACGGCGGAGAGAATGACCGCGCGGCCCATCGGCAGCGAGGCTAGCTGACGAAGTCGATGTGGACGGGAGACGGGAACGCCCCGAGCGTCTCACCTCGGCGCAGGAGCTCCGTCACCGCTTTCCGACCTTCGTCTCCGTAGTCCTGGGTGAGCTCGTTCACGTACATCGAGACGAAGCGGTCGGCGACGGCCGCGTCGATCCCCCGCCCGAACTGGAGCGCGTACTCGAGCGCCTCCGAGCGGTTGTCGAGCCCGCATTGGATCGCGTCGCGTAGTACGTCGGAGACGTCGCCGAGGGCGCTGTCCCCGAGGTCACGGCGGGCGACATTTACCCCCAGCGGGAGAGGCAGACCCGTTTCGAGGAGCCACCATTCGCCGAGGTCGAGCACCTTGACGAGGCCGTAGTCCTCGAACGTGAGCTGCCCCTCGTGGATGAGGAGTCCCGCTTCAGCGCGTCCGGATGCGACCTCCTCGGGGATCTCGTCGAACGGGAGCTCGCGGTGCCGGAAGCCGTCGAGGACGAGGCGGAGCGCGAGGTACGACGTCGTCATCGTCCCCGGCACGACGATCTCCACCTCAGAGAGCTCGGCTCGAGAGAGCGGGCTCCGCGCAACGACGACCGGCCCATAGCCCGCGCCGATGCTCGCCCCGTGCGGAAGGAGGGCGTAGTCCTCCTGCACGAAGGGGTAGGCGGCAAGCGAGATCGCGGTCACCTCGAGTCGCGCCGCGCGTGCCCACTGATTGAGCGTCTGGATGTCCGCAAGGACCTGCTCGAACTCGAGGCCCCGTGTGTCGACGAGGTCAGTCGTGAGCCCCCAGAACATGAAGGCGTCGTCGGGGTCGGGGCTGTGGCCGACGCGGATCCGCACGAAGCGCGGCACGCTAGCACCGCATCGGTGGCCACCGACCCGAGAACCGCCACGGCCTGCTGGCGTGTATGGGGCGCCGCTGTAGGGGCGACGCATGCGTCGCCCTGAGCGGAGCTGCGGTTCAGGGCGAGGCAAGCCTCGCCCCTACGCCGGCTGAAAGCGACCGGCGACCTGCGGCGTCAGCGGTTGAAGAACCAGCGCTCCAGGAGCGGAAGGACTTCCTTCCGGGTGAACGGACGGGCGTCGACGGGGAGGCCGTCGCCCTCGAGCACGCTGACGTCGTCTTCGAGCGCCTCGTTGGCGCGCTGGAGCGCGTCCTCGAGCTCGAACCCCTCGAAGACGAAGTCCTCAGGTCGCGTCTCGTCGGACTCGCGCAGGTGGGGATTGACCGCGCGGCCGACCGCCCAGACTGCTCCCGGGCGTCGCTCGAGCCAGATGACGATCCGTTCTTCCTCGCCGAGGTCGTCCACACCGACCAGCTCGCGCTCGGCATACCGGCCATCGCGGGGACTCCGCCTCATGCACCGGGATACAATCGGTTTTCGTGACGGTGTTCAAGAATCTCTTCTCGTTCCTCTTCCAACGAAGCTCGGCGGAGGAGCATGTCGCGAGGTACGTGATCCGCGAACATGATCGCGGACGCGCCCTCGACGAGATACTCGAGGACCGTTACGTCCAGAACCGGCTCACGCCCGAGCAGCAGAGGCGCCTGCTCGACCGGCCGGAGATCGTCGGAGCGATCTCCGCCGACATGCTCGAAGCGGCGAAGACGTCCAGCGCGTAGGGGCGACCTTTGAGTCGCCCTCGGGCGAAGGCAAGCCTCGCCAGGGCCGGGCATGCCCGGCCCCTACAAGAGCGTTCCCACCCCGCGCTCGCGAGCGCGGCGCAACGCTTCGGCCCCGAGCGCAACGTCCCAGGCGGCGATTCCGTTCGACTTGAAGACGACGACATCCTCGGCAGTCTGGCGTCCCGCTACCTCGCCGGAGACGACTTCGTGGAGCTCGTGCACCTCGAGCCAGTCGAGGACACCGGCGGCCACCGGCTCGATCAGGTCGCCCGACTCGATCCGCGCCTGCTCGAGCGAGTCGCAGCACACGAAAGTCGCCCGCTCGAGGACGGTGTTGTCGAGCTCGCGCCGGCTCGCGACGTTCGCCCCGGCCGCAATGACGAGCGCACCGGGCCGAAGCCACTCGCCGCGCAGGACTGGGTCGCGGGAGCTCGTGATCGTTACGACGACGTCCTGCTCCGCCGGATCGCGGTGGGTGTTCCCCGCCTCCCCGCCGACCCGCTCGCAAAAAGCGGCCAGCCGCTCCGGCGTCCGGCAGTAGGCGACGACCTGTTCGATCGAAGGCACCGCAGCACAGATGCAGGCCACCTGGCTTTCCGCCTGCTGGCCGCAGCCGATCACGCCGAGGGACCTGGCTCCGGCTCGCGCCAGATGCCGAGCGGCAACGCCGCTCGCGGCGCCCGTCCGCAGCCGGCCGAGGTGGTCCGCCTCGATGACCGCCGCGAGCTCCGGCTTCTCGGCGTCGAAGAGGCAGACGACAAACGCCGCGCCCTCGGCTGAGGCCGCGTAGAGCTTCCCGCCGGCGAGGCCGAGCCCGAGATCCGACGCGGCCATGTCGGCCAGCGAGCCCTCGCGGAGCCGCAGCCGGCGGCGCGGTGCAAGCTCGATCTCGCCGTCCGCCATGCGCCGGAAGCACGCCTCGATAGCCTCCACCGCGTCGATCGGCCCGAGCAGCGCAGCGACGTCGCTCTCCGTTAGGTAGAGGGGCACGGCCCCAGTCTAGGTTCGTCGTAGACTCGTCCTGCTCTGGAGACCGAGAACTACCTCGATCTGCGGCTCGACGCACTCCTCGAACAGCTCGCTGAGGGGGGCCGGGCGCCTGGCGGCGGGACGGCGGCCGCGCTCACGGTCGCGTTCGCGGCGAGCCTCGTCGCGATGGTCGCGCGCTGCTCGGGCGACTCGTGGGAGGACGCTTCCGGCGTCGCAGCGCAGGCGATCGCCATCCGGGAGCGCGCGGCGCAGCTTGCACGCGCGGACGCCGAAGCGTGGGAGAAAGCTCTTACGGCGCTCCGTGGCGCCGTCACCGGGGAGGGCGACACGGCGCGGAGGAGCTTCGACCTCGAGCAGAAGCTCGAGCGCGCTGCTGCGGTTCCGCTCGAGATCGGGGAGCTGGGAGCGGACGCAGCTGCACTCGCCGCACTCGCCGGAGAGCTCGGCGACGCGGCCTATCGAGCGGATGCTGCGGCCGCCGCGGCTCTCGCCGCCGGCGGCGCGCGTGCCGTCGCCCACCTGGTCGAGGTCAACCTTGGCGTACGCAAAGGAGACGAGCGTCTCGCGCGTGCCAGGGCCAGTGAGCAGGCCGCAACCGATGCCGCGGAGCGCGTTCTCGAGTCCATTCGGTGAGCGATCCATGAATCAGCTCTCCACGCTCACCGACGCCGAGCTGGTGCAACGCTGTCGCGCTGGGGACTCCGATGCCTGGGGCGAGCTCGTCGAGCGGTACTCCCGATACGTCTACGCGATCTGCGTGCGGGGATTCAGGCTCAGCGAGGAGGACGCCGACGACGTGTTCCAGGACGTCTTCACGCGAGCCTTCATGCGGTTGGAGACGCTCCGCGACGACTCTGCGCTTCGGCCGTGGATCGCCCAGCTCACGCGACGTCGGTGCCTCGACGCGATTTCGGGTGGCGGGAGAGAGCAGCCGATAGACGAGACCTCCACGGAGGTGGGAACCGCCGGAATGGAGGAGATCGACGAAGCGTTCGCGGTTCGCGAAGCCATCGCCACCCTCTCCGACGCGTGCCAAGAGATCCTCGACCGCTTCTTCGCCCAGGATCAGAGCTATCGAACGATCTCGGACGAGCTCGACATCCCGGCCGGGACCATCGCCAGCCGGATCGCTCGCTGCCTGCGGAAGCTCCGAGACGAGCTCGAGGGAAGAAACGATGCCTCCGAGGGGTCTAGGGATTAGATGACGCGGTCGCACGACGAAGAGCGACTCGGAGAGCTCCTCCGCCTCCTGCGCCCCGCCCCCGAAGCCTGGGTGCGGGCAGCGCAGGAGTTGCCGTTCGCCCGCCGCACGTTTGACGAGATCGTCGCGCGCGCGGAGGCCGACCTCGAGTTCCGCGCTGCGTTGATCGCCGACCTCGAGGCTGCCCTCCAGCAGCAGGGTTACGAGCCCGGCCGCCGCGTCGTCGACGAGCTGCGAAAGCGCCTCACAGAGAGCTAGGTTTGGCGCAAGACCGGAATCCGCTCGCGCGGATTCCGGTCGCGCGAGAATCCCTGAAGGCGGCCGCCTCGCGGCCGCCGGCCTCCTCAGAGCTTAGGTAGCGCTTACGATCGTGCGCGTGACCGAGGTAGCCGCGCACGGCTGGGATGCGAGCCAAGCTGCGCTCCCCGCTTGGAGCCTCCCGAAGGACGCCGTCGACCGCATCGCGCTGCCGATGCGCTGGCCCGAGCAGGTCACGCGCGAGTGGGCCGTGGGGGGCTCGACGGGAAAGGGTGCGAAGGTCTGCATCCTCGACTCCGGTGTGGAAAAGGGCCACCCGCTCGTGGGTGAGCTCGAGAACGCCGTCGTCATATCGATCGGCGAGAACGAGGAGATCGTCGCCGAGGAGGACACCGAGGGCGACGTGTCGGGCCACGGGACCGCGTGCGCCGGCATCGTTCACGCGCTCGCGCCCGACTGCAGCATCTCGAGCGTGCGCGTGCTCGGCTCGACATTCACCGGCAGCGGCGCCGTTCTGCTGGGAGGCCTGCGCTACGCGGTCGAGCAAGGCTTCGACGTGATCAACATGAGCCTCTCAACGACGAAGAAGCCCTTCGCCGGCGTGCTGCACGAGTTGGCAGACAGCGCCTATTTCAAGCGGACGGTGCTCGTAGCCTCGGCCCACAACATGCCGGTCGAGAGCTACCCATGGCGCTTTTCGTCCGTGATCTCGGTCGGGAGCCACGAAGAGCCCGACCCGCTGGCGTTCTTCTACAACCCGAGCCCGCCGGTCGAGTTCTTCGCACGCGGAGTGAATGTCGAGGTTCCCTGGCTCGGAGGCCGCTCACTTACGGTCTCGGGGAACAGCTTCGCCACGCCGCACATGACGGCCATCTGCGCGCTGATCCTCGCCAAGCATCCCGAGCTGACGCCCTTCCAGCTGAAGAGCGTCCTGTACTTGACCGCAACGAACGTGGGGGGTGAGAAGTGACCGAGAAGTCTGAGCTGCAGGCTGCCGTCGCCGCTGGAGTCGTCGGGTCGGAGGACGCGTTCCGCGCGCTGCTCTCCGCGATCGTCGAGGTTGCGCGGTCGATCTTCGGGGCGAAGGCGTCGTCCATCCTCCTGCTCGACGAGGAGACCGAGGAGCTCGTCTTCGAAGCGGTCGTCGGGGAGGGCGAGGACTCTCTCCTCGGGACGCGCTTTCCGGCCGGGAAAGGCATCGCCGGCTGGGTCCTCGCGACGCGAACGCCGCTCGTGATCGAGGACGTCCAACAGGATCCACGCTTCGCGAAGGATGTCGCCGAGGGCACTGGCTACGTGCCGAGCGGCCTCATGGCGGCTCCGCTTCTCCACGATGAGCGGGCGCTCGGTGTTCTCTCGGTGCTCGACCGACCCGAGCAATCCCTCTTCACCCTCAAGGAGATGGAGCTCTTAGGGCTTTTTGCGAATCAAGCCTCGATCGCGGTCGATCTGCTGCTGAAGGCCCGCAAGGCCGAGCGCGTCCTCGGGCAGGAGGACGGCGAGCTGGAGGTCGTCGCGCGGCTTGCGGCTGCGGTCGACGCGCTCGAGGACTCCCGGCGCGAGGCCGGCCTCCGGCTTCTGCGCGAGCTTGCCGACATGCTCGGCGGTTAGAGGGGAACAAGGGAAGAGAGGCCCGGGCGCCACTCGGTCGCCCGGGCCTCGAGAAAACCTCTGCCGCGTGGTGCTACTCGGCCGTCGGCCCCTCAGCCGTGGGGCCCTCGGCGGTCGGGCCCATACCCACGGGTCCCATACCCACCGGGCCGTGAGCCTCGACGTCGGGCTCCTCGTCGGCCGTGGCCTCGGCTGTTGGCCCCTCGGCGGAAGGACCCTCCGCGCTTGGGCCTTCTCCAACTGGCCCGTGAGCCTCGACGTCCTCGTCGTCCGTGCGAATCTCGTCGGACATTCCTTTGCTCCTCCTTTCAGGCGCTCAACGCGCAGTTCTGCCCAACAAGACCGGGCAGACCAGCGAAATCTTCCCTCCCACTCTTTCATTCCGCAAGTCCCGGTGAGATGCTCTCCGCCGTGGCAGGTGTCGGGGGCCGCTTCAAAGACTCGATGGCCGCCTTCGCGGCAGTCGGTCGCAACGCGAACCTGCGCTGGCTCGAGCTCGCCTGGACGGCCTCGATCGTGGGGCACTACGCGTTTCTCATCGCCGTATCGGTGTACGCGTATGGGGTTGGCGGAGAGAAGGCGGTCGGGCTCATCTTCCTTGCTCGACTCATCCCTGCTGCGCTGATCGCCCCCTTCGCGGGCATGCTCGGAGACCGCTACCCGCGCGAGCGCGTCCTGCTCCTCACGAACGTGACCCGTGTGGTGCTCGTCGGCGCGTCTGCGCTCGGTGTGTTCCTCGACGCGGACCCCTGGGTCGTCTACGCCCTCTCGATCGCGGCCACGATCGCCACGACGCCCTTCCGCTCGGCGCAAGCTGCCCTCACGCCGAGCCTTGCCCGTGATCCCGCCGAGCTCACGGCGGCGAATGCCGTCGCGAGCGGTGTCGAGAGCGTTGCCGTCTTCGCCGGCCCTGCCATCGCAGGTGTGCTCCTGGGCGTCGCTAGCACAGGGGTCGTCTTCACGATCACCGCGCTGCTGATAGTCGCCTCGGCGCTCTTCCTCCTTCTCATCCGGGTCGAGCGGACGGAGCAACCGCGACGGGAGTTGGCGGCGTCGACGATCGCGTCCGAGAGGCTCGCCGGCTTCACGACGCTCGGACGAAACCCCGCGCTGCGCGTGATGATGGTGCTGCTGACGGCACAGACGGCGGTCTTCGGCGCTGTCCAGGTCTTCATCGTCGTGGCAGCGATCGAGCTGCTCGACCTGGGGGAGGGAGGCGTCGGGTACCTCAACGCCGCGATCGGCGTCGGCGCGTTCATCGGAGCCGTCGCGGCGCTCTCCCTGACAGGCGCCAGCCGGTTGAGCCCGGCGTTCCTGGCGGGTGTCGTCCTCATCGGACTCCCTCTGATCGCACTCGGAGTCTGGCAAGAGGTCGTCGTGGCCGTGATCGTGCTCGCGCTGATGGGAATCGGGAGCTCGCTCGTCGACGTCGCCGGGCTGACCCTGGTGCAGCGGGCCGTTCCGGACGACGTCCTCGCGCGCGTCTTCGGAGTGATCCAGATGCTCTGGCTCGCATCGATCGGCATCGGCGCTGCGATCGTTCCCGTGCTCATCGCATGGCTCGGCATCGAAGGAGCCTTGATCGCGGCGGGGGTGTTCCTTCCGCTGCTGGTGGTGCTGCTCGGCGCCAAGGTCGCTCGCATCGACGCCGCAGCGGCTGCTCCGGAGCCGGAGGAGCTGAGGATCCTAGCGTCGGTGCCGATCTTTGCTCCGCTGCCGGGCGGGTCGCTGGAGCACTTGGCCGCGCGGCTCGTCCCGCTCCGGGTCGAGCCCGGGACCGTGATCGTCCGCGAGGGAGACGCGGGCGACCGCTTCTACATCGTCGCCGAGGGCAGTCTCGAGGTCTCCCAGGACGGCTTCCCGGTCACGGAGCTCGACGCCGGGGACTACTTCGGCGAGATCGCGCTCATCCGGGACGTCGCCCGGACAGCGACGGTGACGGCTCGCACGTCGGTCGTCCTCTATGCACTCGATCGCGAGGACTTTCTCGCGGCCGTGACGGGGCATCCGCCGAGCGCGGAGGCGGCGGAGACCGTCGTCAGCGCCCGCCTCGCCGGCCCGGCCTCGACCGGCTATCGATCGACGGCGTCCTAGCGAAGGCCGATTCTTGCCACCCGACAACGAGACGGAGCGCATCGAGGCCGTCCTGGACGACTTCCATGCTGCGGCGTCGGCCGCCGACGAGGAGCGGTACTTGGCGCTCCTGGCACCCAAGGCCGTCTTTCTCGGGACCGACGGCGGCGAGCGGTGGGAGGGGGAGGAGTACCGTGCCTTCGTCCACTCGTACTTCTCGCGCGGGAAGGGCTGGACGTATACCCCTACAGACCGCTCGGTCGAGATCGCCGCCGACGGGCAGACGGCCTGGTTCGACGAGACGGTCGAGAACGAGTGGTACGGCGAGTGCCGCGGCACCGGCGTGCTGCAGCGCCACGGGGGGGAGTGGAAGATCGAGCAGTACAACCTCACGATTCCGATCCCGAACGAGCTCGCAGCGGACGTCGTAGCCAGAATCCGAGAGACTCGGTAGGCCGCTCTCGAACCGGACGCGAGGTTCCTCGCGTCTCTGGGACGTCGCTCGCATAGGAGGCGAGCGCGAGGCGCGCAGGACAGGACAAGTGGTACGGACAAGCGCCGAGCGCGACACATCCTGCCCGCGAGCCGCGTCAGCCCAGTCGCGGAGGCCGGCTCCGCCGACCGGAAGCGACGGGCGGCCAGAGATGGCGAGGTTCCTCGCGTCTCTGGGACGTCGCTCGCATAGGAGGCGAGCGCGAGGCGCGCAGGACAGTACAAGTGGTACGGACAAGCGCCGAGCGCGACACATCCTGCCCGCGAGCGGCGTTAGCCCAGTCGCGGAGGCCGGCTCCGCCGGCCGGGAGCGACGGGCGGCCAGGGACGCGAGGTGCGCCCGGCATGATTCGAACATGCGACCTCTGCCTCCGCAGGGCAGCGCTCTATCCCCTGAGCTACGGGCGCGGGGAGGGCAAGTTTAGCGGCCGCGCCGCCCGGCCTCGGAGATCGAGAACCGCGTCGGCCGGGACCTCGACGCGGACGTAGCCAAGCGCGACGACATGGTCACCGTCCAGGGCGGCGCTCGTGACGCGGCCGATCGGCTTCCCCTCGTAGGTCAGCTCCGCGTCGTACTCGGGTAGCTCGGCTCCTTCGATCTTCAGCACGCGAAGCGACCGGTTTACGCGGCCGCGATAGTGCTGGCGTGCGATCGGCTCCTGCCCTGGGTAGCAGCCCTTCTCGAAGTCGATGGCACGCGCGTCGAGACCCGCCTCGGCGGGGAGCACGCGGTCGTCGATCTCGCGACCCCACCGAGGCGTACCAGCTTTGATCCGTAGCAGCTCGAGCTCGTTGTCGCCAACCGTCGGCGCGAGATCGGCATCGAGCACCTCGACTGCAGTCACCCCGTAGTCCGCGTTCCGGATGCCTTCGGCGTTGCCGAAGACGACCGCCGAGACGTGGTGCTCAAGCTCGATCTCGCAGTTCCTGGCGAAGCGTGAGCGGAGCAGTCCCGCGCGAACGGGCTCGCCCAGCCCCGGCTCCGTCAGGAGGAGGAAGTCGTCCACCCCACGCCGGAAGACCGTCATCGGCGCGATCACCCGTGCCTTCGGGGTGAGAAGCAGGGCTTCGCAAGCGTCGCCCGGCGCGAGCGCCTCGACGTCGTTCGAGATCATCGCCTGCAGGTACGACTCCGCGTGCGGCCCTCGGACTACGACGAACTCCCGGGGCCGAGAAGCGACTCGTAACGCCGTGACTGCCATCGGCACTAGTGTAGGAGCCATGTTCAGAAGCAAGGCGGAGAAGAAGGTGATCGAGGCCGGTTACCCCGCCGCGCGGCTTCCGCCGGGCCAGTATCTGACCGAGAAGTGGCCCGTCCTCCATGCGGGCACGATCCCGGACACGGACCTCGCAACCTGGGACTTCGCCGTCCGCGGCCAGGTCGAGAACCAGATCACGCTCTCGTGGGAGGACTTCAACCGCCTCCCGAAGACCGAGGTCACCGAGGACATCCACTGTGTTACCCGCTGGAGCCGCTTCGACGTCACGTTCGAGGGCGTCCACTGGAGCGCGCTCGAGGCGCTCGTCCAGCCCCTCCCGTCCGCCCGCTACGTGATCGCCCACGCGGAGCACGGGTACACAGCGAACGTCCCGATCGCGTTCCTCCGTCATCCCGAGGCGCTGCTCGCGACGCACGCCGACGGTGCCCCGCTCACGCCCGAGCACGGCGGTCCGCTCCGCCTGGTCATCCCCGGCAAGTACTTCTGGAAGAGCGCGAAGTGGCTCCGCGGGATCGAGCTCACGGCGAACGATCAGCCCGGCTTCTGGGAGCGCTACGGCTACCACAACGACGCTGACCCCTTCAGAGAAGAGAGGTATGGCTTCTAGTTGTCCCGCCCACACAGGTTGTGAACGGCTGAGGAGGTAATCCGGCCCTCCTTCCAGGCTGTGCGTCTGCCACGACGTCGGCCAAAAGGAGGGCCAGATGCGCTTTCACCGTAACGCCAAGCT